>JAABUV010006655.1_pt1 | contig 12460 bp, 8 predicted proteins | sample 5559971 | NCBI WGS metagenome assembly JAABUV01 (sample SAMN10711881, study PRJNA513362) | rock metagenome | isolation source: Antarctica rocks | place: Antarctica: Victoria Land, Knobhead nord | collected 2015-12-19
ACCGACGCCGCACATCAAGCCCAACCCATAAGACGGTGATTTCCAGGGCCGTCCCGACATCGGAACATTGAGAGGAAACGCTGTACGCATCGCCGCAAGCAGGGAAGCCGGGAGCAGCGCACCGGCAAGCAAACGGTGCAGAAGCAGGGCTGCACTTGAAGCGGTCCCGATTAGTAACCCGTGATAAACCCAGCCTGGATGATAACGGGTTGCGTTCCCCCAAGCGGTCGCGTCCAGATCGCCAGGAAACCTTGCAACCTTTGCGTTAACTATGCCCAGCGGCTCAAACACCAATCGTTTAAAGGAAGCGTCCAGAGAAGCGCCCACCGTTTGCTCCACTAACCCCCGGACAAGCAGGTAGCCGACATTCGAGTAGCCCCAGCCCTGGCCGGGTTCATACGCAATCGTTTCTGCGCCGACCCTCTGCAACAGATCGGCAACCGGCCACGGTGTCTCACCATCTGTGACCGCCTTGTGGTAAGCAGCCAGAGGTCCATAATCCACAAGCCCCGCCCGGTGCTGTAAAAGTTGACGCAGGGTGAACGGCCTTCCCTCTACCGGCTCATCGAGGTGAAGGCGGTTTTGCGACACCAGCACGAGAGAGGCGGCAGCGAGTACGGTCTTGGTATAGCTCCACCACGGAACATAGGCAGTATTATCCTCAGCAACACTACCAGCCTGCACGACGGCTGTGATAATGGGTGTCATATGTCATAGCCCCTTCTGTTTTCCAGAGTGACTCGCTCTTCAACAGCGTGACTCTTAATAATCAAGGGGCATCTGCCCGCCCCGGCCTCTCGGGCAGCGCGAAGAAGACGGCTAGGAGCAGGTTGAGGGCGGCGGCGGAGACGAACGCCAGGCCGAAGGCGGCCAGGTACAGGATCGGCCCATATCGGTACTGCTCCGTGATGTGCCGCGCCTTGCGGCGGTCATGGTCGGGGGCCAGGAGTCGGCCCCCTTCGCTGGAGGCGTGACGCCAGAGCAGGTTAAAGAACAGCGCCATGACGAGCGAGACGGCCGAGTAGACCGCGGCGGCGACCTTGGCGTCCGCGCCGGGGTGCCGAATGTACTCGGCCAGCAGCGCCGTCGGGAGCGGGAACAGCGTGATTACCATCAGCAGCAGGCCGTTGAAGACCAGCAGCCCGTGGTCCTTGCGCCGGATCTGCTCGAACAGTCGGTTGTGGTTGATCCAGGTAATCAGCACGGTCGCGAAGCTGCCCATGTACGCCAGCACGGACGGTCAGAGCGCCAGAAGCGCCGGCAGGAGGCCGCCCGCCTGCCCCGGCGGCGGCACCTTGAAGTCCAGCACCAGCAGGGTGATGGCGACCGCGAACACGCCGTCGCTGAACGCCTCCACCCGCCCCTTTCTTGCCCCTCGCCCGCCGCGCGCCGGTCTGCCGTACACGTGATGTTCGCCGCCCCCCGCCGTATCCCTGCCTGCCGCCCTTGACACCCGCCGCCCCAGCGGATATACTGTCCAGAGACGGGTGCCCGCCAAAGTTCGCCCCAAAGGCCGTGAGCAGGAGTATCCGCCCCGTGAAGCCCCCGCGTCCTTGCGACAGAGCACCTGTTGCCGGGGTTGCGGGGGCTTCCGCCGTTGCCGGACAAAGAAAGATGGAACAAACGTGAGCGAAGAGGATGAGCCGCCGATGGCCGTCGTCCCCATGTTCGTGCCCGCACTGGCGCACCTGCTGCGCCAGGCCGAGCAGGCCAAGGGCAGCCCGCTGACCCGCGCCGAAGCCTTGCAGGTCCGCGACAAGGGCACCTGCATGATGCTGCGCGCGGAAGCCGCCCTGGCCCTGGAAGACAAGCGCGGCTTCCGCGACATCGACCCCGAAGACTGCTGGGAAGAGTGGCAGGCGCTCCGGCAGGCCTTGGGCGGTGCCCCCTAACACTAAATTAACTCCTATACACCTCCGACCAACGGAAACCCTCTCGACCGAGGAAAACCATGCAAGAAATAGAAGCACCGAAATCAGAAACGCCAGAGGAAACCCCGGCGGCCCCCGCCGCATCAAGGCTGACGCGGCGCGCGTTCGTCAAAGGCGCGCTCGTCGTGGCGGGCGGGGCCGGGCTGGGGCTGACGGCGTTCCGCCTGCCCCAGGCCGCCGCGCAGGCCGCCGGGGGCGGGGGGAAGCCGACGCTGTACATGGTCGCCACCGCCCACATCGACAGCCAGTGGAACTGGACCGTCCAGCACACCATCGCGCACTGCATCCCGAACACGATGCAGCCGAACTGGGCCTTGTTCGAGAAGTACCCGGCCTACAACTTCAACTTTGAAGGCGTGATCCACTATATGTGGTTCAAGGAGTATCACCCCGCCGACTGGCCGCAGCTCCAGGGCTGGGTCAAGAAAGGGCGCTGGAAGCTGTCCGGGTCGTGGATCAACGCCGTGGACGTCAACGTCCCAAGCCCCGAATCGCTGTTCCGGCAGGCGCTCTACGGCCAGCAGTTCTTCCGGCGCGAGTTCGGCCAGGTGTCGCGCGACATCTACTTGCCGGACTGCTTCGGCTTCCCCTACTCCCTGCCTTCCATCGGGCGGCATTCGGGGCTGGAGTCGTTCTCCACGCAGAAGTTCGACCTGTGGGGCGGCTGGTTCCCCACGCCGTTCTCCGTCGGGCGCTGGATCGGCCCCGACGGGTCTCAATTGGTCGCCTCGATGCGCCCCGGCGCTTACTTCCACTTTGTCGAATCGAACCCCGCCACCGACCCGGCCTGGAACGGCAACATGCAGGACGCGGGCGGCAAACGGGTGAACCTGCGCTACTTCGGCATCGGCGACCAGGGCGGTACGCCCGGCGACAAGTCGGCCGCGTGGGTGCAGAAGGCCGTGGACGACCATACGGCCCCGGTGCGCGTCGTCAACACCAGCGCCGACCAGCTCGCCCGCGACCTGACGCCCGCCCAGATCGCCGCCCTGCCCTCATACCAGGGCGAGCTGACCATGAAAACGCACGGGGTCGGCGGCTACACGTCGCAGGCCGCCCACAAAAAATGGAACCGGATGAACGAGCAGATGGCCGACGCCGCCGAGCGCGCGGCCTTGTCCGGTGCCTGGCTCGGCGGGCCGGCTTATCCGCAGCAAACTCTGAGCGCGGCCTGGGTGCGGACATTGTGGAACCAGTTCCACGACACACTACCGGGGACGTGCGTCCCGCAGGCCTACACGTTCGTCTGGAACGACGACCTGCTCTCCCTCAATCAGCTCTCGCAGGTCGTCACGACCGGGGTCGGGGCGGTCGCAAAGCACCTGGACACGCGGACGACGGGCACCCCGCTGGTCGTCTACAACCCGCTGGATCAGCCCCGCACCGATGCTGTGGAGGCGACGGTCACGCTGCCCCACGCCGCCCCGCATGTCCGCGTCTTCGACACCACGACCGGGGCCGAGGTCCCGAGCCAGACGCTTTCCCGCACGGGCCTGAGCGCCAAGGTCGTCTTCATCGCCCACGCCCCTGCAGTCGGCTGCCGCGTCTACGACGTGCGCCCGTCCCCGACCCCCTGCGCGTTGTCCACGGGCCTGCGCGCCGCGCCCGGTACCCTGGAAAGCCGCCGCTACCGGGTTTCGGTCAACGCCCAAGGCGACCTCGGCGGCGTTTTCGACAAGGCCGCCAACGCCGAGCTTCTTTCGGCACTGGGACAGCTAGAGCAGTTCCACGACTATTCACCGAACTGGCCTGCCTGGGAGGTCCTGTGGGAGACCGTGCATAACGACCCCCGAGGCGTCGTCGGCGGCAGCCCGCGCGTCCGCGTCACCGAGCACGGCCCGGCCCGCGTCGCGCTGGAAGTGACCCGGACGCTGGGCGAGTCCACCTGGGTCCAGCACGTCCGCCTGACGCCGGACGGGGACTGGGTGGAGGTCGCCAACGACGTGGACTGGCAGACGCCCGGAACGCTGGTCAAGGCGTCGTTCCCGATGACCGCGTCGAACCCGACCGCCACGTTCGACCTGGGCCTGGGCACGGTCGAGCGGCCCAACGCCGAGCCGAATCGCTACGAGGTCAACTCCCAGCAGTGGGCGGACCTGACGGACACCGGGGGCGGGCACGGCATGGCCGTGCTGACCAAGTACAAGTACGGGTGGGACAAGCCCGCCGACAACGTCCTGCGCCTGTCGCTGATCCGCACCCCCGATGGAGGCGGCAACTGGCACTGGCAGGAGACCAACGATCTGGGCCGTCACCACTTCGACTACGCCCTCGCCGGCCACGCCAGCGATTGGCGGGCGGGAAAGGTTGTCCAGAGGGCGGCCCGCTTCAACCAGCCCCTGCGCGCCTTCCAAGCGGCGAAACACGCGGGGGAGGGGGGCCGCGAGTTCTCGCTCCTGCGAGTCAGCACCGACCAGGTGGCCGTGCGCGCCCTGAAGAAGGCCGAAGACAGCGACGAGTGGGTGGTCCGCCTCCAGGAGTTGCATGGCCAGCCGGTCAGCGGTGCCCGGATCACGTTCGCCGGCCCGATCATCGGCGTCCGCGAGATCAACGCCGCCGAAGAGGCCGTCGGCCCGTACTCGGCGTCGGGCGGGAGCCTGGCCGTCGATCTGGTCCCGTACCAGCCGCGCTCGTTCGCGGTCACGCTGGCCGCCGCCCCGCAGCGAATCGCGGCCCCGGTCAGCACAGCCGTCGCGCTGCCTTACAACTTCGCCGGCGTCTCGTCCCACGCCGACCTCGCCGCCGGCGCGTTCGACCGCGCGGGCGGCAGCTATCCCGCCGAGCTGTGGCCCGCGGCGGTCACGGCCAGCGGCATCGACTTCAGGCTGGGCGACGGCACGCCGGGCGCGAAGAACATGGTGGCCTGCGCGGGCCAGACGGTCGCGCTGCCTGCGGGGAGTCACGACCGCCTGTACCTGCTGGCGGCGTCAGCGGAGGGCGACCAGCGGGGCACCTTCACGGTCCACACCGGCCAAGGCACGGCGCACACGACGCCCGTCAAAGTGCAGGACTGGCAGGCACTGGTCGGACAGTGGTACAGCCGCGTGATCCATAACGACCCCGCCGACCCGGCGACCTTCGGGCCGGGCAGCGGCTACCCGGACCCGAACTGGGACGGCAACCTGGTGCTGGCGAACATGGCGGTGAAGAACATCCGGGATGGCCGGGTCGTCAACCTGGAGAAACTGACTCCGGGGTTTGTCAAGCGCGACCCGGTCGCCTGGGTGGGCACCCACCGCCACGCGCCCACCGGGGATCTGCCCTACTGCTTCTGCTACCTGTTCCAGTACGCGATCAGCCTGCCCGCCGGGGCGACCAGTATCACGCTGCCCAACAACCCGGACATCCGGGTGATGGCGATGACGGCGGCCCACGGCGGCCTGGACGACACCCGGCCCGCCGGCGTCCTCTACGAGCCGGACCCCTTCCCGCCGGTCGTGCCGCACACCCCCGCGCCGGTCGTCAAGCGCCTGGCCCCCGGCACCGTCGTGTTCAAGCTGCCCGCCGCGCAGGCGTTCGACGGCACCCAGCCCGGCTTCGTCAAAAACGACGTCTCTCTGCTCCCCACGGGGGGGACCGACCCGTGGACGATCAACCAGTTCGTGTACATGGACACGCAGCCCGCCGAGCTGACGGTCCTGGGCGGCTTCGGCGACGCGAAAGACTCGCCGGGGCAGGAGCGGTTCTTGATCAAGTTCCACGATGGCATCCACTTCTGGGGCGGCAACGTGGACGTCACCACGGGTGTGCCGTTCGACCTGGGCAAGTGGCAGATGATCACGCTGACGTTCGACGGCAAGACGCTGACGATCTACAAAGCCGGGGTGGCAATCAAGACCGCCGCGATCACCCTGGATGACGCCGCTGACGCCGTGCGGCTCGGCGCGACCGGTCCGTGGAACGCCAACCGCTTCGCCGGCAGGATCGCCGGCTTCACCGTCTGGAACTCCGCGCTCAAACCCGCCGCCGTCAAGGCACTCCTGGCGGGCAAGCCACAGTAACCTAGGGCCTGAGGCGGACACACCCGAACATGGAAAAAGCATACGAACCCAAAGACGTGGAGGCGCGGCTGTATGCCGAGTGGGAGGCGCGCGGATGTTTTCATGCCGAGCCGACGCCCGACAGGCCAAAGTACAGCATCGCCATCCCGCCGCCCAACGTCACCGGGCAGCTCCACATGGGCCACGCGCTCAACCACACGGTCCAGGACGCCCTGGGCCGCTGGCACCGGATGCGCGGGTTCACGACCCTGATCCTGCCCGGCGTAGACCACGCCGGCATCGCCACGCAGACGGTCGTGGAGCGCGAGATCGCCAAGGATGGCCTGACCCGCTACGACCTGGGCCGCGAAGCCTTCGTCGCCCGCGTCTGGGAGTGGAAAGAGCAATACGGCGCGCGCATCATCGCCCAGCTCAAGCGCCTGGGCTGCTCCTATGACTGGTCCCGCGAGCGGTTCACGATGGATACGGGCTACGCCGAGGCCGTCATGGAGGCCTTCGTGCGATTCCACGACGCGGGCCTGATCTACCGGGGCAAGCGCCTGGTCAACTGGTGCTGCTACCACCGGACGGTCATCTCCGACATCGAAGTGGAGGAAGAAGACCAGGCCGGCCACCTGTGGCACATCCGCTACCCGTTCGCCGACGGGTCGGGGTCCGTGACCGTCGCCACCACCCGCCCCGAGACCATGCTCGGCGATTCGGCCGTGGCCGTCAACCCCAAGGACCCGCGCTACACCGATCTGATCGGCAAAGAGTTCGCCCTGCCGCTCTCGGGCCGCCTGATTCCGTTGATCGCCGACGACTACGCCCAGGCTGGGTTCGGGACCGGGGCCGTTAAGGTCACGCCCGCCCACGACCCCAACGACTACGAGGCCGGGCTGCGCCACGGCCTGCCCCAGATCACCGTGATCGGCTTCGACGGCACCATGACGCCCGAGGCCGGCGACCGCTACGCGGGCCTGGACCGCTACGAGGCGCGCAGCCTCGTGGTCGCCGACCTGGAAGAGCTGGGCCTGCTGGAGAAGACCGAGGACCACCGGCACCGCGTCCCGACCTGCGAGCGCTGCCACACGACCATCGAGCCGCTGCTGTCCGACCAGTGGTTTATGAAAATGGCCGGCACCGAGATGGTCCGCCGCGCGATGGACGTGGCCGCCGACGGGTCGGTGGCGTTCATCCCCGAGCGCTACCGCCGATCCTATCTCGCCTGGATGGAGGGTATCCGCGACTGGGCCTTGTCCCGTCAATTGTGGTGGGGGCACCGCATCCCCATCTACTACCGCCCCGACGGCTCGCACGTCGCCGCCCGTACCTGGGAAGAGGCCGTGCAGCGAGCAGGCACGGACCAACTGACCCAGGACGAGGACGTTCTGGACACCTGGTTCTCGTCGGCCCTGTGGCCTTTCGCCACCCTGGGCTGGCCCGCACAGACCGCCGACCTCGCCTACTTCTACCCCACCGACATGCTGACCACGGCGGGCGAGATTTTGCGCCTGTGGGTCGCCCGCATGATCATGACCGGGCTGGAATTCGTGGGCGAGAAGCCGTTCAGCGACGTCTACATCCACGCCACCGTCCTGGACAAAAAGGGCCGCCGGATGTCCAAAAGTTTGGGCAACGGCATCGACCCCGTGGACATGATCGACCGCTACGGCGCGGACGCCCTGCGCTTCTCCTTGCTCCGACTCGCCTCCAAAGGCCAGGACATCAAGTTCAGCGAGGAGCGCATCCCCGAGGCCCGCAACTTCGGCAACAAGCTCTGGAACGCCGCCCGGTTCGTGCTGATGAACGGGGGAGACAACGGGGCAGGGGAAGCCCCCAGACAGGCAAATCAAGGATCGGGAGAAGGGCGGGGGCAAGCCCCGCCCCTACGCGAACCTTCCGCGTCACCCGTAGGGGTAGGGCTTGCCCCTACCCTCCGACCTTCCCTCCCCAACCGCTGGATACTCTCGCGCCTCCAGCGGACGATCCAGACCGTCAACGGATCGCTCGCCTCCTACGACATGGACGACGCCTGCGGGGCGCTGTACGAGTTCCTGTGGAGCGAATACTGCGACTGGTTCGTGGAGCTGTGCAAGCCCGCCTTGCAGGGCCAGGACGGCCCGGCCAAAGACGCCGCCCGGCAGACACTGTACGCCGTGCTCGAAACAACCCTGCGCCTGCTGCACCCGATCATGCCGTTCATCACCGAGGAGATCTGGCAGGGCCTGCCGACCTCCGAGGGCAGTCTGTGCCTAGCGGACTACCCCCAAGCCGACGAGTCGCTGCTCGACCCCGAGGCCGAGGCGGGCATGGGCCTGGTCATCGAGAGCATCACCGCCCTGCGCGGCCTGCGCGCCGAGTTCACGCCGGGCGGACCCGAGAACGAGGCCGCCCGCGCCGCCATGCTCGCCCGCCGGCTTTCCGTCGTCGCCGTTCCCGACTCCGACCGGGCGCGGGCCGCCCTCTCCGACCAGCTTCCTGCCCTGACCGTCCTGGCCCGACTGGGCGCTGTTTCCATTGCTGACGCGCCGCCCGCCGACGTGCGCTCCGTACCCGTGGCCGCCCAGGGCGCGACCTTTTACGTCCCCCTGAGTGAGCTGCTGGAGGGCCTGGACCTAGCCCGCGAATCGGCGCGGCTGGCCGGCGAGATCGCCAAGCTCGACAAAGAACTGGCCGGTGTCCGGGGCCGCCTGGACAACCCCAGCTTCGTCGCGCGGGCTGCGCCCGAGGCCGTCGAAAAAGCACGGGCGGACGCCGACGACCTGACGCAGCGCCGCGCCAAGCTGGACGCCCGCCGGGCGATGCTGTCATAACCTCGATGCCGAAGACAACCCTCAGCCCCCGCTTTCTGCTGGCAGGCGTCCTGTTGCTCGCCCTGGCCCTGCGCGCCTGGGGGCTGACCTGGGGGCTGCCCTCGGCCCTGCACTACTTCTCCTACCACCCGGACGAGAGCGTGGTCTTGGAACACGCCTGTTCTCCCCTGGGCATGAACGTCTTCAGCGGGCGACTCCTGCCGCACTTCTACAACTACGGCTCGCTCCAGTTGTACTTGGTGTGCTTCGCCAACACGCTCGCCGCCTTGGTCGGGGCCGTAGACATCGTGCCCAAGAACTACCCCCAGATTGGCGACTGGTATCCCGAGTGGGCGAAGATGTACCTGGTCGGTCGGATGCTGACGGTCGGCATGGGCGTCGGCACGGTCTGGACCGTCTACGCCCTCGGTCTGCGCCTGTGGGGGCGACGGGCGGGGCTGCTGGCGGCCCTGACGCTTGCCCTCATGCCGCTCCACGCCCAGCACTCGCACTTTCTGACCGTGGACGTGCCCGCCGCGTTTTGGGGGACGCTGTCGCTGCTGTGGGCCGCCCGGCTCCAATCGGGCACCCCCAGGCCTTTTCGTGCCGCCCTGCTGGCGGGCCTGTTCGCGGGGCTGGCGGCGGCGACCAAGTACAACATGGCGCTGGCCCTGCTGCCGGTCGTCGCGGGGGCGTGGATGAGCGCCCCTGCGGCTCCCCCCGCCCCCAAGAGTGGCCCCGCTCTTAGAGGCGGGGTGGCGATCCTCACCTTTGCTCTCGCGTTCCTCGCGGCCTGCCCCGGCGCGGTGCTGGAACGCGCGCGGTTCTTGGCGGACCTGCGCGCCGAGGCCGTCCACGTCCAAAACGCGAACGACCCGACGTTCCGGGACACGGGCAACGGCTTTGTCTACCATGTCACGCATAACTTGGATGCCGGGCTGGGCCTGCCGCTGCTGCTGCTGGCGCTGGTTTCCGTGGGGTATGCTGTGTATCGTCGGGAGCGGGGCGATGGGCTGCTGGCCGCATTCGCCCTGCCCTATTACGTCTTGATCAGCCTGGCCGCCGTGCGCTACGCCCGCTACACGATCCCCCTGTTGCCCATCTTGGCCCTCTGGGTCGGGCGGCTGCTGGCGGATTGGTCGCGGCTGCCGCGCCCCGCCGTGCGGAGACTGGCCGTGGTCAGCAGCGCAGGCGCTTTGGCCTGGACCCTGGCCGCGTCGTTCCTACTGGTGAAGGTGATGAGTGAGCCGGACACGCGGGACGAGGCCCTGGCGTATGTCCGCTCCCATGCGCCCGCCCACCCCACCGTCGGCTTTCCGGCAATGCCCTGGTTCCAGACCGCCTCCATTAGTCCCTACTTTTCATATTACCAGCGTGGTGGCTGGCGGCGGCTGACGCCAGCGAGTGAGGCAAAGCGGTACGTCTACGCCGGGGAAGATTGGGACCTGAGTCTGTTGAAGTCAACGAACCCGGACTACGTCATCCTCAGCGAGTACGACTACAATGACGCCTTGCGCCGGCGCGATCCGAAAGCGCTGGCTTACGTAGACTATCTCAGAGACTCTCACCACAACCTTTACTTCTGGGATATCGCTTACTCACCGGACGAATTGGCGCTGCCCAAATGGGTCGGGGAAGAAGAGACGGCAGAAAAGCCCTGGATTCAAGTTTTGCAGACCCGTGATCTGCCCCATGACATGCTGTACCCGTCCCCCATGATCTACGTATTCAGCCACACGCCGCCGATGGACGGGGCAAGAGAGTAACCCATGCAGACACAACGCGCGCAACAGATATTAGACGGCTTCGACGGCAAGAGGATACTCGTCGTCGGCGACGTCATGCTCGACGAGTACGTCTGGGGGCGCGTGTCCCGCATCTCGCCCGAAGCGCCCGTGATGGTCGTGGACGCCGAGCGGCACACGTTCGTGCCCGGCGGCGCGGCCAACGTCGTCAACAACCTGTGCGCGCTGGGGGCCAGGGCGGCCATCGCGGGCGTGGTGGGGGAAGACTCGGCGGGGCAGACGCTGCGGGAGAAGCTGGCCGAGGAGGGGGCGGACGTCGACGCGCTGATCCCGGCCTCGGATCGGCCCACGACGCTCAAGACGCGCATCGTCGCCCACTCACAGCAGGTCGTGCGCGTGGACCACGAGAAGCGCGATCCCGTGGACGACGCGACCTGGGGCCGCCTGCGCGCGGCCCTGGAAGCGGCCGTCCCCCGATGCGACGCCGTCCTGCTCTCGGACTACCAAAAGGGGCTGCTGCGGGCCGACACGGTCCAGTGGCTGACGGAGCTTGCCCGGACGCACGGCAAGATCACGACCGGCAATCTCAAGCCGACGGCCATCGGCGCGCACTGCCGATTAACGGTGATCACGCTGAACCTGTCCGAGGCGAGTGCGGCCACGGGGATGATGCTGGACGATCAGGGCGATGAAGGGACGCTGCACAGCGCGGGCCGGATGCTGCTCCGCAAATCAGGCGCGGAGCACATCCTGATCACGCGCGGCGCGCGGGGGCTGACCCTGTTCGGGGGGAATGGCGCGGGCGGCGGGATCGTCACCGTCCGCGCCCACCCGGTCGCCGTCTACGACGTGGCGGGGGCGGGCGACACCGTCATCTCGACGCTGACGCTGGCTTTGGCCGCAGGCGCAACGCCCGCCGAGGCCGTCACCCTGGCGAACTGCGCGGGTGCCGAGGCGGTCAAAAAGGTCGGCGTAGCGACCGTCTCGCGCGCGGAGATTTTGGCGACGGCGGCGACGGAGGGGTAGGGGAGGGAGGGGCCAAGTCGCGACTAGGCCCCGCACCGTCCGTGTTACGGCTTGGCCGCGCCCGTGCCCGGATCGGCGGGGGCGGCCTTCGGGGCGCGAAGGTGGACTTCGGTCGCCGTCGGCGCGTCCGGGTCGCCGGTGATCCTAGCGTTGATCTCCGTGTCGATCAGCAGGTCGGCGAACGTCCCGGTCGGGTTTTTGCGCTTGTCGCCGACTTTGTAGATTTTGGCGTCGTCGGCCAGCGTCAGCGTAACACTGCCTCTCTTGCGGAACAGCGTCACGGTCTTCGCGGCGGCATTCACCGCCGTGATCTTGCCGTGGACGTGGTCGTGCTTCTTGGGGGCCGTGGGCGCGGGTGCGGCGGGGGCCGGGGCGGGCGTCTGGGCCGAGGCAGCGAGGGGGGCGAACAGAGTCAGGGTCAGGGCAAAAGGAAGCAAGCGTCGCGTCATCGGATGGGTTCCTCCAAAGTGGTACGTTCCCCCGTGCAGACGCAGGATTCTTGGAAGCGTTCACCGAACAGTGGCGGGATTTTATCGGGCCGATGAGCAAGAACTGAGGACGAAAGCGATATGACTTACTGTTTAGGCGTGATGACCGGCGACGGGCTGGTGATGATGTCCGACTCGCGCACCAATTCCGGGAACGACCAGGTCAACGTCTGCCGCAAGATGTACACGTTCGTGCTGCCCGGCGAGCGCGTCTTCGTGCTGCTCGCCAGCGGCAGCCTGTCGCTGACCCAGAGCATCGTCACGCTGCTGGAGCGCGACTTCGACCGCGGCGTGGGCCTGGCCGCCGCGCCGTCGCTCTACGACGCCGCCCGCGTGGTCGGAGACCAGGTGCGCCAGGTCTCAGACCTGGACCGGGCCGCCCTGGAGCGCGACGAGTACCGCTTCAACGTCCATTTCATCCTCGGCGGCCAGATCAAGGGCGCTCCGCACGACCTGTACCTGGTCTACCCCCAGGGCAACCCCCTGCGGGCGACC
>JAABUV010006657.1_pt1 | contig 12457 bp, 11 predicted proteins | sample 5559971 | NCBI WGS metagenome assembly JAABUV01 (sample SAMN10711881, study PRJNA513362) | rock metagenome | isolation source: Antarctica rocks | place: Antarctica: Victoria Land, Knobhead nord | collected 2015-12-19
GGGGCCCTGGCGGGCGCCTCGAGCGCCTGCCCACCGATGTGCGCGGGCAGCTCGCCGGACTTGCCCCGCCCGAGCTGCTGCGCGAGCCACGCCGGGGCCCTGGCGGGCGCCTCGAGCGCCTGCCCGCCGCCGGGCGGGGTCAGGTTGCCGGAGTTGCGTCGCGCGAGCTGCTGCGCAAGCGCCGCCGGGGCCCTGGCGGGCGTCTCCGCGGAGATGGAGTGCCGCAGCGAGCGCGCGCGCGCTGCCGCCAGCTCGCCCGGCGCGTTCGGCTGCGCCGAGATGGTGTCCCGGATGGCGCTGCGCGACACGAGGCCCTGCCCGTTGGCCGGCAGCGGCCGCGCCAGTGGCTGCGCATCGCCGGCGCCTAGCGCGGCGACAGGCGGCAGGTCGGGCTGCGCCTGCGCCGGCAGGCGCTTGCGCGGCGCACGGAACAGCCCCTGGCTGTCGTCCATCGCGCCACTCGCGCCCCGCCGCGCGCCTCCGACGCCTAGCCGCGCGCACTGGGCCGCGCGGCGCGCACTGGCCTGCCCCGCCGCGCAGGCATTGGGCGCGGCAGGCAGGCTGGTGGCCCGATCGGTGTGGTTTCTTGTTGCCTGCTCCTTGCACGCAACTTTGTGAGCGCCCGCTGCGCTACCTCCTCACACACCAGCGCACACGCGCAAGACGCCTCTTCGATCAGCCCTGCACTGCCGCTGTCCGCCGAGCGTGTTGAGACGTGCGCTTCAGCAATTTGAGCAGCGGCTGCGCTTCCAAGGCGTGACCGGACTGAGCCGATTTTGTTTCTGTTCAGTTTTTTTCAAGCTTCCCAAGTCCAGGCTGCCAGGTTGTGAAAACCCCTCACTACATGAAGCGGAGCAGGACAGGCCAGACGGTGACGCACAGACCGACAATGGCGATGGGGCTTTTCGTGAGCTTTGGAACAGGGCGCGCTCACCGCAGCCTCCCCGCGCCGCGGCGGTCCTGCACATGCAAGGCGTTGCGGACCGAGCGGCAGCAGCAGCTGAGGAGCACGCCCCACAGCGGCTACCACTACGACGGCAGGACGGGGCGCTTCTTCGAGGGGTGGTACTTCAAGGCATGCTCGCTCGAAGGACGGCTTGGCTTGCTGTTTATGCTTTTTCGCACCAGTGTGATAACTTAACACTTATTAGAGAAAACTTGGCACTTGAGTAAGCAGCGCCCAGCGAGCAGGTGACGCTGCCGGAGGAGGGCACGAGCTTTGCGCTGATATACTCCATCGAGGACCCCGCTGGCAACAGCTCCCAGAGCGGCGTGGGCGCACAGGCGCGCCGCCGGGCGCGCGAGGCCCGTGCCAGCCACTCGCGGCGCCTCGTGTAGGCTGCTTCGCGCACTCCGTGACGCGTGATGTGCAGAGCCGAAACGGACAACCAGCGACACAGTAAGCCAGCGCCGGGGCAGGCAAGGCTGACACGCGAGCGCCCTGCAGGTCATGGGCCCGGACGACTCGTACCTGCTGCAGTACTCCAAGGACGTGCGCAGCTTCTGGGCCGACCCGCACGCGCTCGCGCTCGGCGCCTGCTTCCGCCCGCGCGGCACCGGCCGCCCGGCCGCGCCGCTGCAGCGCGTCGTCCCGGAGGTGCCGCCCTGGGCCTGGCAGCCCTGCCAGGCACTTGTGCATTCCATGGTGCCTGCTGGTATGGGTGCCGAAAGGTGGTCGCCCTTTCTGTCTCCCGCTGTGCGGCGTATCAAGAGAGTTTCTGAGACGCCGAAACGCTGAGGCGGGCGGCAGGCGTGACGGGGGCTTTACCTGTGCAGGCGCACTTTGACGCGGCGGTGGCGGAGGGCTACCAGGCCTCGCTGACCTGGCACCAAGGCGCGCACCGGGCAGCGCGCGGCGTCGCATGTGCCTGCGCCTCAGGCGTCCACGCACGCCCTCCCCTTGACGCCCATGAGCAGAAGTTTGCAGCGCATGCGGACAAGCGCCAGCCTCTTGCGGCAGCAGTTGGACCTCGCTGCAGTGAGCCTGTGCCTGCCAGAGACCGGCAGTGTAGTGGCGCGTGCACCCGAAGCGAACAGGCAGCAGCAGCATCACCGTGCTCAGCGCCATGTGTTCGGCGGCCGCGCGTGCGGCGGCAAGCCGGCAGCGCCGGGCACGCGCAGGGGCGCTGGTGGCGTGCGAGGCGGGCGCGGCCGGCGACCTGCCCTCCACGGTCGGCAGCGCGCGCTGGGCGTTCTCCGTGCGGCCCGTCAGCGGCTGGGGCGCCGCGGGCGAGCGGCAGCGGGCGACCGCCGGCTGGCTCGCCGCGCTGCCCGTGTTCGAGCCCCACTGGCAGGCGCGCGGCGCCCGGCGCCGCGGGGCGGGGCGCCGCCCGGCCGCTACCGCCATGCGGTGCGGTGCGGCGGCGCTCCGGCCGGCGAACTCAGCGCCGGGGGGCGCGGAGCGCGCAGATACTGATGGCGCAGGGGCGCGCCAGCGGCTGGATAGAGTGGGGCGGGCGGCGGTACGACTTTGCGGACGCGCCCGCGTACTCCGAGAAGAACTGGGGCGGCGGCTTCCCCAGCCGCTGGTTCTGGGTGCAGTGCGAGGCGTTCGAGGGCGAGCCGGATGCCGCGCTGACCTGCGTGGGTGCGCGCGCCCGGCCGCCCGGGCCGCCCCCGGCACGCCAGGGTGGCCACAGCAGTGCCTGGCGCTGCTTCTCCTGGGCAACGCTTTTGAAGCTGCTTCCGCCCTGCCAGGCCACAGCCGCCATGGAGTCCATGAGCCCAGTGAGGCGTGCCATGTCAGCAGAGTGCGTGTAGCAGCTGGGCAGGCTTGCTCAATAACCCGTTGGTCCACACCGTGTTGCTCACCCGCTCCGCCGCCTGTTTGCCAGCGACCCCACACTGTCTGGCTGCAGTGAGGCAGCGAGCCGCGCTCCCCGGTTCATGCTCGGTGCACGCGGGTGAGGCCGCCAGCGCCTGACGCGCGCACGCGACGGCAGGCGCGCGGCGCGGCGTGCTCAACCTGCCCGGCGTGGAGGAGGACGTGGGCCTCATCGGCATCCATTGGCGCGGCCGCTTCATCGAGCTGGTGCCCTGGAACGGCTCGGTGCGCCGCCCTGTTCGCACCCTGCATTACGTCTCCCACTATGTTACAGGAATGTGTTACCTATCCCGTTGTATCACAGAGTGTGTTACAGGAACGGGACGGGGCTTACCATTGTGTTGCAGGAACGGGGCGGGGCGGCGGCGGGGCGCGGGCGCGGGCCGAGGGCGAGGCGCGGGCGCGGGCGCGCGCAGGTGTCGTGGGAGGTGGCGCCGTGGGGCAGCTGGCGTGTGTTTGCGCGCTCCGGCCGCTACGAGGCGCTGGTGGAGGCGACCTGCGCGCGGCCCGGCACGCCGCTGCGCGCGCCCACGGCCGCCGGCGGCCTCGCGCCCTTCTGCCGGGACTCCTTCCATGGCGAGGCGCGCCGCCCACGCGAGGCTCGGCGCAGATGATCCCAGAGCCTCGAGCGCCTGGCCTGGGCGGCCTGCTGGGTGACTTGCATACCCTGATGAGCATGCGAGGGTCAGCGCCGCTGACACAGCGAGCCTGGCGCATGCGCGGTCACGGCCAGCGTGGTCATACAGCGCTCATGCTTCGGCCAGTCACATGCGCCCAGACAGCATCAAGCCAGGTGGACAGCGGTCTTGTGCGTGCTGTCAGGTGCGCATGCGCGTGTGGGAGCGCGACGGCAGCGGCACGCGCAGCGCGGCGCCGCTCATCGATGCGCGCTCGGCCACATGCGCGGTCGAGGTGGGCGGCGGGCCGTGGTGGGACGCCTGGCGCGCGGAGGTGCGTGCAGAGCGGGTCGGGGCTGTTCCGCTCTCCTGGCATTCACGCTGCACTCTGCTGTGAAGCGGTGTAGCGCACCATGTGGGGCGCCTGGCGCGCTGTGGTGCACGCGCTGACGCGCGTTGTGCCGCAAGGCCTTATTATGTGGTGAGCTGTTGCGGCCCACCTCGTTGGCTCCCACAGACTGTCCGGGGCCAGTGGCTCAGGTGGCAAGGAAGGCTGCCAGTGTGCACTGCGCTGCTGGCAGACTGTGGCAGAGGGCGCTATGTTGGGAGGCAGCAGGGCAGGCGGGGGTGCTCAGGAAGTGCGGCAGCCACGTTGCAGACTTGCCGGGGGCTGCTGGGCGCAGGCGGAGATGAAGGAGCCGCTGCGCTCGCTCGTGCAGCTTCCAGTGGACGCTGAGGGCTTGGCAGCGCGACTGCCAGAGCGGCTACGCCCGCCGGGGCTGTAAAGTAAACGGGGCGCCATGGCAGTGTAGCTAGGTGCTTGCTGCGCTTGCACAGGGGTGCCGTACGAAAGTAGCAGGACACAGGTGTCCGCTTGTGCGACGTAGCTCTGCAGCACTAGCCTCAGCCGTCGCGCAAAATTATTAGCATTGTGCGCTATGGAAGAGTATTTCTGTGGCCACACGTCTCAGCGCTTGGCCAGAGAGATCCCGCTACTGTGATGCACCGTGAATGCAGCATTGCACTAGGCCTCTGGAACAGCAGCCTGAGGCCGCAGCGCATTCGTCATGGAGGGCCATCAGCTGATGGCCCAGGTCTTCAGTTTGAAATCAGAAGATGCTCTCAATTGCACAGCCTACCTGACTCGGCGAGTCCCGGGGCCGCCCTTGGCCAGTGGCCGTGCGGGAAGTGAGAGGCGCCACCGACGTATACGAAGCCTGCCCGAGCTGCCGCACGCCGACATCTTGCTCTATAGCCGGTGTCCCGGAACGAGCGGAGAGCGGCTGGGGGGGCACATGCAGGCGAACTGGCCCGGTGCGGAGCAGGGCTGGTGTGCCAGCGCGGCCACGCCTGCGAAGGAGGCGCAGCGCGCGCAGCTGGCCTCCGCGCTGGAGACAATCGCCAGCTCCGGGGCCTCCTCTGGGGCGTTTGCGGATGAGCAGGTGCGCGCCTCTGCAGGGCCCGCTGCCGGGTGTGAACAGGGCTGCTGTCAGCTCACCGCGCAGCATGCTGTCCAATGCTGAGGAACTGGCCTGCCTGCGCAGGCCATAGTGGAGTGGCTGAGCGCGAGCTCCGCGGGGCGGCCTGTGCAGCCGCAGTATGGAAGCACGCCAGGGCTCAGTGGTGCGGACCTAGCTGCACACCACCACTGCGTGCTTGCACCACCCGCTCAGCAGCTCCTGCCTGATATTCCCCTGAGCCTGCTGGCGCGCCTGAGCAGCTGGTGGGTTCACCTGCGAGTCTACCTGACCGGTGATGGCCGCCGCGCAGGCGGGTGCACGGGCCAGGCGGCGCAAGCGCCGCGGGCAAAGCGGCCGCGCCTGACCTGGACGCCGGAGCTGCACGCGCGCTTCGAGAAGGCGTGCGCCGCGCTCGGCGGCCTGGAGGTCGCGCAGCCGCACGCAATCCACAAGCTCATGGCCGTGCAGGGCCTGCTGACGTCGCACATCAAGAGCCACCTGCAGAAGGTCCGCCAGGACCGCAAGATCCCCGCGCCGTCCCAGCGCACGCTGCTGCGGCCGCTGCCGCGCGCGGTGCTGCTGCAGGGCAAGCTGCACGCCGCGGCCACGCCGGCACCGGCGCCGGCTGCGCCCGCGCCCGCGCCTCTGGGCGCGGCCGCGCCGACGCCCGCGCCGACCGCGCCGCCGCCGGGCGGGCCGCGCAAGGCCGGCACGCCCGAGCAGCCGGCCAGCCAGCAGCCGTCGGCGACGTCGCGCTCGGTGGCCTCCGGCGTCGTCGGCGCCAGCAGCTCGGACGACAGCTGCACCAGCACGGAAACGCTGACGCACGCGCGCATGCCGCGGCCGGCGGCGCCGGCCGGCAGCCCGCCGCGGCCGCCGGCGCCGGCCGCCGGCGGCGCCGGTCAGCCCGAGTTTGTGCAGCGGGTGGCGCTGGCAATGCGCAAGCAGACGCTGCTGCTGGAGCAGCTGCACCGGCAGGTGGAGGTGCGCGCCCCGGCGGCCGCGCTGCTATCCTGGGGTGGGCACACGCAGACGCCCGTAGGGCGCCTGCAAGGTACACAGTGCCCACAGTGCCCGTAGGGCGGGGCATTCATTCCAGGCAGGGCTTGGGCATGCAGCCGCCCACTTGGAAGCAAGGTATGGTGTGCAGCTAAATGGGTCAGCCCAGAGTCACTGCAGGAGAGAAGCTACACACGCTGGGCCATGCTAGCTTTGGCAAATGGGGCTCGTCGCATGCTGTCCGTTGGGCCTCTGAAGCCCCAAGGCCCGCTGAGGGCCACTGCCGCAGTGTGGGGAGCCGACGAGCGCTGTGCTGACCGGCGCGCGCGCGCGGCGCGCAGCTGCACCAGCAGACGCAGCGCGATATGGTGGCCAACAACCGCGTCATCGACTCCCTGCTCGCCGGTAGCGGCAGCGGCGCTGCGGCGACGGCCGCGGCCGCAGGGCCGCTCGCGCCGGCGCACGCCGCGGCGGCCGCCGGCAAGGCCTGCGGCGCGAGCCCGCTGCGCTGCCTGTCCGGGACGTACCGGTCGGCGGTCTTCGACCGGCAGCTGCTGGTGCGCGTCTGGCGCGCCCGGGCCCCTGCCCTGCAGGTGGTCTGACGCCCAGACATTGTGCTTGGTCTGCAAGGCCAGTCGCTGCTGCCAGCATGCGCCTCGCCTGTCGGCCGCGCCAGCCGCACACCCTGTGTCACGGCACCCCTGCTGAATCCTCGCTCGCTGCACACACCACGCGAGGCTGCTCTGCTGCTGCGCTCTGTTCGCCGGTCATCGTCGCGCGTGCCATGCGTCACACCTGTAGTGAGCTCGGACGCCTGGCAGGATGCGCTGGCGGGCGACCTCAACTGCTCGTACGCAAAGGCGCACGTGACGGTGCAGCAACTGAAGCACGAGCGCACCGACGCTGCTTCCTGACGATGAGGGCGCGCCGGCCGCGCGAGCGGCGGCCTCCCGCAGGGCGGGCAGGGCGCCGCAGGGCGCGGCCCAGGGCTTTGAAAGAGGTTGCCGCGCGCGAAGCGCTGCGATTTGTGCGCGCTGTGTCGCGCGGCGCTGGCTGGAGGACGCGCATGCATTTGGCAGGCGCGCGGCGAGCCGGGCGGCTGTGCCAAACCCCACGAGGCCCTCTCCTTACACGGGTAGGTGTTGTGGCAGGACCCGGTCGGCGGCCGCCATTTTGGTAGGAGGCGTGCGTGGCGCGCCGCCACCCCCCCTCCCTTCTCCCTCTCCCCTTCACGAGTCCCGACCTACTCGCACCCACCCGTATATACTAATAGAGCCAGAGTCGCATCTCGGCCATGTCTGTGGCCCCGTTCTTTTACTAGACAGCCACGCGCGCGCCGCGTCGGGCGCCGCGGCAGGCGTGGGGCTGCGCTGACATGCGCAGCCCGGTCGGTCACGCAGCAGCCCTGGCCCGCCGCGCTTGGCGGTGGTTACAGGGCAGGGGTGCTGTCGTCTTCTTGCGGCCGGGGGCGCGGGCTGCGCTGCTGGCGGCTCTGCGGGCGCTGGCCGCCCGCAGCACGTGCAGCAGCCGCAGCCCAAGCCCGCGGCTGCGCCGGGTCCTTGTGCGGGCAGTCCAGACTACTAGCCCCGCGATCGCTGTGCGCCTGCTGGGCCAGCAAGCGGGGCAGCTTACAGAGGTGTCTACAGACGTGTGTGTGAGCGGGGGGCTGGTTGTGGTAGTAGGATTTCCCCACTCTGCCTTGTAGTGAGCCTGCAGCATGATTTATTTATTTGATGTGCCGTGGCCTTGCGAATTTGATTTCCTGGTGCCTGGGTGGGCCTGCCTGTGTTGTGCGACTTCAGTCTGCCACGGTAGTGCAGTGGCGCGCGGGCGCATGCGCTTCCTGTCACTGGCGGGCTGCGGGGCTGCGCCACGGGCAGAATGGTGCTTAGTAGAGGAGCCTAACAGCGCGTAGAACCGGATTCGAACGAGCGCAGCAGCTGCGAAATGCGCGGGTGGTCGCCGGCAGCGAGCGCAGGCGCCTGGCATGCTAGGGGCGTGCGCGTGGCTGCACCATGCTTGCGGTGGGTCCTGCCCTCAGCATGCGGGTGCACCCGCCTCCCCGGCCAGGCTGCTGAGCGCACGGTGCCGGGCCATGGGGCATGCGCACCCGGCGGGCGGGGAGATGCGGCAGGAGCTGTGAAACTTGATGGCCTCCCCGAGGAATGCTGGGACCGATTATTTGATTACGCAAACTGACTGTGCTGCTTAACTGCTTCCCCGCCTCCAAGGGCCCCGCGCCATATTTGGCGCGGGGCGCCGCGGGGGCGCGCGACCGGGCCGCTCTTGCCCGCCTGGCTTTGCCTGCCAGTGCGCTGAACCCTGGCAAGTTTTGTTGGTTTTCTCTTTTCCTTTGGAATGACGCCTCCGAGATGTCACAGGTCGTCAGTGCCAGCTGAATCTCTTGCGGACCTGCCTGGCAGGGCGCGCCGTCGCGCTTGGGTGGGGGAGGTGCACCAATAAATGAGGGCGGTGTCAACAGGAGCCAGTTTCTGAGCGACGGGCGTAGATTCTGGCTGGTGCCATGCATGCGGTGTGCGGAGTAGCTGGTGCTCTACCAGGCCGTGCATGCAGATGCGGCTTAGGTGGCATTGGGCCACCGCAGGGCATCTCCGGCGTGTGTATGTATCCTGCCAGGTATGTGCGGTGCAACATGGCCCGTTCTGCACAGGCCTCAATGGTCAGCGCCTTGGTCAAAGCGTGCCCAGAGCCACAACAGTACAGGCGCTGCTGACGTCTCAAAGTGATGAGGGTGCGTACGCATACTCCCAGGGAGCAACTCCCCACAACTTTTGAAGTGTCCCACACCTGCTTAGCAGCGCACGCGCGGCACAGGTGGCAACTATGCAGACGGCCATATCAATTAGCATGCGCCTATTTAGCCTGAGCTTCCATGCAAGCACACCACTTGGACCACACAGAACACAGTCAACGATGTGCTCAACAACGTTTGGGCCCCAGCGCAGCCGCCCGCCTGCAGCCCTGCGCGCGCTCACAGCGCAGCCGCGCCACGCCCCACCCCTCCCGCCTGCACACCGCCCGCCCCACCACACTCACCGCCAGAGCCCTGCCCGTGCGCGCCAGCGACGCCGCACGCCCCCCGCCGCCACGCCTACACAGGCCGCCAGGCCGTGCACCCCAGCGGCGGCGCACCCCTCGCCCTCAATTCCCCGCCCTAGCCCCTTGCCCTAAGCCCTCGCCTTAAATCCCTCGCCCACCAGACACGGCCCTGGCCAAAACGCGCGCCAGCGCGCGCTCACGCGAGCGACGCGATCTGCGTCTTGGGGTCCAGGTTGAACGCCTTGTGGTCCTCCAGGAACTTCTTGAGCTTGGGCACAGACGCCGGGCGCTTGACCGCGCTGCCGAGCGCGGCCAGCGTGGTGGGCCCCTTGGTCTGCAGCACATCCCGCAGCGCCTTCTCGAACGCGGCCGTGTCGCCGCCGGCCGCGCCGCCTGCGCCGCCGCCGGCGGCCCGTTGGGGTCGTGTCGCGTGGGGCTGGACACGCGCACGGCGGTCCGCATGCGGGGGCGGACCGCCCGAGCGACGCTAGAGGGCTGAAGCGGCCGCATCAGCAGCATCTTCAGGCGCTGTGTGTTTGGACGCGGGCAGAAAGACGGGCGTGGCAGATTGGCAAGCTCTATGCACGTTCAAGAGCGTGTCAGCGTGGCAACCGAAGTCAGCACATGTTGGGCGGCCATGCGCAGGACTAGTGCTCTGCAGGCACAAACATGCGGCATCCGTGGCAACATGCGCGAGAGGCAGCTGGCAGGGCTCAACCGGGCGCGCCGCTCCCCAACCCTGCTCAGGCCCCAGCAACCGAGCACTGTCCGCACACGCAGGAGCTGAAGGCCATCCCCTGGGCGGAACTCGATCGAGCGTACCCAAGGGTAAGCGGGGCGGGGCGCACCCTTGGGCGTCTTTGCAGGCGTGGCAGCGGCCGCCTTGGCCGCCGGCGTGGCGCCCGCCGCGCCCGCCTTGGCCTTCTTGGCCGGCGGCGCGGCCGCGGGCGCCGCCGCCTTGCCCGCCCGCTTGGCGCCCACCTGCGCCCGCCGCGCGCGCGCGCGCCTCAGCTCTCGGCGCGCCTGCCGCCACCAGCTCCGCGCATGCGTATCCTCGCTGCCCAGCTGCGCATTCCCTCGGTGCGCACGGGCGCCAGCCGCGCACCAGCGCCCCAAGTCTCACCCCGGACACTTCACGCGGTCCCTCGAACGCTGGCATGCCTGCGGACGCCCCAGTTCCGACCCGCCCCACGCTCCCCAGTGCAGCCAGGCGCGCGCCAGCACGCCTTGTGCGACCCTGTCGCCGCGCCGCGCGGCTGCCCGGCCGCCCGGGCGCAGCGCGCCTGCAGAGCCGCCTGCTCGAGCGCCGGCGCTTGCAGCATGGGCCCCTGGCAGGCGTGCCTGCTTCTAGAGATATTGGCCGGCCGGGCCGCGCCTGCACCGCCGGTACGGGCGCATCCTCCTCCTCGTCCTCATCGTCGTCCTCTGCAGAGCGCCCGAGCCCACAAGTCAGCATCTGGGCACCCGAGATCGAGTCGCGACAGGTTCGAACATCCCCAGGCTGCGCCCTGCGCTTACTGGCATGCGCCGGAGCGCCGCGGAGGTCGCTTGCAGCAGCGCAAGTGCTCTACGTGAGCGGCCGCGCTGCCGCCGCAGCGGGCGTGTGCGCGCCGTCGTCCTCGTCGTCGTCCTCGTCGTCCTCGTCGTCCTCGCCGCCCGCCGCGAGCTCCGCCGCGCCGGCCTCCTGCATCATCCTCCGCGCGGTCAGCCGCTCGTGGGCCGCGCGGAACCGCGCGTTCACCTCGTCCGCCGTGGCCCGGGCCAGCGCGTCATCCTCGTCCTCCTCCACGTCCTCGTCATCCTCCTCTTCCTCGTCGTCGTCGTCCTCGTCGTCCCCCCCGTCCTCCTGCGGCGTATGCGCCCAGGTGTGCACCGCATCGCATGCGTCGCAGCGCCGCGCACTGCCGCGCAACGCGTGCGGACGTGCATGCACGCACGACATTGCCGGGCATGCGGCTCAATGCTGACGGCACCTACACGCCGGGTGTTGCCCGGTGACAGCCCGGCGCCGGCGCAGTGCGGGGAGAGCGCGCTGCATGAGCCGCGTCGGCGTTTGGGGTGGTAAACGGGGCCCCGCAGCGAGCGCGCGGCCGGGCGCGCACGTCCATGCCGTCAAAGGTGTGCGTCTTGATGCCGGGCAGCTTGCCCTCCTCCTCGTCATCCTCGTCTGCGAGCCGGCGACACGAATCATCTTGAGGCAGTTCGACCCAGCAGTGCTCGCTGCCGGGTGCACGGCCGCAGATACAACACGCATCCCGGTTCCAGCGCAGCACAGGAATGCAGTGGGAGCAAAGGGCATTGCAGGCTTGCGGCACAGCCTGGGAGCCAGGCTTGATGCGGCACGGCCTGGGAGCAAGGCTCCATGCGACACAGCCTGAGAGCCAGGCCCAATTCGGCACGGCCTGGGAGCCAGGCCCGAAGCATGCACAGAGCCCCTGCTGTGCGTCGCGTCGCCTGTGCTCGCGACACTCCGCACCGCTGCCCCATTGCAGCGCCGCCGCACAGGCCAGCCAGCCCCGAGCCGGGGCCCCCCCGACTGCGCGCACCGTCGTCCTCGTCGTCCTCCTCCTCATCGTCGTCCTCGTCGTCCTCGGCGTCCGCCAGCGCGGCCTGCTGCGCCATTGCCAGCTTCTGCGCGCGGTCCATCGCCGCCTGCGCGGCATCCCAGGCGGGCGGGTTCTGGCGAGCAGGCCATACGTATACTATACGTAAGCACAACTGTGGTAGCGGCGGGGTGGATGCGCGCCGGACACGAGCCTTCACACTAGCAGTAGGGCAATGATGCACGACCCATGCATGGCACATGCGCTTTCCCGGGAAGCGCCACGGCGGGCGCGAGACGCTCGCTGCTTCAACACTGACCAGCAACCCTGCAACATCAGCGTCCGCAAACTGCTGACCACAGCGCATGGGCGCCTGCAAGCCCACGCCAGGACCCTCAAACAGATGCAGTAGGCGTGTCGTGGCACCAACAACGCAGGTGCTGTGCTGCACCGCAAGGAAAGCTGCACAGGCTGGTGCGCTTTGATGGCGGTGGCTGCCTGCACCCGCCAGACACACCCGCGGCACATGCTCACAGCTGTTTCAAACTGCGGCGCAGGCCAGGAGCAGACTGTGACATGCCCGCCAGCCCGCGCGTCGGGGCCGGCGCGGCACCTTCTGCTTGGCGCTGGCCGCCCCGTTCATCGGCACGCCCAGCGGCGCGTCCTCGTCCTCCTCCTCGTCCTCGTCGTCGTCCTCGTCGTCGTCGGCCTCGCCCAGCGCGAGCGCGCGCGCCTCCTCCTCGTCGTCCTCCGACTCCATCATCGCCAGCGAGCTCGTGCTCTTGTAGCCGGTGATGCAGACCGGCGAGGCGCCGCTGTGCGAGAATGTCAGGTTGGCGTCCACCACGTAGTCCACCTGGAAGTGTTAACTCGCAATTACTTTGCTATTGTTGCCTTTTACGTTCCCTATGACCATATGAAATATAAGCAAGAACCACATAGTCTACCTGGAAG
>JAABUV010006658.1_pt1 | contig 12457 bp, 11 predicted proteins | sample 5559971 | NCBI WGS metagenome assembly JAABUV01 (sample SAMN10711881, study PRJNA513362) | rock metagenome | isolation source: Antarctica rocks | place: Antarctica: Victoria Land, Knobhead nord | collected 2015-12-19
CGCTGGCAGGCCTGCTGCGCATGCCCTGCACAGGCAGCAGGCATGGCGGCCGCAGCGGCCCCCTCCATCCCCTGACTGCCTGCCGCCCGGCGGCCGCGCGCCTCCTCCTCTTGCGCGCCGCCATCGCCGGAGCCCCCCTCACTGCCTGCTGTCCCGCGCCCGCCCGGCAATGCTGGGACAGTCTGTGCGCGCGGGAGGCCAAACCCTCCAAAGCCGGGTGCGGTCCCTGGCGACGCTGCGGGCGCGGGCGCTGCCTTCTGAGCTGGCCGCGCCTGGTACGCAGGACCGGGGTTTGACGCTGCCTGTGCGGGGGGCCCCGAGCGCGCGGGCGGCGCAGTGCCCTCCGCTGCGCCAACGCCGGCCGAATGGCCAGGGTCAGGGTAGGGTACGGCGGTGTCCGCCTCTGCCTGCGGGGCTCCAGTGCCGCCCGCGCGCGGCCGCCTGAGAGCCGCGGCGGCCAGACCCCCAGACGTCGGCCTGCCATGCGCGAGCGCGTCGAGCGACAGGCGCCGCCGCGCGCCCGCGCGCTGCGCCGGCCCGCCGGCGGCGCCCGCGGCCGCCTCGCCCGCTGAAACGGCCCCCGCGGTGTCCCGCGGTTGCCGCTGCTCCCCGCCTGCGCATGCTCCGGGCAGGCAGCGGCCCGCCGGGGCAGCCCTGGCGGGCCCCGGTCCAGGCAGCGACCTGCTCGCGGGGCAGCCTGCAGCGGCGGCGCTCCTGGCGGCTGCCGCCTGGTACGAGGCCACACGAGCAGGCGTGAGCAGGTGGGCGGCGGATGAGTCGCGCGAGCCTTCGCGTCTGCTGTGCAGGTCGCTGCCCGCGTCTGCGGCGGCAGGGGCGGGGCCGGGGCTGGGCGGCGTGTCCCACGCGAGCGGCACTGTGAAGGCACCGGCGCCGCAGCGGGGCGCGTCCGGCGCGGCGGGCAGCGGCGCAGCGGCTGTGAGTCCCGCCACGCCGCGGTCGTGGGGGCGCCCCGCGGCGGGGGCGCGCGCGCGGCCGGCGACATGGCCCTGCAGCGCGGCTAGGCGGCCCTCGACGATGCGCGCCTGCCGCTGCGCATCGTCCCTGCGGGCAGGGCGCCCAAGCCCGTGACGGGCCCACAGAGTGGACAGCCACGCATGGCCGGCTGGCCGTGTCTGGAGCATTTTCCGGGTGTCAGGACGTGCTGATAGTGTTCTCGTGATTCTATCATCGGGTGTAACCAAAAACCAGATCGGGTCGCGGTGGTATTGCTGCCTGCAGCGCAGCAGGGACGACACCACCGCGCATGAGGCGCTGCCAGGGCTCAGCTCGGCGATGCAGCGGCGCGGGCGGCCGCGCACTGGAACGCGCCAGCCAAATCCCGGCCGGCATCGCGCAGCTCGCGGATGAGTGCCTCGCGCTCTCCGCGCCGCGCCGCCTCACGCTGCTCCGCCGCCGCCTGGCGGCACGACGCGGCTCAGGTGTAGGGTCTCTGCATTAAGATAGGGTATATGATATAAATGACAGGTTAGGGTAAGGGCGCCTGGCAGCATGCTGCGGCTCGGGATTGTTCGCGCCTCTGCAGGTGCTGGCATGCAAATCCGATCCCTGGCCTACCGTGTGCTGGACCAGCACGTGGCCCCTGGCAGAGCGTGTCACACCCTGTACGTTGGCACACATCTTGAAGGCCGGCCTGGCGCGCGACCCTGCGACCTGGCTTCTTGCATGTCGCCTGCTGACTGCCCAAGCCCCAACAAGAGAAACGCGTATATTCCTGCTTCACGTGTGTTGACACGCACAAAGCATGCCTCATGCGGCTGACCACAGAGCATGTTGCAGCATGCGCCACACACGTCACGCAGCATGGCTGCAGCATGGCTTTTGCGCGTGGCCTTTGCAGGCGCGCGGCACTACCTGCGCCTCCGCCAAGCGCCCGGCTGGATCGCCGCGCGCCAGCGCCGCCAGCGCCGCCTCAGACCGCGCCTGGGTCGCCTCAAACTCGGCCACCAGCCGCGCCAGCTCCTGCTGCTGCGCCAGCACCACCTGCCGCGGCCCCATGGGCGGGGGCGCATCCAGCGGGCCATGCACGCCGCCAGCATAGGGTACGGTAGCATTGGGTTAGGGTAGAGTAACCCTTAGCTAGGGCTGGAGCTGCCCCGAAGCACACATGCATGCGGCACTCTCCCAGGACAGCGCCGATGCCAGCGAAGCTCCGCATAACTGTGCGGCACACCCCCAGCACTGCGCCTTGGAGCGAAGATCCATGCGCCTGACTCCAGACAGCAAGTCGCGCGCAGGGGCAGCGCGGAGCGCTTCCCGTGCCCCGCAGCCGGCGCATGCCAGTGCAACAGAGTGGCGCCACGCGGCTGCGCGCGCGCACTTGGGCAAACGCGCCGTCCCAGCACAGCGGCGCGCGCGTCGCGGCTGCGCGCCGGTGCGCTGCCACCACCTCGGCCCGAAGCTGCGCCTCCTGCTGCGTGCGCTCCTGCCGGGAGCGCGCGATGGCATCGGGAGCCCGGCGCTGCCGTGGGGCCCATGCTCGAGGCGTTGGCATGGCTCACCAGGGTCAAAAAGCACAGGATGGGAAACGAAACAGGCAAACGCTTACAGCGGGGATGTTCATGCAGGGGATGCGTTCAACCGCATCTTCTGCCCCATACCAAGCGTGTGACATGCGATGCGAGCGCCGGCGTCAGTGCGCCGCGCGCACCGCGGGCCCGGGCGGCCCGCGCGCGTCCCAGAGCTGCAGCAGGCGCGGCGCGTCCAGCGTGGCCGCGGCCGGCAGCGCGCCGCCGCGCAGCGCCGCGCGGCCGCGGCCGCCCAGCACCGCGCGCTGCAGCTCCGTGTGCACGCGCATCAGCGCCGCCGCGCGCGCCTGCGCGGCGGGGCGGCACAGGCTGCGTGCCCCAGGCTTCAGCCCATCCGGATTCGAACCCTGCCCATCTGGATGTATCCGCGCGCCTGAACGCAGGGCATCCACTCGCCATTGACCTCAACACAATGTGTAACACAACCGCGAGATCACTTCTGGGCAAGGCCACCTGTCCTGCTGTGGCATGCAGGCGTCCTGAGCCTGGCGCATGCAGTGAGGAGGTCATGCGAAGCTGCAAATGCCACCGTCAACGACAGGAGCCATGCGTCAATAACAAGGACGGGCGCGCGCGCCAGCTTGTGGCACAGGCCCGCGCTGGAGGCCAGGAGCGCGAGGACCACCGCCTCGCGGCGCAGCGACTCGGCCGCGGCCGCGCGCTCGCCGGCGGTCACCGCGCGCCCGTCCAGCTGCACAAGCGCTGGCAGCCGCGCCAGCACCTGCGCGCCCGCCCCTGCGCCCTCAGCGCTTGCCACACCGGCATCCGTGACAGAGGCGCCACCCTCAGCTCTTGCAACGCCGACGCCCACAGGAGAGTCGTTGTGGGGCCAGCAGGGCTCAGCCTGGCATTGCGGGTCGCCTTGGTACACCAGCACAATGTTGAGCATGGACTTGCATGCCTGGTAATTGCAGCCGGGCCGAGCATAGCCTCCCCGAGAGCTGTGCTCTGCGCCATGCTTCTCTGCGCGCTCGCTGTGTTTGGAGGAGCTGCGCGCGGGGGGACAGGGGCCGTGCGTGCGCGCGGTAGTGCGGCAGCGCCGCTAGCGGGCAGCCCTCAAAGGCGGCCGTCTGCAGCGTGGCCGCCAGCGGCGCCAGCGGCGCAAGCGCCTCCAGGCCGGCCAGGCCGCAGTCGCCCGCGCCCAGGCAGCGCAGCGCGCCAAACTGCGCCACACCCGCCAGGCTCGCCAGCGGGTTTTTGCTCAGGTACAGCGCCTGCGCGCCTAAACAGGCTCGCCAGCGGGGTTTCTGCTCAGGTAGAGCGCCTGCGCGCCTGAAGAGGCTCGCCAGCGGGTTCTTGCTCAGGCAGAGCGCCTGCGCGTCCGGCGCGCCCGTGTGCGGCCTGGCAGCCCTGCCTGGCGCTGTGCTCAGCTGTCTGCGCGCATCCCAACTCGGAGCGCCCTTGGATTCGGAGACGCCTGTGGCTCTGACTGTCAAGAGCGCGCCACCTGCTGCTACGATCGCTCGCGCCCTTGCCCGTCTGCCGACTGCCAGGTGGGGAGTCATCTTAATAGAGCGTGTGTGCAGAGCGAGCTGATGCGCGACCTTCACATTGCGGTAGCGCGGCGGCAGGGCGTCGACGGCGCTCACGCCGCGCTCCACGGCAGTGATCTTGCGCTCGTCGAAGAGCGACGGCAGCTGCGCCAGGACCGCGGACAGCCCGACCTCCGCCGCCTGCCTGCGGCACCCGGCGCCGGTGCGGGTCAAGCGCTGCTAGTCACCAGCGACGCCTCCCCTGGCGTTCATGATACACACCCGGAGACGCCGCGCGCTCCAGCTCCGGCATACAGGCGATGACGCGTGTGCTGTGCTGAAGGTTGACACGCTTGACATGCTGCATGCATGCTGAGCGTTCGCTCCTGGGCTTCTTTGGTCGCCGCGGGATGGCGCCAGGCGGCAGGCTCGGGGCCGCCGCCGCCGCCGCTCCGCCGTCTGCCGCGTCTCGCCCCTCAGCGTGGACGCTGCGCTGGAGCGGCGCCGTGAAGGGCCTGGCGGGGACCCTGCTGTGTCCCTGGTTGGCTGGTGGGCGGTCGCCGCGGCCGCGTGGCGCCTGGCGCCCAGCTCCGGGCAGGCGCCCGAGCTCCTGGCCCAGCGGCGGCCAGGCGCCGCGCGGCCGCGCGCCCAGCGGCCCGCCGGGCGCGGCGGCGCCCGACCGCGCGTGCGGCGGGCCCAGGTGCGGCGCGCCCAGGCCGGCAAGCGCGCCCCGCAGCGCCGGGTGGTCCCCGGCCTCCAGCGCGCCGCCACTGTGGCTGCGCGGGCTGAAATGCAGGGGCGCTCCGAGCGCTGGGGCCTCCTTGCTTGCCGGGCCTGGGACGTGCGGGCCTGGTGCAGGCCCCGGCTCGTCAGCGTCCATGCGCGACAGGCTGCTCCGCTGCTGCCCTGCTGCGGGCGCAAGCGCACCACAGGCCGGCGGTATGTGATCGGCTGCGCTGGCGCTCGGTGTCAGCTCGCTCCGGCCGCCGGCAGCGGCCTGCGTGCAGCAGCGAGCCGCTGCCATCAGTGAGCGATCCTGCCTGCTGCGCAACACAAGGTATGCGTTGCTGGTGAGAGGGACCTGTTGACAGCACAGGAACAGGTGCACCAGAACTTGGTAGAGTGTGCCATGCAGTGTGGTGTCCAAGCGGTCAAAGCGTGTGCGGTCAAGGTGTGATCAACATGCGCACAGTGCTGGGGCGGCCCGGCCGCGTGCAGGAGATTATGCATTATCCAGGGCAGAACACTCCATGGAGTTGTTACAAGAAATGTTGAATCCCTAGACTCCAACCTCGTCAGCACACTAGGTGTCCTGCGCGCAGAGGCAGGCAAGGGTGCAGACCTCCGCGCACACAAAATGCGCAGCATGCATGTTGCGCTGGTCACACCATATGGCGCTGGTCACACCAAAAAGCTCCCTTGGGGCAAGCAACAGAGCGCTCCGCTCCTATGCAGAAGGAGCGCCATGCGCAGCAACAAAAGCACGCGTGGAGGATAGCTGGTCCCAGAACCCATGCTGCGTTTGCCGCACGTCTTAATTGACTCCGCACAGGTGGCTGCAGAGAGGGGCTGCAGGCTGGCCCGCTGCACGCAGACAGCCAGGGCAACAGGCAACAGGCAGGCAGGCCGCCCTGGGCGATAGGGAACAGCGCATCCGCTGACACCCCGGGCGCCCGGCACCGGGCGCCCGCAGCGCCTACGCGTCCGGAAAGAGCGCGTCCACGAACGCGGCCGCGGAGAAGGGCTGCAGGTCGGCCACCGTCTCGCCGACGCCCACAAACTTGACGGGCAGCTGCAGCTCGTCGGCCACGCTGGCGATCGCGCCGCCGCGCGCGCTGCCGTCAAGCTTGGTCAGCACCAGGCCGGTCACGCCCACGACCTCGTGGAACTCGCGCGCCTGGTTCAGCATGTTCAGCCCTGCGCGCGCGGCGTGCGACCGTCAGCGCCGGCCCCGCCCCAAGCGAGCCTCGCACCGCCGCGACCTCAGGGACCCCACGATTTTGTTGGGCACGGTGAGCCCTGCGTGGCGCAGTGGGGTCACCCCCGCACCTTCCCCGCACCACCATGCACGCAAAAGGCGTGTCTCGTGCCGCTCAACAATGCCTGCGCGGGTGTGGGTGCGCCTGGGGCACATGGGCATGGCATGCGCATACGCAGCAGAGCGGCATCCAGCACAGCAGCGGCTAGAGGCTCGCGCACGACTCGGGCCACTGCGGCAGAGGGGAGGCTGCGCGCAGCGGCCGGGCGGCGGGCGCGCGCCTGTCGTGCCGTCCAAGACGAGCAGCACCTCGTGCGGCGCCCCCGGCAGCCGCTTGCCTGCGCGGACGCAAGCGCGTGTCACGAGGCGCCCGGGTTGCAGTGCAGCAGGCGGCGACCGGGTTGCATGGCTGCGCGCAGGGCAAGGCGGGCCGCGCGCGGGACCAGCAGCGCACAGTGACGGTATAGGGTATGGTAGGGTTCCCTGACCCTAGCAGGCGCGGGCTGCGCGCACCCAGCGCGCGCTTGCACTTGGACAGCTCCTCCATGAGGTTGGCGTTGGTGTGCAGGCGGCCCGAGGTGTCGCAGATCACCACATCCGTCTCCTCCTTTATCGCCTGCGCGCCGACCGCATGCCTGTGCGGTTTGCATACCACCAGGCACGCGGTGGCTCCGCCGGTCGGCGGTTGCTTTGCAAAAGACACGAGGCGGCGCCCCACGCTCGACATGTAGCCGGCCAGCGGATGGCAGAGTCTTTCATCAGCAGTGCAGCCCGGGCACCGGAGCGTGCAGAGGCCGGCACACGACATGTGCAGCAGCTGCAAGGCACCCTCCAGCCAGTGCGGAGGCTGGCAGGCATCGCTTCTCCAGCACCGGGCTCCCAATCCCGAAGGTGCATTTGTAAGGGACGGCGCTCAGCCTGCACGCGCGCCCGGCACGTGCCCGCGCCCCGCGCGCACACCCGCGCGGCGCGCCGGGCGCGCACCCTGTCGAGCGCGGAGTACAGCAGCGCGTCGGGCCGCTGGCGCTCGCTGGACACGGTCGCGATGGCGGCGCCTGAGCGTTCGGCCCAGCCGGCGAGCTGCTCCGCAGCGGCCGCGCGGTAGGTGTCGCCGGCCGCCAGCAGCACCTGGGGGGTATTGCACAGCGCATCAGTCACCCTGCCGCGCTCCGGCCCACAGCCCGTTGGAGGCCGCACACGCACGCCGCACACACGGGAGTCGGTGCTCGCCAGCGCCGCCAGGCGCAGGCACAACCCGCTGGCCGCGCTGCCGCGCTCCACCTCACAGCACGTCGGAGGCCCCCGGGCACTCGCTACGCGCATAGACAAACGGGCGCCGATGCTGGCCAGCGGCGTGTGGCGTGTGGCGCGGCATGCAGGCTGTGCGCTCGAGGTGAGCTGCGGGCGGCGCTGCTGGCTGCTCCGGGCCGCGGCGCGCGCGCCCCCAGGGACGCCTCGCGCGCTGCTCGGCCGCGGGGACGGATGAGGCGCACTCCCAGCGCGGCCTGCACAGGCGGCGGCCGGCCGGCGCGCGGGCGCGCCGGGCCTGCGCCGCCCCCGGCCTACTGCAGCAGCAGGTTAGGGTAGGGGTTAGGCCCTACCCAGTGGAGTGGCGCGGCCGTGGGTGCGCACCGAGGCGCCCTCCTGGCGCAGCTTGTGCGCGAGCTTGCCGATCGTGGTCGTCTTGCCGCCGCCGTTGACGCCCACGACCAGTACTACGCCCGGCCGCGCGGCCGGCAGCGCCAGCTCGCCCGCCGCGCCCGGCACGCTGAGCGCGGCGACTACCGCGGCCTTCAGCGCGCCCCGGATCTGCCCGGCCGACTTCAGCTCGCCCGCCCGGATGCGCGCGCGCACGCGGTCCACCACCTTGAGCGCCGTGCGCGGCCCAAAGTCCGCTGACTGCGCGCGCCGCGCGGCGCGCGCTCGGCTGCGTGCCGGCGCGTGAGGGCCCGCCGCGCCGCTGCCCAGCCCGCGCTACAGTGCCAGAGCATGCGCCCGCTGCGAGCAAGGTCGTTGAAGTGCGTGCGAACCACCGGCCTGCAGCTGCCTCGGCACGGGCGGAACGACCGCAGCGCCGCTGACAGCCCGGACCCAGAGCAGCGGCTGAGGCTGCGCCCATCCCACTCTCCCCCGCGCGTTCAGAGCGCAGGCGGAGCACGACGCGGCGGGGACGCCAGCGTCGGCGGGCGGGTGGGGGCGGGTCGCGGGGCGGGGCGCACGATGAGCGCCTCCTCGAGCGCCTCCAGCGTGTCCTCGCTCTCCTCCAGCGTCCAGTACGAAAACAGCTCGTCCACCACCTGCGCGCCGCGGGCCGTGCACACATGAGCGCACGCAAGTGAAGCTGCTGCCGCTTGGGCGCGTTCGGCTGCGACGCACAGGCGCGCCCCGTGCAGGCAAGCTGACGCTGCGCCACTGCGGCGGCCTCCCTCGCCCCCACCGCCCCGCTTCCCCGGAAGCGCCGCCACGTGCGCTGCCGGCAAGCTAACAACCGGGGCGTGAGGTCATGCTCGGGCGCCTGTGCGCAAGCTGGGCGGGCGGCCACCCCGAGCTTGGCGCGCGTCTTCTCGGTGCCCTTGAACACGCGCTGCAGGTCGCCGGCCGCCTTCTCCTTCAGCACGCGGCCCAACTTCTGCAGCAGGCCCGGGCCGCCCGTGCCAGTCGCGGCCGCCTGTGCGCCGCACCCAGGCTTCCTGCGGTGCCTTGACGCGCAGCACGCACGGGGCAATGCAGAGCCGAGCAGGCACTATCCGGCTCTGAGCAGCTCAGCTCGTGACGTGGTCCCTATGTTGGCCTTGACGACGCACATAAGGGGTTCCTTGCACGCACTCTAAGGCCTGCGGCGGCCGCACCGTCACAAACAGCGCCATCGCCCGCCGCTCCGGGCGGCTGCCCAGCATGGGCAGCAGCTGGCATAGCCGCGCGGTGTTCCGCAGCCGCTGCTGACATGCTTTGCATGGCACCGAGGGTGCAAAGGACCCATGCATGGCTGTTGCTTGCAGTCGCTGCTGTGCTTTGTTCTGCGTGAAGTGTGTCACCGTTCAGTGTACCAGTGTATTTTACTGAGCAGGCGACACCCGCACGAGCTTGGAGACTTGCTGAGCACTTCCAAGCCCGGCTTTGGATCCTGCTGAGCAAGGCTGCTAGGATTGCGGGTTTGCAGCCCTGGAGCCCAAACTGCTAAAAGCAAGTTGTCCGGTGAGTGCATTGGCACGCCTTCTATCGGCCAGCTGAGGGACAGACGTTGCCTTGCTGCTGTGCTGTGGAAAGGCAGGGCTGTTTGTGACGAGACCAACCCTTGGAGCACAGCCTGAGCCGGTATGCCGTCCAAGTGCCCCTGCATGTATGGCCTGTGCACGCTTGAAAGTCCAGCTTGGAAGGCTTTGCCACGTGCCGTGCTCAGAGCTGTGCGGCTGCTTTGAGCGCGTGAGCAGGCTGTGCTCGCACCGCAGAGCGCAGCGCCTGCAGCCTGACCGCGCGCGGTGGGAGCGTGCAGCGCTGCAAGGCACGCAACCGGGTCTGGCAGGATGCACAGATGCATGGAGACTGCAAGTGCGTCGACAGCTGCGCAGCCTGGGAGGGCCTGCGCGCCAAAGGCGGCGCTCGATGTCAACGGGTGCTGTCAACACCAGGCGTGCAGTAGCGCCAGGGCGTGTCCGCCGCGAAGGCGGCCCAGCACACCGGGAGCGGCGCAGTGGCAGCAGCACGCGCTGGGTCGCTGCAGGCGCTTGCACTGCCACGCGAGCCCGCGGAGCGTCCCTGGTGCTGTGCAGGCGCTGGCCGCCGGCGCGGCCGGCATCATATCTGCGGACGTGCGAGCGCACCTGCTCTTCTGCCTCGCGGGTGCGAAACAGCTTCTTTGCAGCCGCACTGTTATCCCGAACTCTCTGATGGTGTAAGGAAAGAGCAGCGCTGGGCCTGGCAGTCCCCACAGTCCGGCGCTGTCCTGCGTCGAGAAGCATCAAGTCGTGTGGCACGCTTGTGCTATGTACTGTGTACTATGTACTGTGGACAACCAGGCTCAGCAGACGCACAGCCTAACACTGCTCACGCTCAGGTCTGGCGGTAATCGGGCTCGTGAAGGTTAATGTAGACGGGCTCGAGCGGGGCGAGGCCGCCCGTGCTGGGCAGCCGCCACGCAGCCCGGACGAGGGCCCGCCAGGCGGCGCGCCGCGCAGGCAAAGCCGCGACCTGCGTGACCCTCGTCGGCTGGAGTGATAGCCGTGTCCCGGCCTGCGACGGCGCCGCGCTGATATTTAGGAGAGCGTGCATCTAGCTTGCCCGGGACCGCGCAAGCAGAGGGGCCTGCGCTGTCAACGAGTCTGTGAGAGGTGTGCTTGTGCTGCAGCACGGCCGGACAGGCTTGTTTGGGCGGCAAGTTGCAGTCTTGTGGCGCACCTCTGTTGTGTTGAGTCGGGTAGGTAGAGAGGAGCGTGCGTGACGCGTCGGCGTGACCTGTTGCTACAGGGTTGTGACTGGCATGCTTGGCAACCCAGTTGCAGGCAGCGGCGCGCTGCTGGCACCTGCAACGCATGTGACATGTGCCCAACAATTCGTGGCCAGTGCTCCTTCAGGTGCTCAGTCAAAAGTGAGCATGAGTGTGACCGCGCTCTCGACACACCCTTGCCCTGCTATGTATTAATACATTATACATATTAATACATATTATGCATGCATGTCTCTGAACAACATGTGTTGAACATGTTAATGTTTCACAAACATCAATGGTAGGCACAGACAGAACTGTATTTGTGGGACGTCACTCAACGGTGCTGTGATGGCGAGCACTAGCGTGCAATGAAGTTGAAAATCAAGCTCAGCAAGCCCGTGCCAGACAAGCCAGTGGCCACATCAGCGTACGATGGCCGTGATGGTGGCCACGACACGCCGCTCGAAGCTCCCCAGGACATGCACGCCGCCTTTCAGGTCTGCACGCTCCGCAGCGGCTTCGAGCACACGCATGTGCACTTGCAGAGGACTGACGCACAGATTGGCAAGTGCAGTGCTCCGCTGCGGCGCACGCTGTGCTGGAAGGGGTATCAGCAGCGCTGCTGCGGTCAGAGCTGCTCGAAGCCGCACCTGAGGCGCCAGAGGTGGGCATGTTGATGCGCCTCGTTGCGCTCTTGTTCAGCTATAGCACAGGGTCGTTGCTCTGCTGTAAAGGCCCGCTTCGCGACGTGATACCCCTTTGCACCGCGACCTGTGCCCTCGCAGGAGTTGGCTGCGGCCGTGCAGAGCGGGATGGGGGTGCTGGCGTGCGCCGCGGCGGACGGCGCGCTGGAGGCCACGGTGGACGCCCTGCTGGCGCGGCGCTGCCAGGCGGCGCGCCTGGGCGAGCCCGGGGAGGCCGGCACGCGCGCGCTGCTGGACGAGGTGCTGGCCGCGACCGCCGCGGCCGTGCCGGGCCTGCAGCAGCTGCTGCTGCGGCCGCTGCGCGGGCTCCTGCAGCGCCAGGCGCGCGCAGCCCAAGCCGCCGGCCAGGCCGTTGTGGCTCGGACTCGCCACGGCTGCCGCGTGTGCTGTGACCGGCGCTGCAGCGCCAGCCGTGGCAGTGTGCAGCGCCAGCCAGCCTGTATTGGCGGGGTCGGCCCGGGCGGCGTACCGGCATGTCCGCACTGTGCACTTTGCAGGAGCTACACCGACTGAGGTCGGCTGTTGGCATGCACCGCAGGGCTATGCGCGCGGCCGCGAGCCCTTTCACACGCTGACCGGCCTCTTCGCCGGGGGCGCCGCGGGGCGGCCGCCAGCGGCCGCCGCGTCGCTGTTGGCCCTGCTGTGCGCCTGGCACGCCGAGCCGGCAGACGCGGTCGCCTGGACGGACGCTCGTGCGCCGCAGGCAACCGCCGCGGAGGCCCTGCGGGGCTACCTGCGCGCCTGGGCGGCCGACTGCCTGCTGGCCGCGCCCGCGGCGGAGCGCGCGCTGCTGCTGCAGGCGCGCGCTTGCCGCTGCCTGCCCACCGGTTCTGCACGCGCTGGACGCCCGCCCTCGCCCTTCGTGCTCCAGTCTGCCTGCCCAGCATCCCGGCCGGTGGTCAACACCGTGGCCCGCCTCTGCACCCGCTTGTGCGTGCGCTCGGACGCTGCACGCCTGCATCCCCGGCCCGGGCTGCCGCGCCTGCCGCAAAGGTCATGTTGTCACTCAGTCTAGAAGAGCACGAGCGCGCGCGCCCGCCAGGGCTCGCTGGAGGGCGACCCCGCGGCCGCATGCGAGCTGGCCGCAGCGCTGTGCGAGGACGAGGCAGCGGCCGGGGTGCCTGCGCCCGACCTGCTGGCGCAGGCCGTCTCACTCGCGGTGCTGCGCGCGGCGTGCGGCGGCGCGGCGGCGGTGGTGCGGCGGTGTGGGGATGCGCTGCGGCGCGTGGCGGCCGCGGCCGCGCCGGCCGAGGCGGAGCGGCTGGTGGCGGGCGCGCTCGCGGCGGGCGCGCCCCCGCCGCCGGCCTGTGGCCGTGATGGGCAGGGGTATT
>JAABUV010006659.1_pt1 | contig 12455 bp, 12 predicted proteins | sample 5559971 | NCBI WGS metagenome assembly JAABUV01 (sample SAMN10711881, study PRJNA513362) | rock metagenome | isolation source: Antarctica rocks | place: Antarctica: Victoria Land, Knobhead nord | collected 2015-12-19
GGCGCTGCCGGGCATGCTGGCGGGCGGCTGGGGCCGCATCATCAACACCGGCTCCATGCACGCGCTCGTCGCGTCGCCGTACAAGAGCGCGTACAACGCCGCCAAGCACGGCATCGCGGGCGCGCGCGTGAATGGGCGCTGCCTCAGGGCGTACTGTCTGTATGGTCTATGATTCGGCTCACTGTGTCAGGGTCCATGGTTTGGCTCACAGCATATGCGCCCGTCATGCCAGTGTGCGCGAGCGCGTGCGGCTGCAGCGCCGCCATGCCTGAGGGCACCTGGCGCACGCGCACTGGCCCGCCAGGTCCGCAGCAGCGCCCCGCACACATCGGTCAGGTCCTTACGGCAGGTCGGGGGCGGCGTGCAGCCGGCGCGGGTCGCCCGCCGGCAGGCGCCCGCCCCGCTGCCGCACGCGCCGGCGGTTGCGCGGCGCAGCAGGGGCTGCAAGTGGGCCGGCCTGGCGGGCCAGCGCGTGCTCGGGGCTGGGCCTGCAGCAGGGGCTGCAGGCGTCTGCAGCAGGGGCTGCCGGCGTGCGGCAGGAGCGATAACGCGCGCGGCCGCGCGCGCGCAGGCCTGACGAAGACGGTCGCGCTGGAGACGGCGCGCGAGGAGCAGGTGACCTGCAACGCGATCTGCCCCGGCTATGTGCTGACCGACCTGGTCCGCAACCAGCTGGAGGACACCAGCCGCGCGCGCGGCATCCCCGTGGTGCGGCCCCCCGCCGCCCTGCGGCGCCTTTTTAATGTAATTTACGCCCGCCCTGTGGCGCCCCTGCTCGCACGCGCGGTGCGAAGACGTGCTGACGCGAGCGCAGGACGCAGGGGGCGCTTGCGTGCCCGCGCGCGCGAGACACACCATGGCGGCCCTTCTGGACACAGGACCCGGCCGGGCGCTGTGTGGCCCTGCATGTTGCAGGCTGTTATCGAGCATCCTCAGGCCTGGCCTGTGGCAGCCTGCCGCAGCCTCACGCGCTTGGTGATGCGCAGCCCGGGCGGCCCCCGGCCGCACCAGGGCTGGGCTACAGCCCGCTGACGGGCGCGCGCCCCCCGCGCACGGCGCAGGACAAGGTAATCTCAGATGAGTTGCTGGCGGACCAGCTGACCAAGCGCTTTGTGGCGGCTCTCGTGCACCACCGGTGCAGCGTTACCATGATCCTACCGCTAACCCCGACCCTATGCGACGCAGGACAAGGTGATCTCGGACGTGCTGCTGGCGGACCAGCCGACCAAGCGCTTTGTGCGCGTGGAGGAGATCGCGGCGCTCGTGCGGCACCTGTGCAGCGACGACGCCGCGTCCATCACCGGCGCCTGCCTCTCCATCGACGGTGGCTGGACCGCGCGGTAGCGCCCGGCGCTGCTCGGCCCGCGCGCGCCGCCCGCGCGCCCTGCGCGCGGCGCGCCCAACGCGGCGGCCGCGCTGCGCCGGGCGTGCGGCAGCGCCCCGTTTGCACGCCTGGGCGCGCACCGGGCTGCCATGCGGCGCTGGGGGTTCGTCGCGTGCAGCGCGCGGCTGTTGCGTAAATGCGAGGCGCTTGCTGGTGGACGCTGTCCACCTGGGGCGTGGGGCTCGCCGCCGCCTCTCCTGCTGCTCCGCTGCGGCGGCAGGACGGGCGGCGGCGGCTCAGCTGCTGCGCGACCCTGCAGACATGCGGCTGCTGTGCGGCTGCAGTGCAATTTTGTGATTCACTAGGCAGAGCAGTGTTGCACAAATGTAGGCAGGGCAGTGTTATGCAGCTCAAACCCCTGGAGTGCGGGAGCAAGAACCCTTCTTGTCCAATGAACTCTGCTTCATGGGGTATGCGACGCATACTGTGCGTGCTGTACAGAGCAGGTCTCCAGGCATTCACATGTCCGTGGCGTGTCCCAAAGAGTGGCTATGATGTTGCAGGGGTGGCGTGCATGGGAAGCAGGACGAGAGACACTCATCATCATGCCAGCACTGCAAAAATGAATTTGTCCGACCTGTGCTTGTCGCGCCGCCTAACATGCAAGCATGACGCACACACTCGCCCTTCCTACACATACAGCATCCTAGAGCGCACCATCCTCCCACAGCGGTAAGGCTGCGCTGTGCGCACTTACAGGGACAAGGGATGCAGTGTGCATCAAACACGCTCCTGGTGCATGCCCTGCCCGTAGTCTACAAGGTGGCGTGCACCAATCCTGCTGGCAAACCGTACATGTATTACAAAGGCGCCGAAGGGTGCCGCACGGGGGGCGCGCTGGGTTCCGCAGGCTCGGCAGCGAGCGCGGTGCGCGCCGCCGCCGCCGCACCGCGGCCAGTGCTCGCCCCGCGGCCCGCGCCGTCGGCGGCGGCCGGGCCGCTGCCGCCGCCGGGCGCCGCGGCCGCCCTAGCCGATGCCCGCCTCCGCCATGGCCATGCGCGCCAGCGCGACGGACAGCTCCACCACCTCCGCCAGGTCATGGGTTTAGGGTAGGTTACCAGTGTGAAGCATAGGCGCCCAGAGCCGCCGCAGCCCGGCGGGCCGCCGCAGTAGCACGCAGAGCGAGCCGCGGCGGCATGTATGAAACGGGCGGCTTCTGGCTGCTGCAGCACGAGCCGAGGCAGCATGTGGGGCGCCGCAAGGGGCGTCTCCGCATGGGTAACTGCGAATCAAGCCGCGCTCTCACGGCGGCACTCACACACTCAGCAGCGGCAAAGCTGTGGCTCAGCAGCTCATGAGGGACAGGGATGACTGGGCCGAGGCGCGCCTGGCGCGTGCGCGGCTGCAGCTCGCTCGCGTGCCGGCCCAGCTTGGCAGCGAAGGCGTCCAGCGCCGCCGCCGCCGCCTCGCGCGCGTCCCGGCCGCCGGGCCTCGCTGCCGCCTCCTGCGCAGCGCCGCCGCCGCCGTCGGCTTCGGCCCGCTCTGGACCAGCCCTGCCCGCGGGCTGCCGCGCGGCGCTCTGCGCGGTGCAGCCACCACCGCGGGGCAGCCCTCCCTCTGCGATGCCCCCGGCCACGGGCCGCTCGGTCCGCGCCTGCTGCACGCTCCCAGCCGCCCGACCGCCGCCACGGGCACAGGTGCTGCTAGAGCGCGGCGAGCATGGCGGCGCCGCTGTGGTGCAGGTGGGCGGGAACCCCGCAGGACCCACGCCCTGCGCATGCCCGTCGCAAGCCCCGCGCACCGGCTGCTCGACAGACGTGTGGCTGTCGGCTGGCAGGCTGCTCGCTGGTCCGAGCGCGGTCCGCGCGCCGGGGCGGCGCGGCGCGGCCTGCGCAGGCGCTGCCTCCACACTGCTGCTGCTGGATACGGGGCCTGGCAGGCAGGTCCCCGCGCGCGGCTCCTGCGCGGCGGCGCTGGCGCCGGCCGGGCGCGCGGGCGAACCCTCGCCGGTGCCCTGCCGCCCGGGCGCGCCGGTCGATCTGGCCGCGCTGGCGGGGCGGGCAGGGTCGAGGCTGCCGAGCTCTGCGCTGAGCAGTGACGCGCGCGCCAGGATGTCCTCCACGACCGCGCGCGGGTTGGCCGCCTGCGCGGGCGGCGCCCGGGAGCGTGAACGCGCGCAGCGGCAGGGCGTTGACATGCGGCGGGCGCCCGGCACTTTGTGTGCGCAGAGCCAGACAGCTGCCGCCTGCGACCAGCCTGCATTATGCTCGAAACGTTTTGCTCAGGGTTTGTTGCGAGACGCTGCGTCGCCTGCTCCAAGCGTAGTACGATATGATGTCTGTCACTGGCGCTGTGCACGACCGAACAGATGTGCCCCAGGAGAGCCGCAAAACCCTTCCTCTTTGCGGTGCACGGGCGCGGGCACGCGAGCGCGGTTCTGTGACGGCCAGGCGAAGCGCCGCCCTGCCGCGAACCTGCCCGGTGCGCACGGCCTCCAGCATGCTGGCCTCCAGGAACAGCTCCTCCACGCGCGCCGCGAGGTGCGCGCCGCCGCCGGCGCCCGCCACCGCCGCCCACCGCGCGAGCACGCCCTCTACGAGCCGCTGCGCCGCCGGCACAGGGCCGTGATTGGGGCATCGGGGTGCCTGCCGATGCAGCCCGGCTTCTAGCGCCTCGGCGCGCAACGCCCTATGGTCGACCAGGTCAGCCAGCACAAGCCGCTGCATCTGCCGCACAGTCGCCTGCACTCCAACATGCCGCGGCCCCTGTGCGCGTCACTCTGCGGGCGTGGCGCGCTGTGCTGCTCTTTGTGCATGTGTCCGCATCACATCTGGCCGTGCAAAAGGGTACGCGAAAGGGCCAGGCCAGGCAGCGCCATGCCGTAACATGTATACCTCCAGGGGTTTATTAGTGCATTAGAGACCCTTCTACAATATGAACGCAGTCGATGAGGTGCAGTGAGGTGCATGCCTCAACGTCCGCGATGGTCGCCAGCAGCAGCCGCTCGCGCTCGCCGGCCGATCGCGGCGCCGTCCGCCGCGCCGCCCTGCCGGCGCCGCGCGCCGCGAGCGCGCCCGCTCCCGCGCCGGCCGCGCCAGCCTCCCCGCTCCCGCTCCGTGCCGGCCCGGCGCCCTCACTGAGGCTGGCGCGCAGACGCTGCTGGCGCGCTGGGGCCGGCGCTGCCGCAGGTGACGCGGCCGCTTCTGCGGCCGGCCCCTCTGCCGGGCCTCGCGCCCCGCCGTCAACCCCGCCGCCCGCGTTCGCGCCGCCAGAACGTGTGGCCCAGCCGGACGCCTCAGTGGGCCGGGCCCGCGCTGGCCCCGCCGCAGCGGCGGGGCGCGCGGCCGCAGCGCAGCCAGCGCGGCCGCGCGGCGCCCAGGGCGCGCTGTGAGCCTCCGGGCGCCCGAGCAGCTCGGCGCTGGCGCACCGCCGCGCGCCGCGCGCCGCGGCCGCCGGCGCGGCGTCCGCTGAGCGCCGCCGCGCGCTCGGCCCTGCGCGGCCGGGTGCGGCGGAGCGCCCGCGCGCGTCGCCCGAATCCCCGCCGCCTGCTTGCGGCGGGGGAGCGGGCTGCGGGGCTGTCCCCGGGTCGGCGGCGGCGCGGGGCCGGGCCGCGGCGCGGCGGGGCGGCGGGGAGGCGCGGCGCGAGCGGCCGCGCACACGCACATCGACCTCGCTACCGTCGGAGGAGGCGCGCCGGCGCGGCGCGGGCTGCGGCTGCCGAGCACCGCGGCCCTGCTCGAGGCACGCTGTGTACACTCACGCAGCGCAGCACAGCACGCACCGCCGCTCCCTGTGGCAGCGGCCATGGAAAGCCTGCTTGCAACAAGGGACTTGCCTGGCTTTACCACGTGCGCTCATGCCCGTGGGACGACTCAAGCATGATGCACCGTGCCGAGTGGGTCACGCACGCTCAGCATCACTTAGGGCTCCTTCCACACAGGCAGCTGCACAACGGAACAGAGGAGACCTCCTGTGCACCCGCCTGTCAGATCAGCCGAGCATCCTCCAGACGGGTGCAGGCGGGGCGCCGTGCGCGCGCTCGTGGCGCGCCTGCCGCTGGCCGCGCGCCTGGCCGCCCGGCACGGCCTGCGTGACGAGCTGCACGACCGCCACGAGCTGCGCGAGCACCAGCCGGTCCAGCGGCGCGAGTATGCCCAGCGCGCCGCCCGCGCCGAGGCCCTCCGGCCCCGGCTGCGCCGGCGCGGTCCCCGGCCGCCCGGCCCCTGGCTGGGCGCGCGCGGCCGCGGAACTGCTCGGGTGGCCTGGCGCAGCGCCGTGGCCCGCCGCAGCGGCCTCCCCGCCGCGGCCACTGCCCGGCCCTCCGCCGGGCGCCTGGGTGCCCCGCCCCGCGGCCGCGCCGCCTGGCCCGCTGCCTGAGCCAGCAGCGGCAGCGCGCGCCGCGTCGCCTGCCTCGCCGCCAGGCAGCAGCACCTGCTCCTGGATGCCCTGCCGCCCCCGGACACTGTGCATGAGCAGCCTGACAGAAGCTGGGGCGCAAGGGCGTCGGGCAACCTGCTCATACCACCTAGCGTGATCGGGGCCTGCTCACCACTGCTTGTGCGCAGTATGTGGAGAGAACTCTCGAGTCCTGAGCGACCAGGCCGGCAGCAAAGCACAGCACGCGCCTCGAGCAGCCCGCTCAGCAGGTCGAGCGCGCTGCCGCCGCTGCGCTCCAGCGTGTGCGCGAGCAGCGCGCGCAGCCGACCGCCATCGCTGCCGGCGCCAGTCAAGGCTGCCCCGCCAGCCGGCCTGAGCCGCCGGTTGTCCACGACGCGGCACACCGGGCAGCGCCAGCTGCTCCGGCGCCAGCGGCAGATGCACTCGGCGCAGAAGGGGTGCCCTGTTGCAAGCACGCTCAGCTCTAAGTGTGTCTGTTTGTGACAGCGGCCCTCGTTGCCGGTCCTCAACGTGAGACAGTGCAAGCGCGCGGCGTGCACGCACCGCACAGGAGCGCGAGGATCCCGCCGTTGCTGCCGAGCGCGCCGGCGCAGATGACACAGTCGTGCGCCGGTTTGCGCTCCTTGTCTGCCATACCTGGTGAGCCATCAGAACGGCATCGCTGCAGCAGCGCAGCACCTGCACATGCGTGCAGTACGCTCTGCTAATGTCCTCGTCAAGCTATATCAGCCCTCTGGCTAGCAGCCTCATACACAAACAGGGTGTATGACCACAACAGCGGAGCTGGAACAAGCTTGCAGTGCGTAGTTGCATTCACACAAGTCGAGTTATGTTGGCCAGCACCTTATGGCGTCCTCCAGCCCTGCGCGGATCCTGCAGTCAAGCAGGGCAAGCAAGCTGGACCAAGCACTGCCGGGACGCCTGGCTCGCAGCAGTGCACGTTTGAGCACCGCAGCAGGCAACAACCAAAGCGGCGTGCCAGTTCCTCTGCTTACTCCACCAGCATTCCCACAGGAAGCAGCCTGTGAAACTTCGGCTGAAACCCCGCCCGACCTGTTCGGTAGATTGTGAGAAGGTGTATATCAGGCACAGTACGATGCGCAGAAGCGTTCTCAGAAGTGTGCTCTTTGGTTCCTGTTCCCGTTGGTGGACAGCTGAGCAGTTGATGGGCTCAGAAATGCAGTGCATGCGTGCAGGTCATGTCCGTCCCTTCCGGCCTGGACGCTTAGCACAACCGCGCGCAAGCTGCACATCAGATGGTCCCACGGTGCCTCGGGGCACTAGATTCCTGTCTGTAAAATGCACACGTGCCACGCGTCGAGCAGTAGCCTGCAGATCGACCAACACCAGCGGCGAAGAGCTTGCGCTCCAGGCTTTCCAGACATCCGCAGGTTGGTCAAGTGCACACACGCACTGTTTCAGCGGGATTGAGCACCCGAGGAGCTTCCAGCTCCATCACTGTGCTGCAGCTTGCAGGCAGGAGGCCGAGGGCGTGAGGGAGGCAGCGCTGGCCGCCCTGTTCCAAGCGGCTGTCAAGAAGGATGTGGCGGTGGACACGGTGTATGGCGCAATGCTTGCCTTGGAGCAGCGCTTTCAACAGAACGCCAGGAGAGCAGGTGTGGCTGTATGACACTCGCACACGCGGTGACACAGCAAAACTCCAAGGCTCTGACTCGCGGACTGGGTCACCCTTGCTTGCTGATTTTCGCACCGCCCTGTCAGTGTTGTGTAGTGGTCGTGCGTGGGCTGTACACGGGCAGAGCGGCGCCTGCTCGCGGAGCCAGTCCTCCCATCACCTGCGCCTGTTGGTGTCTGTTTGCTGTGTGCTAAATCGACTAGAAGTAGAGCGGCGCCAGCAGGTGCGCAGCCGCGTCCCACCGGCACAAGCCAAATCCCGAAGAAGGTCCGGCCACACCTGCCAGACTGCGCTGAACAACCCGTGGCGCGACCGCAGACTGGCTGCCCCAGCTGGCTGGCGCCTGGCAGCTCGTCTTCGCCGCGCCGAACAAGGCTGTGCCCGCCTGGAGCTACATCCCCGTCGACGAGTACGCCGTGTTCGACGCCGCGCCGGGTGCCACCAGCCTGGCCAGCGACCTGGGCCCGCTCCGCTTCGACTTCATCGGCGACTTCACCTGGGACGCGCGGACGCAGGTCCGGCCTGCCTACGGCATGCTCTGCGTGTCGTGCTGCTGCGGGCTCCGGCGCCTCTGTGGGCGCGTGTCGGCAGGCACTGACTCGCGCTGACCCCCCGTGTTCTTGCTTGCAGGTGATGGAGTTTGGCTACACCAAGCTGCATGTGGATGCCTTTGGGCGCCGCATCCTCCAGCGCCCCGTCTCCTTCAAGCGCAAGACTTACAGGTGGGCATCAGGAGGCTGTTCGCACGATTTGCGCAGGCAGCTAATGGTGGCTTTCTATTTGTGGCCCGCACCGCTGCTGTGTAGCTGCAGCCCTTTGGCATGAGCTCTGCATGATGTGTCCGATGAGCCGGAGGCTGCGGCATCACATTTAAACATTTTTCAGCGCTGTTTTAAATGCTGACATGTGTGCGGCTGCCCCGCAGCTACTTTGCGCTGGAGCAGGGGCCGCATGCGACCATCGCCTGCGCTCGAAGCAGCGCTGGCAGCCTCACGCTCATGCGGCGACGGCAGTGATGCTCCACGCTTCCTTTCGCACACGTTGCACATTCGTTCACGCGCGCTTGGCTGCGTTGTGCAGCCACACAGGTGTGTTGGCGTGAGTGCTGCATGTAGTGCTTGCGTGGTAAATCAAGTGGCGAGGCGACTATGGTTAGCTATTGGAGTTCCGCGGCATGGTGATCTGCTCTGCACGGGTATGCATGCTTATGGAGCCCTACTTACTGCAATCAGTGTCGCTGTACAGACACAGCAGTGAGTGTGCGTGAACGCCAGAGGCTGTCATGTGGCTGTATGCACTGACAATCTCTGGTGGGACTGGCTACAGCCTGAGTTGGGTGGTGTTGGACAGCTTCTGTCAATGAGCAGCTTATGTCCTTGCACCATGCATGCTGAATACTGTTACACAGCAGTCTGTGGGTCGCTCAGGATGTGTGTGACGGGCTACGGTGTTTCAGCCTCAAACCTGAAAAGGCATCACACCGAGTCGTGCGCTGCGCGAGGCTGGTACAAGTTCCAAATGACACGGCACGCAAGTGGCTGCCCTGTCTATGGCATAACATGGAAGTGCCAGGCACAAAGATTCTAGGCGCACTATCGTTTGTCTATGGCCGACCAGCAGGCTGCAGTGGTCTCATATGTGAAACGCATGATTTTGGGCTGCAACGTGATTGGGGTGGTCGAGTCTGAAAGGAAGGAATGGCTCTGAGCGCGCGCACTGATCTCAGATCTCTTCTATGCTGTCAAGAGCAATTTTTTTTTGTCCAGGGTTTCTCCCCCCAGACAAACATTGCGAGTGATGAGCGCAGTTTCTTCACGTCGTCTGGTATGCCCAAGGCGAACACGGGGAGCAGCGACTTGCAGTGGCTGCCATCACTGCAAGTTTGGGCGCGGCTCCCGGGCAAGCCACAGGCCAGCTGTCGACCCCAGGCTGCGCCGGCAGCATCTGGGCTGCCGCCAGCGCCGCCGGTAGCCCGACAGGCGTCAGAGCACAGCATGGAGGCAAAGGAGAGGGATTGTCCCGACTCGCCCAGCGGCAGCGACGCAGAGGACACTATCCTGACCTGCTCGATATGTGCGCGCCCGCTGCTGTCCTGGTCTGTGAGCTTGAAGCGCTGCCGCACGGTGGCCTTATTCTGTAGAAGGCCCTTTCACACCAAGATGTATGTGAAAGTGTCGCGCTGCGTGCGCGCAGGCCTCAGCTATGTGACCGACCTGCGTGACAAGGCGGTCGCGGAGCCCTGCATGCACGCCTTCTGCGTGTCCTGCCTGAGCGCCTGGCTGAAAATCAAGCGCTCCTGCCCGCTGTGCAAGGCGCGCGGCGCCCGCGCTCCTAGAAGGCGCCGTGCCGAGCTCTCTTTCTCGCTTGCTGAGAGGCTGCCGCCTGCCGCTGCTGTGCAGCTGACGCGTCGTGCCCGCTCGGCAGGGGCGTGTGAAGCGATACATGTATGCCATCACGTCCGAGCGCGCGTACCGCGTGGCCGAGGTGCCGCCGACGCCGCCGCGGCGCGCGTCCTCGCCCAGGCCCGAAGCTTCGCGGCCGCTGCTGGACCTGCAGCCGCGCGCGCGCGGCAGCGACGGGGCGCAGGTCCTGTGGGGCCAGCCGTCGCGGCACACGGTGGGGTCGAGCCGGTGGCGGTCGCACGAGCGCGGCGCGTATAGCGGCCGGCGCGACGTCGCCCGGGGGAGCGGCTGCGGCCCGCCGGAGCAGCCCTGGGCCGGCCGGGGCGCGTCGCTGCGCGAACCGCGCCCGTACTACTACCGCGTGCAGGTGCACTCTTGGGTGTGGGATGTGCGTGCTCTACAGGGGTTTGATGTGTTGCTCCTGTCAGGACGCAGCCGCGCGGAGCGTGGTATCTTGCCTGTCCTATTTCTGCCGGCTCGGGAAGACGCCGCACCCAGGCGGTGCTGCAGGCCTCTCAAGTGAAAAGGCTTGCCTGGTCAGGCACTCACAGCTGTAAAGCGTCTCCACAGATTGAGCTGCTCGTCATGCGCGCTGCATGCTGAGAAGCTGATGTATCATTACCTGCGGCGTATGGCAATTTTTTTGTTTGTTGCAGACTGCTGATTGCGCCTGCAGGCACAGGCGCAGTCGCAGGCGGCGGGCAGTTCGCTGCTGGCGCGCGGCGCCGGCGCCGGCGCGCCAGCAGCCGCCGATGACTGGGCGACGGCCTGGCGGCGGCACATCTATGCAGAGGGCCTGTGCGCCGTCCCCGTCGGTGCGCTGCCCGACTAGATGCCTACTGCGCTGACATCTGCAATTGAGGAACCAAGTAGACTCTCCTTAGTCTACTTGGCACGCTCAGCTGTGGGTCAGCTCTCAGCGAGGACGTTAGAGGTGTTGAACAGGCTGTCGAGCGTACGAACGACATAATTGGGCATGGCTGCAGGCAGGATGCGGCGGCCCGAATGTGCATCTGCCAGGCCAGTCGCAGCTGGGCGCGCCGGCGCTTGCCGCTGGCACTCTGCCGAGCCCTCAAGTCGCACCGGTAATAGCGTCACGTGTGCGGCATGGCCTCGCACAGCGAGCAACCGCGCGCGCGCGCAGGCAGCGCTCAGCTGGGCGCGCCGCCGGCGGCGGCCGCCAGCCGGCGACGGCGCGTAGAGGCGTTTGTGGAGCGCGAGCTGCGCGCCATCCTGCGCGTGGACGACGGCATCGTGCGCTCGTGCGCGCCCTCGGCTGCTTGCGCCTGTGCAGCCCTTGTCGTGCATCGGGAGGCGATGTGTGGAGCACGTAAGCTATACGGAAACATGAACAAAGCGCACCTGTTGTGCTATGGCAGCTTTCAGTGTACTCAATGATCTTATTTACTGTATGCACATGGCATACAGGTGCAGCCTGCATGATGCGGGGCTGCGCATCTGCGCAAAGGCAAGCAGCTGTGGTGGTGAGCCATCACGTCGCTGCTTGGCTGCAGGTACGTTATCGGGCTCGCGCACTCGCACGGCCTGCTGGGCGAGGCTGCGCCTGAGGCCGAGGCGAGCACGGGCGTCGCCGCCGCCGCGGTCGCCGCCCTGCGCCCCTTCCTGCACGAGCACAGCGACGCCTTCTACCACGAGCTCAGGTGCGCTGTTGGCTGCTGCATGCTGGAGCCACAGCGGGGTTTTAGCCTATGTTTCCCACGTATGCAACACGCCCGTGCGTGGTGCCGTCATCGCGCTGCTGACTCACACACCTTCGTGGTCACATGGGAGTGTACCATGGTGGCGCCGGGAGCAGCGCCGTCAGTCACCTGCCGGGAACGCGTCGCGCGGTCTCCGCACAATCCCGCGACTCACATGGCTCAGCAGCGCTCGGGTGGTCGGCAGGTGCTTTGCGGCCGCGCCCTTCTCGCTGGCGACGTACGACCGCGTGGTGCAGTACGCGCGGGCGGCCACGGGCCCGCCCGCCTCCAGCAGCCCGGCGCACAACCCGCCGCCGCCCGCTGCGGGCTCTGTTTCGGTCGCGGCGCAGAGCGCGCGCTGCGGCGCCAGCGCGCGCGTCCCCACGAGCGAGTGGCAGCTGTGGGCCGCGCGCCAGGGCTGCGGGCGGACCGCGCTGGGACCTCCCGACCCCGGCTCGAAGCTCGAGCGTGAGGCCCGCGGCGGCGCCGCGGCGCAGGCGCTGCCCGCCCCTGCGCTGCACGTGCACCTGCACGTGCATGACCACCGCCACAGCGACGCTCGGCGCGACAGTGGGGGCACCGCCGCCTCGCGCGAGCGGCGGCAGCGGCGGGGCGCGGACCGGCGCAGCACCAGCCCGCGGCCCGCCGTCCCCGGCTCGCCTGAGCGGCAGCGGGGACGGGCGCAGCGCAGCCATGCAGGCCGCGCGGCGTCGGCGTCAGCCTCGCCGGAGCGGTGTGGGGACGAGGGCGGCCAGCGAGGCGCCCAGCCCCGCCGGCGCCGGCGCGGGTGGCGCAGCCGCTCTCGCAGCCCTGCCGGAGGGGAGGCGCGCCCGGTCGGCGGCGGCGGCGGCGAGCGGGGGGCGGGCGTGGCGGCGCGCGCCTGCCGTGCAGCGGCCGGCGCGGGCGAGGGCTCCGGGGAGAGCTTGCTGGCGAGCCTGCGCGCGCGCGCGCTGCAGGCGCTGGCCGCGCAGCGCCGCCAGCGCACCTAGCATGGC
>JAABUV010006660.1_pt1 | contig 12455 bp, 17 predicted proteins | sample 5559971 | NCBI WGS metagenome assembly JAABUV01 (sample SAMN10711881, study PRJNA513362) | rock metagenome | isolation source: Antarctica rocks | place: Antarctica: Victoria Land, Knobhead nord | collected 2015-12-19
TTCATCCTATTGCGAGGGAAGTCCTCAGATGGCTTGATCTGGCCACATGCCCGGCAGTGCTGCAGGACATTGAATGGCAATCAAGGCAGATCATGGTTCTTTAGGAGCGTCCACTGCGGCGTGTGTCCTCCCGATTCACCAGTTTGCAGTGGTATCTGGTCCACATGACCTCATGCTATGCCCGCAGGTAGACAGAAAAGCTGGACATGCCATTGTCAGCAGTTACATGCAGAAGAAAAGGCAACAGCACCATGTCAAAGAACCAATGCGGAAAAGCAAAGCTTCATGCTGTAAACTGGCATTTTGCAGTGGACTCAGGGGCTCAGTGCAGGCAATTACAGGGCAAATTGATGTACCTTGTCCACAACACTGACTTCATAGTTGCCAGACGCCCTGCTGCGGCACTTGTCACCATGACATGTCTTGCACAGACTATGCAGCATGTCTGCAGCCGTCTTGTTGGTGTAGAACTCTGTTGACGGCTTGGTCAGCCGGCAGGAGCTGCACACCTGCACAGGCATGGAAGCATGCAGTTGAAGTGACGCCCAAAGAGGTGCGAGCTGCCAAATTGAACACAGAATGACTGTGTTTTTGAACTTGACTTTAACTAAACGTTGTAAGATTGTGTGCAGGGAGAAATGACATAGTAGCATGCAGATCGGTCATGTACACAGATCCAGCCACTGCAAGCAACCGAAACAACATAACTGTGAGTGTTTGAGGCTTACTATCAAGTCAGACGGCTGCCTGTGTAAACAATGCAAAATACAGCATGTGTGGCAGCATAGACAATGCAGGCTAACCTTCTCAGGAGGAGGGCACATGCCAGCCTTGGCCTCCTGCCGCGCCTTGGCTTGATCAGCATGGCACAATTTACATATGTTATACAAGCCGTCCTGACTCAAACTGTAGCGGTAGAAGCCTTCTGCAGGCTTCACCTTCTTGCAGTGGGGGCACTCCTTCTCAGTCAGAGTTGGCTCGTGCACTCGCTGCCGCCGTCGCCGCTTCTCCTTGTCGTACTCAGCAGCACATGTTTTGCACATGCTGTTGTGCCCATCTGCATTCACCTTGTTGCGATGGTAATCTGCTAGTGACTTGACCTCATGGCAGATGCGGCAGACTTTGCGTGCAACAAGCTCCTGAACTGAGGCAGGCGTTTGCTCATGCCTACAGTAGCTAGCAGGCAACTGTGTCTGTGAGTCTGCTGGGAGTGGCTGCTGTGCCATTCCTGGCTGTGGCATCTCAGAGGAGCCAGAGTTGAGTGGTGCCTGCTGATGTTGCATCATCTGCACCGCAGCTGGAGGAGCAGGCATGGCACCATCCATGCCTGATGATATTAGCGGCTGCTGATGCAGTTGCTGGTGCAGCAGCAGTGTGTCCTCTGGATGCAGGAAGTGCTGCTGAGACAATAGTGACTGCTCTGGCTGCAGCTGGTGCTGCAGAGCTTGGGTCTCAGGGCCGCCTGTGCCTTGTCCCAAGCTGGGCATTGCATGGTGGACATTCAAGCTGGCTGGAGGCAAAGGGATACCTGTGCATGAGTTCAATTAATATAAGTCTGGATGTGTTCTTAGAAAAGTGATTCAAGAACACAAGTCAGGTCATCACAGCTGTAGGCTGGAAATGGTGTGAATACCTTGCCCTCCCAGCAGGTTGAAACGCAACTCTCTCAGCCTTTCTCGCTCCAGATGCTTTTCCCAGGTTTGACCCAGACCTGCAGCCCCGACGTGCATGCTCAGATTCAAAGTTCATCGACAGTTGCATCAATGTTTATGCTGACCACTGAAGCGAAGCTTTGGTGTCTGCCACCTCTAAGTAAGCGCTCGGACTCTATCTCCGGCTCCATTGCTGCATCAAGCTGCTCTTTCCTTGCCTGCCAAGCAGACCGTTCAACCATGTCGTCGGCTGGAAAAGGGCCAAGCTCGCCGTGCCTTCTCTGTCTGAGCTGAAGAATCCACACCCTGAACTCGTCTACAGCTGCTTGCTCTCCGGGCAGCAACTCGCACTGCAGTAGCTGCTCGTCTAGGTGTTGCAGCTGGTCAGCCATCGACGACTGCATTGACTTGCGGTCTTTCTGACTCTTGCTGTTCTTGGCTAACAAACGCTCACTTCGGTTTTTTTCCAAGAGGGAGAAAAGAGTAGAACGTCACACAGCAATCGTTGCCCGGCTCGCAAGCATTGGCGTCGTCAACGCAACCTCACAAGCGAAATGCACTTGCGACTTTGCAAACTGTCCCACCTCGCGCAAAAAGGAGGTAAGTGGAGAGGCAAGAGGTGGCTTTCTGTGCTGCCTCGCTGAAGAAGATGAGAATGCCGCTGTAAAATGAAGCTCCCGAAATAATTTTGCCCAATCCCGATGGGATCGTAACATAGGAGCGACAACAGTGAAGTGTCGGTCAAAGTTCGCGTCAGCGGAGTGCAGCAACCATGGCTTTGTTGTTGGGCCGACGGGACCCGATGCAGTTGCCTGCGCCTTCCATTAACACCATTGGACACCAGTAAGTATTATGGCATGACAGTCAGGGTTCGGTCGTATTGTCCTCGAAGAAATACGTGAGCAACTGATGTGCTTGTAGTGTACCCTTTGGCCCCTTTGACGATCCGTCCAAGCTGGGGAACTGCGAAATATCCAAGATGAAGCATGCTGTAAGTTTAGCTTATTGCTGTTGTGAACACTGCTGGCCTGTTGCAACCTTGCCAGTGACACTCCACTGCTTGTTTCCCACAGGTCAATGTGAAGCATAGAGCCCTAATGGAGGCCAAGCGGATCCTTGAAGCAAGTCAAGGAGATGTTAACGCCCTGGAGGCTACTGCCAAGGTTGGTGAAAAGCATAGTATGCTAACTTTAGTCTGACAGAATTGTCTTGGTGAAATCGCATGCACACGGAGAGTCTTGTTATCCTCACCAATTTGGCCAAGTCTGTATGTAGTCAAGACTGCCTTCCTTGCTCTTCTCACCTGCTGCAACTAGTGGTTTTGCTGCAACCTCTTCACATAACATCTATGACTCAGACTTGGATACTCAAGGCTGCTATCGCATCCACCCTGTCTACAGCAAGAGATTTGCCAACAGAATTATGCCCTTTGCACAGGCCAGATACAAAGACTGGTGCGAAATACAGCAAAAGGTGATTCAGCTGCAGAAGGAGCATGAGGAGGAGGAGGAGCAGCTCCAACACCAGCTTGATGAGTCTGCAAAGGAAAGGTCAGTGCACAAAATGGTACAGCCGTTTTCTATGAACATACTTCACACACACAGAAGCCTCCCTTTGCTCACATATTGTTGCATGCCATGTCCTCTGCAGACTTTGGCTCTGCCACTGAGAAGCTTGTCGGTCTGTGCAGTGCCCAGAGGGGTCAAAAGATCACAAAGTTGGAGGCAGAAGTGACACAGTTGAAAACAGACTTGGCGTTGAGCCAACATAATGCACAAGCTGCAGGTAACAGTGTTTTGTTTACACATCTACTGCACATGCAAACGCTTCACCTGTGCAGACATAGGCAGGGATCTTAGAGTTTGCACCCTGCAGCCTTGCCCATGCCTTGCACTGACTATACAGAACTACACCACTGAAATGCTCAAGTTCATGATGGTTTGGATGTGATGCAGACAAAGGGCACAAGACTGCTGTTTCTGAACGTGACGCCGTCATTACATCACAGCAAGCAGCTCAGGCAGCGCAGCAGGCAGCTGAGACAGCTCAACGAGCAGCTGAGGCAGCTCGACAAATAGCTGAGGCATCTGCAAGCTCTGCTCTTCACAAATGCAACACTCCCTTGCAGCAGCGTGATGACGCACTGGCAGCTCAGCAAACATCACAGGCCAGCCAGCAGCAAGCAGAGGCAGCAGCAGCTAAGCACCAGCAGTCATTCCAGACTCTGACCACTGAACAGAGCCGCCTGTCTGCAGAGCTTAGTAGACTTAGGGAGGATCTGATGACATCTCGTGCCCAAAACAATATGCTATCAGCTCAGGCTGAACGGGCTGACGCAGAGCAGCAGACCTTATCTGTCCAGCTGACCAGAACTTCAACCGACCTAAGTCTGCGAGAGGCTACTTGGAATGAGACCAGGGCTATGTTGGATGCTGAAGCTGTCAGGCTAAGCCAAGAGGTAACCAGACTTGAGCATGCCAGAGATGTGGCTACAGCCAGTGAGCAGCAGTTACAGGCTGAGTTGGCCAGCACTTGCTCAAGCATGACTGACCAGCAGAACAGTCTCCGGGATGAAATCAAGCAGCTCAAGGCTGCGGTGCAGCAAGCTGCAGATGCCAGCGCCACCACGGCTGCTGAGAAGGAGCAGTCAGACATAGCTCTGGCTGATGCTCGTGCTAGCCTTCAGCAGCAGAGTGTCTCACATACAGCTCTGGAGTGGCAGCTTGAAGAGCTGCAGGCTCAAGTAGAGAGCGCACGGCAGGTCAACACACATGCTGCTGCGGACAATGAGCGACTGAAGACTCAGCTGACTCAGGCAGAGGAGTATTATGTCACATCCAAATGCTCTTCAGAACAGGATATCAAGGACCTGACTGAACAAGTCAAGCAAGCAATGGAGAGGTCCGACGCCTCGGCTGCTGAGCAGCAAAAGTCACAGCAGGATCTGGAAGGTGCACAAAGCGCTGCAGCCTCACAACTGCAAAGTCTGCAAAAAGAGCTACAGCAGGTACAAAGTGCTCTCAGCCAGCAGCAGCACAAGCAGAGTCAGGCTCAGGAGGAGCACGAGGCACACATCAAACAGCTCAGGGACTCAGCACAACAGGCTAGCGAGGATGCAGTTTCAGAGAAGTCTGCCCTCGTGGCTCAGCTCAGCGAGCTCCAGGAGCAGGTCGAGTCTCAGGCTGAGCAGCTGCGGCAGCAGCACCACCAGGAGCTTCAGCAGCAGGCTGCTCAGCTTGGACAGCAGCATGAGCAGTCTATGAAAGATCTCAAGGCTGAAATGAACGATCTCAAAGTTGAAATAAGACATCTCAAGGCTGAGACGACGCAAGCTGTTGAGAAAGCCAAGGCTGAAGCTAGTCAGGCGCAGCAGCAGCTGGGAGAGCACGTGAGTCGGCAGGAGCATGAGGATGCCCTGCGAGACTTGGAAGACAAGATGGAGCAAGCTGTGTCCAAGGCTCAGGCTGACGGCGAGGCGGCTGTGCAAGCCAAGGCAGACATGGACCAATCTGGCTTTCACAGGTGAGCACTGATCTCCTGTGCGTTTTGGCTACATGCCTGTCACAGTGAATGGTGACGTTATACATGCCTGATCATGTTTTGATCAAATACCTGGTGCGGTCATTCAGGACCCATACTTCCTTGCGTGCTACACCATGTTGCTCCTGCATATCATGTACACACGCATGGGCGATGCTGATGGTTGACGATGGTGTTGATGTCAAATTGCTCAGTTAATTTCAGCAGTTGTCTGCAATGCTGATGTCTTTCACAGTTGGTGACTCAAGCATCCATGTTGTTGTTCATGCAACAGGAATGATGAGGTCCGCCATCGGGAGCATGAGTTGCACAAAAAGGAGAAGCAGCATCTTGGTAAGCCTTCCGCAGCTTAGTCATCTGCCAAGGTGCAACAAACACAATAACAAAAAAGCAGAGACGCTCTTGACTCATTGCACACAACTGCTACACCAGGCAGTGCGCCTTTGTGGTTGCATAGCATGCTGCATATGCTACTGGCGCAAACATCACAGGCTGCATTAGCATGCTGACCTGGTGCAGCTCTGATGCCTGTTTGATACATCACCTGCTCATGTCATGTTGATCATGTGAAATGCATACAAGGGGTTGGTCAGGTACTGACAGCCCTACAAAGGCAGCCTGAGAAGAGCAACGAGGGACTTTGTTGACATGATGCAGAGACTGAGCTGAAGAAGAGTGCAGTGAAGGCTGAGAGGCTGGAGCAGCAGGTGAAAGACCTGAGCAAGCAGGTACATCATGCAGAAGATGGCCACCATCAGGAGCTCCGCCCAGAGGTAACGCTGTCATGTGTTTTCTGCAGGAGCTTGCAATCTTGCCAGGCAGCCTTCACAGGCGTGTTGCTTGTGCTACATGCACACAGCTGTTCCAAAGTGCAGCTGACTGCATCTGCTGTTAATGGTCATCCAATCACTTCTGGTCATCAACTTGTCTGACTCATGCCGCCTGCAATGAACACTGCTGCTGGAGACCTCGTGGCCGTTTGATACGCGATCGTGGCTCCCAGCAGTCAGACAAGAAGATTCCTGCACACACTCTATGCCTGCTTCCCAATGTCTCAGCATCCCTGCAAGCTGCTGGCAGCCATATCCAGGATTTGTGATGTCAAAATGTGCATAATGTGGTATTAGGACTGCGACACAGGACAAGCTCGCTCAAGCTCATACCTAACACTGCGTCATGCAGGCAAAGAGGCGTCACACAGCTCATGCCCCTCAAAGGCGCAGCGTAACCCCTAAGCTGGCACCGGCTCTTCTTACCGACGCAGCAGGGCTATCTCAAAGCACAGTGCCAGAGGCTGCAACCCAGCAGATGCCACAGCACGTCAGTCACCAGCAAGGCACGGCTGAAGCAGACAAAAGCATGCAGGAGGCTTCTGGGCCTGCTGAGGGGACCCCTCTGGAAGGCGGCAAATGGCAGAGTGGCAATGGGCAGGAAGAGGAGCCGCCTCAAACTTTGTGGGGAATGGCAGTGGGGCTGCTTGCCGGCCGAAAGGCAGCCAAGGAGATAAAAGCTCAGCCAAGTATGCCCTGACCTAGTGGCCTTTCTGCGTCACTTCAGCCTGCATCTGTAGCTGTGTTGCAGCTCAGCTAGGGTTCTGGACCTCAGTAAATGCTACGCGACTGGCAGTTAGCTTTGTGCTTGAAATGCTGGCTCAGCTTCTTGTGTCAGTGCCAGAACAGGTCGTATGTGTCTGCAACAATGCATTCTTGGCGGTTGCACAACATCAAGGGATCAGAGTGTCTGCTGCATTGTGTCAGCGTGTGGCAGGTCATGCTTGTACTCTTCCTCCTCTTCTTTTTCCTCTTCTTCTTTTTCCTCCTCTTCTTTTTCCTTGACTCCACCAGCAGAAAGCAAGTGGTATGCACCGCTGCAAGCCTTGAACCTGCAGCAGGCAGTGCATGGCTCACTTGCTTGGCGGACCAGCCTGACACTTCTTCATGCAGGCAGCTCAGAGTCTGAACAGGAGCCAGAGGCAGCTCAGGCAGAGTCAGCTCAGGGCTTTGAGTCAGCTCAGGGCTTTGAGTCAGCTCAGGAAGATTTTGTAGCACCTCAGCCTCCCACGACAGCTGCCAGCACCAAGGGCAGGGGTTCAGGCAGAGGGCGGGGGAGAGGTAGAGGCAGGGGCGGGGGTAGGGCTGCAGCCCGCAAGGCTGCTGCTACTGCAGATGAGGCACAAGGTATACAGCATTTCAGCTGCATCTTCACAGAGTAAGGCGTGAGTGTGATGCAAGCTTTTGTCAGGCGTGACACCCAGTCTGGAGTCTAACATCTGCCTGTTGAACCAAGAGTGGTCGGCATGGCCTGTGCGGTGGAGTGACGCATATGGACTATGCCCTGTACACTTTCATTGTGACTCAGAGTTCTGCAGTGCTCTGCAAAGTCACCCTTGAGCTGGCCTCAGGTCACACTCTGTATACATCCATATATGCGACAAAGTGCTCTTTGACTATGCTGTTATCCATGCCTTGGTAAGCACGTGCACACAGCAGTCATCCTTCTCACAGTTTGAGCAGCGTGGGTACTCAGATCATCTGAGGCGCATCATCAACTGCATCTGGCCCAGGAACCCCATGCATTACTGTACGTACCTGACCCCATGAGAACACACATGTCAAATGAATGAATGAGTGCGCCAGACACAAACCTCTATATCTTCTCTTCCAACACCCTGATGCTGAGCTTTTGTTGCTTGACCTATAGGTGCAGCAGCAGTACAACCAAAAGGCTATGCTCAGGAGACCTCAGTTGCAGCTCCTGCTAAGCGTGGCCGTGGCCGCACCACAAAGCAGCCAACAGCAGCTCCTCCAGCAGCTGCCGCTTCAGTCATGCAGGCACCTGCAGCAGCCACTGCTGAGGCGAATGATCTGCATGGAGTAGCGTCAGAGCCTGCAGGGCCAGTTGCAGAGCAGACTGAGGCTCCAAAGAAGAGGAAGAGACGGACTGCCAGCTCTGTGTCTGAGCTCAAACAGGTATGTTCAAGTCAGCTGTGCAGTCATGCATTCAGACAAGCAGATCCCTGCCAGCACACCATACTGCGCTGTCCAATGCTCTTGAATGGAATGGCCAGTAAAGATACAGGTCTGCTTTGTTCGTCAGAGCTCTGCTAGGTGCTGTTTTTGTATCTGGCAGTTGCAACTATGGCCAGGCGATTCTGCAAAAAGAGCGTCACGTGGTGACGTTTTGATGTGAGCAACAACAGACATGCAGCTGATCACGTGCTGTCTTGACCTTCAGACAAAAGCACTTTGCACCCATGGTGCACATCCCGGGCTGCCGCCTCAGGAGGCTCCCATCATGATCGCTGAAAAGCGTAGACTTTTCTTCTCCCATGGTGCAGATGAGTGGCATGTCAAGAGTTACAGTAGCGCTTGGGTACCACTTGTGGACTTGCATGCAGCTGCAACACCAGCAACTTTCTTGGAAAAGTTTGCGTGACCTGAATCAGTTTCTCTTTGCAGGAGGCAACAGCTGGTCCTAGGGAAGCAGAGGAAGGGGCTGGACCCCATCCAGAACCAGCTCCTAGCAGACAGACACGAGCTGTGACCCGCAGCAGAGCCTCTCTAGCCTCCACTGACGCAAGTCTCTTGACGTTACTTTGCACGTTTGGACTCCTCAAGCGCCTGTCAGTGTTGAAGACAGAAGCATTGGGATGGCTTACGTTCTGATGTGCATGCCAGAATTGTGCAATTTACTGCACCACACTCAAATCGTGATGACGTGACAATAACACAGCATTATCGAGGTGTGGGGTGATGCTGCAGATGCGTGACACGGCTGGCACATCGGCAGTTAGAGCAGGCAGGAGGAGGACCAAGGCGCCGACCACTTTCACTCTGCTGGAACCCATTTCAGAGGTGAACAGATTGCTTGTGTCTGTTGCATGTATGCACCATTCTGCTAGTCTTGCACGAGATATGCATGCACATAGGCTAGAAGCTCAAGCTTGGCATCGCTTAGCTTGCAACAGCAGCAGTGGCACAGTTTGCACTCAGCGAGCATGCAGGAACAAAGTCAAACCGAATGTTTGAATGTCCAACAGGAACCCCAAAGTAGCATGTTCTCACAAAGTGGGGTAACCGTGCATTCACAGGGAACTGCAGTGCCATGCACAAGTGCTGCTGAACAGTAAATGTTTGCTTTGTCTGATTCGTGGAGCAGAAGCTCTTTTGCAACTTGCAGGATGAGTCCCACCAGCCTAAGCCTGCCAAGAAACCGAAGCACTAGCAAATGCAAGCATTGACGCCTTCAAGCAAAGGTTGGTCACTAGCAGCAGACGCTGCATGATACAGGGTTTAAACAGCTCAGGCACAAGATAGCGCCGTGATCAAAGTAGGGACACTGGGTTGATGCTGGTTAAACAGATTTCGACTGCCCTCTCATGAGCATCACAGCAGTATGAAGCTGCGGTGAAATGGTGTTTGCTAGATTCAGATTGTGTTGTAAGGCTAGACAAACTTTGCAAGTCTGAGTTCCTTGTCAATGCATTGCACAGCCATGACATCGATGTGCAATTTGTCGATGAATAATCCCGATTTTGCAAAGGACTATGGCAATCGACTTGGTCAATGCGTAATCTCTCTATGCATGCCTGATCAGGCCACCCACTTGGATGAGATGGTGTGAGCTTCACTTTGAACTGCAGCAAGCCGGCGAAGGCTGCAACGTTGCATGATACAGGCTTCACGCACACAGTAGGCACAGTGTGGTCAGCGCATGCCATCGAAGTGATAGTCGAGCGCTAGTATCGGCTTATGAGGCCGCACCATATCAAGTCACCAGTGCAATACACAGGCCTTCGTGTAGAATTGCCCGCTGGTGCCGTTGCTCCTGCTTTGCATAGACTAGCCGTTCTGAGCAATCACTGCTTGCCTCCACGACGGCCGCCTTCGTTTGGCAGTCACCTGCCACTACGAGATGTTCTATGCTGCCAGTCTAGCAGAAGCTCTTCTGAACGCAAACCCTGGCGTCAGTCTTCTGACATATCAGGTAACGTTGAGAGGGTGTACAGTTGTTTGCTGACTACACACACTTTTGAGTCTGACAGAAAGCCTGCCTCCTGCAGCATGTGACAGGAACGTGCGGCAACAGTTAGTTGCACTGGGCCTGAGTCTAGTGATGACACTGTCACCAGCTCTGTGTGCATTCAATCCTGCAGCAGCTCAGCAGCTGCCGGTGATGGATTGTGCTGCTGCAATTCTGGCCCGGTGAGTACCTGCTCATTTGCAGTGTGTTTTTGCTGCTAGGACAACCATAGACTTATGCGTGCAGATGTGTTGGTAGATTATGTCAAACTCCTTGTAGGTCTGCTGGCAATCCAGATGCAGAAGTCTCAGTGCAGCTCGAGGAGTCCCTGATGCAGGCTCTTCGGCAAATCGAAGCTACCATAGACTCAGTTGTCACCGTCTTGTCCAACAGCATACCGGGTTTTGTCACTGCTAGCAGTGCAGCTGGTGCTCAGGTCAGTGCTCATCCGCCCTTGAGTCTCAGCTGTGCCAGAGAGCCATGTTTGTGTGTCTCAGCTCATTTTGCATCACGCACGCAACTTGGCATATGGTCGATCATTCCTGAGGTAAGCTGACAGATGGCCTGCTTGCTGCAGCCTGATGTAGAGGCAGAAAGCGCTGTCAACCTGGTGCAAGAAGTGTATGAGCTTGTGGCTGACAACTACTTGGATGCTCGCAGCGGAGGTTTCGACCCTCAAAGGTGCGACAGCGTCCACAGCAGCAGCCCATGTCTATTTCGCACCGGATCTGATGACACAGCTGATAATGACTGGTCCATCAGCCTTGTCAACCTAGTACTGTTGCAGCATGTTGCCTGTCGTTCCTTAAATCATCACACAATGACCCACTGCCAACATGCTGCCATCGAGTAGCTAAGCTGCCATGTTTGCAAGCTCATGAGCATGTTGAAACTTGTCATTGCCTTGCCTATGATCAGCATTGCTTTTGCTGCTTGATCAAGCTTTGTCTCCAATGGAGTAATGCGTGCCATCACAGCAGCCATAGCTGCATGGTTGTATGTCAAAGATCAGGGCATTTGCACCATGATACATGTCTGCAGCTTGCTGATGTGTCCAGCTAAAAGGTCCAGCCATGCAGCAGCCAGGGAAACAGCTCAAAAGCATGCAGCACTCTAGAATGACTTATGATACTTTATGAATGGCTCTTCTTTACTTCAGAAGAGATGGAAAAAACTTCTTTCCTACGTATTTGTTTGGTACAATCGTTTGTTTTCTGTGTACTCTGTGTGGCTTCCTGTCTTTGCTGCAGGTGGGATCAGCTAAAGACAATGCCATGCAGTCGGTTTTGTCATACAAGACAGCTCAAAAGCGCCGTTTATGTCATACAACCCATCTTCAGCATCATGTTGCTTTTGCTCAGTGACTCTCCTGTCTGTGCTGTAGGTGGGAGCAGCTGAAGGACCAAGCCCTGCAGCAGCCGCTCAGGGACAGCTCTGCAGCCTACAGAGCCATCAGGGAGATGCTGGCCAAGGGCACGTCCGACCCCTATACACGCTTCATCACCCCAGAGGAGTTCGAGTCCATGCGCAAGTATGATGTGACTGGTGTCGGCTTGCATCTTGGGACTGCCGAGGAGTTTGTCAGGAAGACTGGCCTCCGGCTTCCGCCTGGCCATGATGAAACTGAGGTGAGCGCAATGACAGTTTTTTCTGAGTCTCAGATTGTGCGCCAATACTACATAATCTTGGTGTCGTTTACACTATATAAGTTGTGCTTGCAAAGTGATGAATATCGTAAGTATAGGTCCAGCATTGTGTGTTGCATAAGCACTGGCATTTGGCTGTGCACAGCACGGTGAATGTACCTTGTCTCTCCTTCGGGAGTCAAGCAGGCACTGCGCCCCTCCATTCATGCCTTTATAACATCTGCCTGCAGGAGGGCATATGGGTGGTGGGCATGATCCTGGGGTCCCCTGCTCAGACAGCTGGGGTAGAACAGGGTGACCAACTGCTAGGGATAGATGAGATGCAAGTTGATGGGCAGAGCCCCTTCCAGGCTGCCTCAGCCATCAGTGGTGGTGATGCTGAGCCAGATACCATTTCTGAACCTACTGTGCGCCTACAGGTGCGGATCTGATGCAGGCAGTGTGTGCATGCATCTGATACCTGCTGCAGCATGATGTCGTCTGTGGCTGAGCGTCTGTCAATCAGTGTAAGATCTGGACAACATTTTGCCATCTGTTGTTCTGCACTGTATTGAGTCAGCTTCAGCTTCAGCTTCTGTGTCATCACATATCTGCA
>JAABUV010006662.1_pt1 | contig 12454 bp, 8 predicted proteins | sample 5559971 | NCBI WGS metagenome assembly JAABUV01 (sample SAMN10711881, study PRJNA513362) | rock metagenome | isolation source: Antarctica rocks | place: Antarctica: Victoria Land, Knobhead nord | collected 2015-12-19
TGATCTCACGCCAGCCCAGCGCGGCTCGGAGCATCGCTGTCCAGGTGGACCACGCCGACTTGCCCACGCTCAATCCTGGATACGCCCAAACAGTCAAATCTACTGTGCAGAGGTACTAGCGGGGTGCGAGGGCATTGACGATCTCCCTGGGGCTCGGCGTGTGCCCGCGCAGGTCGGTGGCGGGTCCGTGCGGCTCGCGCAGGCCGAGTTGGCGTTCGGTTCCGCGCGGGTCGGCCGGCATCTGGTCGCGCAGCTCGCGGGTTTGCGGGTCGAGCGGCAGCGTCTGGGCCAGCCGCTCCGCGTCAGAGTTGCCAGCGCGTGCGGCCGGCGGCAGCGGCCGGAGGGCGCGTGGCGGCATGTAGGAAGGGGGTGCGTAGGAAGGCGATGGGTAAGAAGGCGATGGGTAAGAAGGCCGGGCGTAAGAAGGCCGGGCGTAAGAAGGCGGCGACATCGGCAGCAGCGGCCCGGAGTTCTTTTGCGCCCAAGCCGGAACAACCATACCAGCAACGAAGACAATCACCGCAAAAACTAAAGCATTTGATTGCGTCATATTGACGCCTCCTGCGAAAACATATCGGCATCGTGCAAGCATAAGCAGCGGACAGCAAGCTAAAATTTGGCAACGCTAACCTTGCAAAAATCGTTTGTTGACCGCTATGATAATGCATGGCTCCACGTTTCGTCGTCAAAACGTCGCTGGATGGCCTGCACCTGCTGCAGTTGGGTGGGCGACCCGTGCTCGGGTCGCACGCCCGCCTGCGCGAGCTGTTGCAATCCCGCCTCGGCCCAGCCGCGGCTGCGCTGTTCGCCGAGCCCGTGGTGACGTGGCCAAGCCCAGGCAACCCCGGCAGCGTGTCCTGGTACGCCGATACCTCGGGCGACGGAGAACCGCTCGCCACCCTGCCCGCCGACCGCCGCGCCCTGGCGGAACAGCAGCTCCGGGACATCCTGCGGCAGCTCACCCCCCTGCTGGCCGACCCTGAAGCCGGACCTTTGCTGCGCCGCGCCCTGGCGCTCGCCGGCGGCCAGGGGCTGCTCGCGGTGGGCAGTGTGCCGGTGCTGACCGGCTGGGGCCTCGCCGCGGATGGCGCCGGGTCCGAGGAGGAGGTCGCCGCCCGTGCCGCGGCGTGGGTTGGCGCCTACGCGGACGCCCCGGCGCCGCCGCCGCCGGCCGTGCCGGTGCCCGTCTCGCCCGCTGTGCCCGCCCTGTCCGCCTTCCGGGGTGGCCCCCTGCCCGCCCCCGTTCCGCGTGCCGTGCGGCCAGCCTGGGATTGGGCGCTGCTGCCGGCGGCGGTCGTCGGCCTGTATGCCGGCGCCCGCATGGTGGCCGCGCGCGTCGCCGAACGGCCGAACTCGGTCGCCCTGCTGAACGAGCCGGCAACGCGCGAGGCGATGGACCGCCAGCGGGAGCAGAACGCCGCCCTTGAGCGGGAAATCGAAGCGCGCCGGCATCTGCTGAGCGTCAACGTGTGCGCGCTTGACCCGGCGCAGGCGCCCCGCTTAGGCCCGGACCGCGCCGCGCCCGTCCTGCCCGGCGCGGTGGTGGCGCCGCCGGGCGGCCAGGCGTTCCAGGGCACGCTCGCCGAGCTGCTGACCCAGGCCGTCGTGCTCATCATCTCCTCCGGCAGCGGGCCGGAGGGCGCAGCGAGCAGCGGCAGCGGGTTCTTCGTCGCCCCGGACCTGATCGTCACCAACCGCCACGTCGTCGAGGACGCCGACCCCGCCAAGATCGTCGTCACCAGCAAGAAGCTCGGCCGCACCACGCGGGCGCGCGTCGTGGCGCAGACGCCCAGCTCCGAGATCGGCGGCCCCGACATCGCGTTGCTGCGCGTCGACGGCGCCGGCGGCATCCAGCCGCTCGCCTTCAGCACCACGGCGGCGCCGTTGGACCAGGTCATCGCGGCCGGCTTCCCAGGGCTGGTGATGCAGTCGGACGAGGCGTTCGACCGGCTGCGCAACGGCGACGCCTCGGCCGTGCCGGAGGTGATCCTGACCGACGGGCGCATCAACGCGATCCAATCGGCGTCGGGCGGCATGAAGATCATGCCCCACAGCGCGGCCGTGTCGGGCGGCAACAGCGGCGGGCCTTTGGCTGACGCATGCGGGCGGGTGCTGGGGATCAACACGTTCATCACGGCGAACCGCGAGCAGGTGGCGCACGCGAACTACGCCCAGAAATCCGACGGGGTCGTGGCGTTCCTGCGCCAGAACGGCGTGGACGTCGCGGACCTCACCGCTCCCTGCGCGCCCGGCGCCCCGTCGGCCGGGCCTGTCGCGCCGCTTGGTGCGCCGCCTGCCGCGCCCGTGGTCCCGGCCGCCGCGCCCGCAGCGCCGCACTGACCGCGGCCGACGCCCGCAATGGCCAGCCTCCGCATCGCCACCACCCGCTCCCAGGACCTGCAGCCGCTGGCGGCGGGCGGCCAGACCGGGATTGAGTCCTGGCGCGCCCTGCACACGCTGCTGTTGCAGGACCTGTCGGCCGCCCACGCCGCCTTGCTGGCGGAGCCGGTCGCGAACGCGGCACGCGGGGAGGTCGATTGGTACGCCGAGGGTGACGGCCCCGCCCTGCTGTTGCAGGACCTGCCGGCACCGGCACGCGCTGCCGCAACGGCGCGGCTGGACCAGCTTGTGGGCGACATCGAGGCGCTCGCCGCCAAGCTGGGCGACAGCCGCACGCTGCGGAGCAGTGCTCCCAACGAGGACGCCGACCGCCTTCTTTCGGATACGCTGCGCCTGGCGCTGCGCCTGCCGGGACCCGACAACATCTATGTGCGCAACGGGCAGCCGGTGCTGGCGGGCTGGGGCCATGTGCGCAGCGGTGGGCGCGGCGGGGCGGTGGCCCTCACCGGTCCGGCCATGCCGCCGCAAGCGGCACATGCGGCGATCTTGCCGCCACCACCGTCCCCCTATGCCGCCGCCGCTCCGCCGCGGACGTGGCTTTGGAGCGCGCTCGGCGCGTCGCTGCTGGCGCCATTGCTGGCGTTGGCGCTGCTGTGGCGGGACCCGTTCGGCTGGTTCACGGTCGACGTGCCGCAGTGCCGGCTCGAATCCGGCCAGCTTGGCCTGGCGCAGGGGCTGGACGACGCCGTGGCCCGCGAGGGCGTGCTGCGGACGGAGCTGGCGCGGCTGACCGCCGACGCCGGGCAGCGCCGGCTGCTGTGCCCACCGGTCCAAACAGCCGCGCTGCCGTCGCAGGACGCCGAGCGGGCGCAGCGCCAGGGCGCGCAGGGCGGCAAGCTGCAGGTCATCCTGGCGTGGGACGACCGCAACGACCTGGATTTGCATGTGGTTTGCCCGGATGGCGTCGACATCAACTTCATCCGGCGCCGGGCATGCGGCGGCACGCTGGACGTGGACGCGAACGGCGATGTCCGGCACCTGACGCCGACTCCGGTCGAGAACGTGTTCTTCACCGAGCCGCTGCCGGGGCGCTACCGGGTGGTCGTGGACCCCTACGGGATGCGGGAGCGCACAGCATCGCCGTTCCGGGTGACGATCCGGCGCGACGGCCAGGCGGATCAAGTGGTGGCCGGCACGGCGCAGAACGGCCGCCGCAACCAGGTCGCGACGGAGTTCACGGTGGCGCCGCCATGATCCGCCTGGTCGAAGCCGCCTCTGGCACGCTGCGGTCGCTGCTGCCGCCGGGCCAAAATACTGCGTCGTGGCACGCTGCGCTGGCGGCGGAGATCGCGCACCACCTTTCCCCGGCGCATGCCGCGATGCTGACCCGGCCGGAACTGACGGCGGGCGGCATGGCGTGGCTGGCAGAGGGCGCGGCCAGGAGCCGCTATGCCGACCTGCCGGCCGCGGGGCGTCGCGCGCTGGACGCGGCGGCGGGCGCCATCCTGTCCGACATCCGCCGCCTGGCCGAGAGCGGCGCTGCGCCCACCGTGCGGGAGGCGTGGCCGGCGCTGATCGAAATTCCCGACATGGGCCACCTGTTCGCCGTCGATGGCCGGCCGGTGCTGGCGGCGTGGGGCCACGCCGGCGCCGGCGCATCCGGGCGGTTGGCGCGGCTTGACGACGGCGTGCCCTGGCGCGCCGCGCCGCGTGTGCCCTGGGGCCGCTATGGCGCGGCGTTGGGCGCACTGGCTGGGCTGGCGCTCGCGGCGGGGCTGCTGCTGCCGATGGCGTCGCACTGGTTCGTGGAGCAGCCGGCCGCATGCGCGATCGTGCCCGGCCAGCTCGACGCCCTGCGCGGGCAGATGGAGCTGGACGGCCGCGGCCAGGAGCTGCGCACCCTGCTGGCGACGCTGACGGAGGAGGTCGGCCGTGCGCAACTGCTATGCCCGGTCGCCATGCTCCCGCAGGCGCCGGCTCCGGCGCCAAGGCCGTCACCCGCACCGCCGCCGCGTGCCGACCTGCCGCAAGACCGATGGGACCGGCGCGACCTGGCCATGCTTGAAGGCTGCTGGAGCCTTTACACCGCAATCACCGTGTTCAACGAAGACGGGACGCGAAGCTCGAAAATCCGCAGTTGGCGGCAGTGCTTCGACGGCCACGGCGCTGGCCGGCAAACCATCGCGCTTGAGGACGGTCGGCAATGCGAAGGGGCGCTTGCAGCGAGCTTCGGCCAGGACGCAGTGCTGCGCGTGACTGAACCCACAGCCTGTCACGGCACCCTCCATCTATCCCGCAACGAGCGCCTGTGCCGACGTTTGGGCGATGACGAGGCGGAGTGCAATGGGCGCACCATCGAGGGCGGCATGTCGGGGCACGGCTTCGCCGGACGGTTCCGGCGATGAGCCCGCGCAGTTCGCAAGTGCGAACTCGCTGCGCCCCCATCATGGAAGCTGGCCCATGCCGCCTTTGATCACCCTCATTCCCAATAGCGGCGTGCAGTTCTGGGACATAGACCTGGACGTGGACGCCCTGCCGCGCCAAGCCCGCAATTTCTGGGAGGAGCCGCTGGGCGGCCCGCCGGACGCGGACGGCGCTGTACGCGCGAGGCTGCACGAGCTGCAACAGGACCCCGAGACCGGCCAACTGGTGGAGGCGCTGAGCCGCGACACGCCACCAGCCGAGGAGACCTATCCCGTCAGCAACCGGCAGGCGCTTGAGATGCATCTCGGCCGCTGGGCGCCGCTGCCCTACTTCATGTTGCTGTCCCGCAGCAGCGCTGGGCAGGAAGCGCACGAGCGAGGGCCAAGCAACTGGGCGCGCGGCCGTATGGCGCCGCACCCGAACCCGGCGCCCGGCCGCACGCACCGGCTGACGCTCGCCTTCGACACCGTGCTGTTGCCGCCAGGCGCCGGGCCACACGTTGCGCCATCGCCCGACGACAGCGTGCGCCAGCAGGAGTTCGTCTTCGTCGCCGACCCCGTGGCCAACGCCTGGTTCCTGAACGAAGCCTGGGTGGGCGACTGGCTGCGCGAGATGCTGGTCGAGATGTTGACCGCCGCCCGCGGCGGACGCGCGCTGCGGCCCGACGACCTGCGCCGCGGCTGCGAGCACTACGCGCGCTACCAGGTCATGCTGGCCCTGCTCGCCGCCGCGGACGCGCTGCCGCGGGTGCGGCTGCTGGATGTGGTATCGGGCAACTTGGGCTACGTGCCGGTCGCGGTGGACCTGGTGCTCGACCTCGGCAACGCCCGGACCTGCGGCATCCTGATCGAGGAGCATCCGGGCCAGGGCATGAACCTGTCCAACAGCTACCCGCTGGCGCTGCGCGACCTGTCGCGGCCCGAGTGCCTGCACGAACGCCCGTTCGACAGCCGGGCCGAGTTCTCCCGCGCGAGCTTCGGGCGCGACGCCCTGAGCCGGCGGTCCGGCCGCGCGTCGGCGTTCACCTAGCCCAGTCCGGTCCGGGTCGGGCCGGAGGCGATCCGGCTCGCGGGCGCACGGCTGGGCAACGAGGGTTCGACTGGGCTGTCCTCGCCCAAGCGCTATTTGTGGGACACGCGCCCGGCCACCCAGGGCTGGCGGTTCAACGGCCGCGCCAACGACGGGGTGCTGCGGAGCGGCGCTCCCAGCGTGACGACCGACCCGCCGGTAAGTGGGCCGTTCATGGCGCTAGTGGCCGAGGACGGCAGCGTGCTGCGGCAGCGGCGCGGCAAGCCAGCGGTGCGGGCGCGGTTCAGCCGCAGCAGCGTGTTCACCTTCATGCTGACGGAGATTCTGCTACAGGCGCTGGGCCAGATGAACGCGCCCGGCACCCGCGCGCAGCGGCGGGACGCCGACAAGCCGCGGCACCTGCGCAGCCTGTTGATGACGATGCCGCCGGGCATGCCGGTGGCGGAGCAGCATATCCTGCGCGCCCGCGCCCAAGGCGCCGTGATGCTGGCGTGGGACATGCTGGGCTGGACTGGCACCGTCAACCCGCCGCGCGTGCTGGCGAACCTCGACGAGGCGACGGCGACGCAGATCGTCTGGCTGCACAACGAGGTGACGGAGCGGCTGCAAGGTGACGCTGGGGCGCTGATGGAGCTGGTCGGGCGGCACCGGCCCGAGGTCGCGGCCACGCCGAGCCTGCGCGTCGCCAGCATCGACATCGGCGGCGGCACGACGGACCTGATGGTGAGCACCTACGCCGTGCAGGGCGGCGAGGCGATCCTGCCGCGCCAGGAGTTCCGCGAAAGCTTCAAAATCGCCGGCGACGACGTGCTGGAGCGGATCATCACCACGGTCGCGCTGCCGGCATTTGCTGCGGCATTGCGCGACGCCGGCGTGGCCGACCCGCGCGCCCTGCTGAGCCGGACGCTCGGCCAGGACCAGGGCGGCCAGTCTGAGCCGGAGCGGCACCAGCGGCGGCTGTTCGTGTCCATGGTGCTGGAACCCGTGGACATCGCGATCCTGCGCGGCTACGAGGCCATCGAGGGCCGGGCCATGGGCGAAGTGCTGCGCCGCACGGTCGGCGAGATCATGGGCGGGGACCTCGACCGGTCCGGCCGCGCCATGGGCTACCTCGAACGCGCGGCCGAGGCCGCCGGCGCGCGGGGGTTCCGGGTGGCGGACGTGGTCATGGCGGTGGACGCGCGGCAGGTCGAGCCCGTGGTGACGGCGGTGCTGGGTCCCGTGCTGGCCGACCTGTGCGAAGTCGTCTGGGCCTATGACTGCGATGTGCTGCTGCTGTCGGGCCGGCCGTCGCGGCTGCGGGTGGTCGGCGACATAGTGTTGGCGAAGGCGCCGGTGCCGCCGCACCGCATCGTCGGCATGCACCGCTACCGGGTCGGCGAGAAGTACCCGTTCCGGGACGCCGCCAACCGGATCGACGACCCGAAGACGACGGCCGCCGTGGGCGCGGCGCTGTGCGTGCAGGCGGAGGGGCGGCTGCGGAACTTCACGCTGCGGACGGGAAAGCTATCGATGCGGTCCACGGCTCGTTACATTGGCAAAATGGACAACAACGGCCAGATCCGCGAGGAGAACGTGCTGCTGCGCAACCTGGACCTGGACGGCCCGCCGGCTGCGGCGCGCAAACCACTCGGTTTCGCTGAGCCCGCGCAAATCGCAAGTGCGATTTCGCTGCGCTCCCAGCGAGCGCAGGACGTGGCGTTCAAGATCGCTTTCCAGACCGTGACGCAACTGGGGTTCCGCCAGTTGCCGCTCGCGCGCTGGACCGCGACACCGCTGTATTCGATGGAGTTCGCCAACCCCGACGACGCGCACCGCATGGAGCTGCCGCTGACCGTCACCATAGCCCGGCGCGAGATCGACCCGGAGGGAGCCGACGCCGAGATGCAGCGGGAAACCTTCGTGATGGAGGAGGTGGTGGACGCCTCGGGCGCCACGCAGCGCAACGGCGACGTGCGGCTGCGGCTGCAAACGATCGACGACCAGGACGGCTACTGGCGCGACACCGGGCGGCTGGCGATCCCATGAGGACGGTGGTGGAGCGCGCGGCCGAAGTGGCGGAAGTCGCGCGCGGCGGCGGCGCTTGGCTGGAGGCGAACCGCACGCGGTTGAAGGAGGACCCGACGGCGCTCGCCCGCGACTTCCGGCGGTTCGGCCGACGCGCTGCCCGGCTGCGCGCCGCGGCGGAGCGGCCGATGTGCGTCGCGGTGTTCGGCGCGTCCCAGGCGGGGAAAAGCTACCTCGTGTCGTCGCTCGCCACCCGGCCGGGCCAGCCATTGGTGGCGGCGTACGGCGACAGGCGGCTGAATTTTTTACAAGATATCAACCCGCAGGGTGGCAAAGAGAGCACGGGGCTGGTGTCCCGCTTCACGGCAAGCAGCGTATCGGCTCCGGCGCAATCGCCTGTCCCAGTGCGGCTGATGTCGCAAACCGACATCGTGAAGATTTTGGCCAACGCCTTCCTGGAGGACTTCAAAATACGCGACCTGCGCCCGCCCGAGCCGGTCGCCATCGCCAAGCTGTTCGCCGGACTGTCGCAACAGGCCGGCGGCGCGGCGCAGGGCGGCCTCGCGGTCGACGACATTGAGGAGCTGCGGGAGTATTTCGACCTGCATTTCGGCGGCCATCCGATGCTGCAGGCGCTCGGCCCCGCCTACTGGGCGCACGCCGCCGAAGTGGTGCCGCGGCTGCCGCCCGAGGCGCGGGCCGAAGCCTACGCGCCGCTGTGGAACGGGACCGCGGCCTTCACGGACGTGGCGCGGCAACTGACCGCGGCGCTTGCGGCGCTCGGCTTTCCCGATGCGGCGTTCTGCGGTCTCGACGCGCTGATGCCGCGCGAAAGCAGCGTGCTCGACGCCGACATGGTGTTCGGCCTGGGCGACGCCGGGCGCGGGGCGCTGTGGCTCGTGTCCGCGTCCGGCGCGTCCGCGCTGATCGACCGGCCAGTGGCGGCGGCGCTGATCGCCGAGATCACGGTGCCGCTCACCGAGCGCCCGTGGGACTTCTTCGAGCACACCGACCTGCTGGATTTCCCCGGCGCGCGGACGCGGGAGGAGATCGTCGACCCCGAGGGCTTTCTCGCGCAGCCGGGCCGGCTGGGCCGCGTGTTCCTGCGCGGCAAGGTCGCCTATTTGTTCCAGCGCTACAACGCCGAGCAGGAGATCGCGGCGATGCTGCTGTGCGTCGGCCCGTCGAACCAGGACGTGCAGACGCTGCCCAACATGATCGACGGCTGGATCGGCCAGACCATCGGCGCCATCCCGGAGGCGCGTGCCCGGCAGCGCAACAGCCTGTTCCTGGTGCTGACCAAATTCGACGGCGAGTTCGAGGACAAGGCCGGCGAGGACGTCGCCAGCGGCCAGCGCTGGACGGCGCGGATACAGGCGTCGTTGCTGGATTTCTTCGGCAAGGCGCATGCCTGGCCGCGCCTCTGGACGCCCGGCCGGCCGTTCGACAACACGTTCTGGCTCCGCAGCACCGCGATCGGGTTCGCGGCGGTCATGGACTATGCGGACGGCGTCGAGGCCGGCATCGCGCCCCGCGCCGCGGCGGACGTGCAGCGGCGGCGGACGGCCTACCTCAGCAACGCCCTGGTCCGGGCGCATTTCGCCGACCCTGCCAGGGCATGGGACGCGGCGCTGTCCGCGGGGGACGGCGGCATCGGCTACCTGGCGGAGGCGCTGCGCCCAGTTTGCGACCCGCAGACCAAGGCGGACCAGGTCGCCGGACGCATCGAGGAGCTGGCCGCCGACATGGCGCACCGGCTGCGCCCGTATTTCCACACCGGAGACCTGGCGGCGGAGCTGGCGCGGGCGAAGCGGGACGCCAAGGGCGTGGCGCGGGCCTTGCTGGCCTGCGTGCAGGCACAGATGTTCGGTCCATTGATCCGGCAGATGCAGGTGAGCCAGGACCTGGTCAGCTCAGTCTATTGGGAGTTGCAGTCGAAGGCGGACGACGCGCCGGCGCCGATCGGGACCGTGGGGTCCCGCAGCGACTACCTGAGCGCCCTGGGCGGCCTGCTGGACGACGAGCCAGCACCCGCCAAGCTCCAGGCCCGCGACCGGTTCGACCGCTTTGCCGACCTCGCCTTGGCGGAGTGGAGCCGGCAGTTGCTGGCGCTCGCCGACGACCCGGCGACGCCGGGCGTGTTCCACCTGCCGCGCGAGCAGGCCGCCAGCCTGGTCAACGAAATCATGGCCGCGGCCCGGCGCCTGGGGCTGCGCGACCGCATCGCGCAGGACCTGCGGATGCGCGCCAGCTTCCAGCACCGCAGCCCCGGCGCGGCGCAGAAGCCGATCATGCTGGTGGAGGCCGGGATCAACGGTTTCGTCCACCAGTTGGACTTCGACCGCGTGCCGCTCGACCGCCGCCCGCGGCCCAGTGGCAGCGAGCGGGCGGTGTTCGCGCCGCGGCCCCCTGTGCAGGGCCAGCCGGCGCTGGGGGAGGTGCCGGCGGCATACGACTACACGTTCCACATCGATTGGATCTTCGCCATGGCCCGGCTGTTCGAGGACAACGTGCAGGACCCGTCGGCCTCTGGCCTGGACCTGCCGGCCAACGACGCGCTCGGCCGCATCCTGCGCCAGTTGGAGGCGGCGTGACCGTCCGGGCCGAAGCCGATCCGGCGCATCCGGCCGGGCACGCGCTGATACGGGTGGCGGATGCGGCGGCGGCGGCGGGGAGGCCGGGCTTCCGCGTGCAGCGCGACGCCGGCTGGGGCGACGACAAGCTGGGTCCGGGCGGCTGGCAGAGCAGCGACGCGCTGCTGCAACCTGATGGCGCGGAGGCCAACGGGCCTGACCTTGTGCTGCATGTGGGCTGGGGCGTGTGCCAGTATTTGGAGGCCGGGGTCTATGAGTTCTCGGTGCCCGGCGCCGGCTTGGCGCCAGTGGGCTTGTCGTGGCCGGACATCGTGCCGCAGCACGCCGGGGTCAGATGGCCGCCCGATCCGCCGCCTGGGCCGCCGCCTGGGCCGCCGGCGGTTGAGCAACCAATCACCGTGGATAAGCTGCCCCCGCAGGCGCCGCCGCTGATGCAGGGACCGGATTTGGCGTCAGCCGGCCCATCCTCTGGCCTGCCTTCGACACGGGTACTGCGGACACTGATCCTCGCAACCAGCGCTGTCGCGCTGCTGCTTGGCACCGGCATCACCTACTGGCGCAGCCAAGAGACGGGCCAGACGGCAGGGGCGGAAGCGCCCGCCATTGCTCCTGCGCCCGACGCGCCGGCTCCGCCGACTGCGACCGCCGGACTTGGCGGCCTTTCGGTGCCGGACGTGCTGACCCACGCGCCGAACCCGGCCGCCGTCGCCGCCGAGGGCGAGCAGCGCCTGCGCTCGGACCGCCGCGACGATGGCCTGCTGCTGTTGGAGGCCGCGGCCGACCGCGCCGACCCCGCCGCCGCGGCCACGCTGGGCCGGCTCTACGACCCCGTCCTGTTCCAGCCCGGCGGCCCCATCCCCCGGCCTGATCCACGCCAGGCCGCGCGCTACTACCGGGACGCCGCGCGCGGCGGCGCAGACGTGGCGGCGGCACGGGAGGCGTTGCGGCAGGACCTGCAAGCGCGGGTGCAGGCCGGCGACCTCGGCGCGAACCTCAGCCTGAAGGATTTCTGGCCATGACGCCCCGCCTGCTTTGCGCCGTGCTGGCGTTGCTGCCGGCCATCGCCTTCGCGCAGGCGGCCCCGCGAAGGCCCTTGCTGATCGAGGGCAAGCAGTCGCTGTACCAGCGCGTCATCGCCCGCCCCGGCGCCACGCTGTCGGCGCAACCCGACGGGCAGAACGCGCATCCGGTGCCGGGCTTCACCGTCTACTACGTCTACGCCAAGCCGCCAGGCAGCAGCGACGGCGCGCAGGTCGAGGTCGGGCGCAGCGCCGACGGCCATCCGGAGGGCTGGCTGCAGGCCAGCAAGGCAATCGAGTGGAAGCACGCCATGGTCGCCGCCTTCACCAACCCGGCCGGCCGGCAACCCGTGCTGTTCCTGCGGACCGAGCGCGACGAACGCCTGTTGATGATGGACGGGCAGGCTGGCCAGCGTGCGGACGCGCTCCGCACCGCCGCGACGGCGCCCGGCGCCGACCCCGGCCCCGTGCTGGCGGTCGAGCCCGCGGCTGCAGTCGACTTCGCGCGCAACTTTTACCTGATGCCGATCCTCTCGGCCGAGCGCATCGAACGCGAGGTCGGGCCGCCGCTGCGCCTGCTGGAGGTGATCTCCGCCCCCGCCGAGGCTGCGCGCGCGCCCGCCCCGTCCGCGCAGCCGTCGCAGTTCAAGGCCGGCGTCGTCTTCGTGCTCGACACAACGATCAGCATGCAGCCCTACATTGACCGCACCCGCGAGGCGATCCGCAGCATCGTCGCCAGCATCGGCAACACGCCGGTGCGCGACAACTTCCGCTTCGGCCTGGTCGCCTACCGGGACAGCCTGGACGACAGCCCCGGCCTGGAATACAGCACGCGGGTCTATGGCAAGCCGGACTTCAGCCGGCCGCCGGACAGCATCAACACCGGCGTCGCCACCGCGCGCGAGGCGACGGCAAGCTCCAACGGGTTCGACGAGGACCCGATCGGCGGCATCAAGGCGGCGCTGGACGAGATCGACTGGTCGCCGATGGCGGGCCGCTACATCGTGCTCATCACCGACTCCGGCGCCCGGCCGGCCAACC
>JAABUV010006665.1_pt1 | contig 12450 bp, 13 predicted proteins | sample 5559971 | NCBI WGS metagenome assembly JAABUV01 (sample SAMN10711881, study PRJNA513362) | rock metagenome | isolation source: Antarctica rocks | place: Antarctica: Victoria Land, Knobhead nord | collected 2015-12-19
AATCTTTCTCAAACGGTCGAGCCGCTAGGAGAGGGTATCCTTTCCTCCCTCGCCCACCATCCGGTGGCTGTACGGTCCACCGAGTCCCTCCGTTGAGGGGGGACAATCTTAGTTTAATGTATAAGGGAAGGGTAGGAGACATGTCCATGACGGATCGCCACCACGACATCTTGCGGGCGCTCGCCGACGGGGAGGAGCGCCACGGCTACGCCATCCTAGAGGCCGTCGAGGAGCACACCAACGGGAAGGTCATCCTGGCGCCCGGCACGCTCTACCGCGCCATCGGGCGCCTGCTGGACGACGGCCTGATCGTGCAGACCGACCGGCGGCCCGACCCCGCGTTAGAGGACGCGCGCCGGCGCTACTACCGCATCACCCCGCGTGGCCGCGCCCTGCTCGCCCAGCCGGGGACCCCGCTCGCCCCGCGCGTCCCGCCGTATCCGAGCCCGACCCATCGGCAGTACGACGTGCTGCGCGTGCTCGCGGACGGCCAGGAGCGCCATGGCGACGCCATCGTGCGGGCCGTGGGGAGTTTGCCCGGCGTAGCCCCCTTCGGCCCCACGGGGCTTTACGACACTATCAAGTACCTGTTGACGGACGGCTTCATCGTCCAGACCGACGTGCGCCCCGATCCGGCGCTGGACGACGCGCCGCGCGACTACTACCGCATCACCCCGCTGGGGGAGGAGGCTGTTCGCACGCCGGGGCTGCTGCTCGTACCCCGGCGCACCGCCGCCCAGCAGCGGCAGTACGCCGCGCTGTGCGCCCTCGCCGACGGCGCGGAGCGCCACGCGTACGGCCTTATCGCGGTGCTGCGCGCGGACCCCGCCGGCGCGGGGCGCGTCGGGAGCGGCACGGTCTACCGCACCCTCGACGGGCTGGTGGCGGACGGCCTGGTGGTCGAGACCGGGGAGTACCCCGACCCCGCCGTCAACCCCACCGCGCCCCGCCGCCATTTCCGCATCACCCCGCGTGGGGAGGACGCCCGCCGGATGCTCGCCGTGTTGCCCCCACACCGGCCGCACGGCGCGGTCCCCTGGCGCGGCGCGGTGTCGTTCGGGGTGACGTGGGGCGCGGCCACGGGCGGCCTACTGCTCCTGCTGGGGGCGGGCGGCGCGGGCTGGGCGACGGGCGCGGTGGCCACGGTCGTCACCACGGGCGCGGGGTTGCTGCGCCGCGACACGGCGGCGTAGGGCGCGTCGAGAGAACAGCGAGAGCGAAAGAGAGGACAGCCATGGCGAACGAACGCACATCCCTGTATCTGCCCACCGAAACGAAACAGGCGCTCGCCGCGTACCAGGAGCGCACCAAAGCCGAGAATATGTCGGCGGCGGCGGACGACCTGATCCAACGCGGCCTGGTCGCCGCGTCGGCGCACAACGTCGGCGCGTTGGCGGCGCCGGCCATCGAGGAGGCCGTCGCCCGCACGGTGGAGGAGCTGCTGCGCGCCGTGGTCGTGGGGCCATTGCGCGAGGAGTTGGCGGCGATCCACCACGAGGCGACGGTGGCCCGCCTGGAAGGCTACGCCCACATCTACAACGACTACGGCGCTGCGGTCGCCGAACAGCTCGAAGCGGTGGCCGAGGAGCGCGCCACGGCGGCGCGCGCGGCGGGCGAGCGCGCGCGGCTGCACCGGCGCGTGGCCGAGGACCAGGTGGCGTGATGGCGACAACGACGACACCGACGACACCGACGCGGACGTTCGTGGAGGGGCGCTACGTGCCGGCCGGGCCGTGGGCCGCGCGGAAGATCGAGGACCAGGTGGACCACCTCAAGGGCAGCTTCCGCCCCGGCGAGACGCGCGAGGAGCGGACGCTGTTCGACGCCCACGGCGACGTGGCCGACCGCGCGACCGCACGGGCCATCCTGACGGCCGCGATCGGCCCCAGGGTGGTGTTTCATCGGCTCGTCCTCTCGCCGGGGTCGCGCGCGGGGGTGGTGCGCCTGATCGACCTGCGCACCTGGACGCGGCTCCTCCTGATGGACCTGGGCCACGCGTTGGGCCAGCGGCTGGTGTGGGTGGCCGCCGTCCATCGCAACACCGACGATCCGCACGTCCATGTGCTCCTCGCCGGCGCGGCCGAGCGGACCCGCTGGCCGAACCAGGGGAAGGTGGTGGGCGTGGAACTGCGCCGCGTCCATTACGTCCCCGGTGGCTTCATACGCCAGCGCGGGGACCTGCGCGCGGCCGAAATCCGCGCACTCAATGGCGACGGCACGGCGGCCTGACCGCACGAGAGACACGAGAGACACGAGAGAAGGGAGGGAACGATGGACCAGGGGACGGGGGGCAGCCTCGCCTACACCGTCGATGGCCAGGGCTTTGTGCTCTCCGTGCGGGAGGCGATGCCCCCTGGCCCGGCCACGGCACGCGCGGACGCCGCGGTGCCCATCCCGCTACGGACCCTGGTGGCCCCCCTGACGTGGGAGCCCGTGCAGCGCCTGCTCGCCTGGGGGGCGCGGGAAGGGATGACCGCGGCCGAACTGCTCGATAGCTGCCGGGCGGCCACACACCCGACAACGACACGACAACGAACGACACGACAACGAAGGAGCGCACGATGACGAACGCAGCCCGCGACGAGAGGGACATCGCCCCCGACGACGGGACGCTCGCCGGCGGCCCCGAGGGGCAGGCGTTCGCGCTCGACACGCCACCACCGGACCCTGGCCTCGACCAGAGCGGCCAGGGGGTGACGTACTACACGCGGGAACCGGACGGCTATGGCCCGGACGACTATCGCTGGCAACCGATCACCGACCCGGCCGAGATCGCCACGATCGGGGGGGCGCTGGCCCAGGGTATCGACCCGCCCTATGAGGTGTGGGTGGACCTGGCCCCGGTCGCACTCGGCCCCGGCGACCTGACCCCCGCCGAGGAGGGTCCGACCGTGTATGCCTGGGAGCAGACCGGCCCTGCTGTGGGCGAGGGCCAGCTGTACGAGGTGACCGATCCGGTCGTGATTGCCGCCTACGTGGAGGCGCACCCCGAGCCGTCCGGCGTCGAGATCGCCAACCCGGCCGACTACTATGAGGCGGCGGCGACCCCCTCCCAGGAGCCTATCCCCTCTGCGGACCTCGACCGGGACCTGACGCCGGCCCTCGATCTGTAGGAGACAGGAGACACCCCATGAGCACCCCGCGCACACCCGCCAGCCCTCCCATCGCCGCCCGCCCCAGGGCACGCGCCGGCGTCGCCGCGCGACGCCTGGCGCGGCTCCCACGCGTGCTCGTGCGCGCCCTGCTGCACGCTGGATGCCGGCTGCTCGCGCGCGTGCTGTGGCTGCTGCGCGGCTGGACCGGCCTCCTCGCCGGCACGCTCGCCGTGCTGGCCCTCTGGCTTGGGCCACTCGCTGGCGCACGGTGGAGCGTCACCCAGACCACGGCCCTCTATCGTCACGGCGTCGCGGCGGTGACGCTGTGGTATCAGTGTCAACGCCAGTGAGATTTGACCCAGCAATCGCCAATTTAGCTTGACCCCCATTAGACCAGATGGCAAAGGCCTCGATCCGCATCTACCAGAGATGAGGGCGCACGCCAGGAACGAGCTACTTGAAAAAGATGGGTCAAGCCAAATTGGCGCAAATGGGTCAATTCTACGTCGCCGTGTACATCAGACGGCCTACGACGCGGTAGCCTGGCCGGCGGCGACGGGGGTGGCTGCTTTACGCGCGACGCAAGCGTGGGTGCGCCACGGCTATCACGGGCTCACCCCCACGATCCACACGAGCACCTGGGCCTTCTGGATGCGCCACGGCGCGGCTTGGCGCTACACGAACCTGCACAATCGGGCCGGGGCGCCCGTGCGCGCGGCGATCCCCGTGGAACTGGGTGGCGTCCTCGCGCTGCTGGCGCTGTTCGGCGTCTTCATCCTCATTGGCCGGCGGAAGCGGGGCCTGGACCCCACGCGCGCCAACACTTACGGCGGGGCGCGCTGGCAGACCTGGGACGAGCTGAAGCGGCGGCGGGCCAAGCCCGGTGACATGGTCCTGGGGACGGCGCGGCGTGGGCTCGGACGGATCACGATTGGCGTGCGGTCGGCGCTGCTCCTGGAAGGCGTGGCCATCGACGCGCCGACCGGCCTGGGCAAGTCGAATGCCTTCTTCAAGACACAACTGTTGGAGCCCGACCCGGCCGTGGATTACGTCGCCACGGACAACAAGGGCGACGGGTGGAACCAGACGGCCGCGGCGATGAGCCGGACGCACGATGTCTACCGGCTGGACATGCAGAACCCCGCCAACAGCGTGACGTGGGCGCCGCTCGCCCTGGTGCGCACGCCGGCGAAGGCCGAGGACTGGGCGCGGGCCTGGCTGCACAACTCCAAGCCCGCCGACAGCGCCCCGCCGCAGCCCTACTTCGAGCAGGCCGTCTTGCTGCTCATGGCGGCGGGCGTGATGCACGTCCACGCCGTCGCCGCCGCGGCCGGCCGGTCCTCCGGCACGCTGGATGAGCTATTGGCCCTGCTGCTGCAACCGAACGTGGAGGCCATCGAGAAGGCGTTGAAGAATGGGCCATCGGGCGCGGAGACGGGGCCGGCGGCGCAGTTCCTCGGGCTCATCGCCGAGCACCGCGACCTGCGCTCCTCCATCCCCTCGGGGCTGGCCCCGCGCCTCTCCGCGCTCGCCGACCCCGCCATCAAGGCCGTCGTCGGCGGACAGGGCACGCTCGACCTCGACCGCCTCGGGCGCGCGGGGCAGCGGCCGGTGGCGCTCTACATCGTGATCCCGGCCGGGGACGACACGCTGCGCCCCCTCGTCGCGGCACTCTTCACGACGATGTTCACCGTGCTGCTCGACCGCGCCCGCACGCTGCCCAACGGGGAGCTAGCGCGCGAGGTGCGGATGCTACTGGACGAGTTCGGCACGATGGGGGCGATCCCCAACGCGCCCAAGTGGTTCAACATCTGCCGGCAGCCGCGCATCTCCCGTGTCATCAGCTTCCAGTCATTCAGCCAGGTGGTCGACGACTACGGGGAACTGGGGGCCAAGGCCATCATCGACTCATGCAACGTACTGGCCTGGCTGGGCGGGACGCGCGGCGACGATGCCAAGTGGGCGAGCGACGCCTTGGGCCACCGCACCGTGCTGGCTCGTGGGGAGGGCGACTCGGCCGCACCAGGTGGCCTGTTTGGGCGACGGCCCGAGCGCGATAGCCGCTCGGCGAGCGAGGCGGGCGTGCCCCTGCTGTTCCCCGACGACCTGGCGGCCTCGTCACGGCGGCGTGTCGTCGCCATCGCGCGCGAGGCGCGGCCGATGGACCTACGCACGCGGCCGATGTGGTCCGTCCAGGCCATGCGTCGCCTGATGACACGCCCGGCTCCCAGTGCGTGCGTCGAAGCGCCCACGCACCACCACCCCCCGCTGGCGGCCGTCGCACCCGTACAGACACCCGCGCCCAAGGGCACACAGGTCGTGGTCGTGCCCGACGCGGCGCGGGGAACGACGCCGACGGGACCGTGGGCGCCGGTGCGCGTGACGGCGAAGACACCTGCGGCGACGGCAACTGCGGCTCCACCCCCCGCGCCAGCGCCGGCGACATCTACACCATCGACGGCACCGGCGGCGGCATCCGGCCCGCCACGGCTGCCGACAGCGCCGGTGAAGCACGGCACGGCCTACGATTGGACGGGGCTGCCATGACCACACAAAGGATGCGCGGGATAGCGCCTTTAAGGGAGGGGCAGGGCCTACCCCTGCGTGCCGCCTTTACGCCAGGGGAGGCCGTGGGCTACAATGCTCATCATGAAGGAGTCTGCCATGTAGCACAATGCGCGGCCGTAGCGGCCGCAAAAGCAAGAGGCCCACCGGCTACGAACCGGTGAGCCTCTTGCTCGCCTGAACCAACTATTTATAGTAACCGGCCCTGGTGTAACCAAGTCACAAGCGGGAACCACCAAAGCCACCGAACGAAGGCTGTCACCCGAAGGAGTTTCCGAGGCTCCCGAACCGGGTTTCGAGCCTGCTAGGAGAGTTTTATGCTTGAAAACACCCCTATGCCCTATCAAGAGCATAGCAATGACGCGCGCGCCTGTCAATATCCTGACGATTATCACGGTGGAAAACCAACTCCGGTGTGGACGCGCGCGGGGACGGTCGATACAGGGCGCATCATCGCAGCCGTCGCGCGCGCCTATAACGAGGCCCATCTAACGGCCGATGTGAGCCCCACCGCCATCCTCGGCCCGACGCGCGCGGTCCACGTCGCCCACGCGCGCCACCTGTGTGCCTATCTGCTTGTCGAGGACTATCACCTGACGAACGTGGCGGCCGCTCAGGCCTTGGGGCGCGCCGACCATACCACCGTCATCAATAGCCGCGCGCGCATCGTCGCCGCCCTCGACCACGACGTATCCCTCCAGCAGACTCTCGCCTGCGCACGAGACATCCTGAGTGGACGCGCCCAGCACAAGCGCCTGCGCCGGGACCACGGCATCCGCCAACCCTTCGCTACGACGACGCCCGCAGAACTGGCCGAATACCGCTACTGGCGTCTGCGCGCCCTCCACCCTGACACCATAGGGGGTGCGCGATGAGCATGGTCATGACGGACATGATGGACACGGCTCCAGTGGAAACATGGACCTTTGGGGGCGTTACCACGCTCAACGGCACGCAGATCCCCGACGCTTACTTCGACGAGGTCATGGCGCCGCTCGGCCCCTCCGCGTTCACCGTGCTGATGTACGTGGCGCGCCGCACCTTCGGCTTCAAGCGTCACAGCGACCAGATCAGCCTCGACCAGATCTGCCATGGCATCGTCACCGGCGAGGTCCGTGACGCCGACGGCACCGTCATCAAGCCCGCCCGCCGCCTCGACCACGGGACCGGCCTGGCCAAGTCGACCGTCGTACGCGCCCTCGACCGCTTGATCGAGGCCGGCCTGATCCACAAGCGCAAGAACACCGACCCCCGACGCGGTCAACTGGCCAACACCTACGCCATTGTGTTCAAGGACCCCGCTGCGGTGACGCCCGCGCCGCTCCCCTTGTCCCCCCAACGGACAACCCCCGTGCTACAGGAAGACAACTCCCCTGTATCACAGGCACACTCCCCCTGTTGCGTAATAACACAGGCCCCTGTCGCGGATGTGGACACACAACAAACAGTCGAGACAACAAACAGTCGAAGACATACAGATATTTCGAAACGAAGTGGGCGTACCCCACACTCCCGTCCGCATCTCGACTCGAACGACTCGATGATGGTGACAAGGGAAACATCACCACTAGAACCGACCCCAACGGTGAGATCGGTCGACCCTAACCTATCATCCATCGCCGTGCACATTGCCCACCTCTCGGTGGAGTTCGGTGACGATGCTCCACACGCGAGTCGGACACGGGTGCTCAACATGCAACACGCGGCCGGCCTGGGCGACGAGGCTTTGACGATACTTTTGAATGAGGCTGCCACCATCACCCGGTCGCAGGCGTCGGCGATCACGAAGCGAGGCCGCGGCGGCACAGTCATCCGCATGCCCTACTTGCTCGCCACACTCCAGGGTCTCATGGAGGCACCCGATGACTTTACCGCCATGGCCGTGCCGACGGCGAGCGCGTCGATCGTGCCCTTAACGCCTGGTCCTGGTGCACTCGCCGCATCGGAGGTGGACGACCCCCCGGCGACCACGGAGGCCGAGGCACTGTGGCGCGCGGTGTTGGGCGAGGTGCGGCGAGACGTGACGGCGGAGAACTACGCCGCGTGGTTCGCCTCCACCCGTGCCCTCGCCCTAGACGGCGACGTGCTGCGCGTGGGTGTGCCGACGCCGTTCCACGCGCAGTGGTTGGAACACAAGCTATGGGGGTGCGTGGTCCGGGCGTTAGGGCGCACGGGCCATACGGGAATGAGCATTGCGTACGAGATCGCGACGTCGGGGGAGTCCTCAGTCACAGGTGACCACGCCGCGAGAGTCGATCAAGTCGCACCTATCCCCTTACCATCCGCCGTCGCCCCGCCACCCCCGGTGGTCCCACATCGGATACCTGTCGCGGCATCCACCCCTCGTCCACGTCCGACCACGGTAGCCGTCGTCGCATCTCCCCCGGTAGTAGCATGCCCCTGTTGCCGGGTTGCGCCCTGCCGCTGCCGCTTGGCAGATCAACTGCGGCGAGTAGTCGCGGTGCGGGCGGCGCTGGCCTCTGTGCGATCTCCCTGATGAGAGGGCCACAGCGGGTAGGATACGGGCACGAGGGTGACACGCGTTGTGTCAGGAGGAAGGCGGCGCGAGGAGATCGTACGCGCCGCACCACGGATGGATCGAGGTGTAACGGCAGCCGTACGATACATGAGGAGGTGTCATGTGAGAGTCGGTCACGTGGCGAGCGATATGTGGCAGGAGCGCCTGCGCCGTGCGTCTCGGCACCATGGTAGGTCGTCCGCGTCAACAGTGGAGACAAACGGGCGATCGGGGCGCGTACCATTTTCCCGGCACCGGGAAAATGGTACGATGCGCTCGATGCCTGGTGGCCGAGCATAGGAGGATACGATGACGAAGAAAGCGGACACGGACACGGCCGCATCGATAGATGCGCTTGCTGCGGGGAAGGCACACCCGATCGACTTCGAATCGATCAGGCATGTCAACCCATACGGTATGGAGTACTGGAGCGCGCGGGAGCTCGCGCCATTGCTCGGTTACACCAAATGGGAGCGCTTTGAGGGTGCCATCAAGCGAGCTACGACCGCCTGCGCGCAGGTCGGCGGGATCGTGGGTGACCACTTCCCAGCAACCGAGAGGATGGTGAGGCTTGGTTCAGGGGCGGAGCGCGCGCTCAAGGATTACGCCCTCTCTCGCCTCGCCTGCTATCTTATTGCCGAGAACGGCGACCCACGCAAGCCCGAGATCGCCCAAGCGCAGGTCTATTTCGTCGTTTCCACACGGCAGAACGAGCTGCAGCAGCTCGGCGAGCAGCGGGACGAGCGTATCCGCCTGCGCGAGCGCGTTTCGGAGAATAACAAGAAGTTGGCTGAGGCCGCACACGGCGCGGGCGTCCTTTCGCGCAGCTTCGGCGTCTTCCAGAACGCGGGATACCGGGGGCTCTATGGCGGCCTCGACCTCGGCGCGATAAAGGTTCGTAAAGGGATCGGGGCACGCGAGGACCTCCTCGATCGGAGTGGTCGGGCAGAGTTAGCCGCCAATGACTTCCGCATCACTCAAACAGAGGAAAGACTGCGCAAAGAGGGGATCATCGGGCAAACCAAGGCTATGGACACGCATCATGAGGTAGGGCAGACAGTGCGCCGGGCAATCGAAGAGATCGGGGGGACAATGCCGGAGGATCTGCCCCCTGAGCACTCGATCAAGCCCGTGATCGAGGCGCGTCGACGTGGCCGCAAGAAGACAGAAATCGCGCAAGAGCCGGTGAGCGATACAGAACCACATCAGAAAAGCTTATTCGACTAACGCCAGCGCGCCACACCGGACCGGTGGTACGTGGTCATGGTCAGGCTAAAGGGTGATGACGTCTCTCGGTATAACACGGGGGTAGAATGGTGCAGGAGGGATGACCCGTGACGACACTGACCGATAGAAGGGTACAACCGAAAACGGCGTGGGGTTCGACATCCACCGCGACAATTGGTGTGCTCGACGTGGACGGACTGCGACTGCCTGACACGCCCCTCGTCCCCATGCGGGGGGCAATCCGGCACGTCGGGGACCTGTATAACGGCGCGCGGCGGCACAATCTAACCCAACTATGGCTCACCGACGCCTGGGTGCGTGCGGCCGGGCTGCCTAAGACGCTTGCCGTGGCGGGGCCGTTCCGCGAGCTGCGCCATCCCTTCGTCAGCGACGGCCTGGATGACCTGCACGCTTTCCCCACGGCGCTCACGCCCTGGCTCGACCTGCGCAAGAAGGGCGAGGCCGGATCGGGCGTGTCGATTGTGTTCCCACTCTACGACGAGCACGCGGTGTGGAGCCTCGACACCGACGGCGCCACGCTGCTGGGGGCGCTCGTGGCCTACGCCCGCGCGGTGGGCGCGCCCTACTATCGTAGCCCAGGCAGGACGGGGATAGACCTGTTGCAGGAGCTGGGTAAGCGCGGGGCCGACAGCAAGCGAGAATACCCGGAGCGGCTGCCGCCGCCGGCGGGGCAGGCCGACACGGTGACGGAGGTGAGTTGGCTGCGGACACTCTCGCCGGCCGAGCGGGACAAGGCGTACCTGCACTCCTATGACAAGAACGCGCAATGGTTGAGCGCGGCTGGCGTAGTGGAGTTGGGCCTGTCTGGCATAGAGGAGCGACGCGACCCGGCCGGCAAACTGCCCTTCGACAAGAAGCTGCCGGGCTACTGGCTGGCGCGGATCGCCGGCGCGGAGGAGCGGTGGGCCTGTACGCCGACGGTGGCGTGGGCACTGGAGCGCGGCCAGGCCGTGGACATCACCGAGGCCCACGTCTGGACGCAGCACAGCCGGGCGATGGAGACGTGGTACGAGCGGCTGCGCACGGCGCGGACGGGGCTCTACGCGGACACGACGCCGGCGGGACGCCTGGCTCTGGGTGCGCTCAAGTACACCTACGCGCTCACGATTAGCGGCTTCAACAGCGCGTGGCACAAGGAGAAGCGGAGCCCGCTCTACCGGCCCGACTGGCGGCATCTCGTCATCGCGCAGGCGAACGCGAATCTGTCGCGCGCGTTACACAAGATGGACGCGGCGGGCTATACGCCCGTGGCGGTCCACAAGGACGCGGTCTACCTCGTGAGCGACGATCCCGATCCTATCACTGCATGCCCGCCGTCCGTCACCCTGGGGACGGGCCTGGGGCACTTCAAAGTGCAGGACGCGGCAATCCCGTTGGAGCGCGTGTTGCCGGCGTTCGACGGCACGCACGGTGGCGGGATCGGCACGCTGTTGCGACTCTTGAAGCTGCTGCGCGTGGGTGCGGACGCGCGAACGACCGTTGGGGCGACGTAGCGTGTCGGACCTGGGGCAGGACCTGGCGCGGGCCTACGAGGCGCGCGTGGCGGCAGCGGACGTGGAGTTGACGCCGGCGGCGATCCGCGCTGTCGTGCGGCAACTCGGTAGTGGGGAGGGGCGGGCGCAGGTCGCGGCGGGGACGCGCGCCCTGGCCGGCGAGCTGGGGGTGGCGGTGCGCACGGTGCAGCGGTGGCAGAAGGAGGGCGGGGAGGCGCGCAGCGTGGCGCGCTCGACGCCGGGACTGCGGATCAGCGTGCGCGGCATCGCGACGGAGGTGCAGCGGGCGGCGAACGCGCGGGCCTTCCGGGAGCGGGTGCAGGAGCAAGGGCTGGATGTGGGGGCGTGCCGGGTGATGGTGCTAGTGTACAACGAGGAGCGGGCGCGGCCGCGCAGTATCGGGGACATGCACATCGGGGGGGACGCCCTGACCGAGGCGCTGGACGCCCTGGAGGCGGGCGACGTGGCGGGGGCGGGCGCGTCGTTCGGGGACGCGTGGTTGCAGACGTATGGGTTGGATGTGGACGCCGAGGTGACCGACATCGTGGGGACGTTTGAGCTACGTTAGTGTCGTCCAGCAGGAATCGCGGCGAGCGGGGTGCCCATGCTCAGACAGGTGTTGGGATCGAGCATTGACGGTTTACGTGGACTCGATGGCTATAGTTTAGGATGATGGGATGGAAGAAGACTTGTACATGTGTTCCGCGAGGACCTAGTCGCTACTTAACCGTTATCGTCATTTTGTGTGATAACGTATGTTGCCAATTCCTTCCACCAAGCATGAATGGATGACCAATGGCCAGCAAATACAGGCAGCGAGACGAGTCCCTTTATACGGAGCCACCCATCAACGAGGAGTATGCGAATAATCCTCATATCATGCCATGGTGGACCGACACACACGACCTCGTCATTCTCGCTAGGATCAAACGATACCGGTGGCTATGGCACAAGGGTATTGCTGACCGTAGCGTGTCCGACGACCTCCTGGATATCACTCCGGACGCCATCATCAATCACTGGCGCGACACTGACCCCCTATGTCGCGGACGCACCATCAAGAGTGTCCTGACCGATTTTGCCCGGACCCGTGCGCGCGATGCCGGTCTTATCTCCTATCTCAAACCTGCGGAGTGGACAACCTGCCGGTTGTGCGGCGAGCCTTTCATTGAAGACTCTCTGCCATTACCGCTCATCCGTCGCATTGGCATCAATCAGATCGTGTTTTGTAGCCCCTGCCTCACGGATATTTACTTCAATGACGTGAGCGTTCACGGCACACACGATATATCCCATGACGATGCTCTCTCCTACGTGCAGGAACTCGCCTCCCTGCTTGACTACGTCCCACCACGCGATTTCGGCACGAGGCCCGAAGACACCGCGAGCTTAACCACTGAACAGCAATTACTCTAGTTTCCGCTGAATCAGGCGGCTAGGTCAAGCGGAGCAGGGGTTTCTGGGGCCGCGCGCGGTCGCCGTTGGCCCCAGAAACCGGTGGGTAGATGGTCCGTCCGGGCCTTTTTTGTGC
>JAABUV010006666.1_pt1 | contig 12449 bp, 15 predicted proteins | sample 5559971 | NCBI WGS metagenome assembly JAABUV01 (sample SAMN10711881, study PRJNA513362) | rock metagenome | isolation source: Antarctica rocks | place: Antarctica: Victoria Land, Knobhead nord | collected 2015-12-19
ATGGCGCTCATCGGCACTCCCCAGCGGCAGCAGGCGCGCCAGAAACGAGAGTGCCAGCCCGTATAGTTCCAGAGCTAACGCAATCAGACCCGCGTACACGAAAGCCGCCCGCACGACCAGCCGCACGTCGAACAGATGGTGGACGAACACGGCGTCGGCCACGGCCAGCAGGAAGAGGATTGTTGAGAGCGTTCCCACGTGGATGAAGTGGAAGTTTCCAAAGGCATACGGCAGCAATACGTTGGTTGTGAGAGCTATGGCGGTTGTCAGCAGCGCGCCGCACCCGATCAGGCGCAGCTAGCTGCGGGTATCCGGTGAAGATCCTGGTGGGGGCTGGAAGGCAGCGAGCAGAGAAGCGGCGAGAAATACAACGATGTGGAGGATATACAGGACGAACAGCGGGCCGTACACCGTGACGTGCTGGCCCGCCACGACCAATTCCGCCTGGTCCACAAACGGCGTCAGCAGAGTCAGAATGAAGATCAGCACCGCTTCCAGCCACAGCCACCGCATCGCCGGCAGAGCTGTCCGCCCCGCGATGTCGCGCACGAACAGGAAGCCGAAGGTAACGGCGGGAACGAGGCAGGCGAAGTTAAGGCGTCCCAGCCACAGCAATTCAGCGGACGGGAGCCGCAGACCCAAGGGCAGGCCGAAGGCAAAGAGGCTTGCGACCCAGCCGAGAAGTGTCAGCAGGAGCAGAGCAAAGTGGCGGTGCAGCCTTGAGCGTGGGTTCTTAGCGAGGATCAGCAGCGCGGCGGCGGCCAGGAACAGAAGGCAGAGTCCGTAAAGGGCGGCAGTGAGTACGGACATGAAAGGGGGTGAAAAGGAGAGTGGATGAAGTACCTCTTTCCGCATTGTCTCAGGCGCTGCCTGCCACCGTCAACGCCGCGTAAAACCCAGCCAGCCCCGCTACGGCTCCTGCCGGTCGCGGTATCCTTGGGCGACAAGGGCGCGGTAAGCGTCGGAGTTCTCCGCCCTTTCTACAATGGCCTGCTCGATCTGCCGGACGCTTGCCCTGCACAGGAAGCAATCCTCTCCCCAATGCTGCCGAAGTTCGCCGACGACTTCCAAGGGCCAGCCCATGCGGCAGTAAACGCGCAAGGTGGGCGGTGTCGCTTCCATGAGGATCGTCTCGATGCCCTGCGCGTTGCACCAGCGCCACAGCTCGACACACAAGGGCCAGAACAGACCGGGGCGGCCTCGGCACTCCCTTGCCAGGGCCAGGATGGTGACGTGGGCGGCAGAATCCGCTCCGATCTCCACCTCCGGCCACACCCGCCGGAAAGGCAAACTGTCCTCTGCTCCGGCCACGACCTGCAGTCCGCCGACGGTTTCTTTCCCCACAAGTACCGCCAAGTGCTGGGCGGTTTCCCGGCTATCGCATAGCTGGTTCCCCGGCTGCCACGACAGTTCGGCGGCAATCCTCTCGAACACCGAAAGCAGACGATCCACTTCGCCGGGCAGGGAGAGCAGCACAACACAGACATCCTGGGTGCGGTAGAGCATTTTCACGGAGCGGGGTCTCCACGATCGTAAAACGGACTTGGCCCCGCCCGATGCGGGTAAGAAACTCTACCCCACCGGTTGTCAATATGTCAAGACATCTTTACAAAACGAAAAACCATTTCCCTACGGGCCGATGCAATCGCAAAAAAACCGCCACCAGAGCGGAAGTGGCTAAAAGGTGATCTCGGCCGGGTTGATCCCCAGAGAGCGGAACGTCTTCAGCAACGCATGCTTGGACTGCCGCGAGATGTGCAGCTCGTCCCAACCCATCTTCTGGATAATCGCCACGTATCCGATCAACCGCGCAATTGCATCCGCCCGGAACTGGCTTGCCCTGAGTTTGGCCACCAGATCGGGAACGGTCATCTAAGGAACATTATACCGGATAAGCCTGCCCGCTCTCTTCTTACAAGCGCGCCATGTCGTCGGCCTTCGGCTCGCCGTTCACAACGGGAGTGATGCAGAATAGCGGATTGTCAGGCCCCTCCAACGCAGCAAACACTTCTTCAAAGACCTCCAGGTGGCGCCCACTCTGCGTCAGGGTTTGGAATGCTCTGTACTGCAATCCGGCATCATCGGCGACACCCGGCTTGACCAAAATGTAACGGGGCGGCACCGGAAAACGGCGCGCTGCTGAAAAGTCGGTCGGAACTTGGGCTTGAAGAAATTTCAGCTTTTCCTGATCGGTTCCCTCCCTATCGTGCGTAGTCGCTCCGAGTTCACGAATGATGCCGTCATCTACGAAAACGAATAAGTTGAACAGCCGCTCGGTCATTACCCCGCCTCCTTACAACGGTGCTGGAGAGTAAGTGCCATCGCACAAATTGAGTGACAATTCTCCCCTTACACTGAACATTTTACCTGGCGGGAGACACTTCTTCCCGGACGGTGACCCCCAGCGCGCGGATGACAGCCCGCACCCGCGCCAGACTCGCCGACGTGTATTCCGTCGCTTCGTACTTCTGCACCTGTTGCTCTTTCAGGCCCAGCCGTTCCGCCAGCTCCCTCTGGCTAAGGCCCGCCGCGATGCGCGCCTTGATCAGCGTGCGGGGCAGTTCGTCGAATGAACCTGCCGGGAACGCGCGCGTTCCCCCGTCCCGCAGCGCCTCGTACTCGGCCAGCTCTTGCCGCAGGCTGTCCCGCTGGCTTCGCATGGCATCCACTTGCGCTTTGTGGAGCAGCAGATGCACGCCTTCCGACTGCCCTTCGCGCTCCATGTGAACCAGAGATTCTTCGAACTTCTCTGCTTGCGACCTCGTGATGCGGTACTGCCGCTCGTTCTTGATCATCATCCGTCCTCCTTTCCCGTCTCCTGTTTACTGTCTAATGTTTATCTTCCAAGGAACCTGCTGCGAAGTCTTGCGCCTGCACGTCGATCGCCACGATACCCTTGGTCCCGCCCGTCTCCCTGTCCGTTTGGAAGAACTCCAGGAAGGTGCGTCCGCTCCTTCCTTCCGGCAGTTCCGCCGGGAACAGCTCGCCGCCGTACTTCGCTTTCTGCGCCGCCCTGCCGTTGTTGAAGTCCAGCAGCACCGGATCGAGCCGGTCCGGGTCCACGCCTGCGATACCCCAGCAAGCGTCGAAGTCCCCCGGTTCCTGCTTGGCGGTGACGAAGCTGCCGTCCACGTATGCCAGGATGCATCCGGCTTCCTGAAGGCTCCGCAGCGCCGCCGCAAGCCCGGCGAGCAGCCGCTGGCGCCGCTCGGAAAAGCCGAAGCGTGTGGTGAACTCCTTCCAGTCAGCAGCATGGATGCCGGCAGGCAGGTGGCCGCGCGCGTCAAAGGGCGGGAGCATGGCACGTACCAGTTTTCTTCATGACACAATTATATCGTTGTGTTGGCTATCTGTCAAGGAGACATGCTGGACGCGGTCATCTTCTAATAACCGTCCCTGTTCTAATAACCGTCCCTGGATGCACCGCGTGTTGCCGCTGATCCTGTTCTCCGCTACGCTCCTCCCGAAGGGCGAGGCTCTTCACACCCAAACCAAGGAGGTAAGCGTATTCATGACACTCGACGAAGTCCGGCTGATGGCAAACGTCAACGCTCGCGCCCAGACGCTGTTCGAGCAGGGCTACCGCGCCCGCTGGACAGGCAGGCACACGCTGCAAATCCGCAACGGACGGGGCGGCGCGTACCGGCTGGACATCCAGGCGGGCACCTGCAATTGTCCCTTCTTCCAGAAGCACGGCGGCAGACACTCCTGCAAACATGCCCCCGGCTGGCGAATGCTCCTGAAAAAACAGCGCGCCTGCCGCCACCTGCTCCTGCTGGTGCTGCTCAAAGCCTGGGCCGACCTTGATGATGCCTCGAACCTTAAAGATGCCGCGAGCCTCAAGGACGCGGCAGTGTTCACCGCTACGAGACTGCCGCGCAGATGAGCGAGGACCTGCGCGGCTGGTTTGTCTGGTACAACTTCTGCCGCAAGCACCGGCGCTTGGGGGCAGGACGCCTTACGAGGCGTGTTTGGCTTGGTTTGACAAGCAGCCGGAATTGTTCATCAAGGAGCCTACCGCTCTCTTAGCTTCCCGTTCATAATCATGTGAGACTTGACAAGTAACAACCAATGGTTGCCAATAACCCTGCCCTATGCATCCGCATTGTTTCTCAGAAAAATAGGGGAGTGTCTAGTTCTGTGCAGGAGTCGCCGACAATGGTTTCATGAACTCCTCGCCGTCTGCCCTCAACACTTGCTCTAACACTTGCCCTTCTTGCTCTGCCACCCTGCGCCAAACCAAAGCAGGCACCACACGCTGTGGAAGCCAGCGCCTCCGCTGCGGCCTGTGCCGACGCCACTATACGTCACTGCCCAAAGCTTATGGCTACGCGCCTGCCCTCAAACATCAAGCCCTCTGCCTCTACGCCGACGGCCTCTCCTTCAGGCGCATCGCTCGTGCCCTGAGTGTCAGCCACCAGTCTGTTGCCAACTGGGTCAATGCCGCCGCTGACGCTCTGCCCCCGCCTGCCCGGCCCTCTGCCTGCCAGACCGTCGAACTTGATGAACTGCACACCTTTGTCGCGCAGAAAAAAACGTTGTCTACTTATGCACGGCGGTAGACCGCGCCACACGCTGCATCGTGGGCTGGAGCGTTAGCTTGGAACGCTCCTGGGAAGTGATGCAGGCGGTTGTGGATCAGGCTCCTGCGGCTCGCTACTTCAGCAATGGGTTCAACGTCTATCCAACACTGCTATGCACGTTTAGACACTCCCGCTTCCTGATAGCCCCAATTCTGCGGAGCGCAAGGAACACGCAAGCAATGCCCAGGGAACAAGGCAGCGGCAGAGCGGTTCGGGCAGTCTTCATTCGCCTATGCCGTGTCGCGGTTGGAAACACCGGCCTGCTCAAAGGTCGCCACGTCCCGCAGCACGGCTACGGAAGACCGCAGCAGGGAAACTGCCAGTGCCGCCCCGCTTGCTTCGCCCAGGCGCAGGCCGAGGTCCAGCAGCGGTTCCAGCGCGAGGCGGCGCAGCAGCAAAGTATGGCCCGGCTCCGGCGAGCGGTGCCCGGCAACCAAGTAGTCCCGGCAGGCAGGCGCAAACGAAACGGCAACTAGGGCGGCGCAGGTGGAAATAAAGCCGTCCAGCACGACCGGCACGCGGCGGGAGGCGGCGGCGAGGATGGCGCCGGTCATGGCGGCTATCTCCAGACCGCCCAGGTCGGCGAGGGTGGGAAGGACGCTGCCGGGCGCGTGCCGGGCCAGGCCCGCCTTGATGGCGACCACTTTACGGAGCACGCCGTCATCGTCAAGGCCTGTGCCCCGGCCTGCGAGCGCTTCAGGGGAATGGCCGGTCAGGGCTGCCGACAGCACGGCGGCGGTGGTGGTGCTGCCAATGCCCATCTCGCCGACAATCGCCAGGCCCACCGGCCCCGACTCGTGAAATGTGTCCCAGCCGACCTGAAGCGCGGCAAGAGTCTGCTCCTTGTCCATCGCGGGCTGCTGCGTCCAATCGGCGGTGCCCGGCCTGACTTTGCGGTGCAGAATGGGCAGAGAAGCGGGCAAATCACTCGCCACGCCCACATCGGCAACCATTAACTTTGCCCCAATCTGCGCGGCGAGAGTGTTAATAACCGCGCCGCCACGGGCGTAGTTGAGCACCATCTGCGCGGTGACTTCGGGGGGGTAGGCGCTGACGCCTCGCGCGGCGACGCCATGATCCGCCGCGTAGACAAAGATGACGGCGGGGTCAATGTCGGGGATTTCCGTGCCGGTCATGCCCGCAAGCTGAATGGAAAGGTCTTCCAGGCGGGCCAGGCTGCCGTTGGGCTTGGTCAGGCGGTTCTGACGGCTGCGGGCATCGGCCATCGCCTGCGCGTTGAGGGGCGGGATTGTGCCCACAAAGCCGTCCGTCAAATTGAAGTTATCAGCGAAGGTGTGAGTGGAAAAGTGGGTCATGTGCGACTCCGATTAACAAAACAAGAACTTCCACGCCCTGATTGGTCGCGCCCAGGCAGTCGCCGGTCACGCCTCCAAAGCGGCGGCGATAGAACAGGCCCGAAGCGAATATCGCCCCCAAAGCGGCAGCGCCGAACAGGACGCCCTCGGCCCCATCCGCCAGGAAAGCAATCGCCAGCGCTGTCACAGCGGTGGCGGCTGCGACTTCGCGCCAGGTCACCAAGGCGGCAAAGCATGCGCCCAGCCCCGACCCTTTGCGGGCATCGGGCAGGAGCAGCGCAAGCGGCAGGGAGGACCATCGGGCCGCCATGTGCGCGCACGCCAGCACGCGCCACGCCGCGCTGTCCGGCAGGGCGGACAGCGCGCACGCCTTTAGGGTGAGCACGCTCCACAAGGCCACGCTGCCAAACGCGCCGATGCGGCTGTCTCGCATGACCTCCAAAGCGCGCTCGCGGGTGTGCGTGCCCAGCGCATCAAACACATCGGCCAGGCCATCTTCGTGCAGAGCGCCGGTGGTCAGGGCGGTGGCCGAGACAGCCAGCACCGCCGAGGCGAGGGGCGGAAGGCCAAGCAGCCGCGCGGCAGCCCAGACGCCCGCGCCGATTGTTCCCACCAATGCTCCCACCAGGGGGAAAAAGACCAGCGCCCGCCGCCCCGCGCCGGGGTCATCAAAGGTGGCCTGCGGAATGCCCCGCACCGGAATGCGTGTCAGGAACTGCACGGCAAGGAGCGGTGCCCAGAACCAGGACTGCGCCCAGTGCATTGCCCGATGCATTGCCCGATGTATTGGGGTCATTCCTTCACCGTCAGTGGCAGGCCCGCCACCAGAAGCACGACCCGCCCGGCGGCGGCGGCGGCCTGCTGATTGGCCCGCCCCGCCACATCGCGAAAGAGGCGGCCCAGGGGTGTTTCCGGCACCAGGCCCAGCCCCACTTCATTGGAAACAAGCACCACGTCGGCTTCTGCGCCCCGCGCAGCTTCAATCAAATCGGCTACGGCGCACTCGGCAGGAAGCGCGTCCCAAGTTTCTGTCATGGGCGCTTGTTCAGTGCTGTCGGGGGCATGGTTATGCAATGCGCTGCCGGTTTGCAGCAGGTGGTTGGTGACAAACAGCGTCAGGCAGTCTATCAGGACCACGGGGGCATCGCCCTGCCCGTGCCGCAAGAAGTCGCCGACTTCCAGGGGCACTTCCGCCGTGCGCCAGTGAGCGGGGCGGCTTTGCCGGTGCAGGGTAATGCGCGCCTGCATTTCGTCGTCCCCAGCCTGCCCGGTGGCGACATACACGACCGGCGCGCCCTGCGCCATCTGCAAGGCGAGTTCCTGCGCGTGGCGGCTCTTGCCGGAGCGCGCCCCGCCCAGCACCAAAATTAGGCGTCCCACGCACTGCTCCTTTCCATGCGGCAGAACACGGGGTTGAAACCCCCTGCTGTTAATAGAAAACCCACCGGCGTGGGTTCAAGAAGGGGTCCCCACCCGCAACGGCGGGTTTTTGCAAAACCAGCACGGCACTTCAACGCCATGTTCATGACAACAGCAATCACTTGGCAAACGCCTCCGGGTGCAGCGCCCGCGCAATCGCCAGCAGGCCCAGGCTGAGGCGCGGGCCGGGGCGGCTTGTCCAGTTGTCGGGAACCGCATAAACGCGGCGTTGCTTGACTGCGCCCAAACTTGCCGCCGCGGGAAACGACAGCACGCCGGGCTTGGTCACATACCCCGGCATGCCGGTTAAGATGACCGACGGGTTCTGCTGCACAAGCCGCTCAATGGAATAGATGGGGTAGGGACTGCCCAAATGCTCCGCGCTGTTGGCCCCGCCCGCGAGGCGCACCAGGTCGCCGATAAAGCTGGTGCCGCCCGCCGTCATCAGCGGGTGCTGCGAGATCACCACAAACGTGCTGACCAGGGGCCGCCCGACCACAGCCTTGCGCACCCGGCTCAGCGCGGCGCGCATCTGGTGCAGGGTGGCCTGTGTCGCCGGGGGAGTGCCCGCCAGTGCGCCCAGGGTGGCGACGCTGCGCTCGGCGTCCGCATAGGAAGCGGCGGCGGAGACATACACGGGAATGCGAAAGCGGGCGGCAAGCGCATCCGCCGCCGCCGCAGGCATCGTCTGGCTGGCAACAATCACCAGGTCAGGCCGCAGCGAGACAATCTTTTCATAGCTGTAGTTCACCACGCCGCCGACATGGGGCAGCTTGAGTGCGGCGGGCGGGTAATCGCAGTAAACCGTGTCGCCCACCAGCCTGCCCTGCGCGCCTACGGCAAACAGGATTTCCGTGACGCTCGGCGCAAGAGAAACAATCCGTTGCGGAGCATGGGCTAGTGTCACCCGCCGCCCCAGGTCGTCCTGTACCGTCAGCGCGGCGCGGGCGGTTCCCGCCGCCGTCGGCCATATCGTCGCCACAAGCGCAAACACGCTCAGCCGCCCTCCTATTGGCAATCGGTGCTGTTTGTTATCATTCATGGGATAGCGTTCTCAGTCGCAGAAGCGTTCTCAGTCGCAGAAAGGCGATGGTAGACAAGGCGCTCAACAGGCAGTCCGCCGGCCAGGTGAGTGTCAACAATCTCCGCCACGTCGTCCACTGTCACCCCGGCATACCAGATGCCGTCGGGGTAGACAATCACAATCGGGCCATACTGATGCTGCACCAGGCAGCCCACCGCAGTCACTTTCGCCGTGTCCAGTCCGGCCCGGCCAAGCTCTGTCCAAAAGCGCTCACGCACCTGCTCGCCGCCTTTGTCTGAGCAGAAGCGGCCCCGGCACGGGTCGGCAGGCGTTCCCTTTTCCTTGCCCGCCCCGCTCGCCGTGCAGACCAGGACATGACGCACGTAGGGTTTAACCATGCGGCTGCGCCGTTCCCGCATCCTGCAAAATCATCCGCGTGTTTTCTTTCTCAAGGCCAGCCATTGCCAGTACGCGGGAAATGTCTAAGTTCTGCTCAAGCCAATCTGCCAGCCGCTCAAAGGCCGCCTCTGCGGGGGCAATGTTTTCTGCAACAGCCGCCCCTAAGCCGAGAAACGCGCGCAGGGCCATCTGGCACGAAGGCGCGTCAAAGAAGCCATGCAGGTAAGTACCGGCAACCTGAGCGTCGGCGCTCATCGCGCCGTCCCACTCCTGCTCCCCATCCCTCTCCTGCGTTTCATCCCGGCGGGACAGCCGCACGAACGGCGCGATGCCTGCCCGGCGCACGGTCTGGCCCTGGTGGATTTCGTAGCCGATGAGAGTGGCCCCGTCCAGCCAGCCGCCGCACCCGATGCCCTCCACCTGGCGGCGCTGCTTGGCGGGCTGGAACCTAGTCTGCACGCCTAGCAGGCCCAGACCGGGCACTGATGCCTGACGAGACTCCACATGCTCCGGGTCTTCAATCACTTCGCCCAGCATCTGAAAGCCGCCGCAGATGCCCAGCACGCGCCCGCCCTGCGCGGCATGATGCACAAGGGCATCGGCCAAGCCCCGGCGGCGCAGCCACTCCAAGTCGGACACCGTACTTTTGGTGCCGGGCACAATCACTAGGTCCGGCGCGCCCCAGTGCGCCGTGTCCTCCACATAGCGCACGCGCAGGCCGTCCTGGCGTGCCAGCGGGTCAAAGTCGGTGAAGTTGGAGAGGTGCGGCAGGCGAAGCACGGCGATGTCGGCTCCCCCCGCCGCATTGGGCGGACAGCTTGGCGGCAGGGACAGCGAGTCTTCTTCTTCCACAACCAGGTCGCGCAGAAACGGCAGCACGCCCAGCACGGGAACGCCGCACTCTGTTTCTAGAAACGCAAGGCCCGAGTCCAGCAGCGACGCATCCCCCCGGAACTTGTTGATCAGCAGGCCCTTGACGCGGGCGCGCTCATCCGGGCGCAGCAATGCCAGCGTTCCGTACAAAGAGGCAAAAACGCCGCCGCGCTCAATGTCGCCGACTAAAATGACAGGGGCATTGCCAATCGCTGCCGCGCGCATGTTGGCGATGTCGCGGTCGCGCAGATTAATCTCCGCCGGGCTGCCCGCCCCCTCCATGACCACAATGTCAAAGCGCTCCCGGAGCGTGTGCAGCGCGCGCGTCACCGCGTCCACCGCCACCGGCTGGTAGGCGTGGTACTCATGGACATCCATATGGCGCACGGGCGTGCCTAAGATTATTACCTGCGACCCGGTCTCGGACGACGGCTTCAGCAGAACCGGGTTCATCTCCACGCACGGCTCCGTGCCGGCCGCACGTGCCTGGAACGCCGTGGAGCGCCCGATCTCGTGCCCGTCGCGCGTGACAAATGAGTTGAGGGCCATGTTTTGTGCCTTGAACGGCGACACGCGGTATCCGCGCCGGGCGAACAGGCGGCAGAAGGCAGCGACCAGAATGCTCTTGCCGACATGGGAGCCGGTTCCCTGGATCATTAAAGTCCGGCCTAGAGGCGCGTGGCTTGTTGTGTCTGTCTCGGACAAAGGCGGCTGCTTGCTAAAACGATCCACGGAGCGTCCTTGATCCACGGAGCGTCTTTCCGGTAAGGGTTTTTCTGGCTTCCGTCATCTCCGCTGCCAGGCGGCGGCAGGCTGCCTCCGGCCCTGGACTGAGCCGCAGAAACTCCGGCAGTCCGAACGAGGCGCAGTCGCGGACGACGAGGCTACGCGCAATCAGGAACGCCCGCCACGCCGCTGCCTTCCCCACGCGCACCAGGAAAAACCCGGCTCCCTGGCTCTGCACGTCAAAATCAGCCTCTGCGAGCAGGCGGCCCAGCAGGCGCGCCGCTTCCGCACGCCGCGCGAGCGATTGATGCAGCCAAGCCTGGTCGCCGAGGGCAGCTACTCCTGCGGCCTGGGCGGCGGCGCTGACGCTCCACGGCGGTATCTGTGCGGCGATCTCTCTCAGCAAGGGTGCCGGGCCGACCAGATAGCCGAGACGCAGCCCGGCCAGCCCGTAGGCTTTGGTCAGCGAGCACAGCCGCAGCAGTTGTTTGGAATGCTGCAACTCATCCCCCGGCGGGCCGTACTCGCGGTACGCCTGATCTACAACAACGAGGCCCGGCGACGCAGCGCGAGCAAACTGCTGCACTGCGTCCGCGCTGAACACCTGCCCGGTCGGATTGTTCGGGCTGCATATAAAAGTGAGTGCGGGACGGTGCGCGGCGAGAAATGCCGCAAAGCGCTCTGGGACAATGCCCTGCCGGGATTCCCCGTCCTGCACGTAAGGCAGAGAAGTGGCGGCGGCGGCTTGGTACTCGCCAAACGTCGGGCTTGGGAAACACACCTCCGCCCCTAGCTTGAGGCTTCGGCAGAGCGCCCAAATCAGCTCGGTCGCGCCGTTGCCGCACAGCACCTCGTCGGGAACAACATTCTCATGGGCGGCGATGACGGCACGCAAAGCACGGCACTCCGGGTCGGGGTAGTGCGACAGGGGCAGGTCTGCCAATGCCTGATGCACGCGCGGTGAGCAGCCCCACGGGTTGACATTGCAGCTAAAGTCCCACGCATCCGGCCCCAGCCGCTCCAAGCCCGCCCAGTCCATCCCCCCATGCGCGGGCGAGGGTGCCATTTCTTTTAAGTCAAGCGGCATGGGAGACTCCCCGCAACGCACGCCCCGCCAGGCACAAGAGTGAAAGCGCCGCCGTCCCAATTGTGGCTCGCTGCATCAGCGTGATTGCCGCAAATACCTGCGCGGCATTGGGCTGCGGCGCTTCCCCATGCAGCCGGTACGCGCCGGCCTTGGGCAGGCAGACGCCCAAGGCCCCCGCTATTGCCGCCATCGGCCAGCCTGCATTGGGGCTTTCCGTCAGTCCATGGTCGCGCCGTGCAATGCGCGCCGCCTGCCCGCGCGCCGGAGACGCCAAACACAGCAGCAGAGCCGTGAAACGCGCGGGCAGCAGGTTTAGCACGTCGTCCAGATGGGCCGCCGCCTTGCCCGCATATTCGTACTCGCCATGATATCCCAGCATCGCATCCAGCGTGTTGACTGCCCGGTACGCCGCCGCTCCCGGCAGGCCAAACAAGCCATAGGCAAGCAATGGCGCGGTCAGGCTGTCGCTTGTGTTCTCCGCCACCGACTCAATTACCGCCCCGGCCACTTCTTCGCGGGTTAAGTCCGACCGCTCACGGCTGACCAGCCAGCCTAGGGCCGCCCGCGCCTGCGCGATGTCGTCCTGCGCTAAGGCTTGCGCGACGCGCCCTGCCGCCTGCTCCAGCGCCCGCCCCGCAAACAGCGTTTTGAGAACCAGGCCCCGCATCGGCACCGCAAGCGCGAGGGGCAGGCGTCCTGCTGCCTGTTCCACCGCCCACCCGCCCGCCGCCGCGCTGCCGACCACCACTGTCACCGTTGCTGCGCCCCAAAGCCACTCGCGCACAGGACTTTGGCGAGGACGGCAGTGCTCCATCAGCGTCACCAGCCGCCCCATCCAGACCACCGGGTGCCAGTGGTCGGGCGGCTCGCCCCAGGTCCGGTCTATGGCAAGCGCGCACCCAAGCGTCGCCATATCTACTGCCGCGTTTTTGCTGTCACCCGCCATCGGCTCTTACACTTCCCTCGGCTCTTACACTTCCCTCGGCAGGCCAGCGCTCTGTCAAAACCAGGTCATCTAAAGC
>JAABUV010006669.1_pt1 | contig 12442 bp, 11 predicted proteins | sample 5559971 | NCBI WGS metagenome assembly JAABUV01 (sample SAMN10711881, study PRJNA513362) | rock metagenome | isolation source: Antarctica rocks | place: Antarctica: Victoria Land, Knobhead nord | collected 2015-12-19
CCACCGCCGTGTCCTGCCCGCAGCCACGCGTCGATCACGCGTGACCAGAGGCGGAACGCCCCACCCCGACAGCGGCCCCCGGTTATGCACACCATTGCTTCGTTCTCTCCGACAGACTGCTAGGCCGCTAGATCAATCCTTTGGCTTGTAGTAACTCCGCGTTGAGGATGGCGCCGCCTGCGGCGCCGCGCACCGTGTTGTGGCTCAGGACGACGAACTTGTAGTCGAGGATAGGGCACGGACGCAGGCGCCCCACCGTCACGGCCATGCCGCGTCCGGCGTCGCGGTCGAGGCGTGGCTGCGGCCGGTCGGGCTCGTCGCGTACGATGATGACCGGGTCGGGCGCGCTGGGCAGGCCCAGCTCCAGGATGAGCGAACGGTAGCTCCGCAACGCGCTGTCCACGTCGTCGAGCGAGGCGCGAGTGGCGAGGCCGGCCGACACGCACTCCAGGTGCCCGTCCGAAACGGCCACGCGGTTGCAGCTCGCGCTGAACGTGATCGGCGCGTCCGTGAAGCGGTTGTCGCGCCAGCCGCCTAGGATCTTACGCGGTTCGCTCTCCAGCTTGTCCTCTTCGCTCCCGATGTACGGGAAAGCGTTGTCGATGATGTCGAGCGAGGGCACGCCGGGGTAGCCCGCGCCCGATATCGCCTGTAGGGTCGTCACCATGACGCGCTCCAGGCCAAAGTGGGCGTGCAGGGGGGCCAGCGCCAGCGTGAGGCCGATGGTCGAGCAATTGGGGTTGGCTACGATATAGCCGCCGGAGCGGCGTCGTTCGCGCTGCGTCGCGATCGCCTCGACGTGCGCCCAGTTGACCTCGGGGACGAGTAGCGGCGCGTCGGGGTCCATGCGATGGGCGCTGGCGTTGGTGGAGACGGCGTGACCCGCGTCGGCCAGGCGGTCCTCGATCTCGCCGGCCACGTCCGATGGTAGCGCCGAGAAGACGAGCGGGCTGGACAGCGGCGCGTCAAGGCTCTTGACCGTCAACTCGCCCACGCGCTCGGGCATGGACGTCGGCAGGAGCCAGTGGCAGGCGTCGGCGTAGCGCCGGCCGGCCGAGCGGCCCGACGCCGCCAGTTCGCGTACGGTGAAGAAGGGGTGGCCGTCGAGCAGCTGCACGAAGCGCTGGCCCACGGCCCCGGTCGCGCCCAGGATGGCGACGTCGATCATGTCATCCTCCGGATTAGCTGTCAGCTATCAGCTATCAGCCGTCAGCTTTTCGTAGGTTATCACATACTTGTCCGTCATGGTTGGCGCGCATGATGAGGGGAGATGGCTGATAGCTGACGGCTGATAGCTGACGGCTGATAGCTGATAGCTGATAGCTGATAGCTGATAGCTGATAGCTGACAGCTGACAGCTGACAGCTGACAGCTGACAGCTGACAGCTGACAGCTGACAGCTGACAGCTGACAGCTGACAGCTGACAGCTGTCAGCTGTCAGCTATTCCACGAACTCCCGGTGCGCGGCGCGCAGCGCTTGCTCGGCTGCCTCGCCGTCGCGCACGACGCACGAGATGCCGATCTCGGAGGAGCCCTGCGCGATGGCGGCGACGTTGACGCCGGCGCCTCCGAGCGCGCCGAACAGGCGACCCGAGACGCCCGGTGTGCCGCGCATACCCGCGCCCACCACGGTGATGATGGCCACGCCCGGTTGCGCCCGCACCGCATCGACCTCGTGGCGGCTCAACTCGGTCGCGAAGGCCGCGTCGAGCGCGTTGACGGCGGCCTGCACCTCGCGTCGTGCGATGACGAGGGCGATGTTGCTCTCGCTCGACGCCTGCGAGAACATCAGTACGTTGATGCCCGCCGCGCCCATGGCCCCAAAGGTGCGCGCGGCGATACCTGGCACGCCGAGCATGCCCAGCCCCTCGACCGTGATCAGCGCGAGGTCACGGATGACCGTGACGGCTTTGACCGCGCCCTCGCCCGCCTTGCTCGTCGCGGTGATCAGTGTGCCGGGGTGCGCGGGGTTGAAGGTATTCTTGATGCGGATCGGCACGCCCGCCGCGACGGCCGGTACGATGGTGCGCGGGTGGATGACCTTGGAGCCGAAGTAGGCCAACTCGGCGGCCTCGGCGTAGCTCAGGGCCGGCAGCGAGCGCGCCGCCGGCACGAGGCGGGGATCGGCGCTCAGGACGCCGTCGACATCGGTCCAGATCCAGATTTCCGTGGCGCCGACGGCGGCGCCCACGATCGCGCCGGAGTAGTCGGAGCCGTTGCGGCCCAGCGTCGTAGTGACGCCGTCCGGTGTGGCCCCGATGTAGCCGGTGACGACGGGGACGGTCCCCGCGCGCACCAATGGGATGACCCGCGTTTCCGCCAGCCGCGCCGTCGCGTCCATGTCGGGCACGGCGTTGCCAAACGTGGCGTCGGTGACCACGAGGTCCTCCGCGCTGAGGGGCTCGGCGGCCGTTCCCTGGGCACGCAGCGCGGCGGCGACGAGCGGCGCGGACATTTTCTCGCCATAGGCGGCGATGGCGTCGAGTGAGCGCGGCGAGAGTTCGCCGAGTAGCGACACGCCGGTCACGATATCGTGCAGTTCGCTGCTATAACGGTCGAGCGTGGCCGCCGCGTCCAGGTCACCGCCCAGCGCGTCAAGCGCCTCGGTGTGGTGGCGCCGCAGTCCCTCGACTTGCTCCAGCGCCTCCTGGCGTCCGCCGCGTCCGGTCAACGCCACGCGCGCCAGCGCGAACAGACGGTCGGTCACGCCGCCCATAGCGCTGACCACGATCACGGGCGCCTCAAGCGCTTGTCGCCCATCGTCCGTCGTGTTTTCATCATGCAGGCCCGTGTCGCGTACGAGTTCGGCCACGCGACGGATGCGCGCGGCGTTGGCCAACGAACTGCCGCCAAACTTCATCACCAGCACAGGCTACTCCGCTCCGCTCGTCGTTTGGTCCCCTTGGTCCCCTTGGTCCCCTTGGTCCCCTTGGTCCCCTTGGTCCCCTTGGTCCCCCTGGCCGGGCGTCGGGTCTAGGCGAGGCGCCTGTACCAGGTCCTCCAGCCGCGCCAAGCGATCCTCCACACGCCCCTCCGCCACGGCGAGTCGTCCCTCTGTCGCGGTGAGCAGGCTTTGCGTCGCGGTGAGCAGGCTTTGCGTCACGGTGAGCAACTCCTGCGTGGCGATACGTGTCTGTCTCTCCTCCGTCACGATATCTTGCGTCACGGTGAGCAACTCCTGCGTGGCGATACGTGTCTGTCTCTCCTCCGTCACGATATCTTGCGTCACGGTGAGCAACTCCTGCGTGGCGATACGTGTGCGCGTTTCCACGGCCAGTTGTTGCTGCATCGCGGTGAGTCGGTCTTCCGCCGCCAGGAAGGCATCATGCGTTTCCTCGGCCACGCGGACGGGACGCCCGCTCGCGGGGTCGATCACGCGCAGCCAGACCCCTGCCGGCCGTCGCGGCGTCTCCTCCATGGGCATGGGGCGCAACTCCGTCCCCAGCAAGGGGCTGATAATGCCACCACTCGCCAGCGGCGTCAGCGGCTCCATCCGTCCGTGGCGCGACTCGAAGCCCAGGAGCGGCGGGTCCATCGCCCCTTGCGGGTCGTAGATGTAGTATTCCCTGGCGCCCTGCTCCGCGTACACGCGCCGCTTCCCGCCGGGTCTCTCACTCAGGTCTTCCCGCTGTGTGCTTGGTGAACTGATCTCGAACACGATGTCAGGGAACTTGCCCTCGACCCACGTTTCCCACTTGGGCGGAGCGGGCGGCGGTACGTCGAAGATCACGTACACGTCGGGCGAGATATTGTCGCGCCCGTTGGCCGGGTTGTAGTAGACGAACTGGTTGCCGCCCACGGTCGTAGTGTGGGCGCGACCTTGCTGGGCGAAAAGGCTTTGTAGGGCGAACTGGAGATCAACCATCTGGATCGCGTTGGCGCTGGTCTCAGCCATAGGGGCGCCGTCGCTGTCGGGGAACGTGGAGAAGTCGATCTCGGGTGTGGCGCGCGCGACCATGGCTCATCATCCCTCCGCTGCCGGGTTGCTATCCTGTCACCAGTCTACCATCACGGCCCCTGGTAGCAAGTCGTGAGTCGTGAGTCGTAAGACATGGTTCAAATGGACTTGACAGTTTTGCGCCTGCTGGAGGCTTACACTGTCAAGCTTGATCGAGCTTCGCGTGAACCATGTCTAAGTCGTAGTAGTAAGTACTTACGACTCACGACTCACGACTCACGACTTGCAGCGTAGCTGGCCGTGGTCACGGTATGCAGCCCGCCGCGCACTTTGTAGTCGAGGGTCACGGTCATGCGTCGCGGCTTGCAGGCGGCGGCGAGGTTGCGCAGGAGGCGGTCGGTGGCGTGCTCCTGCACGATGCCCACGTCGCGGTAGGAGAGCAGGTAGTATTTCAGGGATTTGAGTTCCAGGCAGTCGCGGCGTGGGGTGTAGCGCACCACGAGCGTGCCGTAGTCGGGGAGCCCGGTCCAGGGGCAGACGGCGGTGAACTCGTCGGTGTCGATGCTAATCTCCTGCTCCGCCCCGTCTTCGGGGTAAGGGAACGTCAGCAGGATCGAGGCGTCGATGTCCTCGACCGGCGGCACCGGCAGTTCACGGTCGAGGTCGCGGTACTTCGCGCCGAGGGTCTCGTTGTCGGCCAACAGTGTCACGTCAGTGCTCCAACTCTATCGAGGGATACTCATCGGCATCATGACGTGCAGGTAGTCGGTGCCGTCGAGCGGCTTGACCACGCCGGGCTGCGCTGGACCGAGCAGTTCGAGCGCGACCTGATTGGAGTCGATGACGTTGAGGACCTCGCCGATGTATTTGACGTTGAAGGCTACGGTCAGGGCGTCGCCCTCGATGACGGCGTCGATCTGGTTCGTGTTGTCGCCCACGTCGGCGGCGTTGGCGGCGATGGTCAGTGAGCCGGTCGCGCCGTCCTCGCCGGGGTCAAGCGAGAGCCGCACAATGTTGTTGCTGTCGCGTGCGAAGAAGCCGGCGATGCGCGTGGCCTTGATCCAGTCGGCCGTGCTGACGACGGCGCGTGTGCCATACTTCTGAGGGATGATCTGGCGGTAGTTGACGTACTGGCCTTCGATCAGTCGCGAGATTAGGTCAAGCGAGCCGGTGTGGAAGAGTACCTGTGAGCGGTTCGGCGTGACCGTCACCTCGACGAGTTCGTCGCCGTCGGGCAGGATGCGCCCAAGCTCGGAGAGCGTGCGCGCGGGGATGATCACGCTGAAGTCGCCGGTCGTGGCCTCGCCGAGCGAGGCTGAGCGCACCGAGAGACGGAAGCCGTCGGCCGCGGCGAAGGTGAGCTTGTCGCCGGCGAAGGTCGCCAGCACGCCGGTAAAGATTGGCCGCGTATCGTCGGTAGCGGCGGCGAAGACAACCTCGCCGATCATGTCGCGCAGCAGGCTAGCCGGGACGGCGGCCGAGGGCTGCTCGCTGACGGTCGGGATGAGCGGAAACTCGTCGGGGTCGATGCCGCGCACGTTGGCCTTCACACGCGCACACGCGATGGCCGTGGTGTGCGCCTCGTCGGTCTGCGCCAGGTCGACGCGGGCATTGGGCAGCGAGTTAACGAGTTCGGTGAACAGGCGCGCCGGCACCGTCGTCGCGCCCTCCTCCTCGATCGTGGCCGGCAGCCACAGGTTGATGCCGATTTCAAGGTCGGTCGCGGAGAGGCGCAGGCGGTTCTCGTCGGTCGCGAGAAGGATATTGCTCGTCACCGGCAGGGTACTGCGGGCGCTCGAGGCCACGCCACGCCCGACGATGCTCAAGCCCCGGCTTAGTTGGTCCTGCGGCAAGGAAACCTTCATTATTGGCGTGCCCCTTTGTGATTAGTGGCGAGTGACGAGTGGCGAGTGGCGAGTACTTTCATCGCTCATCACTCGCCACTCGCTTCTTTCTATAGATACCGCATGATACCGCGCCACACTGTGCAGGGCAAAGGGCTTGTGCGTACGCCTTTCGGGAGAACACGCATTGGGTGTACTTTAGGGCGGACGGTACTCTCGCGATGGTATAATTAAGGCGTATTCTACGCGTTGTCGCGCGCATATCTTCGTGGCGGATATGCCGTAGTGAGCGGCCTATTTCTCGCCACTCGCCACTAAACACTCGCCACTCGTCATCGGAGGCTCCTTGATGGCCCAGAAGCTCATGGTCGTGGACGGCCACGCCGTTGTCCATCGCGCTTTCCACGCCGTTCGTCAGGAGCTGACGACCTCGCGCGGCGAGCTCACCAACGCCGTCTTTGGCTTTACGGCCATCTTGCTCAAGGCGCTGCAGACCGAGCGCCCCGACTACTGGGCCGTCTCTTTCGACCGCGCCGCGCCGACCTTCCGCCATGAGAGCTACGCCGGCTATAAGGCGCATCGGCCGGCCATGCCCGACCCACTGCGTGAGCAGTTCGCGCGTGTGCGCGAGGTCGTGGCCGCCTTCGACATTCCCATCTTCGAGATCGACGGCTTCGAGGCCGACGATGTTATCGGCACGCTGTCCAAACACGCCACGGCGCAAGGAGTCGAGACGCTCATTGTGACCGGCGACCTTGACGCCGTGCAACTCGTCACGCCCACTGTGACGGTGCTAACGCCGCGTCGCGCCGCCGACGACATTTCGCTCTACGATGAGGCGGCCGTGGAGGCGCGCTGGGGGCTGCGTCCTGATCAGATCCCCGACTACAAGGGCCTCGTCGGCGACACCTCCGACAACATTCCCGGCGTGCGTGGCGTCGGCGAGAAGACGGCCACCAAGCTCTTGCAGCAGTACGAGACCATCGAGGGTATCTACGCGCATATAGAGGACCTGCCTGAGAAGCAACAGAAACTGTTGGAGCCCGCCCATGAGCAGGCCCTGGAGAGCAAGCGGCTCGCCACCATCGTGACCGATGTGCCGATCACGCTCGACCTCGCGGCCTGCCGCATAGAGGAGTACGACCGTTCCAAGGTCGTGCGCCTCTTCATCGACCTGGAGTTCCGCTCGCTGATCCCGCGCCTGCCGCAAACCGCGGCGGAGCCGGGGCAGGCGCCGCCCGACGCGCCTGTCTCGCCGGAGGCGCCCGCGACAGCGCCCACGCCTGCTCCGGCTCCAGTCCCCGTGGCGCCGCCGCTCGAGGGGCTCTTCGCGGGGCTCGACCTCGACGGCGCTACAACTCCCGCGCCACCGGATGGCGCCGGCGGCGCGGGCCTGTCCGTGCGCACGCGCGGCGGGCGCGCTATCACCGTCACGCCGCCGGCGGCGCCATCCCCCGCATTGACTGAAGACGAGCAACTCGACCTCGCGCAGGGCGCGGGGGACGCGGCTGGCGCGGGCGCGACGCCCACCCACGCCTATGTCGTCGATACCCAAGCTACCCTCGACGACCTGCTGGCGCGGCTGCGCCGGCGCGGACGTTTCGCGATTGACCTGGAGACGGACGCGCTCAACCCGATCGAAGCCGGCATCGTCGGGATCTCCGTGGCCGCCGAGCCGGGCATCGCCTACTACATCCCGGTTGGTCACGCGCAGGGGACGCAACTCCCCTGCGACGAGGTACTCGACCGCCTGCGCCCGCTGCTCGAAGATGAGAGCGTCGAGAAGACGGCGCACAACGCCAAGTTCGACCTGACGGTGCTGGCTCGCCACGGCGTCGACGTGCGCGGTCTAACCTTCGACACTATGATCGCGGCCTACCTCCTGAATCCCTCGGGACGCGGTTACGGTCTCAAAGACCTCGTGCTGGCGCACTTCAACATCGAGATGACCGACATCATCGCGCTTATCGGCAAGGGCAAAGAGCAAATCACCATGGCCGGCGTCGATATCCACAAGGCGGCCGACTACGCCGCGGCCGACGCCGACATGACGCTGCGCCTGCAGGAGATACTGGCCCCGCAACTGCACGAGAAGGGCCTGTACGATCTGTTTCGCGACGTCGAGATGCCGCTCGTGTCCGTCCTGACCGCGATGGAGATCGCCGGCATGGACGTCGATGCGCCCTACCTGCGCGAGATGTCCGTACGCGTGCAAGGGGACATGGACCGCCTGATGGCGCAGGTCCACGAAGCGGTCGGGCATCCCTTCAACATCGCCTCGCCGAAGCAACTCTCCGCGGTACTTTTCGAGGAACTTGGGTTGCCCTCACAGAAAAAGACCAGCACCGGCTACTCCACCGACGCTGAGGTGCTGGAGACGCTGCGCGGCAAGCACCCCGCCGTCGACGGCATCCTGGAGTACCGCCAGCTGGCCAAGCTCAAGGGGACCTACCTTGACGGCCTGCCCGAGTTGATCAGTCCTATTGATGGGCGTATCCACACCAGTTTCAACCAGACGATGGCGTCGACGGGCCGGCTCTCGTCGAGCAACCCGAACCTGCAGAATATCCCCATACGCACCGACCTAGGACGGACCATCCGCCGCGCCTTCGTGGTCAAGGGCGCGGACGAGGTGTTGCTGGCGGCCGACTACTCGCAGATCGAGTTGCGCATCCTGGCGCATCTCTCACACGACCCCATCCTGCTCGATTCGTTCCAGCACAACCACGACATCCATGTGCGCACGGCCGCGCTGATCTATGGGCTGCCCGAGGACGACGTGACGCGCGACATGCGGCGTCTGGCCAAGACGGTCAACTACGCCATCATCTATGGCCTCAGCGAATACGGCCTCTCGCGCGAAACGGGCATCCCGCGCAAAGAAGCGGGCGCGTTCCTGGAGCGCTACACGCAGACCTTCGCCACGCTCTATGAGTACATGGAGCGGACGAAGGATGAGGTGCAGGCGCACGGCTACGTGCAAACTCTGCTGGGCCGCCGCCGCTACGTGCCCGAGGTCTACTCCTCCTCGCGCACCGTGCGCGACGCGGCCCTGCGCGCCGCCGTCAACATGCCGGTGCAGGGGACGCAGGCCGACATCATCAAGATCGCCATGAATCGCCTCGCCACGCGCATGCGCGCCGAGGGGCTCGAGAGCCGCATGATCCTGCAAGTGCACGACGAGTTGGTCTTCCGCGCGCCGGCTGACGAGTTGCCGCGCCTGGGCGCGTTGGTGCACGAGACCATGGTCAACGCCATGACGCTCGACGTGCCCATCCAGGTCGACCTCAAGGCCGGCAAGAACTGGCTCGACACCGACCCCGTGAGCGTCTACGACCATGGCGCCATGGCGCTGTAGCCATCCATGGCGTGAACTCGTCAGTCGAAATCTTTGGGCCACTGCTGTGCGGCGTGCATGACGGCGACAATTTCGACAGCGTGGCCGCGCACACGATAGGGCACGATATAGCTTGTGCCCCCGATAACCAGTTCGCGCGTACCGTCGACGCGGCCAGATCGCCCCATACCAGGCTGCTCCGTCAGAAGCGCGGTCGCGCGATAAATCCGCTCTTCCATCCGCTCGGCTGCGTCGGGGTTGTCCTCCGCGATGTATGCGACGATATGCGCCATGTCTTCCTGGGCACGGTTGGACCATTGAACGAGCATCGGCGGCTACGACGCGCCCGCGTGCCGCGCGCGGGCCTCGGCGATGATGCGGTGGGTGCGCGCCTCAACCTCATCTTGCGGCGCCATCCGCCCCGCGTCAAGGTCGGCCAAGCCCTCCTGGATGTGGGCGATTTGCCACGCCTGTTCAGTGATGTACGCGTCGACGGCTTCGTTGATCAGGTGGTTGCGCGTCCGATTCATCGCCTCGGCCATCGTGTCGAGGCGGTTAATCTTTTCGTCGGCCATACGGATGCTGAATGTGTTCGTCGGCATAATTCCCCCCTTTGGTTAAAAGTGTAACACGATGTCACACACCTTGTCTACCAGCCCGCGTTACTGTGCCAAACCCTACGCTCATTGCCCGTAGTCGCGTAAGCTATGAGGGTGAATGACAATTTGCCGGGTGCCCGCATCACCGAACTCGACTCCTCGGAGGCGCCACAGTCCTCTGGCGCTCGTGAGGCGAAACACGCCTCGCCCGCGCTGGCCCGCGCCCTGCGCGCGACGCCGTCGCCACGCCGCAACGCCGCCATCCCAACGTACGAGCGCAGCGGCGCGTTGCGTGAGCGGCGTCGTCTGGCGATAGGCGCGCTATCTATCGCGTTGGGGCTGCTCGTGGTCGGGCTGTTCCTGCTGTGGGAAGGGCGCAACGCCTCCGGTGTCACGTATAGCCACTGGGGACCGCTCGGCAAGGCGGCCGGCGATGACTATGACGAGGGCGCTTACGTGCTGGCCGCGCAGTCGGTCATCCGTGGCTACGCGCTGTTCAGCCAGGTGTTCTCGGCGCAACCGGCCTTTTTCCTGCCCAGCCTGGCGCTGGCGCTACGTTTCATCCACGATCCCGTCGTCGCGGCGCATCTATATGAAGCCGCCGCTGGGGCGCTGACGCTCCTCGCGGTGTTTCTCATGGCGGCGCGAGCGTACCGCCCGCTCGCTGGGCCGCTCGCCGCCGCGCTGCTGGCCGTGTCGCCCGGCTTCTTGCTCTACGCGCACGCCGTCGAGTCGGAGACGCCGATGATGGCTTGCTGTGCCCTGGCGGTTGCCGCCGCGCAATGGTACTATTTGTGGCCGAGGCGCGTCGGGGCCGTGCTTGCCGGCCTGCTGCTGATGGCCGGGACGGAGATGAAGCTGCTCTCTGTCGTCGTGGTCGTGCCGCTGGCCCTCCTGCTGGGCGGAGGGTTGTGGTACGGCCATCGCGCGGGCCGCCCCATTCGCGCGCTTGCACTCGACATAATACTGTTCTTGTTGGCGCTGGCCGTCCCGGCGCTGCTCGTGCTGTTGCTCTTCGCGCCGGGCGCGCAGTGGGATCAGGTGATCGTGTTCCACCTGCGCTCCGGCCGCGTCCCCGCGACGGTGCTCCCGCCCAGCCTCGGCTCGAACGGCGACGCCCTCAAGACCTTCCTGGGCTACGACGTTGGGCTGCTCGTCGCCGCCGGCGCCGGCCTCGTCGTCGCTCTACTTTGGGCTTTTTCAAGCAGAGGCGCGCGCGCTGGCCGGACGGTCCATGCCGGCGCCGCGCCTGCGTCCGCGCCTAGGGACTGGCTCCCGCTCGTCTACCTGTTGTGGGCGCTGTCGACGGGGCTGTTCCTGCTGCGCTATCACCCGCTGTTCCAGCACCAGTTCCTGCCGCTGCTGCCGCCGCTGGCCCTGCTCGGCGGCGGATTAGTGATGGCGTGGCCCGCGCCAACGCTTGCGCAACGGAACGCCCCCTCACCCTCCAGCCCCCTCTCCTCCAGGGAGAGAGGAGGAGCAAGTCGTGTTATACGTCAGGGCAGCTCCCCTCTCCCGCGCACAGGGAGAGGGGTTGGGGGTGAGGGAATCCGACGCATCGCCCTGCCCATCGCCGCTATCGGCTTGCTCATCTACGCGGTCATACTAGTGCGCTCGACGCTCAACCTCGACGGCCATCTGTTCAAGCCCGCCGTCGCGTCCAACCGCGCCGCGTTGATCGCGTTGATCGACCGTACGACGCGGCCCGGCGACTATGTAGTATGCGACGATCCCAACGTGGCGCTCGGCGCGCGCCGCCCCGTGCCGCCCGGCCTGGAGGATCCCTCGCGTGTGCGCGCCGCCTCGGGCTACCTCACCGTCGCGCGGCTTGAAGCGGCGACGGTGCGTTACCACGCCGCCGTCATCGTGGCCTCGCGGCCCATGTTCGCGCGCTACCTGCCGGCGTACCTCACCTGGGCTGCCGTACACTACCGCGCCGTCCCCAGCCCCGTCTCCGGCGCGCAAGTCTTCCTGCGCCGATAGAGCCTACCCAACTCTCTTGCGTTCGTCGCGCTCGACTCGTCGCAGCATTGCTTGCAGGCGTTTGAGCCAAGTGTCGGCGCGCAACTGATGTTCCCACACGCGTATGACATGGTATCCCTGCCGGCGAAGCAAGCGGCGTTGTCGATTGTCCCGCCGGCGGTTCTCGTCGATTTTATTCCGCCAAAACTCTCCGCGCGCCGTGGGGACATTGCGGTTGCAGACGGGGCAGGCGTGCCAGAAGCAGCCATCCACGAATATCGCCACATGTTCCGCTGGGAAGTAGAAATCGGGCTTGCCCACGATTCCCTTAGGATGCTTTTCCCATCCAACGATGCCGTTTTCGATGAGCGTGGCTTCGACCAGCCCTTCGGTGGACTTGTTGCCCGTGCCGCGCACTTTCGCCATGCGCGCGGAGCGTTCGGCCGTGCTTAATGTATCTGTCGTCATACCAGGGCGCCCTGATCGCGTAATAGTGCTACTATACTGTGGTGTTATCGCGCATTAGAATAGAGCACATACGATGCCAGATGAGACACCATACAACCCGCTCGACTACGATAATCTCGGTGAGAGCATAGCAAGAGCGATCCTTGATCGCGACACCGCGTCCCTGCGGGATCTTTCCCGCTTCGAAGGCGCCGGTATCTATGCATTGTATTAGGGACGCGGAAGCAGTTACGTATCCCAGTCACCGTAGGGACAGTAGGGAATATCGACGAACCACTTGTCTAAGTCGAGCAGGCGCACGAGCCGCGCTTCCACGGTGGCCATGCCATCCTT
>JAABUV010006670.1_pt1 | contig 12440 bp, 8 predicted proteins | sample 5559971 | NCBI WGS metagenome assembly JAABUV01 (sample SAMN10711881, study PRJNA513362) | rock metagenome | isolation source: Antarctica rocks | place: Antarctica: Victoria Land, Knobhead nord | collected 2015-12-19
CTTGCCCCCTTGCCTTCCTCAACAAGCCAGAGGATTGACCAACCAACCAGAGGATTGACCAACCAACCAACCGATTGACCAACCAACCAACCAACCAACCGACCAATGGGTATAACCCATAACAAAAGCGAAGTATGATCATAGAAGAGTTTTCATAAAGTAGTCTTTGAGAATTACATTCTCTTTCATCAGTGTCAATATGTATGTTTAAGATGATATTAGTTTAATATCTTCAATTAAACATGCAGAAGATACTGCATAAGAAAGAACGTTGACAGCTGAGACTAATCTTTATCACTTTAAGCAGCGCACATTTATACTGCTTGACACTATCGAATATCTTGATACGTTCACTTTGATAGTCATAGAAGTCGACTAGTAGTTCTTCATCGTAGACGCTGTGCAGTATCTGAAGTCATTGAAAGTTCAAAAAGAAAAGAAGCGTATTTCATCTGATTTTTCTATCTAATAAACGTAGCTTCAGATCATCTTCTGCGATTACTTCAGAATTTGTAGTTTCTTTTTTCGCTCTCTTGATTCTAGTTGCTGATTTAAAGCGAATTTCGAGAAGTCTTTTATGAGAAGAAATCTCGAAAACAGAAAGAACAGAAAGAACAGAAAGAACAGAAGAGACAGAGATGATGACAATGAAAGAAGTTTTGTCAATAGTAGTAGTTTATTGCACAAATTAATCACGACACATCGTCAAATCACTCTTTTGAAAAGCATTTCAAATGATAAGATATGTATCTGAGAATCTTTCAAGTCTAGTAAGAAAGAATCGATATTTTCAAGATCATCTTTCATGATGAAAGACATGCTGACAGATGTGATGAAATGTTCTTGAAGTGCTGATAAACAGTTTAGATTGTTTGAAAGTCTTGATTATGTGACAGAAGTGATAGATTTGAACACAGAATTGTAAAATTGAATGTCGTCGAATGAAAAAAAGTCTACTAAGTCAAAGAAGATAGTGAGAGATGACGATCTGCTGCATCTACTGTAGCTGTCAATGCTTCAGATCAAGAATATCTAAACAACAGATTAAAGAATTGAAGAAGAGTTCTGATGAGATGAAGAGTGAAATGTTCTATAAGATTTGATGTTTAAAAGTGCGAGAAAAACTGAAGTGAAATATTTCGTGATATTATATTCAAACTAGTTTAGTTTGATACAGTAGAGATTATCAGCTTTCATTCATCTGAATTTAATCTTCAAGCTCAACACTGATCTCTTGTTTTGCAATACTTGACATTCTTGATTGTGAACACTTAAGATAGTAAAGATATTGATTTCTGATCATGTCTAGATCATGTTTAATTGATCGTAAGACTCATCTAAATCTTGCTCAGTCAGCATCAAGAGCTGAAGAGTCTATCTCAACATTATCTGTATCTGTATCTACTATTTCATCTACTGAATCTTTATGCTTTGTGTTATGATTCTAGCTCTCGTCTATTCTTTCTAGCTCTGATCTGAGTTTCATTCTAATCGAATCTAGTGAGCATTCGAGCTAGTAGTGATGTTCTTGAAATTTTGCATCATATGTGTAAGACATCAATTCTTTCGAATCTAGCACAGAGCTGAGAAACACACATATAAAGAATCGAGTTCTTTTCTGTAGATACTTTTCTTTCTTAGCATTTATCTATTAGTTAAATGACACTCATATGACTCGCTCTATGCCAATCTCTAACAGTAGATAAATGCTGATCAACTATTCTGCTATCGACGTGTAGACGATACGAAATAACCTACTTCTATTCAGAAAATTCGCAAGAGATTCTTTGAATTACTTTCATCAAAACACACATTCAAATTTACTCAAATTTATCAAATCAATCACTCAATCTTATCATAATCTATCTATCTATCTTTATCTCTCTCACAATGACACGCGACTCTGAATCAGTCGAGTCACGAACAGCTCGTCTGCTTAAAAGCACTGCTAGTAGACGAGTTTCTCTTATTTCTTTCGATGCTTCAGCGAGATCTCAGAATGTTGCTATCTCATGAGACATCAACATGAATCAACAACTTCGTCAATGAGCTATTGATCAGTCAGACGAGATCATCAAGATGCTGATCGAGCTAAGAGATCAACGAGACATGACTTTGAAACTCAACGAGCAATGAATCAATTTACAAGTCGATCACATTAAGAGACTTGATGAGCTAGAGATCAATCAAACGACAATAGACACTCAAGAAGAGACTATTGCTGAATTACGAAAGAAAGTATTGAGTCTCAAAAAGAGACAGCGTTCAGCGAATCAGTCTCAATCTCAACAGTCTATGAAGTCTCGAACTTCTATCGAGAATCATACTCAACGAAAGTCGTTCACTCTATTCGACAACGATCATCACAAGTTCTTCAAGTTTTTGAACTCATTTATATTCACTGATGAAGATGAATCGACATGAAACAGCTGAAGAGTCAAGATAGACGATATGCTTCAGACAAATGTCAATCACTTTGATAATAAGAATATCTGTATTGTCTATATGATATCTAGACTAGAAAATGATGCTGCTGAGCACATTTTCGCTCGACATCAACATGACGCTTTGCATTCATACATCTTGATCGACGAGCTATTTGAGCATTTGAAAGAAATATACGATGAACTGAATAAGAATCGAAAGTGTCGTCGCGAGTACAACGCTCTGAGACAAGCAGACAAGTCTTTCAATGTCTTTTACTTCGACTTTATGAAGCTATTCAGCTATCTTGAATACGATGATTGCACTTTGATGAACAATCTTCAGAATAAAATCAATAATCGCTTGCAGAATGCTTTATCAGTCTGTTCAGAGAACTTTACTTCGCTCACTCGCTTAAAAATCTTTCTTCAAGATGTGAATAGTAAACAACGAGTCAATTATCAGCTTCGCAGCGAACGTTGCACTGTCATCGTCAAAGTCACTGTCATACCTGATAAATGTGTTACTTTTCTGTCAATAACAACTTTGATAATCGATTATGTTAAGTCGACTATCTTTTTTATCTCTGAGTCAGCGAAATTGTCAATTATTTGCTACATCTGCAAAATCTTCGATCATTTATTCAAGAATTGCTCTCAGCTGAACAAGATTGACATTTTTGCATCTCATGCATTCACTTCTCGTCTACATGAGATCATCATTTCGAAGAATAAAGAGAATGAGAAAATGTCTTTCAAGAATAGCGAGACAAAAAACTAAAGACTTTCATCAAAGACGCGATGAAAGATGTGTTAATTTCTTCAACGATGAGCATGTCAGATGATTCTTTTGCTTCTGAATCTTTGACTATTGAATGTGTACTTTCTAGCAATGAAATTAGTTACTCATTGAAGTCATTGATTGACATTGAAGCTGCTGACTATTCGTTCATTGATGAAGTGATCGCGCAGATTGTTTGTAATCAGTTGCAAATCGAGTTTCTGACTTTGATCAAAGCGAAGTCAATTCAAGAATTCGACGATCATTATGTTAAAAAACTCATTATTCATGTCATCTATTCAAATCTGACTGTTCAAGATCATACGATTGACACAGCTTCTATGTTGATCACTCGATTAAATCAACATCAAATGATTCTTGAAAAAACATGAATGAACAAAATCGATCTAGTAATTGATATGCAAATCAATTCTCTTCGATTTTCGAATTTCAACTCTACTAGTCAGAAATCAATTGCTTTATTCTCAAGCAATAAATCAATCATGAAGTGAAAGAGTTTGACTTCTACTCATATACTGAAAAGATCTTTCACTTTCGTTACATTTCAATTCAGTCAAAACAAGAAGTTCATTGAACAGTTAAAACAGCATGACGCGACTTTGACTAACATCAATTCTAAGTCAACGTTCAATCTGAAATCATTCTCTTTCAGTTCAATAAACATAGCAATGATAGAAACAGCAACATATAGAATGTTAGTCAAATGATCAGATGTCAAGATCTTTGCTGTTATCATCTTGAAAATCGATTGACTCATAACTACAGTCGAAAATAAGTCTGAAGAAGTGAATCTGCATGAGCTTTCACATGTTGAGATTCTTGAAAAGATCAAAGTCAAGCTTTCTCTTGAGTATCATGAATATATAGACATGTTCGATCGAGCTATGATTGATCAGCTATCATCACATCATTTCTACGATCACAAAATTGAATTGATCAATGAAGAAACATTCTTTTGAAGCAGACTATATCAGATGTTCAATCACAAGCTTCAGAAAATAAAGAAGTATCTGATCAATCATTTAAACAAAGAATTCATTTTCTTCAGCTTTGCATCATACGTCTCGCTCATCTTGTTCATTGAAAAGAAAGACGATAGTCTGCGTTTCTGCATCGATTACAGAAAGCTCAATGCTTTGATCAAACGAGATCGCTATTCTTTGTCATTGATAGATGAGACTTTCGTTTGTATACAAGAAAGCAAGTATCTGACTCGATTGAACATCATTGTTATGTTCAACAAACTATGCATGCACTTAGATAGCAAAGATTTGACTATCTTTATTATCTTCTTCGATTCATACAAATATCATGTAATGCTCTTTGAATTAATCAACGAATCTGCGTTTTATCAACATTATATGAACGACGTGTTGTTCGAGTATCTACATCAGTTTTGTCAGATCTATTTAAATGACATTATCATTTACAGCAAGACTCTGAAGAAACACAAGCGACATGTATGATTGATCTTGAATAAACTATGAGAAGCTGATTTACAGATAAACATCAACAAGTGCGAGTTTCATGTTCAGAAAACTATCTTTCTAGAACTCTTGATATCAATTGAAGAATTGAAGATGAATTCGCGAAAGATGCAAGCAGTCGTTGATTGATCTACATTCAATAATCTCATTCAGATGCAGTTCTTCATTGACTTCTGCAATTTCTATCAACGCTTCATCAAGAACTTTTCAAAGATTGTTTATTCAATGATTCAACTCACTCAAAAGAAAATCATATTTGAATGAAATGAAGTCTGTCAGATCATCTTTGATCATATGAAAAGACATATGATCGAGACTTCTATACTACGTCACTTTGATTAAACTCGTGAGACTATTCTTGAAATTGACTCATTTGACTACGTCAACAATGAAGTTCTCTTTCAATATGATGACGAAGAAGTACTACATTCAATTGTCTTTTATAGCAAGAACATGTTTTCTGCTGAATGCAACTACGAAATATATGATAAAGAACTTCTGATTATCATTTGAGCATTTGAACACTGATGACTCGAACTGAAGCTAACTGACATTTCTATCAAGATGTTCATCGATCATCAAGCACTCATCTCGTTGATGAAAGATAAAGAGCTGAGCAGATGTCAGATGCGTTGAGTTCAGAAGCTCGCTGACTTCAACTTCAGAATAATGTATCGATTGAGCAAACAGAACATCAAGATCGATGCATTAACTCGTCGAGCTGACGTCGTGCTCAGAGATTCAGAAGATGAGCGCGTTTGCTATCAATGAATCACTATTCTGACTTCGAATCGAATGAAAATTGTTGATCTAGAGAAGAACATCAGTGAATCAATCTATAAACAGATTCTTGAAACTAATGAGATCGACGAGAATTGTACGCTACTTCGCGAAGCAATAGTAAGAGATGAGACACAATATGAAGATATCAAATTGAAGAATTGTCGAACTCAGAATGAAATCTTGTATCATGATAGTCAGCTATGAGTTTCATTCAACGAGCTTCTACAAATGAATCTAATTCATGAGATGCACGATCAATCATCAGTTGATCATTCTGATATTCTTAGAACTGTGAAAGTCATAAAGCGAAACTACTATTGATCATTCATGCGAAAAACGATAGATTAATATATTCGAAACTGTTATATCTGTCAACGTTCAAAGACATCTAGAAATAAATCAAATAACTTGCTTCAATCTTTATTGATATCTGAACAGCGATGACAAGACATCGCAATGAACTTCATTATCAATCTATCTGATTCAAGCGAATACAACGCTATTCTGACGATCATCTGCAGATTGTCAAAGAAAAGACATTATATTTCTTGCATCACTAATGATGAAGATATCACTGTCGAAAAGACAGCTGAAATGCTGATTCAATGAGTATATCAAACTTATAATTTATCAAGCTTCATAGTATCTGATCGAGATTCGCAATTCATCTCTATACTATGAAAGTTTCTTTGCAAACGACTGAGCATTTTTCTTTGATTGTTCATCGTCTATCATTTTCAGATCGATGATCAAAGCGAACAAGTCAATCAGAACATCAAGCAATATCTTTGATTCTTCTGTTTGTATATGCAGAATGACTGATTTAAGTGACTACTTATGATCGAGTTTGTCAACAATAACGTCTTGTTCTCAGTCATTTTCTTGACTCTCTTCTTCATGAACAAGAGTTTTCATTCTTATATGAGCTTCGACTCTGACATCATCGAGTATGAAAGCACTCGCGAACGCTTGCAGATCGATCGAGTCAAGAATATATCTGAAAAAATGAACAAGATATTGATCTTCGCTCGCGAAGCTCTGATCAAAACATGAAAACAAATGATGAATCAAGCTAACAAGCATAGAAAGAAGATCAATTACAAGATTGAATCAAAGATGTTTTTGAATGAACGAAACATCATTACAGCGAGACTCTTCAAAAAATTGAATGACAAGATGCTTGATTCTTTTCAGATCATTGACTTCGTTGACTCATTCTATAAATTGAAACTACTTGAGACTATGCATATACATGATGTATTTCATTCAGAGCTTCTTTGTTTCGTCGTCAATGACTCTCTGTCTGATCAGAAGAATGAATCTTCGAAGTCAATAGTGATAAACGATGAAGACAAATAAAAAATTGACGATATATTGAACTCTCGACGATATCGAAGACGACTTCAATATCAAATCAAATGAAAGAGTTATGACAATGATCTCAACTGATATAACGCTGACAATGACGAATTTATGAACGCTCAAGAGATGATCGATGACTTTCATATCAAATATTCAAGAAAAGCGCACTAAGAAACAACATTCATGCGAACATGAATATTCAAGAGAGAAAAATAATGTTACGATTCTAGTTCTCGTCTATTCTTTCTAGCTCTGACCTGAGTTTCATTCTAATCGAGTCTAGTGAGCATTCAAGCTAGTAGTGATGTTCTTGAGACTCTGCATCATATGTGTAAGGCGTCAACTTTTTCAAGCCTAGCACAGAGCTGAGAAACATACATATAAAGAATCGAGTTCTTTTCTGTAGATACTTTTCTTTCTTAGCATTTATCTATTAGTTAAATGACATTCATATGACTCGCTTTATGCCAATCTCTAACACTTTGCATCTGAGAACATTGATAAAGATGCTTCTTTTGCTAGTAACTTTGTAAGTAGTTCAGACGTTTCTATTTCTAGCTTTATCTAATTTTCAATCAGAATTCAGATGAGCTTGCTCAAAGACTTCAAGAATACACTGTCTTTGCTGATGATGATTCAAATGAGTCAACTCTAGATGATTTACAAGAGCTACAGCAGCTGATTGAATATCAAGATATCGATGCATTTGAAAATGTAACTTCTCTTGCAGAATTTGACAAAGACGATGATTCTTTATCTTCATTCATATCGCTCAGCAATATGATCACTTCATTTTCTATGAAGTCTTCTAGTCGTAGTTTTTCTATTGCTGATATCTCAGAGAAAATACCTCACAAACGCTCTGAACTCATGTTATTTAAATTTATTCTAGATCTAGAACTTTGATGTGAAGACGTGAGTTTATCGCGATTCAAGTACGCATCATTAAGAAAGATACTTCAAATGCTAGAACTCAATTCTGAGCTATCTGATCTGTCAAACTCTTTATCTACTTTGCGAAGATGAACAAAAGAGCAATTGTCATTATTGAATATGTGAAAGAAAGAAATTTCTCTCAACTCGATCAAGCTATCATTCATTAGAGCAACTCAGAAGATATCTGACTCAATTTCTAGATCTTCTATTGAATTTCTTTACTTCTTTGATCTCAAGACACTGTTCACTATCTTTCTTTCATCTGTTGAAATTAAACAAAAGATGCACATTGATCTTGACGAATTTCAAGATGTTTTCGTTGAGCTTTGACACTCAAGAGCTTGAAATTCTTCTATTTGAATCATCTCTGAACAGTATGCTCACTATTCTGCCTTCGTCGAAAATCATCGTGAATTACTCATCTTTTCATCGAATTTTATTCGTTATTATTGTGTTAAAAATACATGTCAATGTCGTCAAGCTTCAGTCGAGAATAGTCACATTGAAAGAATGCTTGAGATTGCACATGATTTTCGAAAAGAAAGCATCGATCTTGAAAGTATTACTCTTAAGATTCAAAGAGTGATAACTGCATCAGATGTTGCGAACATCACTCTCAGTTTATTTATGAAGACAAATGAACTTCTTTCTGTGAATGATATTTTTGCTTATCTGTCAGAAAATGCGATGCAAATGTCAGAATCTGATGTTCTGCTAAATTATTTATACGAAAGTTGAATCAAAACTCAACAGCAAGTTTCTTGATCAGATCAGCTATTTGTTCGAAGAATATTTCACTTCAAAAAGCAGAAAGTTCGATCTTTGAATTAGTCTCATTCAATTCAAGCGAAGTTGAAGCTCGTTACTTACATGAGACAGTACTTTATTTGACATTTTGACATGACTTCTGCAGACGAGTGCATTTCTGTTTCTTTATTGACATTCATTGATGACTTTGATCTCTACAGCAACATGTATCGAACATTAATGAGTGTGTACTTGATAATTGCAGTCTTCACTTTTCGAGAGCGTGCTCGAAGATTCAATGTACTGTCTCTTACTCTCGACTCACATGAAAGCAACTTTTCTGATGTTGTCGATGCTTTTTCATCGATGAAGAATCTTGATAGCGACATTTCAATCTCAATCAACGACAAGAAGATTTTTCTATGTGTTTTCATCTTAGCTTACTTAGATGACATGTCTCAACAGCAGAAGAACTCAGAGTTTCTGTCTTATGATGCTCACTATGACTGTCGATTCTGTTTTGTTCACAAAGATCAAAGAGTTGATCTAGAATTTGACATCATTCAACATGATTGATTTCATCATGAGAGTATGCGCATGTGAAAGAAGATGAATCAAATGAATTCTTCTCAGAGAGACAAATATTGTACTTTCACTGAATTGAATTCAGAAATCTCTCTTACTGCTATCTCATCAGCACTCGACATCATATTGACTCGTTCATCAGATTCTGTGCATACAGAATATGATGATATTGTCAAATTACTGCATATGTCTTTGATCAATACAATACTTATCAAAACGTTCTCAATAGAATATGAATTGCAGCTGAGAGCTTTTCTCTTTTCGTCTGATTGAGCATGACTTCAATCTTCACTTCATCATCTGAGTAGTTACAGTTTTCAAGAGCATGCTCGATGATCTGTCATCATATTTAATCTACTACGATTTTGACTCATGAAGAGTCACGTTCAGAGCAAATATTATCAAGCGATTGAGACAGTATTTAAAAACATCATTGACGAGCAAATTACAGAACTTGATCTAATTATCACATCATTCGCAGTCATTGCAAAGACAAACACTTTGCTCATGACTGATAATCTCTTCACACAAGATCGAATTGATTTTCAAATTGCAGCCAAGCACTCTCGATGATTGTTTCAACAACTTCATGAGACTGCATCTCTTGCAATGTCAGCAAGTCAAAATGTTTCAAGAACTGCTTCTTCATCTTCATCTTCTCAGCGTTCATTTATTATTGAATCAATGCATAAATCTGAATCTATGAAAACAGCAGTCAAAGCAGCTTTGACGATTAAGAAATTATCAACGAACGACTTCGAGAATATCTGCAAGCGTTCTAATGTGCATATGAATTGTCATCATGAATTAGCTTTGAATGAATACGATATGTGTAGCAACTGCAATGTTTTGATTGAAGAAGATAAGCATTGATAAGTCTTTCTGATTTTATTCAAGATTGAGATTGATGTTTTATAAGAAATTCAAGAAAGAGATGTATTATACTAATCACGTCAACGTTGAACGAATTTTGCTGACTCGAGAGAATCTACAGCAGATCTGTCGACTGCTTCTTTTGAATTCTTTTATAATCTCTGATTCTAAGCTTACGCAGACGATGCAAAGTTTGTGTCACGACTGTTCAACGTTATTTGATTCTCTGATGTCAAGATCTGAGAAGAAAGATGATCAAGACGAAGCATATCTTTCTATTATTGATGATCAGACTCATAGCAAAGTCACAGTTATTGATCGTCTTCAGATTTATCATTGCAAGTGAATACTCAAGCTGTCAATCTGATTCTTGAAACTTTTCAAGACGAATAGAAAGAATCTTCGTAAGACGTATGAGACTGATTATCAGATGTCTGAAATACTTCACTTTGATCAAAAGTCAATTTCTTGATGCAAAAAGCTCAGCTTTACTGACACGTAAGCTTCAGATTATTGTTTGAAACATTTAATTTAATGAGAGTCTATTATAGTTTACTTCAACATCGCTGCACTTTCAGCATTGAAGACTTTATTCAATATCGTTGTACTCAAATTGAACGTTTACAACATATCTTCGTTCATGAGCTTCTGACTGATCAACGAAGATTGTTTGCTATTGTTTAAAAGATGATATCGCAGAATAGAGTTAATCGTTTGCTGACTCATCAAATACTACAACAATTGAATGAAATTCAAATTGTGAATCTGTCAGCTATTGAGAGTCAGAAGCTTTATGTATTGTCAGTTCACAATGAACAGAATAAGTTGCATCTTGATGAAGATAATCTTCTATGAATGAACTGACAAATTCAATTTTTCTGAGCTATCTAAGACACTTGACGTTCTTCTGATTAGTCATTCTCTGACTTTATCTTTTAGTTCAGTCATTGACATGATGTATCGTTAGAAATGCTTTACTCTGAATTCACATAAGGTACGAAAGTAAGTTCTCTGATTGAAATTCAAATGCTAATGTTTAAAGTCTCTTCGATATACAAGTGTCAATTCTTGATGTTTTGTTCTTCAGATATGCAACTCTCTGTATTCTTTGCATTCAATTACTGATTTGTCACTTCTCTCAGATTCTTCGAGTTTCTACGAACATCTGTTTGCACACGAAGAATCTCAGTCGCACTACGCGTTCTAATAGTGTAAGTTTTTACTGTCTTTTTCAGTCTCTACTTTCTAATCTCTCGATCTCTATAGAATCTAATCTCGATTGAACATGAATTTCTAGATGAAATCATCATAGAGTCTTGATTCTCTTGAATATCTACATGAATACTGAGAAGAAAGATTGATGAATTGAGAGAAAGAAAGTGAGAATGAGTGGTTTGAGACGAGGAGTGGGACAGAACGAACGAATGCGATGAGACAAAGTGTAGATATTGTTTGAAGAACGAGAAATGATGGATTGATGATTCTTCTCTTTCATAGCAATACATTCTTATTAGTATCGTCGACATCTAAAAGTAGGTAGTATCAGGATTCGAATGATCGAAGATTCGAAATATTTGAAAATACGAGAAGAGCTTCGTCAATCGTTGTTTTACTGGTATGCTCTGTCTAAACGTTAATACTCAAAATTACTAATTATTTACGACTGAAATCTGCTAACGTTTCGCGAATCTTACGAACCAAAAGCAATACGTATACAGTACAAACGTTAGTTTGACATCTAACGTGCAAAGGCTTTAACGAGAATTCAAACTAATGCTACTTTGTTGCAAACATATGTTCTGCAAACGAAAGAATGAAATAATGCTTAAGAAATATAAACGAGAACACTGTTTTACGCTTAGTTTTAATCTACGGTCTGATATCGAAGAACTAAGCATATTCGTTGCTATAGTATTACAGTAATCTAACTGTATCACTACCGTATAATCCTTCTATGAATGTTCGCTAAGGTATTTCCAACATGCACCAAGTGACTTAGTGCTTCGAAGTTCATGGGCAGAACCGCTTGCGCGCATGAAGAGAAATGTGCTGTCTGAAGAGACCATCTGCAGTGGTGGCTCTCATGTTTACAGGGGGGATTTGTAGGTACCACAAGTAGTCCTGAGCCAGGTAGTAGCCATGCTCAGTCCGATGCGGCTTCGCTTTCAAGTAACCCAAGCGAGACAACGTGACCACTCTGTAATGAACGAGCCGGGATCCGCAATTCGATCTGACCGGACGGTGATGCGTGGGATGGCAAACCTTGGAAAGGCCAGTTTATGATGCCAGAAACTGTGGAACCTTCTGCAGGGTTTGTTTAGCCTCTCCAGCGCCGGCCCTCTTTCAAACGTCCCCAAAGTGAAAGTCCTGGTGGTCCTTCTTGCATCGCATGTGCTAACAATCACCTTGAGACAAACAATGCCGTCAGCGGTGACGCCAAAG
>JAABUV010006671.1_pt1 | contig 12439 bp, 9 predicted proteins | sample 5559971 | NCBI WGS metagenome assembly JAABUV01 (sample SAMN10711881, study PRJNA513362) | rock metagenome | isolation source: Antarctica rocks | place: Antarctica: Victoria Land, Knobhead nord | collected 2015-12-19
TGCAAGATGGCCTAGTGGGGGTGCGGTGCTGGGGGGAAGCGGTAGGGCGGTGAGGGACACCTGGCCAAAAGGCTGTCAAAAGCAGCGTCCGAACCTGCCGGAAACGGCAACCTTTGCGCCGTCCCCCGTTAAAATTTATAAAAAGGGTTTTTTATCTATTTAGATTTTCCCTTATTAAAGGTTTTATTATTTTTCCTTGTCAAAATATTCGTGTACTCGAATATAAGAGAAAAGGCGCACAATTCGCAAAATTCGCAAAAATTTTCAAAAATTTGCGAAATATGCTAAATTGCGCATATCTCAAATATAAACCCGAGGTTTTAATTATTTTTCCTCGCTAAAAATTCGTTTTTAAAGAAATTACATATAAAATGTACTAAATGTATAAATATATAAATGTATAAATGTATAAATATATAAATACATGAATAAATGTATAAATATATAAATACATAAATACATAAAAATATAGAATTATAAAAACGAAGATACGAATACTTGCATATTTGCATATTCGTAATGAAATGCGTGAAATGCGCATATTCGCATAAAAGCGAAAAATAGAGAGGTTTTTTACTTTTTTCCTCTACTATAAAGATTAAGGGGGTGTGTTAAAATAAGCTTATAATTAAGCTTATGTAATCATTCATAGTAGTGATTATTAAGCAGCACAGAAGTTTCTAGAAGCTTCAATGTATTAGAATATTAATTTCTAACACATTCGCTGATTCGTAGTTTCTAGAAGTTTCTAGAAACCGCGTTATTAGAAATCAATAATATGAATTTTTAATACACGCTGGTTCTAGAAATTTCTAGGAACCGCGATATTAGAAATCAATAATGTGAATTTCTAATAAACGCTGGTTCTAGAAATTTCTAGAAACCACGATATTAGAAATCAATATTATTGATTTCTAATACACGCACTCACCAAAATCGTCTATATAAACGAGCGTTCGCATCGTGTAGATAGAAGAAACAGAAGCTCAAGCTTAGATAGCAAAAACAAGCAATACAAGCAACTATTATTCTATTGATTATATAATCAATAGTTACCTCGCTACTATTTTCTCCCCTGCTTATCAGTATATTTACCTGTTACCCTTCATAACCTGACAATCTCTAAAGATGACGTCGTGATCATTACTAGTATTAACATTGATACTAGCTTCTCTTTGAGAACTTTTCATCACTTTTCACTTTTTTAGTTCTTTGAATTTCACAATCGCTCATGCTTGCTTCTCTTGCTGCAAATTCGCACTTTGCAAGTTAATTGTATTCTTAATGTTTTGCATATCTGAAAATGAATTGATGATCAATGCATCAAATGAGCTGAACATATAGTGTGTTTTTCTAGTTAATGATGTAGACGATTTTTGTTAACTGCGAAATAAATTAACAATGTTATTTTGTAGCTGTTTGTCTGTTGATGAACTCAAGTTAAGTTCATTTCATGAGTCTGTTTTAACTTTTAACGTCGATGTTTTGAATTCTTCTGAACTATTACTCATACTGAGTTTCACGTTGATAATTGCGAAATGAGAGAAAGAGAGATGCACAGAGCGACTCTTCATGTTTCTTTCTATGAAGATTTTTGAGTTTCGAGCTTCAAGCTTCTAGAAAATTCAATTGACATCACTTAAATATTTCTTTAATCTCTTATTCAGAGCGTTTCATGTAAACAGTAACTTTAGTGTAGAAATAAATTATCTTCTATTATTGACTTATGTCAAAGGAAAATGATATAAATTTAGTCTGCAAGAATTTAGATTACTCTTTTGATAGAAAATGCTTGACGCAATTGCTTTATATCTTGAGTATCGAAGTAGTTGCATTATCTCGCTTAGAATAGTAATGACTGATCTTGACTTATTATCTTGTACATCAAGAAAAGATAAAGCAGATAGAGATTTGATAAAGAAACACTGTACTTCTCTGAAACAACATTGTTCTCTGTGCAAAAGTTGAACAATCAAATGCAAAAGATTTCGATTGATCGATTGTGAAAAGAATCAAACGAGCGAATGCGAGAAATTTCGAATGATTAAGCGCGATTTTGATCTTTTGAGCTGTCACGCAGTCTCTTGTGCAATTCTAGAGTCGATTGATGGCTTGTTCTCTTTGTATGAGTTTGTTCTTTGACTTGTTAATCAAATTATTGTCTGAACTGATGATTTTTTTCTTTGCGTTGATGAAGTCACGAAAGAGAGTTGATTTTGATCTGCGCGAGCGCAGAAAATTTCGGTTTTTGATTTTTGACTTGCTACACAGTTATCTATAAAGCTATTGAGTCAAATAAGGGCTTGTTTTGATCGTACGAATGTTTTTAAATAATTGATAGTTGATTTTCTAGTAGCAAAATCATCATCTCAGTCGTTATTTACATAATCCTTCAAGATTATTTCGTCACTACTTTCATAAAGCAAACCTTTGTTTTTAGTAGTTTTAACGTACTGTCAAATTCGATTTAAAACATTAAAATGCTCTTAATTTGAATTGCTCATAAATTTAGCGCAATTGCTAATCGAAAATGCAATATCGAGTCTTGTAGCAGTCATTAAATACATTAATAATTCAATTTGCTGTTGATATAAATTTATATCATTTAATTCAACTTGCTCAATGTTCTTTTCTAAACGAACGTCTTGTACGCTAAACGAATAAATTGGTTTATTATTATTTATATTGAATTTTGTTAATAATTCATTTATATATTTCTTTTGTGATAAAAACAACTTATTTTTAGTTCTATCTCGTGATATTTTCATTTCAAGATAGTAACTAATATTGCCTAAATCTGATAATTCTAGTTTTCTTTTTAATTGCTGTGTCAATGAATTTATTTCATTTTTATTTTCAGCGAAAACTAATAAATCATCAATATGAGCTGTAATAACAATATTACTTTCGCTATTATAGAATACGAATTGATCAGCAATTATTAAATTGAAATTCAATTCTCTTATCAAATTTGCTAAAAATAAATAGAATTGCCGTGGGAACTGTTTTAGTTCATATAAAGCTTTGTTTAATAAACAAACTTGATTTAAATTTTCTTCAAATTCGACTGATTGCATTACATAGATTTCTTCATCTATTTTCGCATTCAAAAAAGCCGATTTAATGTCTTATTGTTGTATTTCTAGATCTTTAAATGTCGCTAGTGCAAATAAAGCTCTAAAAATCATGAGTTTAATTATATTATTAAAAGTTTCAATATAATCAATATCGTACTTTTGTTGAAATTCTTTTGCAACTCATTGAGCTTTATATTTATCAATAAATCCGTTTTTATCTAATTTAGTTTTAAACACTCATTGATCTTTTATAATTTGTCAATTTTTGGGCGAATTAACTAAATTTCAGATGTTTTGACTTTTTAAATCGTCAATTTCCTTTTGCATAGCGATTTTCCAATTTTTCGCATTTGAACTTTCAATTGCCTGTTTATATGTAACAGAATCATTGATATTGCTATTATTCATAATAGCAAATGCTAATTCATCATCAGATATATCATCTGATATTACTCTTTTATTAGTATTATTACATTTGATGTGTTTTGCGTATTTTGCGTATTATCTTCAATATTTGAAGACATATCACATTCTGATTGTTGATTAGTAAGCTGAGTTATATTTTCAGTTCTATCAACATTATTAGTTCCCTTGAATGAAATATGACTTGTAATAATATTGTCGATAATAATTTCATAATTATTATTCGAATTGATATAATCATTTATATCATAAGTCTTTGATATTTTTCCATTTATAAGAAAATATATCTTCTAATATAATAACATCATCACATGATCAAACAACACGTTTTGTCTTTAAATCTAGTAATTTATATTGATTACTACTGTAATCAACTAATATGTAAGATTTAGCTTGTTTATCGAGCTTTTTTGCGTTATCAATTCTATTGTACGCAATTGAATCTCATATTTTAATATTTTCTAGATTTGGTTTTTTACCGTATTTAATTTCATACGAACTTTTATAATTTAGCGATACGTGCAAGGTTTAATTATATAATAAATCAATTTCTTCTGCAAATACTTCAATACAAGAATTAAAGATTCAAGAATCATTTCTGATAAACAGAGAAATTTGAAAATTTAATATTATAGCAATTTAATATCATAGCTATTCAAAAATTAAATCGCATTGTTAATGCTTTACAGACGTTTAAATTAGTTTACAACTTCTTTTATTTGATTAAAAACTCATTATCATAAGTAAGAACATGCATATATATAACAAGCATCTAATTTTCAATCAATGAACAGTGAAAACTATTAAGCTTAATATCTGCTCAATTAAGTTATTAACTTCAAATTTTAACAACGAAACGTAGACGTTATGACTAATAAACGTTTACAACTTATGCTTGATTTTTATTATCTTTACAGAAAAATTATTAATCATCTCTTAATTAAGCGAATTAATTAAAAACAATCATTAAAGATTTATCATAAAAGACTTTAATCTACATTATTTATATTAAGAAGATAAAAGATGCTTTTTTCGTCACGTTGCAACTAATGTTCTACTAAACATTATCATAATCACTTGAAAAGCTTATAATCAGTTCAGAACTATAGACTTAGTCTTTGATAATAAGAAAATACAGTTTATAATACGTAGATGCAAAGTAAGAATCAAATTACATTAAGAATTAAAATATTTTTCAATCATTATAAAGTTATGTTTACATATATTTGTCACGGTTCGAACCTGATGTTATGATTTATGATTAGATGTTATGATTAGATGTGTGAAACTAATTCTGAAAAGTTCTAGCTGTCATGACACAAAGAAGATGTTAACAAAGAATGTTGACGCAGATGTTACAAAGAAACAAAACAAACAAATGTGTTACAAAGAGGTCTGTGAATATAAAATCTCTTAAACCCTCTGCTTTCTCTTCTTTTCTTCTTCGTGCAACGTCTTGTATCATAATTCTAGTTTCTAGGAATCAACATACATAACCTTTCTATGCTCAGTTTCTGACATTACGTTGCATCTGCACTCAATCAAACATGGAAAACAACCTACCCGAGGAGCCCAAAGCTCCTTCCGCCCATAAATTCAGTAATGCTCAGCAGTTCATTGAGTGTTACAAGGAACAACCCGAAGCCTGATACCAGTTTCTGTTTCAACATCAAGACTGATCTCGTAACATCATTACTCATTACGCTACCTGATCTACAGCAGTCGAGCAGAAACTCTCAGACTATAAATAAGAGCTAGAGAAAACTCAAAATGCCTTGAGCGAAGCAATAACTAGCAAGAACATCTTGTTAGAAGTTCATCAAGAATTGAAGAACTCTGCGCATCATAGTTCTAGATCTGAGAAGCTTCCGGGCTCGAAACACTACGCTGAAGAGCGAGAAGATAAACTGCATCAGTTTATCTTCGCCCTAGATATCAAGCTCAGAGTCAACGCAGATCGATATTCTACCTCCGACGCACGTCTTGCGTACGCCTGCACTCGATTAACCGGCAACGCTTCAGCTCAGGTCTTATCGCGATTAACAGCTCAACATAACAAGACCAATACGATGAAACAGTTGATTGTATTATTAAAGCAGGCCTACGATGATCTAGATAAGCAAAATACCGCACAGCGATATATTTCAGAATTGAAAATAAAGAATTGAACCTTTACGAAATACCTCTTCGACTTTCAGCAACATATCGACGTCACGAGCTATGATATTCTTAGCCAGAAGTTCAATCTAGAGAATGAACTGTTCAACGAAATTAAAACCCTGTTGATTCAGGTGAATGTCAGCAGCCTTATCTATGATCAGTTAATTATCAAGTGTCAGCAGCTGAACAATCGTTATCGCGCCTTCCTTCAGTACACTCCTAAGCTCCGAACCTTCCCTACCACGCCTATTGAGGAGCAATCTCCCTTCTCATACTCGGTCAAAACCCAGGTAACTATAATCGCAGTGATAATCATCCTCAGTTCCGAGGATTCTATGAACCTTTCAGCGATCAACATGAAGAAACGTGGCCCATTGATCCCGGAAGAGAGACAATATCGCATGAACAATCATCTATGCCTGTACTGTGATTAACCGGGACATCAAGCCTCGGACTGCACCAACAAGCCAAAGGTTCAGCTGCGAGCATTCTTTTTCGCTAATCTCGCAATCTCTACGATCTCTGCAGTCTTCGCCCTCGCGATCTCTACAATCTTTGTTCCCGATAGCTATCTCTCGACGGAAAAAGCCTAGTCTGCGTGTCAGGGACTGGGCTAGACTAGAGGTACTATCAATATAGATGACTGGTATTATTATTACTTTGATAGGATCTAGGTACGAGACAATACACCAGGTAATGTACAAGACGAAAGACAAAGAGCGAAAGGAAAGAACGAGGGCCCGGCTTCTATATACATGAACCGGGCAGAACCAAGGCTAGACAGTAGTTCTATTGACTTAAGATTGCAGGAGTCCGCGCACACGGCTGAGGTGACCGAAACAGGATTGCTGAGGCTAGATTAAGATGACGATAGCTAGGTTGATGGCTTGGTTCATTGAACTGCGGAACAGGTTCAATGAACCGAGGTTACCTAAGGTATCGACGATCTATGTTCTAAACCGGGTTGGTGACCTGGCACCATGACACTGCGCGACTCGTCGCTCACAAAGACATTTGAAAGAGCTTACAATCTTTGCACTATTAGCATCCTCGATTCATCAGTTAAAAGAGATGAACACTGATGATCTGATACTTTCAAGTAATCTAGAAAACAATAAAATCACTGTTCATCTTTCGATTTTGATTGATATCAAAGCTACCGATTATGCATTTATTGATAAATCCTTCACGCAACAACATGATCTTTCCTGTTTCCCCCTATCTGAATCTCATTCCCTGCATGGTTTTGACGGCAACACAGTCGTGTCCGAATCAATCACTCACTATGTCAAAGCTAAGCTTTGAGTCTCTGAGAAAGAGCTTGAAGAAACGCTTTTTTACGTCACTCTGCTATCTCAGTACCCCGTGGTTCTAGGCCTTTCCTGATTAAAAAGTCATAAAGCAGTTATCGATTTAGATCGTAATCAGCTCATCTTTGAATTATCAGCTAATCAGAATCTCGTCATTGAGTCTGCTTCTGTTCCTAGTTCTTCGATTCCGACTGTGTCAGTATCAGCTGAATCGACGATTTCGGCTGTGTTATTATCAGCTGAATCGTTGTGTTTATCTTCGAAATCCTTAGAGGTCTACGTCATAGGTAGCGTTCTTTTTTGTCGCCTCGCTCGAAAAAAGAATCATGAAATATTTGCAATATTCATGAGAAATATCGACAAGGCTCTGCAAATTAAATCTACAGTTGACTCTGCTACGCTATTACCCCTCGAATATCACGACTTTCTAGATGTTTTCTTTCGCGAACTAGCTGACACTTTATCCGAACGACGTTTCTATGATCATAAGATTCCTCTGCAAAAAGATAAAACTCTCACCTTTGATTCTTTGTACGGCATGTCTCAGAACGAACTTCGAGTACTAAAGAAGTACCTGAAGAATAATTTAGCTAAGGACTTTATTCAGGCTAGCTCTTCCTCTGCAGCCTCTTCGATGCTTTTCGTTAGAAAGTCAGGCGGGGGTCTGCGATTTTGCGTGAATTATCGAGAACTAAACGCCATAACGATTAAGAATTGTTATTCGTTACCTCTTATTAGAGAAATCCTTGATCGGCTAGTCAAGACTAGATATTACATCAAGTTAGATATTATAGCGATCTTCAACAAGCTGCAAAAGACGTACAATAAAGAATAAAAAATCGCGTTTCGAACACGATACGAATTGTACGAGTACAATGTACTGCCGTTCGATTTAATTAATGAACCGTCCTTGTTTCAGAACTTTCTCAACGACACTCTACATGACTTTCTGAATATTTTTTGTACGGCATACATGAATGATATTCTAATTTACAGTAACAGTAAGAAGGAACATACTCAGCATGTTTGACAGATATTGAAGCAACTTCGAGCTACAAGATTACAGATAGACATTGAAAAATGCGAGTTCACTGTCACTGAAGTAAAATATTTGAGTTTGATAATCATCATTAATAGGATCAAAATGGACTCAGAGAAAGTCAGTGCCGTAATAGACTGAGCTATACCTTGAAACGTGAAGAATGTTCAAAGCTTTCTGGGATTTGCTAATTTCTACCGTCGATTTATTCAGAGCTTCTTCAAGCTGACAGGTTCGTTAATCTCTTTAATCAAAAAGAATCATTCGTTCAATTGATTTTTAAAGTGTCAGTTCGCCTTCGATCAGCTGAAACATGCGTTTACTACGACTTTGATTCTAAAGCATTTTGACTCCGAACTATCTGTGATCGTGAAAATCGACGCCTTCGACTTTGTAATCGCAGGAATCATGTCTCAAAGGGACTCTAACCAGCAATTGAGATTCGTGATCTATTTGTCGTCCAAAATGCTTCCTGCGGAATGTAACTACGAAATCTACGACAAAGAGTTACTAGCTATCATCAGAGCGTTTGAAGAATGAAGACTCGAACTAGAGGAAACATTGAAATCTGTGAAAGTAATTTCGGATCATAAAAACCTGAAATATTTCATGTCAACTAAGTTACTTAGCCGAAGACAAGCCAGATGATTTGAATTTCTATCCCGATTTAACTTTCAGATTGTTTATCGCTTCGGCGAATTAAACACTCGAGCGAACGCTCTCATCCGTCGATCAGAAGATCTTTCCTTAACAGAGAAAGATAGTCGTCGAGAACATCAGTGGCAAACCGTGCTCAAAGCAAAAAACCTTCAGATTCAAGCATTAACTAATGTTCTCAATGATAATGACTCGGAAGTTGACTCGGAAGTTGAATTCGACGTCGAAGAATCGAAAATCGAGTCAGTAGTTTCAGAAGAGTCCGAAGCCCCCGAGGAAATGCCTATTCACGCGCTGAAAGATCAGATAACCACAGCTTATTTCAACGATGAGTAGGTTCAAACAGTGATAACTGCGCTGAGAACCAAGCAACAGAGGCTAAAAGAATTTCCGTTAGCAGAATGTCAACTACGAAACAATCAAGTTTACTATAGAAATCAACTCTTAGTACCTGAAGATGAAGAATTACGTCTTAGAATCATTCAGCTATGTCATGACACTTCTGTTGCAAATCATTCGAATAGAGTCAAGACCTACGAAATTCTTAGTCGCTACTACTACTGATCCGAAATAATCGCCTCGATAATCCGATTCGTACGAAACTGTCACTTGTGCTCACGCGTTAAAGTCTCTCGAGAGAAATATCAGGGAACTCTAAAACCTCTGAACATATTAAATCGACGATGGAAAGACATAGCTATGAATTTCATTGTCGGACTATCCGAAAGCAAAGATCTAAATGAAAACTCGGTAACAAACATCATGATGATAGTGAACAGACTGTCTAAACAAGTGCATTATGAACTCATGACGGGAATGACGACCTTGAACACAGCCAGAGCCTTCTATCGATCGATATGAAAGCATCATGGTCTTTCTGACTCAATTACTTCGGATCGTGAAACCCAGTTTGTTAGCCATTTTTGGGACGAATTGTGTAAAAGGTTAAAGATTTAGGCTCAACTGTCAACTGCGTTTCACCTGGAAACGAATGATCAGATCGAGAATTCTAACGCCATTCTGAAACAATATCTTCAAGCCTTCATAACCTTCATTTAGGATGACTGAGCTGCTTGGCTACCTTCCGCTGAGTTTGTCACCAACAATCACTTTTCTGAAACCACTCAGTGCACCCCGTTTTCAGTCAACTCCGGACAGCATCCTCGAATGAAAATGAAATCAAAGAAAATTCTTGCAGATGTCATTGAAAATCCGGATCGAGTTGATGCAGACTTATTTGTTCAGAAAATGAATCGAATCAATGACATTCTACAGAAGCAAATGACTTTGGCTCAGGCATCACAGAAACAATTTGCTAATGTACATCGAAAACATGCTCTCAAATACGCAGTCAATGACTAAGTCTGATTAGATACTCGGAATTTAGCTACTCAACAAAAGAGCAAAAAGTATCTAATAAGTTCGAAAAACCCTTCAAGATTATCAAAATAATCAGCTTTCATGCTTATCAGCTGGAATTATCTTCTGACTGAACCTGTCATGATGTTTTCCACACCAATCTGTTTCGACCCGCTGCTAACGATTCTCTACCTGAACAAATACCTTCGAGACCTTTTCCGTTAGTAGCTGCAAACGGAATAGTTAGCTAGGAAGTAGACAATATACTGAACTCTCGGATAAGAAATTCACAGCTGAAATATTTAATCGAATGAACCGGATTCGAAGAAAATAGCTGAGAGAAATTCGTTGACGTGGTTGATACCCCGAAGGTTCTAAACGCCTATCATATTCAATATTCTAAGCGTCCGGATAAAGATTCTTGGATCGCTTACGCTCAAAGACGAATGAATTCCGACTATGATCCTAAAGATTAAAAAGCTTCGCAGGAGCTTCAGCTTCAAAAAGGAGAGCTACTGTCACGGTTCGAACCTGGTGTTTTGATTAAATGTCTGGTGTTATGATTAGATATTATGATTAGATGTGTGAAACTAATTCTGGAAAGTTCTAGTTGTCATGACACAAAGAAGATGTTAACAAAGAATGTTAACGCAGATGTTACAAAGAAACAAAACAAACAAATGTGTTACAAAGGGGTCTGTGGATATAAAATCCCTCAAACCCTCTGCTTTCTCTTCTTTTCTTCTTCGTGCAACGTCTTGTATCATAATCCTAGTTTCTAGAAATCAACATACATAATCTTTTTATGCTCAGTTCCTGACAATATTTTTTGTGTAATCATAGACTCGTTGACTTTAAATTTTTTTTACAAAGTTATTCAGCACTTATTTGAGAATTCATCTCACTGCTAAGCGTTTACTAAATAATAAAGCAGCAATAACAAAGTAATAAAAATTACTTACATGCTACAAAAGATCATAGAAGAATTCACTTCTTGAACAAAGTTATTAAATTATGCAAAAAACTTTTAAAATCACGAATGCTTTCACGTTGTAATTGAGTCAAGACAATTGCAAGTTGAATGAAGAATGCAAAGCATTTAAGAAACATAAAATAAATATCTGAAGTACAATAGTTGTAAATATATATTTATTTACGAAGCAAAACGTTCACACTTCAAAATACAGATGCATGAGTGAGTCAAAGTTAAATTTTTTTATTTTTTATTTCTTCGTTAAGTGCATGCAGTTTATGACTATGACATTATCTAGGCGTTGTGTATATGCTAAATTACATGTAAATTGGTCTAAATCGATGCTTTATATTTTTTTATTGAGCAATAACATGCGCATACGAGCGCGATAGTTCAAAGCTTTCAAGTATCTTTATTCTTCTTTCTCTTTTCCTCTTTTGTACTCTATTCTTTCATTTTTAAGATTCACTTTCTGATTGCAATTCAAGTGTTTTTCAAATACTCTAATGTAGCGATTCTGTCGATTTTAATGTTAAATAGTGTCAATATCATGTTTGTGTTTTTAAGCTGAGCTTTCTCTCTAAGCTTTCTTTGCTTCAATCTGTAGTGCTTGCAATTGAATAGTAAATGCTCAGACGTTTAAATGTTAGAACTCGATCTACTAGAAAAATAGACAAAGTTTATAAGAGTGGTATAACAATGTGATATTCTAAGCAGGCACAGTATAGATATATATTATAGTAGAGCTAATTATTAAGAAGTTCTTGATAACTCGAGAAAAGCGACCAACTATAGAAAGTTTGTCAAGCATTGTCAAGCCGAACATAACACAGTCATGTGTTGTATTCGTGACGTAGTCAAGTCAATATCTTGGTCAGTCAATATCTTGCTTGACAAGATGATGTCTTGGCAAAGCCTAACTTAAGCCTAGTCTTAGGCGCTAATTCGAGATCTAGTTTTTATATGTCAATTCATCATGACATTGAACATCTGTGCAAATTTCATAACATCTGTTTAAGTTGTTCTGTGATAACTAATGAAAATAGCTCTTGAAATAATCATGTTTCATTTTCAGCTGAATAAATGTTGAAAAAATCAGTATATTGATTTTCTGAAGCTGTTTTAATGAGTTTTGACTCAACTTCACTTCTGCTACGTGTTTTCGATATCGATTTCCCTTTTTGATACTGATGTTTCATGTTCTTAATCATTATGATTCTGTCTCTTTACGAATTTGCTTTTTGACGAAGTTTATGATAGTTATTTACTTTCAGGTGTTTGCCGTGCCGGGTTTGGCGCCCCCCCAAATTGGGCAAAGCGCGCCGGCACAGCCCATCGCCGCTTTCCCAGTCCATAAATAATCGCCCGTCCCCCCTCGACTTCCATCATTCCTCCTCATCTCCTTTGTCTCTTTCGCCTGGGCTTTCTGTCGGCTCCTCGT
>JAABUV010006673.1_pt1 | contig 12438 bp, 16 predicted proteins | sample 5559971 | NCBI WGS metagenome assembly JAABUV01 (sample SAMN10711881, study PRJNA513362) | rock metagenome | isolation source: Antarctica rocks | place: Antarctica: Victoria Land, Knobhead nord | collected 2015-12-19
CGGTCATGCTGCACCGCGCGATCCTGGGCAGCTTCGAGCGGTTCCTAGGCATCCTGATCGAGCAGTACGCCGGGCGTTTCCCGCTCTGGCTGGCGCCGGTGCAGGTCGTCGTCGCCAGCATCGTGTCGGACGCGGCCGACTACGCGAACGATGTCGCGCTGGCCTTGCGCCTGCGGGGCCTCGAAGTGCGGGTCGACGTGCGCAACGAGAAGATCAACGCCAAGGTCCGCGAACACAGCCTGGCGCACGTGCCGGTGATCGTCGTCGTCGGCCGCCGCGAGGCCGAGCAGCGCACGGTGGCGCTGCGGCGGCTGGGCGGCGAGGCGCAGGAGGTTTTGGGCCTGGATGCGGCCGTTGAGCGGCTTGCAGCGGAGGCCGAGGCTCCCGATTTAGCAAGAATGCGTGCCGGACTGCATGCCGGGCACTGATTTTCTTGATCTGCGCCCGGCATCGGTCCAAGACTATGCCCAGGACTACGAATTGAGGCCAAACCACCACAGGAGAGTACAATAGCCCGAGGACCCATGACCGCCGCCACCCCGTCCCGCGACGGACCAAGAGTAAACGAAGACATCCGCGTCCCCCAGGTGCGCCTGATCGACGAGGAAGGCGAGATGCAGGGCGTGATGACCGCCCGCGACGCCATCCTGCGCGCCTATGCGGTGGGCCTTGACCTGCTCGAGATCAGCCCGAACGCCGACCCACCGGTCGTTAAGATCCTGGACTACGGCAAGTTCAAGTACGAGCAGCAAAAGAAGAAGAACGAGGCCAAGAAGAAGCAAAAGGTCATCGAGATCAAGGAGATCAAGGTGCGCCCGAACATCGACGAGAACGACTACCAGGTGAAGATGCGCGCCATGAAGTCGTTCATCGAGGAGGGCGACAAGGTCAAGGTGACGCTGCGTTTCCGGGGCCGCGAGATGGCGCACCAGGACATCGGCATCAAGGTACTTGAGCGCATCCGCAACGAGCTGGAAACGGCGACCAAGGTGGAGCAGATGCCGCGCATGGAAAACCGGCAGATGATCATGGTGCTGTCGCCGCGCTGACTGTTGCCGGTCCTTACTTCAAAGCTGCCCGTCTTCTAAGTTGACACTGAGGGCAGCGACGACCTAGGAAGGTGCTTGGACATGACGTCGCTCCGCGAAGGCTCGCGCAGCGGCGCCTTTTCGTTTGGGGTGACGTGATGTTCGACACGCTGTCGGGCAAGCTTTCCGGGGTGTTCGACCGCCTGCGCAGCCGCGGCGCGCTGAGCGAGGCCGATGTCGCCGACGCGCTGCGCGAGGTGCGCCTGGCGATGCTTGAGGCCGACGTGGCGCTCCCCGTAGTGCGCGACTTCATCAACACGGTCCGCGAGCGCAGCCTGGGCACCGAGGTGCTGGAGAGCGTCAGCCCCGGCCAGCTTGTCATCAAGATCGTCAACGACGTGCTGATCGAGGCGCTGGGCGGCGCCGGGGCGGTGCCGCTCAACCTGAGCGCCGCGGCGCCGGTGCCGATCCTGATGGTGGGCCTGCAAGGCTCCGGCAAGACCACGACCTCCGGCAAGCTGGCGCTGCGGCTATTGAAGCGCGACCGCAAGCGGGTGCTGCTCGCCAGCCTCGACACCCAGCGCCCGGCGGCGCAGTTGCAGTTGCAGCAGTTGGCGCAGCAGGCCGGCGTCGCCTCCTTGCCGATCATTGCGGGCCAGACGCCCGTGGAGATCGCCCGCCGCGCCATGGACACCGGGCGGCGCGAGGTGTTCGACATCGTTATCCTGGACACCGCCGGGCGGCTGTCGATCGACCAGGCGTTGATGGACGAGGTGCGCGCCATACGCGAGGCGACGGACCCGGCCGAAACGCTGCTGGTGGTGGACGCCATGACCGGGCAGGACGCGGTCAACACGGCCCGCGCCTTCAACGACGCCGTTGGCGTGACCGGCATCGTTATGACCCGGATGGACGGCGACGCCCGCGGCGGCGCTGCGCTGTCGATGCGGCAAATTACCGGGGCGCCGATCAAGCTCACCGGCTCCGGCGAGAAGCTGGACGCGCTGGAAGAATTCCATCCCGAGCGGGTCGCCGGCCGCATCCTGGGCATGGGCGACATCGTCGGGCTGGTCGAGCGCGCCGGCGAAACGCTGGACCAGGACGAGGCGGAGAAGCTCGCCCGCAAGATGGCGCGCGGCACCTTCGACCTCGACGACTACGCCAAGCAGCTCAAGCAGATCAGCAAGATGGGCAGCCTTTCGGGCATCCTCGGCATGCTGCCCGGCGTCGGCAAGATGAAGGCGCAGATCGAGGACGCGAACCTCGACCAGGGCATTCTGAAGCGGCAGGCGGCGATCATTTCGTCGATGACCATGAAGGAGCGGCGCACGCCGGACGTGATCAAGGCGAGCCGGAAGAAGCGGATCGCGGCCGGGTCGGGCACCAGCGTGCAGGAGGTCAACCGCCTGCTGAAGCAGTTCGACGACATGTCGACCATGATGAAGCGCATAACGAAGCTGGGGCAGAAAGGGCTGATGCGGCAGGGCATCGGCGCGCTGATGCCCAAGCAGCAGCAGAAGCAGAACCGGCGTCAACACTGACTAGCCAAGCATACTAGCCAATTACAAAGGAATATTCGATGGGTCTCAAGATTCGCCTTTCCCGTGCCGGCGCCAAGAAGCGGCCGTACTACCATATCGTGATCGCCGACAGCCGCAGCCCGCGCGATGGCCGCTTCCTGGAGAAGGTGGGCAGCTACAACCCGATGCTGCCGCAGGAGCATGAGGACCGCATCCGCCTGCAGGGCGAGCGCATCCAGCATTGGGTCGGCCAGGGCGCGCTGCCGACCGAGCGGGTCGCGAAGTTCCTGGGCCACGCCGGCCTGGCGCCGATGCCCGTCTACCGCGAGCAGCCCATCCAGTCCGCGCCGAAGAAGAAGGCACAGGACCGCGCGGCGAAGGCCGCCGGCTAGCTTGACCGACCGCCGCATCCTGATGGGCGTGGTGGGCCGGCCGCATGGGGTGCGGGGGCTGTTGCGTGTCCACAGCTACACCACCGAGCCGGCCGACCTCGCGGGCTATGGGCCGCTGCTGGATGACAGCGGGCGGGCTTGGACACTGGCGTGGCGCGGCGAGGGCGTGGCGGCGCTGTCGGATGCCGCCGGCAACCCGGTCGCGGACCGCAGTGCGGCGGAGCGCCTGACCAACACCCGGCTGTATGTCGAGCGCAGCCGGCTGCCGCCGCCGGACCAGGACGAGTTCTATTTGGCCGACCTAGTTGGCATGGCGGCGCTGGACGCGGCGGGTCAGACGGTCGGGCGCGTGACCGTCGTGCACGACTACGGCGCGGGGACCAGCCTGGAAATCGAGCGGGATGGCGCAGCGCCGCTTTTGGTGCCGTTCACGTTGGCCTGCGTGCCCAGCGTCGACGCAGCCACCGGAACGCTGGTCGTGACGCCGCCCGAAGAAGTCGTGGTGCTGGACGAGGCGCGGGCGGCGGAATGAGCTGGCACGCTACCGTGTTGACGCTGTTCCCGCCGATGTTCCCTGGGCCGCTCGGGCAATCGCTGGCCGGCCGGGCGCTTGCGGCCGGCTTGTGGCGGCTGGAAGTCCGGGACATACGCGACGCGGCGACGGATCGGCACCGCACGGTGGACGACGCGCCATTCGGCGGCGGGGCCGGCATGGTGATGCGTGCGGACGTGCTGGACGCCGCGATTGGCCCCGACGACGGCCGGCCGTTGCTCTACCTCAGCCCTCGCGGCCCGCAACTGACCCAAGGGCGCGTCCGTGCGCTCGCAGCCGGCCCAGGCGTCCGCCTGGTCTGTGGCCGCTACGAAGGCGTGGACCAGCGCGTGCTGGACGAACGCAGCGTCGAGGAGGTCAGCATCGGCGACTACGTGCTGTCGGGCGGCGAGCTGCCGGCGCTCGTGCTGCTGGACGCCTGCGTCCGCCTGCTGCCCGGCGTCATGGGAGCGGAGGCCAGCGCCGAGGACGAGAGCTTCAGCGCCGGGCTGCTGGAGTACCCGCACTACACCCGTCCGGCCGAATGGCGCGGGCGCGCGGTGCCCGAGGTGCTGCTGTCCGGCCACCACGCCGCCATCGCCGCCTGGCGCCGGGCGCAAGCTGAGCAGATCACGCGCGCACGCAGGCCGGACCTGTGGCGCCGCCGGATGGACAGCGCGCCCGCCGCGCCGTAACAGTCTCTATCGAAAAGGATTTACCCTCGTGAACATCATCCAGCAGTTCGAGGCGGAGCAGGTCGCCAAGCTCACCGCCCTGCGCCCCGTGCCCGTGTTTCAGCCCGGCGACACCTTGAAGGTCATGGTGAAGGTCGTCGAGGGCGAGCGCAGCCGTGTGCAGGCCTATGAGGGCGTCTGCATCGCGCGGTCGAACAAGGGCCTGAACAGCAATTTCACCGTGCGCAAGATCAGCTACGGCGAGGGCGTCGAGCGCGTGTTCCCGCTGTACGCGCCGACGATCGCCGAGATCGTGGTGGTCCGCCGCGGCGACGTGCGCCGGGCCAAGCTGTATTACCTGCGTGGCCGCAGCGGCAAGTCCGCCCGCATCGCCGAGCGTGCGCGCGATGTCGCGGCGCCCAACGCCCCGGCAACGCCCGCTCCCGCTCCCGCAGAAGCCGCCGAGTAGCCGCCGAGTAGCCAGCCCAAGGAGAGCCGCATGGCCGAGAACCCCAAGACCCTGTTCGACAAGGTGTGGGAGAGCCACGTCGTCGAACGCCTCGAAGACGGCACCTGCGTGCTCTACATCGACCGGCACCTCGTGCATGAAGTCACCAGCCCGCAGGCGTTCGAGGGCCTGCGGCTCGCTGGCCGCGCGGTGCGCCGCCCGGACGCGACGATCGCGGTCGTGGACCACAACATCCAGACCAGCGACCGCAGCCAGGGCATCGTCGATCCCGACAGCCGCATCCAGGTCGAGACCCTGGAGGCCAACGTCGCCGAGTTCGGCGTGCCGTACTTCCCGGTGCGGGACGCGCGGCAGGGCATCGTCCACATCATCGGCCCCGAGCAGGGCATCAGCCTGCCCGGCATGACCATCGTCTGCGGCGACAGCCACACCAGCACGCACGGCGCGATGGGCGCGCTGGCGTTCGGCATCGGCACGTCGGAGGTCGAGCACGTGCTGGCCACGCAGACGCTGCTGCAGAAGCCCGCGAAGAACATGCTGGTCCAGGTCGACGGCACGCTGGCGCCGGGCATCACGGCCAAGGACTTGGTGCTGGCGGTGATCGGCCGCATCGGCACGGCGGGCGGCACCGGGCACGTGATCGAATACGCCGGCGAGGCGGTGCGCGGGCTCGATATGGCCGGCCGCATGACGGTGTGCAACATGAGCATCGAGGCCGGCGCCCGCGCGGGCATGATCGCGCCGGACGACACGACGTTCGCCTACGTCAAGGGCCGCCCCTACGCGCCGCAAGGCGAGGCGTTCGACCACGCCGTCGAGTACTGGTGCACCCTGCCGTCCGACCCCGGCGCGCACTACGACCGGGTGGTGACGCTGCACGCCTCGGAGATCGCGCCGATGGTGACATGGGGCACCAGCCCGGAGACGGTGCTGCCGATCACCGGCAGCGTGCCCGACCCGGCCGCGGTCGAGGACGAGGCTGCCCGCGTGCAGATGCAGCGCATGCTCGACTACATGGCGCTGACGCCAGGGCAGAAGCTCGCCGAAATCCCGGTGGACGTCGTGTTCATCGGAAGCTGCACAAACGGCCGCATCGAGGACATCCGCGCTGCCGCTGCCATCGCCCGCGGCAAGCGCGTCGCCCCCGGCGTGCGCGCAATGGTGGTGCCCGGCAGCGGCCTCGTGAAGCTGCAAGCGGAGGCGGAAGGGTTGGACCAGATTATGCTCGACGCCGGGTTCGAGTGGCGGGAGGCCGGGTGCAGCATGTGCCTGGGCATGAACCCCGACAAGCTGAAGCCGGGCCAGCGCTGCGCCAGCACCAGCAACCGCAACTTCGAGGGCCGGCAGGGACCCGGCGGGCGCACGCACCTGCTGTCCCCCGCCATGGCCGCCGCCGCCGCGATCACGGGCCGGCTCGCCGACGTGCGGGAGCTTGCGTGATGCAGGCGTTCACGACATTGACGGCGGTCGCTGCGCCGCTGCCGCTGGCCAACGTTGACACTGACAAGATCATCCCGGCCCGGTTCCTGAAAACCATCAAGCGCACCGGGCTGGGCGTCCACCTGTTCGACACGCTGCGCTATGATCCGACCGGCGCCGAGCGGCCCGACTTCGTGCTGAACGCCGAGCCGTACCGCCACGCCGAGGTGCTGGTCTCGCACGAGAACTTCGGCTGCGGCTCGTCCCGCGAGCACGCGCCATGGGCGTTGCTGGACTTCGGCATACGCTGCGTGATCGCGCCGAGCTTCGCCGACATCTTCCACACCAACTGCTTCAAGAACGGCATCCTGCCCATCGCCCTGCCGCGCGAGGTGTGCGACCGGTTGATGGAGGACGCCCGCATGGGCGGCAACGCGCGCCTGACCATCGACCTCGCGCGCCAGATGGTGGTGCGGCCGAACGGGGAGGAGATTCCGTTCGCCGTCGACGCCCTGCGCAAGCACCTGTTGCTGAACGGCCTCGACGACATCGGCCAGACCATGCAGCGCGGGCCGGCGATCGACGCCTACGAGGCGCGGCTCCGCACCGAGGCGCCCTGGATGCCCGGCATCAAAACGACTTAAGGCAGGGGATACATAGGGACACCATGGCCGCAAACAAAAAGCTGCTCGTGCTGCCCGGCGACGGCATCGGCCCCGAGGTGATGCGCGAGGTCCGCCGGGTCATCGACTGGATGGACCGTCGCCGAAGCGTGACGTTCGACATCACCGAGGACCTCGTGGGCGGCGCCGCCATCGACCAGCGCGGCACGCCGATCACCGATGAGACGGTCGCCAAGGCGCGTGCGACCGACGCAATTCTGTTCGGCGCCGTTGGCGGGCCACGCTGGGACAAGCTCGGCTTCGACATGCGGCCCGAGCTGGCAATCCTGCGGCTGCGGCGCGAGCTTGGCCTGTTCGCCAACCTGCGCCCGGCCATCGTGCTGGAACCGCTGGTGGACGCCAGCACGCTCAAGCCCGACGTGATACGCGGCCTCGACCTGATGATCGTGCGCGAGAGCACCGGCGGCCTGTACTTCGGCGAGCCGCGTGGCATCGAGACCCTGCCCGACGGCCAGCAGCGCGGCACCAACACCGAGGTCTACACGACGCACGAGATCGAGCGCGTCGCCCGTGTGGCGTTCGAGCTGGCGCGCAAGCGGCAGAACCGCGTGTGCAGCGTCGAGAAGGCCAACGTCATGGAGAGCGGCTTGCTGTGGCGCCAGGTCGTCACAGCGCTGCACGAGCGCGAGTTTAACGACGTCGGGCTGTCGCACATGTACGCCGACAACTGCGCCATGCAGCTCGTGCGCAACCCGCGGCAGTTCGACGTTATCGTCACCTCGAACCTGTTCGGCGACCTGCTGTCCGACCTCGCCTCCATGCTGACGGGAAGCCTCGGGATGCTGCCGTCGGCGACGATCGGCTTGCCCGACAGCGCCGGCCGGCGCCATGCGCTGTATGAGCCGATCCACGGCAGCGCCCCCGACATCGCCGGCAAGGGCATCGCCAACCCGATGGCGCAAATGCTGAGCTTCGCCATGCTGCTGCGCTACTCCTTCGAGATGGAGGAGGACGCGGCGCTGATCGAGCGCGCCTGCACCAACGTGCTGGCGAGCGGCATCCGCACGGCGGACGTAATGGTCCCCGGCACCGCGAAGGTCGGCACCTCGGTCATGGGCGAGAGCGTGCTGCGCGAGCTGGATAAGCTTTCGGCCTGAAGTGGTCACGCTGTTTATCGACGCGGACGCCTGCCCGGTGCGGGAGGAGGCGTTCCGCGTCGCGACCCGGCTCAACCTGCCGGTGCGGGTGGTCTCGAACGGCTCCCGCCCGATCCGTCCGCCGGGCCTGCCCAATGTCGAGATGGTCACGGTCGGCGGCCAGCCCGACGAGGCTGACGACTGGATCGCCGAGCGCATCGGCCCCGCCGACGTGTGCGTCACCGCCGACATCCCGCTCGCCTCGCGCTGCCTGGCACGCGGGGCGCGGGCGCTGTCCCACAACGGCCATGTCTGGACGGCGGACAACATCGGCTCAGCGCTGGCTGGCCGCGAGGTTGCGCGGCACCTGCGCGAGATCGGCGCGGGCGGAGTCGGCCCGCCGCCGCTTGCGAAGGCGGACCGCTCCCGTTTTCTGTCGGCGCTGGACGCACTGGTCCAGGCGGCGTTGCGCCAATCGAGCCGGTGATTGAAGCGCCGGTGATTGAAGCCTGGCACTCCCAGGCGGGACCGGCAGGGCGTGGCACAGTGGCGAGTCTTCAAGCAACGCGAGAGTTGTTGCAACTAAAGGTTGTGTATAAATCTCCGCAAATCGTGCATCCGGACTGAGAGATGGTTCGTAACCAATAGCGTCACGATAACCGTGAGGCTGCTCAGTAAGGGAAAACCCTATGTCAGACGACCGCTATAAAAATGCCGCCGAGGTGCCCAGTGGGCTGGAACGGCGTGGCCTCTTGCGTGGAACCAGCTTCGGCGCCCTAGCCCTTGGCTCGATGGCTGTCGCCGGCTTGGCTACGACGAGCACGCCGGCCAAGGCCGATATGAGCAACAATGACATCGCCATCCTGAATTTCGCGCTCAACCTCGAATACCTTGAGGCCGAGTTCTACCTTCGTGCATCAACAGGCAGCGGCCTCGCTGCCAGCGACACCTATGGCCTTGGAGTGCAGGGGGCCGTCACAGGGGGCAGTGCTGTCACGTTCGACACCCCGGCCATCCAGCAGTATGCCAACGAGATCTCGCAAGACGAACTGAACCACGTCCGCCTCATTCGCACCGTGCTCGGCGCAGACGCTGTTTCGGAACCGGCCATCGATCTGACGAACAGCTTCAACACTTTGGCACAGGCAACCGGTCTCGGCGACACTTTCGACCCCTTCGCCGACGAAAACGCCTTCCTGCTCGGCTCGTTCATCTTCGAAGACGTCGGCGTCACCGCCTATCGCGGCGCGGCGCCTCTGATATACGACAAAACCGTACTCTCGGCCGCTGCCGGCATTTTGGCGGTCGAAGCCTACCACGCCTCTGAAATCCGTGTGCTGCTGCTGCAGCGCGGGTTTGCCGACGCGGTGCAGAAGATTTCGGACCTGCGCGCCGCCTTGTCTGGTGCGGCCGATGACCAAGGCATCCTGCTCAACGGCGTCGCCAACATCGTGCCGACCGACAGCAACAGCCTCGTGTTCTCCCGCACAACCCGGCAAGTGCTTAACATCGTCTATGGGGCGCAGAACGCCACTTGTGGCCTATTCTTCCCGGCTGGCTTGAACGGCGTTATCACGAGCTAGGTCTAAACAGGCCAAGCGGTTCTACTTATGGCCGTTTGATCCACGAACGCGCAGGCAGCAGCCTTCTGTTGCCTGCGCACTATCAATCCAAGCACATTTTCAAGGCGCTTCGCCGCGCTCCGGCTCGGAGCCACTATCATACGACAGCTCCTTCAATTCCTCCTTGCGGGTCATCGGCGTTTCCCGCCACTCGCCTTGGTCCGCCACGCTGCCGCCTGGGAACTCGCCGAGGTTCTCCTGGATGCTGGCCTCCTCGACGACCACGCCGGGGATCGGCTCGTTCAGCGTCATCGGGTTAGGCAACTGGCCGAAGCCGCTGGCGTCCTCCATGCGGACCAACTCGTCGGCGCGTTCGGTGAACTCGTCCATGCCGCCGTCCGGGCTGCCGGCCTCCTCCCATAGATGGCGGGCGCGGGCCTTGATGCGCGCGTCGCGTTCGGGGCTGCTCTCAAGCGGGTTGTCTGACATGGGTGGTCCTACCTGGCTGTGCCGGTCATAGCGCGGCAGCGTGGCGCGAGGTTCCGTGACGTGAAGTTCCGGGCTTGGTTGCTACAATAGGATCAGGCCGCGCCGTAGCCCCTTCGCCACCGCCTCGGCCCGGCTCGCCGCGCCGAGCTTCGCGAACACCGCCTCCAAGTGAAACTTCACGGTGTGCGCGCTGATGCCGAGCCGCCGGGCGACCGCCTTGTTGCTCAGGCCCTCGCCGAGCGCACGGAGGATTTCCAACTCCCGCGGCGTCAGCAACGGGCGCGGCGGTTCGGCCTCCGCGAAGCCGGGCGCTGCCGACCCCGGCAGGCTGACGCGCAGCCCGGCGGCCACGGCCCGCAGCGCCGCGTCCAGTTGAACCGGCGTCAGGTCCGGCGGCAGCACGCTCGCGTCGTCGTCCTCGCCTGCCGCAAGGCGCAGCACCGGCAGGCTTGAACCGGCCGACGCTCCACCATCAGCCAGCACGATGTCCGCCTCCGGCGCCGGCGTCAGCGTGTGCCCGGCCAAGGCGACACGCGCGGCGAGGTCCGCCCGCCGCACCGGATCGTTCGCCGCGACCGCGACCCGCAGGCCAAGCTGGGCCGCAACCGGCATCCGCAGTGTAGCCTGCCCGGTCACGCTGCGGGCCTTGCGGCGACGGTCGCAACGAGGTCCATCGGCGCCCCGCCCCGCAACAGGCGGAGCGTCACGACCTTGCCGACGCTGGCGGCGCCCAACGCCTTGGCGACGGCGCGCGGGTGGAGCGTCGGCACGCCGTCCACTGCCAGCAGGATGTCGCCGGGCAGCACGCCAGCCTGCTCCGCCGCCCCCTGCGCCACCAGGCTGACCACCATGAGCCCACTCTCCATTCCGGCCGACGCCTGCCACGCCGCCGGGATCGAGACCGGCTGCAGGCCCAGGCCCAGCCAGCCGCGGGCGACCTGGCCCTCGGCCAGCAACGGCGCCAGCACCCGGTCCACCGTCGCGGCCGGGATGACCAGCACCCGCCGGCGCGGCCCGAGGGTCGACATGCCCAGCAGCCCGCCCGCCGCGTCCAGCACCGGGCCGCCCTCCTCCTGGCCCGACAGCCGGGCGTCGAGGTTGATGAGCCGGTCGATCCGCCCACCGGCCATGCTCTCCCACGCCGAGCCGACGCGGTGTACCAGGGCGAGCCGGGCCGTCGGGCCGCCGTCCGCCGCCGCGCCCAGCAGCAGAGCGAGCGCGCCGGCTTGCGGCTCGGCCGGCTCCGGCAGGGCTGGGCCATCGAGTTCCAGCCGCAGCGCCGCGACGTTGGTGCCGGGGTCGCGGCCGGCCAGGACCGCCTGGCCGCGGGAGCCGTCGGGCATCGTCACGGGGACGTTGCGGTCGGCCGGCAGCCCCTGCTCGCTGGTCACGAGCACGCCGGATCGCCAGAGCGTCGCGGTGCGCTGGGTACGGGAGCCGGGATGGACGGACACCAGCCAGGGGCGGGCGGCGGCCACGCGGGCCACCAGGGCATCGGAGAATGTCAGCAACGGATCGGTCATCGTAGCGCCTCCCTATGGCCTCAACATCGGCGGTCCCGGGCCATGGCGCCATCGGACGGATGGGGAGGATGCCGTGGGACACAGCCTGGGGGGCGCAGCCTTGTGCGCCGCGGGGCCGGGCTGCATATGTGGGCGGCCGTTCACGGGAGACCCTGCGCCATGCGACCCATCCGCCTCGCCCTCGCCGCCGGCCTGCTCGCGGCGCCTGTCCTGGCGGCGTCCGGCGCGATCGCCGCCAGCGACGATCCGACCCGCATCGGCGACGTCAGCACCACGTTCCGGGTCATTGGCCGCAATGACCGCATCGTCGTCGACCGCTATGACGACCCGAAAGTCGCCGGCGTTAGTTGCTACCTGTCCCGCGCGGAGACTGGCGGGATCAAGGGGAGCGTGGGCCTCGCAACCGACCCGAGCCGGTTCAGCATTGCCTGCCAGGCCACGGGCGCCGTGACCCTGCCTGACCGGCTGCCGGAGAACGAGGTGGTGTTCGGCGCCTCGGCCAACTGGCTGTTCAAGGAGATTCGCGTCACCCGGATGTGGGACAACCAGAAGCGCACGCTGGTCTACCTCGTATGGTCGACCCAGGCGCTGAGCACCGGCGGCAGCCCCTACAACAGCGTTAGCGTCGTGTCGCTCGGAGTGCCGGCCTCCTAGCCCCCGAACCCCGCCGGATACGGCGGCAGCGCGACGATGGCCAAATGCTTCGCACTCTCTGTTCGTTGCGCAGCGTCGTCCATGAGCCGCACGAAGCCGAACACGCAGGCCATCGTTCCCAGCCATAAGGCCAAACATAGCGCAACCGGGTCGAGCGGCTTGTGCTCCGTTTCCTGCTCGAGCGGCTTCAACTTGGCTTTCTCGCGGGGAAACAGTGGCAACGTCGGGCTCCATCCAATGCTTTGGATTCCGAAAACGGCTGCGACCCGGTTCGGCTCCGGGCCGCACGAGAATTTATGCAGCGCAGCAATCAGCCGACCAGCCACCGTGCGAGCGGCGGCAGCAAAATGGCGGTTACGACACCGTTCAACCCAATTGCCAACCCGCCGAATGCGCCGGCCGTCTCGTGCAACAGCA
>JAABUV010006676.1_pt1 | contig 12432 bp, 11 predicted proteins | sample 5559971 | NCBI WGS metagenome assembly JAABUV01 (sample SAMN10711881, study PRJNA513362) | rock metagenome | isolation source: Antarctica rocks | place: Antarctica: Victoria Land, Knobhead nord | collected 2015-12-19
AGGTGACGGTGAGCCCGGCGAGGTCGAGGCAGCGACCGGCTCGGCGGGTGTTTTCAGTGACGGTGACCAGCAATCCGCCGGGGCGCAGCACCTGGTGGCAGGCGGCGTAGATCTCGGTCATGGCGGCGGTGTAGGCCGGGCCGTGGGCGTGCCCGAGGCTGGCCTTGTCGGTCGAGTAGTTGCGCGTGCCGGGCGGGCACAGCCGCTGGCCGGTTCGCCAGCCGGGCATGTCAATCATCCCGGTGTCGCACCCGGACGGCGGGGAGAGGACCACGAGGTCGACCGTCCCGGTCAGCCCGCCGAGCAACGCCGGCAGCTGACGGGCATCACCATGGTGGACCTTCGGCCGGGGGACACCGGCGCACCCGTCGCACCCGGCGCACCCGGCGCCGCCGGCGCGGGCGGCGTGGTCGAGGTTGGCCTCGGCGAGGGCGACCCAGGGGGCCTCGAGTTCGACGCCGGCGGCGCGCCGGCCAAGGCAGGCCGCCTCCACCAACGTTGTGCCGATCCCGCACATCGGGTCCAGGACGAGCTGGCCCGCCGTGCTGTACTCGGCGACGATCCGGGCCGCGAGGGCCGGGAGCATCTTGCCCGGGTGGCGCGCGGAGCCCGGGTGGTAGCGCCCGGCCCGCTGGTACTGCGCCGAGGTCTGAGAAGCCGGCCAGACGGCCAGCGGCACATCGACCAGACGGGCCGGACGGGACGGACGGGACGGGGTGTGGGTGATGGCCATGGGCTGTTGCCCCAGGCCGGGAGTGTGCGCCGCTAGGAACCGGCAGCGGCAAGGTCATCGGCGACAAACCCTGCGCAGGCCTTGAGGTCCCCGCCAACGTCGAGGTAGGTCCGGTGATGCCAGCGACCACCGATCGAAGGAGCCCTCAGCATGCCCACCGGCCGAACCACAATGAGCGCCGCCGATGCGGTGCTCGTCGCCCTCGCCGAGGGCCAGGCTAGCGCAGCCGAGATCGCCCAGAGCGCCGGGGTCGGCCGTTCCACCGCGACCAAAGCCCTCGCCGGCCTCGCCGCCAGCGGGAAGGTCGAACGCAGCACCGGCGGCCGGGACGGCGGCCGCCGGGAGACTGACCGCTGGTCGCTGCCACCGGCTGAGATGACACCCGGGCATCGCCCAGACCCCACCGGCGGTGGCAGCTCACCGGCGCGGCTCGGCAAAGGGGAGCTGGCCCGTCTGGTGCTGACGCTTCTGCGTGACCATCCCGGTGAGCACTCACCGACCGCAGTCGCCGAAGCCCTCGACGGGCGCAGCAGCGGCGCCGTTGGCAACGCCCTCATCCGCCTCGTCGAAGTCGGCGAGGTCACCCAGACCGGCCAATCGCCCCGCCGCTACCAGGCGGTGAGCCGCTGAACCGCCGCGCCGCCCGACGGTTTCTGGCGCCGGCGGCGCCCGACACCCGGAACGGTCGGGGTCCATCGGGCGCTGAGCCGGGCGTTCACAGCAGGTCCCGCACGTTCCTATCAGCCCTGATGCTCGCGCCCGGGCACTCCAGCAGGGGTGACGGACGCCGGTCTGACCCACACGCGCTGGACTCTGATGGAGTGCCCGTGGTCCGACGACGCGGCTCCTGCACCGAGGGACCCGCGGTGTGTCTGATCGCCGCGACCGGCAAACCCTCGACCTCCCCCTCGAGGCAGCCGAGAACTCTTCGCAGCGGCTCCATCAGGGCGCTGAGCTGGGCGCTCGGACGACTCCATCAGATTTCCCATCCCCCCTGATGGACGGCTGACGGCTACTCCATCAGGGGTGATGGACCGGGCTCTGATGGAAGTCTGCTGGAAAACTGATGGAGCGCGTGTGGCGCTATGGCGGCCCCTACCAAGGAGCCGCCCGATGTCCGATCACCGCACAGCCCAGCCCGCTGCGTCCCCGTTCGCCGTCATGGCACGGGCCTTCGCCCAGCTCGATAACGGCACCGACCCGCTCACCGTGGACGGCACGCCGATTCCCGGCCTACCGGACCGGCCGATCCCGTTCGGTGAGCTCCGTTCCCGGCTGCTGCACCCAGCCGCCGGTTACGCCACCCGCGACGCCGCACTCGAGGTGCTGGCCGCCCGGGCCCGCAGTGATGGCGGGGACTGGGCCATCGCCCTGATCGGCGTGCTGCTACCCGGACTGCGCCGGGCTCTGGTCCCGCTGGCTGCGCCCTGCCCGGGCCGGCGAGCCGACCTGGAAGCCGAAATGCTCGTCGGGGTGTTGGTCGCACTCGACCGGGTCCCGCCGGGGCGTCCCCGCCCGGCGGGATGGCTGACCGGACGGGCATTTGATGCCGCCAAGCAGCTGCTGCGCCGCGAGCAGGCCGAAACCGCGCAGCCCGACGGGGACCCGGCGCCGGAGCTGGCCAGGCCGACACCCAGCGGCAATCCCGAGGTCGTCCTTGCCCGGGCCGTAGCAGCGGGCGTGCTGTGCGCCGACGACGCGGACCTGATCGCAGCGACCCGGCTCGAGAAGGTCGCCTTGACCGACGCCGCGGCCGACCGGGGCGTGTCCTACAACGCAGCCGCCCGGCGCCGGCTTCGGGCCGAACAGGCGCTGGCGGCGTGGCTCCGCGGCGGGTTTGTCGCCGATCGGGCTGCCACTGCCGGTTCTAGGGGTGCGGGTAGGCCCCGCCAGGGTCGCCGGCCCGGTCAGCGGCCGGGACTGCGCCACCAGCCCGAACCGCCCACCAGCGCAAGGAGGTGAACACGCCCACTGCCCGGCCGGCGACCCTGCCCCCCACCACACCCGACGGAGGAAAACCCACGAAACGCATCAGACTCGTCCCGACCAGGCCCGTCGTCATCAGGGCCGCCGCTGCCAGGGCCGTCGCTGCCGGGCCCGCTGCGGCCAGGTCCAGCCGCACTCGCCGGACCCGCTCGAGCCGGCTGCTGCTGTCCGCGGTCACGGTGATAGCTGCGGCGGCAGGTGTAGCTGCCCTGGTCGGGCTGGCGGGACCGGCGTGGGCCGCCGGTCCGGCCGCACCGACCCTGAATGGTGTCATCGACGCGCTGCGGCTGTGGCTGGTCGGCATCCTCGCCGCCCTGGCGACCTTGTTCCTGACCGTCGGCGGGATCCGCTACCTGACCGCAGCCGGCGACCCTGCCCAAGTCGAACGCGCCAAGGTCGCGCTCAAATCGGCGGCGATTGGCTACGCGCTGGCCGCGATGGCACCGCTGCTGGTCGCCATCCTGCAGTCCGTGGTCGGCACATGACCACAGAGCGCTCCCATTCCCGCCGCCGGGGCCGGCGCATCCGGTTCGGCGGCGGGCTGCTCGCCGTCCTCGTCGGCGCCGGTGTCCTGCTCCCAGCCGGCCCGGCCGCCGCCGTCCCACATGCCGCCACCGCCACGCTCGTAGCTGCCCCGGCGGCATCAGCACCGGCATCTTTGCCGGCGGCGCTGTCTGCCGGGCAGCCGCCGGCCCCAGCCTCGGCTCCGGGCCCGGTGCCGAGCGTGCCGCCGGCGGCGTCGACCTTGGGCGCATCGGCCGTGCCGGTACCCCCGGCGGGCATCACGTTGGTTCCGAACCAGCCCGGCGTCCCGACCACGCCGGCGCCGCCGAGCGGAACTGGGGTCGCCGCGGCCGGTGGCGGTTGTGGGCTGGTCGACGTGGCCTGCCATGTCACGTCGGCGATCAACGGCTGGTTCACCTCACTGGTGAAGTCCGCTTTGATCCCGATCTTGGCGTTGCTGGGCCATTCGGTACTCGCCACCCCCGGACCTGACCGGGCCCGGCCGGGTCGCTGACCTGTGGGGCGCGTCCGCCGCCATCGCCAACACACTGGTGGTGTTGCTGGTCCTGGCCGGTGGCGCGCTGGTGATGGGACACGAGACGCTGCAAACCCGCTACGCCGCCAAAGACGTCGCCCCCCGAATCGTGGTGGCAGTCATCGCCGCGAACGCCAGCCTGGCGCTGGCCGGGATCGGCATCGGGCTGGCGAACAGCCTGTCCGGTGCGCTACTCGGCCCGGGTGTCAACGTCGAGGGCGCTACCGGGGTGCTGACCGCGCTGGTGACCAGCTCGGTCTCCTCCGGCGGGATTCTGCTGATCTTGCTGGGTCTGGTCGCCGCTGTCCTGGGTCTGGTGCTGCTCGCGGTCTACGTGATCCGCGTCGCGCTGCTCGTCGTGCTGATCGCCGGCGCACCGCTGGCGCTGGTCTGCCACGCCCTACCCCAGACTGAGGGGCTGGCCCGGTTGTGGTGGCGGGCCGTTGCCGGGCTACTGGCCGTGCAGGTCACCCAGACGCTGGTGCTGATCACCGCGCTGCGGGTGTTTTTCGCCGCCGGCGGTCATGGCGCCCTCGGGCTTGCCAGCTCCGGTGGGCTGGTCGATGTGCTGGTCGCGATCTGCCTGCTGTACGTGCTGGTCCGCATCCCGGGCTGGGTGTCGCATGCGGTGTTCGCCGGCACCGGCCACTCCCCGTCCTCCACCGTGCGTGCGGTCAAGACAGTCGTGGTCTACAAGGCGCTGCGCGCCGGCGCACTGGCATGAGCAGCCCCGACGGCGACCCGGCCGCAGGTGGCCGGGTCCGGATCCCCGCCGACGTCGACCGCGAGGACCAGATCCTGGCCGGGCTGACCGCCCGGCAGCTGGCCCTGCTCGCCGTCCCCGCCGCCGTGCTGTGGGCGGCCTACTTCGCCAGCCGCCACCTGGTGCCGCTGCCGGTGTTCGCCGCCCTGGCCGTGCCGGCAGCCGTTGCCGTGTTGACCTTGACGCTGGGCCGGCGCGACGGCCTTTCGGCCGACCGGCTGCTGCTCGCCGCCGTGGGCCAGGCTCGCCGTCCGCACCGGCTGGTCCCGGCCCCCGGCGGTGTGCCCGCGCTGCCCCGCTGGGCGCCGGCAGCCCAACGGGCAGGTGAGCAGCCGCCGGCGCCGCTGCGCTTGCCCGTCCATGGTTTGGGCGCCGACGGGGTGATCGATCTGGGTAGCGGCGGTGCGGTGCTGGTCTGCCGGGCGTCGACGGTCAGCTTCGCGCTCCGCACCCAACTCGAGCAGCAGGCGTTGGTCGCCGCGTTCGCCCGCTACCTCAACAGCCTGCCGGCCAGCATCCAGATCCTCATTCGCTCGGAGCCGGTCGACCTCACCGCCATCATCGCCGGCCTGCGGCAGGCTGCCGGTGGCCTGCCGCACCCCGGCCTGGAGGCCGCCGCCCGTGAGCACGCCGACTTTCTGGCCGGGCTCGGCGCCGAGCGTGACCTGCTGACCCGGCAGGTACTGCTCGTGCTGTCCGACCCGAAGAACGACGCCGGGGCGCCCGGGCGGCTGCGGCGGCGCGCCGCCGACGCGGCCGCCGGGCTCGGTGCCGCCGGTATCACCGTCACTGTCCTCGACGGGGCCGGTGCTGCTGTCGTGCTCGCCGGCGCCGCCGACCCATGGGCACCGCCGCGCCCGGCGGGTCTGGCGCCCCCGCAGGACACCATCTTCGGCCTCGACCCGACCACCAGCACCACTACCGGCAGCACTGGCAGTAGCGGAGCCGGTGCGGGGGAGTGGTCATGACACCTGTTCCCGGTTGGGCACGCCGCCGCCGGCTGGCCGCACACCAGCCGCGCCGAGCGCGGCCACGCGCTTCGACCGGGGCGGTGGATCTGCTGGGCCCGCACGCCGTGGCGGTGCACTCGGGCTATCTGGGGCTGGGTGACGGGGTGTGCCGCACCCTGGCGATCACCGGCTTCCCGCGTGAGGTCGGCCCCGGCTGGCTGCAGCCACTGCTCGAACACCCCGGACGGGTTGACGTCGCCCTGCACGTCGAGCCCCTCCCCACCGCGCTCGCCGCCGACCGGCTGCGCCGCCAGCTGGCCCGGCTCGAATCCACCCGCCGCACCGATAGGGCCAAAGGCCGGCTGGTCGACCCGGCCATCGACGCGGCCGCCGACGACGCTCACGACCTTGCCGCCCGCCTGGCCCGCGGGCACGGCAAGCTGTTTCGCCTCGGGCTTTACCTCACCGTCCACGCCGCCGACCGCCAGGGGTTGGACGAGGACTGCGCCCGGCTGCGGGCACTTGTCGCCTCGATGCTGCTCGACCCGGTCCCGGCGACGTTTCGCGCCCTCGCCGGCTGGGTCACCACCCTGCCGCTGGCCACCGACCGGCTCGAGCTGCGCCGCACCATGGACACCGCCGCGCTGGCGGCCGCGTTCCCGTTCACCACCGCCGGACTGTCCACCCCCACCGAACCCGCCAGCACCAGTGGCAGCACCGGGAGCAGCACCAGCACCGATAGCGGTAGCGGTGTGCTGTATGGGGTCAGCACCACCGGCTCCCAGCTGCTCTACTGGGACCGGTTCGCCAAGGACAACCACAACAGCGTCATCCTGGCCCGTTCGGGTGCCGGCAAGTCCTACCTCGCCAAACTCGACGTTCTGCGCTCGCTCTACACCGGCGTCGACGTCGCCGTCATCGACCCCGAAGACGAATACGCCCGCCTCGCCGCAGCCGTCGGCGGCACCTACCTGCCGCTCGGCGCCGCCGGGATCCGGCTCAACCCGTTCGACCTGCCGCCCGGCCCGGATGCGCTGATGCGCCGGTGCCTGTTCCTGCACACCCTGATCGCCGTCCTGCTCGGCGCCCCCCTCGATGCGGCGAGCGCCGCCGCCCTGGACCGGGCGCTGCTCGACACCTACCGAAAGGTTGGAATCACCGCCGACCCCAGGACCCACACCCGGCCCGCACCCCTGCTCGCCGACCTGGTCCGCACCCTCACCATCGCCGGCAGTGCCGATAACAGTGGTGCCGATAACGGTGGTGCCGACGACGCCAACGCCGGTGCCGACGATAGGGCCAGGGACGCTGCCGGCCGGCAGCTGGCGCTGCGCCTCACTCCCTACGTCACCGGCAGCCACCGCGCCCTGTTCGACGGGCCGACCAGCACCGCACCAGACGGGCATCTGGTCGTGTTCTCCCTGCGCCACCTACCCGACGAGCTCAAAACTGTCGGCACACTGCTGACCCTGGACGCCGTCTGGCGCCGGGTCACCGACCCGACCCGGCGCCGCCGGCGCCTCGTCGTCGTCGACGAGGCGTGGCTACTGATGCGCGACCCGGCCGGGGCACGGTTCCTGTTCCGGATGGCCAAGTCGGCGCGGAAACACTGGTGCGCCCTGGCGGTGGTCACCCAAGACGCCGCCGACCTGCTCGGCACCGACCTCGGCCAGGCGGTCGTCGCCAACGCCGCCACCCAAATCCTGCTCCGCCAAGCACCGCAAACCATCGACGCCTTGGGCGGCGCGTTCGCCCTGTCCGACGGGGAGAAAGCCTTTCTGCTCGCCGCCCGCCAAGGCGAAGGGCTGCTCGCCGCCGGCACCGACCGGATCGCTTTTCACGCCGTGGCCAGCGCCGCCGAGCACGCCCTGATCACCACCAGTCCCGCCGAGCTCGCCGACACCGAACCCGACCTGTGACCACACCACCAGCACCGGCAGCGCGTCAGCACCGCCAGCACTGCCAGCACCGTTGCTAGAGCGTTTGAAGGGACACGCCGTATGCCACACCCACTCGTTTACGCCCGCACCGGGCCGTCCGCCTCGCCTACCGTCCCGGCGCCGCACATGCCCGCCCTACCAAGCCCGCGTAAGGTTGCGAACGGGCCGCTGGCCCGTTGGCTGCTGCATCCCGGCGAAACCGAGCACCGCTGGTGGCGTCAGCTCACCGGCCCGCTCCTCCGCCAGGAAGGCCACCTGGCGCTCGCCGCCGCCATTGTCGTCATCTCGGTTCTGACTGTCCTGGCGGTCGGGGCGCTTGTCCGGCGCGGCGCCCGCCGGCGCGGACGGTGGATCCAGATCCGGCCGCCGGTCGGGCCACAACCCGGCGGTGGGCTGGCCTTGTGGCGCCAGCTCACCCCGCTGCTGTCCGCCCGGGCGACCTGGACCGGACCGCGGCCACCGGTCGGCTTCGAGGTCATCGCCGCCCCGGCCGGCACCACCCTGGCACTGTGGGTCTCGCCCCAGCATGCCGGCCGCCGCGGTGGCCCGCGCCGTCGCGACCGCCTGGCCCGGGGCGAGCACCGCCACCGGGCCGGCGCCGCTGCTGGCCGCCGGGCGCGGCACCCGCCGGCGGGTCAGCGCCGGCCGGGTTCGGCTGTCGGTCGCCGAATGGTTCCCCCTCGCCCCCACCCAGCACAGCAGCCCGGGTCCCAGCGGTGGTAGCAACGCCGGTGGGGCATCAGATCCGCTGCGCGGACTGCTCGAGGCGCTTACCGACCTGCCCGCCGGCGCGACCGGGGTGTTGCAGGTCCTGGCCCGACCCGCCGGCGGCCGGCGCCTCGCCCGCGCCCGCCGCGCCGCCCTCGCCGCTCGCATGGGTCTACCGGCCCGGTCGCTGCCGCTTCGGCTGCCCAACCGGCGGCCGGCTGGCCGGCCCCGAAGCGCCGCAGGGGTCGACGGGTTCTCCCTCGATGACGCCCGGCAGATCGCCGGCAAGCTCACCGACACACCACTGTTCCAGGTCGCCATCCGGGTTGCGGTCACCAGCAGCGCCGGCAGCGGCGGCCGGGCCAGCCACAGCCGGCGTGCCCGCCGGCTGTGGCTGCGGCAGATCGCCGCCGCGCTTGGCCTGTTCGCCGGACGCAACCAGCTCATCCTCACCCGGGCGCACCGGCCCGCCGCCGCCCTGGGCAACCGCCGCCTGGGCCGGGGCATGCTGCTGTCGGTCGGCGAACTCGCCGCCATCGCCCACCTACCTGCCGAACCCGACCGGCACGGCATCACCGTCGCCGCCGCCCGCAGCGTCCCGCCCCCCGCCCAGCTCGCCCATGCCTGAGCGCGCCTGCCCATCCGGCACCCGCCCAGCCGGCAGCCGGCCCGCGCACCAGCAGGCGGGTGAGGGTACCGGGCGGCTGCAGCTACGCCCTGCCGGCGACCGGCGCCGGCAGGCCGGCAAACCACTGGGGGACTCCGACGCCGGCCCACCCCGCCCGGTCGCGCTTGCCGTCGCCGACGCCCGCCACCATCTGCATGTCGTCGGCGCGACCGGCACCGGCAAATCGACGCTGCTGACCAACTTGATCCTCGCCGACGCCGCCGCCGGGCGGGGGGTGGCCGTCCTGGACCCCAAAGGCGACCTGGTGGGCGACGTCCTGGCCCGGCTACCCGCCGAGGCCGCCGACCGGCTGGTGTTGATCGACCCGGCCGAAACACTCGCCCCCGCCGCGCTGAACGTGCTCGACACCACCGGCCAAAACCCTGAACTGGTCACCGACCGGGTCGTTGGTGTGTTCGCCCGGCTCTACGCCGCCTACTGGGGGCCGCGGATCGAAGACGTGCTGCGCTGCGCGACCCTGACCCTGACCCGCCAACCCCACCCCACTTTCGGCAACAGACCAGCCGGCGCCGGCCAGCCGGTGGCGACGCTGGCCGACATTCCCCGGCTGCTGTCCGACCCCCGCTACCGGACCACCCTCGTTGGGCGCATCACCGACCCGACCGGCCTCGGTGGTTTCTGGTCCTGGTATGACGCCCTGACCGACGCGGCCCGCGCCGCCGTCATCGGCCCGGTGATGACCAAGCTGCGCGGCGTCCTGACCCGCCGGTTCGCCGTCGACCTGCTCGGCGCCAGCGCCTCCACCTTCAACCTCACCCAGATCCTCGACGGCGGGATCCTGCTAGCCCGGCTGCCCAAAGGTGTCCTCGGTGATGACACCGCCCGCCTAGTCGGCTCCCTGCTGCTGTCAGCGCTGTGGCAAACCGCCACCGCCCGGGCCACCCTGGCCGAACCCGACCGGCTCGACGCCGCGGTCTACGTCGACGAATGCCACAACTTCATGCACCTACCCGGCCCGACGGGCGACGTCCTCGCCGAAGCCCGCGGCTACCACCTGTCGCTGGTCCTGGCCCACCAGCACCTCGGTCAGCTGCCCCGCGAGCTCGCCGACGCCATCGCCGCCAACGCCCGCAACAAGGCCTACTTCACCGTCAGCCCCGACGACGCCCGCATCCTGGCCCGACACGTCGGCCCCTACCTTTCCGCCGACGACCTGACCCGCCTCGACCGCTACCAGCTCGCCTGCCGCCTGCTGGCGGGCGGGCGTGACACCCACGGCTTCACCCTGCGCACCCGCCCCGCCCCCACCCCGGCAGCCGACCACAGCGGCCTGCTGCGCGCCGCCGCCCGAAACCGGGGCCGCACCGCTAGCGCCCGGCGCCACGCCGACCTCACCCGCCAGCTTCACCGCGCCGATCCTGACCTGGCCGCCGGCTCCGGCTGCGGACAGGACGACGGGCCGGGCGAGGGCGTCTGGCCGTCAGTCTTGCCGGCGGTGTCACCGGCTGTCTCACCGTTCGCGTTAGAGACCGCCACCCAGACCCACCCCCCCGCACCGGCGAAACCCCAGCTCAGCGGTCACGTGTGGCGCTCTGAGCGTGAGCCAGACTCCTGATGGACATCCCCACCCGCTCCACGGCGACCCGCCCGCGCGGCAGCGGCCCGTCGTCGGCTTCCGCTCGGCTGCGTGATCCGCTTGCTGTCCTTGGCGTCCTCACCGGCCGCGACCGGCAGCTACTCGCCCTGCTCGGCGAGCATCAAGTGCTCACCACCAGCCAGCTGACCCGGCTCGCGTTCCCCAGCCGCGCCATGGCCCAACGCCGGCTGCTGCGCCTGTATCAGCTCGGCGTGCTCGACCGGTTCCGCTGGTACCAAACCGTCGGCTCCCAAGACTGGCACTACACCACCGGGCTGCTCGGCGCCGAACTGCTCGCCGCCGCCCGCGCAGCCACACCGCCCCGCCCGACCGAGCAGCACCGCCGCGTCTCCCGCCTGGCGGCCAGCCCCCGCCTCGCCCATCTGCTCGGCGTCAATGAGGTGTTCAGCGGCCTCGCCGGCCACGCCCGCACCCACCCCGACGCCGCGCTGAACGCCTGGTGGCCGGAGCGGCGCTGCGCCGAGCACTACAGCACCCTTGTCCGCCCCGACGGCTACGGCCAGTGGACCCAGGCCGGTCGCCGCGTCGAGTTCTTCCTCGAATACGACACCGGCACCGAACCACTGACCAGGGTCGTAGCCAAACTGGCTGGCTACGCCGACCTCGCCGCCGCCGGCGGCCCCGCCCTCCCCGTCCTGTTCTGGGTCCCTACCATCAGCCGGGAAGCCAACCTCCACGCCGCCCTCGCCCGCGCGAACTCGCCGGTCACCGTCGTCACCGCCAACACCGAACTGGCCGCCGGCTACGGCAACGGCCCGGCCGGGGCGATCTGGCACACCCGCCGCAGACCGGACCGGCAGCCGCTGATCGACGTCGGCACCGGCCGCCCCAGCCCACCCGCAGGCGATCCGAGGTCGCCGCCGGCCGGCGGGTGGTGAGCGGCAGCATCACCACCAAGATCCTCGCCGGCGTCGCCGCACTGGTCGCCGGTGTGGTCCTGCTCGCCGGCGCCGCCACCGCCGGCGTCACCGCACTACTCACGCCCACCGGCAGCGGCGGTGCCGCGATCGGCATGCCAGCAGGCAGCGGCGGTCGGGAGCCGGCGTCGGCCAGCGCCTCCTCGATCCCAGCCGGCTACCGGGCGCTCTACCAGCACGCGGCGACCAGCTGCCCCGGGCTGGGCTGGACCGTGCTCGCCGCCATCGGCACCGTCGAGTCCGACAACGGCCAATCCGCCGCGCCCGGGGTCCACTCCGGTGCCAACACCGCCGGCGCGCAAGGACCCATGCAGTTCGAGCCCGCCACCTTCGCCGCCTACGCCCGTCCCGTCCCCGCCGGCGGCGCCGACCCACCCAGCCCCTATGACCCGGTCGATGCGATCTACGCCGCCGCCCGCTACCTATGCGCCAGCGGCGCCGCCGGCGGCCGCGACCTGCCCGGCGCGATCTACGCCTACAACCACGACCCGGCCTACGTCACCACCGTCCTCGCCCTCGCCGCCCACTACACCCAGCCCAACCAACCGGCCGCAACGGCAGCCACCGCCGTCGGCTACGCCCGCTCCCAGCTCGGCGTCCCCTACCGGTGGGGCGGTGACGGCAACGGCGGTTTCGACTGCTCCGGCCTGACCCAAGCCGCCTACAGCGCCGCCGGCGTACAGCTGCCCCGCACCGCCCAACAGCAATACGACGCCGGCCCCCACCTACCGACCGGCACCCCGCTGCAACCCGGCGACCTGCTGTTCTACGGAACATCACCCGCCGACATCACCCACGTCGGCATCGCCACCGACACCCACGGCACCATGGCCGACGCCCCCCACACCGGAGCCGTCGTCCGCACCGAACCCGACTGGCCCGACCTGATCGGCGCAACTCGACCCGGAACCTGAACCTGCCACGGCCGCGGCTGACCCTGTTCGTCGACGCACCCGACGGCCTGGGCCCTCAGCAGCCCGAGCCGATCAACCAGACAAGATCGTGTCTTGCCCCCGTTCGATGAGCCGCTATAGCTACCCTCCGAAGCCCGCTCCGGCTTCTACGCCGGCTCGGACGCACACCGACGCCCGGACGCCTACCAGGAAGCGCT
>JAABUV010006677.1_pt1 | contig 12429 bp, 27 predicted proteins | sample 5559971 | NCBI WGS metagenome assembly JAABUV01 (sample SAMN10711881, study PRJNA513362) | rock metagenome | isolation source: Antarctica rocks | place: Antarctica: Victoria Land, Knobhead nord | collected 2015-12-19
CTGGCTGACCGCGCGGCATCCATACGCCGCATACATGCTATGCAAACTCTTTGATAGGGCTCAAAGATGTTGCTGACCGTGATCCCAGTGGTATGGCGGCCATGTGAAACAGCCGTATGTGCGCAAAAAAGTTTGTCTCACCATGCGCAGCAGCCACATGTATTGATGCAAGCACAGATTGCAGTGCATGCCCCTTTATCCTTTGCACGCCATGCGATAGCTTTTACTTTCGGTCAGCAAAACGAAGCGCTCAAACAGCTTTACATGGCAAGAGCCGCAGCTGTTCCTCTGACCACACAGGCGTTTTTAAGTGAAGGACCGCTAGCATGAACACCAGTCACTAACTTTACATACATGACAGCGTGGCATCACTTCATATTCAGGTCCGCCTTTTCAGACCTAGCGCACCAAATCAGATCTCAACTATCCCAGCTGTACACAACTGGCATGCACTCTCATCACTGCTGCCAAAGCAGAGCTGCCGCCTGCCATACACCCTTGCGCATGCGCACGGCAGCTCGCGACTGCCCCGCCTGCAGACACAGTGGCCCGCGTGCAGACACAATGGGCGGGCTCCTACAGCAGCACCGGTGCTAGGGATGAGGCGCAGCTTTGTACAACAAACTACACTATGCCGTCCTGTTACATCATGCGTTGGCTGACACCCGGGTGTTTGCATTTGCGGGACCCAGCGGTGCGCCAGAGCATGCGGTGGCAACGCCTTCCTAAACGGCTTCACAGCAGCACAGCTGCTGATAGGGCATTTCCAAATTCCTTTACCAGGCTCTTACGCAGAACCGAACATCAGTACCAAACCCTAGCACACTCATCCTAGGGCTCTGTTCCCGCTTCAGGGTCACTCCAGCGGCGCATAGCACTCGCTGGACCAGGCGCCGTGCAGGCCGTGCGGCAGCGGCGCGCGCAGCGGCAGCCGCGCGACTGGCCCCGCCGCCACGTCGCCCGCGTCGAGCACCGCGCAGCAGCTCGCGCGCGCGGCCGCGTCGTAGCACATCGCCAGCAGCCAGGCCGCGCCCTCGGCCGGCTCCTCGGAGCGCGGGCCAGGCGCCGCCCCAGGCGGCGCCTTGGGCACCAGCACGGGCTCGCCGACGTACCACGACGGCCCCGGCCGCCAGACGGCCGTGGCGCCGGTGGCGGTGTCCACGCAGACGAGCGCCTGCTGCGGGCTGTTCGCACCGGGCTCGCGCGCGGCGGCCGCGTACACGTAGCGGTGCCGCCGGCCTGGCGCCGCCGGCGTGCCAGGCGTTGCGTTAGGGAAGGGCAGGGTCAGGCGTGCCAGGCAGTGCGCGCGGAGGGACATGGTTCAGCACGCGCTCGACCCTGCAGGTGCCGCCTCGCGCTTGCATGCATGCCGCAGCGCGCACGCATGCCGGTCACGCACGCCGCGCGCCGGCACGCGACCAGCGCACCGCTCAAAGCCTCTACCCGCGGCATTCTTGACACAACCATGCGCGCCTGGCGCCTGCTGGGCATGGGCCGCACGCCCGCGCCGCCCTGACCCGTGGGCAACATGGGCGACGACGCAAGCCGGCGCGCGCCTTGGCAGTGCGGGTGGACGGCGGGGAACTCCAGCACGCGGTCGCACAGGCGGCGCCGCGAGGCTGCGCGCCCGCCGGTCAGGTCGAGCTCATAGCGCCACAGCTCGCTGGGCGGCTGCAGCTGCGGCTCCACGTCCCGGCAGAAGCTGCGCCCCGAGCCACACGCCTGCCCCGCGCGCGCGCCTTGGTCGGCCCCGCGGCCCGGCTGCAGCCTGGCACGGGGCGGGCTGCCAGGCCGTGCACGGGGGGACTGCGCTGCTGCTGTGCTCTGGGCATGTAGAGAGGGGGGTGACCCTCCCTGCACCGAGCGCGGCAGAAGGGACTGGCGCACCCAGGCGCTGCACCCCTCCAGCAGGCTTGCCAGCCGCGCACCCCAGCATGCTCCCGCGCATCCGACAGGCGCCCAAGCGCGCCCCTGAGCACCGCGGGCCGGCGCGGGCGGGCGCGGGCGGGTCGGCGCCGCGCCGGCACCTGCTCAAAGTCGGGCATGCGCGGGTAGCACACGCAGTCGGCCACCAGGCGCCCGCCGTCCTCGTACGCATTGGCGATGTGGAACACGAACGCCGGCGGCGCCTCCAGTCGCAGCGCAGCGCAGCCTGCCGCGCGTGCGTGTCAGGGGGTGGCTCGGCCCCATGGGCAGCATGCACCGGGCCGTGCTAGTACCCGCGCCTGCACAACAAGAAGCGGACACCGCTGAAGGCCGCTGCTGCACACGCTAGCAGACCTATCAGCTTTCCGCGCAGGCACAGCGCGCAGCATCGCAGCAGGGCGCTTGCACAAAGCCGCGGAGCACGGACCGGCACTCAGCGCGCACCTGTGCCAGAGGCCGGCACGGACGGCCGCGGCAGCACCCACACGGGCATGGCGCGGTCGCGCCCCTGCCACTCCAGGCAGTGAATGGGCGCCGCGCGCCCCAGCAGCAGCGGCAGCAGGCGCAGCCGCGCCAGGTTCTGCGCCGCCCGCCAGCGCAGCGTCACATCATGCAAGGATTAGGTAAGATCCCCTGAGGCATGCGATGGTGCCTGCGCTGAGGCACGCGCACACAGAACAGCGCCGGGCATGCCCATGCATCAAGGACGAGCCACACAAAAAGGCGCTGGGGCTGCCATGCGGGGCGTGCGACGGTGTGCACTGCCATGGGCGCCACCTGGAATATAACGACACAGTTTTCTGTGATTGCCGCGTCGTGCACGAGCGCGTAGCCCTCCAGCACATGCGTTGCCCTCGCAACCAGCTCGAACTCCTGCAAGAATGCAGCAAACCACGGTTGCTCAGAAGCCCACAGCACGCCCACCGTTCCTTTTGTTTGCAGTGTGGTGCAGTTTTACAAGCACAACGCGACACACCAAGCGGCTATGCATTCAATTTGCTTTGCTAACGCCGCCAGCAGCTCTTCTTTCCCTCTGCCTTGCGCAACCTTACAGTGCATGTGAGTGGAGGTTCAACCCGCCACACGCTCCAACATGCCTGAGGCCTGCGGTGTGCAGGACGTCGCACACCTCGTCAAACTCGTACAGCGTGAGCCGCGTGACGGGCCCGCGCGCGGTGAGCGCAATGCGGTGACTGAACACAAGCAGGCGCCCGCTCTGCGCATCCACGTGCGCATGCGCGGCCAGCGCATCCCCGCCAAGCACCACCGCGCCGGGGCGCCCGCGCAGCGCCCGCAGACTGCTGGCGGCCATGCCTGTCCCACATGCCCGCATCAGAAGTGTGCGCAACGGTTCAACAGCACAGCACCATACGGTGACACTGCAATTGAAACAGGCCAGCTGCTGGGCCGGGTTTTCGGCGCACAGCAGGTAGCACGTGTCATGGCTTGGCTTGATGCAAGTTGACTAGCAATTGTGCATTCGACGGGCGCACACATCAGCATGATGTGCATCACCCTCAGATTTTCTTTCATACATGCTTACCAGACACCAGTGTTAATGACGTGCAACGTTGCAGATTCGCTCTGTCCTCTCCGTTCGCGCAGAGCGCGCACCCAGGAGGCGGTTGACCGCAGGCGACCCTGCGTCAAAGGGGAGACCCCGCTGTAGGACGCCGCCGAGCGTGTCCACCCCGCGCGTCGCCAGCGTCGCCGCGTTCAGCAGGTACGGCTGCAACCACACGGGCGTGCGTCAGGCCACACAAAAGTGGCAGCGCTCCGCCTACCGGCGCCGCAGCACTCAGCAGGGATGTCTACGAGCGCACGCGCATGCATCAGTCCATACGGCAGTGACAGCACTCTACTCCACAACACATTTCAGCACATGCTGTTGAGCGGGCTAACGCAGGGTTGTCCTCCAGTGCGGGTTCGCAGCCACACTGTGCCGAGCAGAATGCTGCTGGCGCGCACGCCTGAGGAGCCGCCTGTCGGGCACTGTGTCTACCTGACCCCAGCCCTGCATAGGGCAAGCACTGTCAAATGCGAGCGGGCCACGCCCACCTGCCCGGCCTCGAAGGTCGCCAGCAGCCGCCCGGCCCAGGGCAGCACACCCGTATTGGCCACGTTGCGCACCTGCCACGCAGCCCCATGGGCAGCCATGCAGTGAGCATGCATGCCCGGCAAGTGCGCCCGGCCGTGTGCCAGTGCCTGAGCAGCCGGTGGCATTGCAGGCGATCGTTGCAAGCCACCTGCTGCTGCGCCTCTGCCTGAACAGCCAGCGGCAACGCAGGCCATCGTTCCCAGGCCACCTGCTGGTCAGGCAGTGTCAGCTGTGCCGCGGGACACAGTAGCATGGAGCCGGCACTGTCAATGCGCCAGGGCGACCCACCGCCACGTCCAGCGCGTTGGCGAGCCAGCCGCCCGCCAGCGGCGTGCCGAACGTGCCGCGGTACAGCACGCGGCCGGCGCGCTCCTCATCGCAGTACCTGCTCCCGGACCGCCCACATCTCGATCCCCATCCCCCTCCTCCCTCTTTATTAGCTGGGTCTCCCTGGTACTGGGCATGGCGCTCATGCAAAAGCCTCGACTGTTCCAGAGACAGCTTGGGTGATCCATGACCGGCGCTGTCTCTGCACTGCGCAAGCCTCTTGAGGGCAGCAGCAGCCTCCAAGCCCAGCAGCGACAGCGCCAAGCCACCGCACATGGCCGGGAGCGCGGGCAGGTGCGGCTCGGGCGGGGCCGCGCACTCCTGCGTGCGCACGAAGCGCGAGCGCAGGTACGCGCGGCCCCCGCGAAAGGCGATGCTGACCACCAGGCCGTGCCCGTCGAAGGGATGCGCAAGCTCCTGCCCGCCCACGGTGAACAGCCCGGGCCCATTCCTGCAGGGGTGTGGACCATGTGACTGCAGCGTTCCCTGAGTGTGCCTGTTCTTGCCCCGCAAGTGGGTGCTCACTGCTCGAGCTTCCTGTTCTCGGCAAAGACAAGAGGTTCAGTGAGCAGCCTGCACTCACAGGGAAGCCACAAACGGGCAAGCTGGGACAGCAGCAAAGTGCAAAGATAAACACGCATCGTGTCACTCTCTCTCGCACGGGCATAGGCTCCCTGCAAGAAGCAGGGGCGGCCAAACATCAGGCAGTGCCACTTCCAGGTGCTTTGGCAGCGGAGCAGGACCTGTAGAGCGTGCCCTCCAGGTCCCGCGGCAGCCTGCCCTCCACAGGGAGCCAGTAGCCATCCCCCTCCTCGGCGCAGTTGGTGTAGGCGGACGCCCACGCCCTGGCGCACTTTGTTGCTCTCAGTGGCCTCTTGGTAGTAAGCAGCGTAACTGCTTGGACTCATCAAGGATACTGCCAGGACTGTACCTCCTGTCCCACTCCAGCGGCCCGGACAGCGGAGCATCCGTGCTTATAGGCGCTCGCGCACTTGCCGCCGCTCGGAGCGGGGCGGCCTGGAGGGGGCGCAGGCTGACAAGCTGGGTCACTCTCCGAGGCTGGAGGCCGGACCAGGCTGCACCCCGCAAGGGTGTGTGGGACTGCAAGGCAGCCCCATGCAGACAGTCCGGCGCTGCAGCCATCACCGGCCCCTGGACCACCAGCACGTTCACAGGCACAGAGCCTTGAGACACAGCACAGCTCAATGCCTGCCTGGAGCGAGGAGCGTTTGAAGCTACAGCGAATGGGCAGATAACCCTCCCAGGAGCCTTTTTACCAACGGCACACGGCAGTGAAAAAGGGCAGAATTGCGCTGCATACGGTCGTGCGGAGCTCAAGAGCTGTGTGCGTGGGAAGATGGGGAACAGCGTGTCTACCACATCGCAGGCTTGGATTACCCGCCAGTAAACGGTACGGCCTGGATGAGACGTTTGCCCGGATTATAGCCAGACATACTTACCAGCGCTGTATCTGACCACGTGTGTGTCTTTGCAGGCTACTACTACGTGCGCCCTGCTGCCTGGCAGCGCCAGTGGGAAAGAGGCGCTTTGCGCATGCCGCAGGAGCATTGTGTGCAAGGGCTTGGCCCAGCACCTTGCGGAGTTCAGGCTCAGGCTGGTGGCTGAGTGGCCGTGCGTGTCGTCGCAGAGTGATGAGGGTGGCTACGCGGCATACTGGGTACCCCCCTGCATGCTTATGCATGCGGCTTGGAAACAAGTGCATGCTTATTGATTGCTTGACGGTGCTTGCTGGCTGCATCTGAGCATCCACACACTTTGTTCATTTGTTGAATTTGGCCTGAAGACTGTTTTAAACTGAACAGGTCTTCTTCGTTATCTTTGCTCTGACAGCCATTGTCTTCGCTGTGCTGACGTTCATGAAGCCACCCGGAAGGCGCCTGCATGGCTGTGCGTCCTGGGCATGTTGCTGCTGTTCATTGTGCAAGCGATTGGTTTGTACTTGTGCACGACAGCTAGGGCCTCAAAGGGCTTACTCATATGCATCACTTGTGTTTTTTCTTCGCTGTTTTTCAGCGTCATGGGGGCTGCCCTCATCAGCAATGTCGCAGTCTGACGATGATGTGTTGTTCTTTCTCTCTTTCATACATGTGCTGACGGAAGTGTGCGGCAGACATTACGACCACCGTCGTTATTTGCGCCACAGTAGCCTACTACTCCATGGTGCGCGTCCAGCTATCGCCTCGAGTGTGGCCAAGCGTATGCACGGGAGGCTGTTGCGACCGTGTGCTTGCTCATAGGCCTCGCGCGGCGGCGACACTACTGTGCGGCTGTACTGGAACCAGGCTCAGGCCCGCGACATCTTCTATGCACGCTACATTGATTGGTGCGCGCTCACTTCGTGCACTTGTGCTACTGTCTTCCCTATTGCCATGGGCTTGTTGTGCTCTAGAGCTGTTACTCTTACTATTTTCAGTACGTTTTCAACAAAACAAAACGCTGTGGCGCAGGTTCATCACCACGCCGCTGCTCCTCCTCGATCTGCTGCTGCTGTCAGGCGTGTCTGTCGGTACAGTGGTCTGGTGCGCCCTGCGACGTGCGACCTATGACGCTTTGTACAGCATCTCTGGAGACGTGTCAGCGAGGAGGAGTGTGCATTTTTTTGCACTGAGCTCAAACCCCTTTTCAGGCAAAGTGATGGCTCACCATGCAGGGTCATCGTGGCAGACATCTTCATGATTGTGCTCGGCCTGATGGGCGCGCTGAGCAACCACGGGTACCGCTGGGGCTGGTATGCCATTGGGTGCCTGTTCCAGATCGTCATCGTGATGGGCCTGGTGCTGGCCGGTGAGCACAGCCGCCCCGCCCTTTTTTCAATCAAGCCCCACCGCCTGGTGCACACATGCTGCGATGCGAAAGTGCAGGCGCTGAGCTGGCTGCTGCATGCAGGCATGAAGAGCGCCTACCTGCGCAGCAACTCGCTGGGCAAGCTGTACGCTACGCTGTCCATGTTCATCGTCGTCGTCTGGTGCGCCAGACGCCCTTTGGTGCGAGAGAGTTGAAAGGGCTTGGCCTGCCTAGTCAGTCCAATGTCTGCTTCCCGACATGACACGAGCACGACGCTGGTGCATATCGACGAGAAGAGCGTGCATGATTTGCTGTGCGCGCCCGCGTTTGTGCGCATTGGTGGATGGACTAGAACGAGCATGACTGGCACCCACACCGTTCGTGTCGCAGGTGGGGCTACCCGATCATTTGGGGCCTCGCAGAGGGCTCCAACACCATCTCTGTCAAGGCGGAGGTGCACCCCGGCGGCCCTGATCACCTTGTTTCCAGGCCAAGATGTAAGGTCGCCTGCATGTGCGCACGGAAACAGTCACACCGGGTGGCAGAGATGTATCCATCACTGACAGGGCTGTGGGCTGAGCTGTCGCAGATCGCATGCTACGGGTGCCTCGACGTCATAACCAAGGTCGTCTTTGGCTACATCCTGATGTCCTCGCACGCCGTCATCGACAAAGTGCACGACACCGAGGAGTCCGAGTGCGCGCCCGCCGCTTGCCAAGGGCTTGTTGCATGGATGGGACGTGTGCTGCCTGGGTGGGGGTGCTGCCGGTGGGGTTGCCCGCCCGGCACTGTGTGTGACCGCTGCAGCCCTGTGTTCCCATGTCCACATCATGAGCGTGCTCGCGCCTGTGCAGGGGCCGGGGGCAGCCCAACCTGATGGGCGCGCCCATCCATGCGCCGTTCAACCCCTTGGCCTATGGCAAGCCCGAGGCGGCCCGCGCGGTGCCGATGACCGGCGTGCCCGCCCAGACCGCGTCTGTGGCCAGCCCCGACGCGGCCCGCGTCGGCGTAAATGCGGTGTAGTGGCCCCCCTGATGGAATTGGGTTGCGTTTCATTTCGGACGCATGTGCATAGCGCATGATTGGTGAGGCAAGAGCGCACTGCGGACTGCGGCGTTGCACAGCCTGTTCTGCAGGCGTGTGCGTGTTTTAGATGTACGCGGTGATGAAGAAGGATGAACTTGCTTGCTGGTCTTGTCTGACCTCCGGCCGGCTCACACCTGTCAACTCCGTGGCCACTATATGGGGCTGCTGGGCGCCGCGCCTTCCGTGCAATGCATGTTTGACACTGCCTGACTGTCTTGTCGGGACTAGGCTGTTCTGCATGATCAGGCAGTGGGCCTCTTCGTGCCTATGCCGCTTTGTGGAGATGTGAAGTGCGAGTGTGCTAAGTTGTCCGAGGTTGATCGAAGCACTTGGTGTCACCGCAAACTCTGTGCGTGCACTTCAAATGCTCGCATGGACGTTGATGTAACATAGTGGTCAGTAACGTACACATGTTGGTCGGTGTCGTGACACTCTATGTATGTCACAACATGATGTTACGTGAGCAGGAGGCCGTGCCTCTGCCTAGCTCTGCCGTGTAGATATTCATATTTGCACCTTCAGGTGTTCCTCAAGTTTCTAAAGCTGAAGATCCGAAAACACATCAAGACATTGCAAGACAACATGCAATGTCTCCCAGCTGCACCTCAGAGGGTAAGTGAGACTGCGCAGGACCCAGAGCGCCGATTCCCTGCAACACGTCTGAATAGAGAATGCGCAACAATGCCGGCACATACAGCGCACCCATCACCCATGGCCAAAAGCAGGAGCGCCATGAACAATTAACACTCCTATGCTCAACATTGCCTGTGACCTTGCGCATCACTCCCCTGTGGATGGCAGAGGAGCCCACCTACGGCTAGCGCATTGCATGGAGAAAGAGAAGGAGCGATGTGCACAAGGCTCAATGCAGGAGGTGCCATTCCAGCCTCATGAGAGCATCTGTCGTGCGTCGGGCCCTCCAGGCAAACAGCGCAATGGCGCACAAGCGCTGCGCTGGCGCCCTCGGCAGCGCCCTTGCGAGTCGCCTCTCAGGTGGCCACGCGCGCGGCCTGGGCTGCGCCCAGCGCCGCCGCAGGCCCCTCTACGAGCCAGAGCCCAGCGTGGCCGACAGGGCGACCTCGGGGCGCGGGCGCCGAGCGCTGCGCTCCGCGATGAACGTCGCCGCCGCGTTGTCGACCTGCCACAGGCTGCAGCGCCAGGTGCGCGGGTCCCACGCGTTCAGTCGCTGCAGGCTCGGCCCCGCCTGCGCGTGCAGCCGGGGCGTCAGCAGGCGGCGCGCGGGGCGGGGGAGGCAGGCGGCGCGCGCCAGTGAGCACGCAGCAGCCGGCCGCGCACAACGCTCGTCCCGCCACAGGAGCAGGCCGCGCTCGCACGCGGGCGCGCGAGCGTGTCTGGGGTGCCGCGATGCAATGGTGCGCACACTGCGGGCTTGCACGCGCTTGCGCGTCCCTTGCTCGCCCGGCTCGCACCAGTGCAGGCACTCCGAGCACCCGCTGCGGGCACAGACCGTGCGCAGCGTCGCCCGCCGCGGGCGCGGCGAGCGCGCGCCCGCGCGCTTGCAACCGCGCACGCACCCCCACCTGACCTCAGGGCGCCGCAGGGCCACAGGCGCGGCTGGCCTCGCCCGCTGCACATATGATTAGGGTTAGGGTAGAGTACCTGCAGCGCGGCCGGCTCGCAGGTCCAGAGCGGCGCGTCGAAGAAGACGGTGCGCGCGACGCGGTCGCGGCGCACGCACAGCGCGTCGCCGGGCGCCGGCATGTCGGGCGCGCCCACCGCCAGCGTGCCCAGCGCGGCGTAGCCGGCCGGCGCCACCGGCTCCCAGAGCGTCACCGGCGCGAAGCCCGCGTGGCCGTTGTGGCGGTACACGAGGTGGAAGTCGGCCGGGTGCGCGGTCGCGCCGCGCGGGCGCGCCGATTCGTCGCGGTACACCTGCGGCGCGCGCGCGGCCGGGGTCGGCGCGCGCCTGCTGCGGGGGGAAAGTGGCCAGCCGTCGGCACGCGCACCCCTTTGCATGTCATATGAGCGCTCCGCATGTTAGATGAGGCTTGCCAAGCTCACCGCCACATGCGAAAGCACAGCGGGCGCTCCCGGGTCGGGGCGCCCTGGCCGGGATGCGGCGCAGCAACAGGGCGCGCGAGCGGGCGCCCGCACGGCGCACACGCAGCTCGAGATCGAAGGCCGGGTCACGTGCAGCCCCATTCGCGACAGCGGCCTCGCGCGGTGCGCAGCCGGCAGCGGTGGAACAGCCCAGGCGGCGCGCGCACGCAACCAGAGGCAGGCGCGGCCCTGATCACGGCCACGGCTCCCAAGGCAGGGCGCGCGCATGAGCCGATGCGGCAGCGCGCCTACCAGTGCAGGGCGGGGCCCCGGCGTGCGCGCGGGCACGGCGCGCGCACCTGCACCGGCTGCGTCGGCGGCTCGCGGCCGAGCGTGGCCACGTCGCCGAGTGGCGCGTACCCCGGCGGCGCGACCGGCCGCCACACGCTGACCGTGCCGCTGCCGCCGCGCGCGTGCCAGACCAGCCAATACTCCATGCTCGGCATGGCCGCCGGCAGCGCCTGCGTGCACCGCGCACCGCATGCACAGGTGAGCACGCCTGGCATTTTTACTTTGGCTGGCATCCGGGACGGCCCACTTGCGGCCAGCCGTGAGAGTGAGCCTGTAGCAGGAGGCTGCATAGGACAGCGGCCGGTAACTGGTCAGCGCATAAGAGCTGAGGCCGGGAGCACGGGGACGGGGCACGGGGCGGCCGCGCGCGCCTGCGGCGGCAGCTCGCCCGCGTCCTCGCCGCGCCCGGACGCCAGCTCGGCCAGCGGGTCGGCCGCGGCGCGCGCGCGGTCGGCCGCCGCGCGCGCGCGCAGCGGGTCCGCCGTGTGCTTGGCGGCCACCGTGAGCGCCACCGCGCGCAGCTCCTCCGCCTGCCGCGGCCGCGGCGCGCGCTGGTGGGCGGGCGGCTGACCCGGGCGGGCGCTCTGCGCACCGTGCGCGGGGCACAGGGCCTGCAGACCAGGCATGGACGCCCTCAATCTGAACATGGCATGGGTTCGATCTATTCAACTGGTTGAGTGTCAAGGCTTAATCGACGCCGCCCAAGTCTGCATGTTGCTGATGACAGATAACAGATTGTGCAGTGCGGCTCACAGACTGCGACCTACAGGAGAGCGCTTGCAAGCAAACAGAGGCCGGGGAGCGGCGGCCGGCGCGCTGCGGGCCTGCGCGCGCCTGCGCGGAGTTGGGGAAGCAGCGCAGCTCGTGCGCAAGCGGCTCATCCTCCTCCTCGCCCGGCGAACCGCGCCGGTGCACGGTCAGGCGGTCCGGGTGCGGCAGCTCGGCGTGCGTCCAGCGCAGCTCCAGCGCCAGCAGGTCCTGCCGCGCGCGCGTGGCTGCGCGTCACAGGTGCGGCGCGCGCCGCAATGCACCGCGCCGCGGCGCGCGGAGGCTTACACTCGGTAATGGCCGGCGTGCGCCGCGCCGTGGCCGCGCTCGTAAGGTGGCTTGCACGCCGCGCTCGCGCAAAGACGATGCGCGGGAGGCACCCCTGGACGTGCACATGGGTCTGCGGCACCCCGGCTCGACGGTCACAGCCCGCGCTCGCCGCACGAGCTGGGGGCGCGCTCCGGAGTGCAGGCGCGATGTACAACAAGAACTGGGGCAGCATGCTGCTGGCGCTCCGCCGCCGCGCACCCGCCACTCGACCGCCCAGCGGATCTGCCCGGCCGGCACGTCCTCCTCGCTGCCGTGCGTCGCGCCGGCCGCCGCGGCCGCGTGCACCGCGGCAAACCTGCGCGCGCCGCGCCGCCGTCGGCCGGCCGTCGAGCACGCTCAGACTGCTGGACTTTCACAAGAAACATGGCGGCGCCGGGCGGCGCGCCGCGCCGCTTCCCCCACACCAGCGCGCCGCGCCGGCCATGCCCCGGGCGCGCGGACGTGACCCTGTTGGGCGCGCGCACCACGCGCGTGCACCGCCCGGGCTGGCGGGCGCGCAACCAGCGCACCCGGGCGCGAGCACGAGCAGCAGACGGCGGCTGGTCAGCAGCGCCACGCGCTCGTCCGGCAGCAGGAAGTGCTCCTCGTACGCCTCGCCCGGCGCGGCCGCGCCGCCGCGCCGCGGCCGCCGCGCCAGGCCGCCCAGCGGGCCGGTCGCGGCGGCCGACGCGCGCCACATCAGCGCCTGGCCCACCGCCTCCACGCACGCCTGCGCGCGCGCGCCGCTCGGGCGGCCG
>JAABUV010006679.1_pt1 | contig 12428 bp, 15 predicted proteins | sample 5559971 | NCBI WGS metagenome assembly JAABUV01 (sample SAMN10711881, study PRJNA513362) | rock metagenome | isolation source: Antarctica rocks | place: Antarctica: Victoria Land, Knobhead nord | collected 2015-12-19
CATGTGTTTGGCCGGGCGCTGAGCTCATAGCGGAAAGGCGCTGGGCTGGTGCAAGTGGCTGGGGCGCAAGGGGGGCGCGCAGAAGGGCTCGAACCAGGGATCTCAGCTGGGGCAGGGGGCAGGCTAGCGTGGAGGGACTTGCAATATTTGGCTGGCGAGGCGTCAGAACTGTCGACCGTGCTGCAGTGCGGCCGAGGGTGGCCCCTGCGCGGCGTTGCCGAGCCGGCGGGGCCGTCCTGCGTCTGCACTGCGCTGTGTGACTGTTCGGCGTGCTTGGCCCCTGCGCAGAGCAGGCTTTTTCCGTAGGCAGGTGTATCATGAGGGACTCAGGCTGTGAGCCTCGATGCCGGGATGGGCTTGAGAAGGGGAACGAACTTGCATGTTTGCTGCTGAGCATCCACCCCTGCGGTGCCCACCCTGCAGGCGCTGGCGCCTTTGATTCTGCTTGACGTGCTTGACGTACGCAGTGATGCTTTCCGCCCCCAGCTCCCTTGTTTGCTTTCGCAAGGCTGCCTGCCGTGCTGATGCCACTCGCCATCTGCTGCACGGCGGCCCCCCGCATGCTGGGGCAGCGCAGCGCAGGGCCTTTGATTGCACCATGACTGTTTTAGGGCAGGCCCACATATCTGCCCAACCCTGTTTGGGCACCGTGCGCGCATCGCTTTTTCAGGCGTGTCTCATCATGCAAGTGCAAAAAGCCCATTTCGAGTGCCGAGCTCAAATGTATCTGTGGGCGAAGTTGCGTCGGGCAAGTTGCCCTGGTTTTCGCACTGTCCATGGTCCTCGGGCTGAACACGGGCTGCCGCATGGACGTTGTGCGCGCTTTGCGAACTGGCGCCCAGGGGTCCCGCTGGTCTGTGCTGAAGCTGGTTGATGAATGGGAAGTAGCATCTATAGCATTGGTAGAATGTTGTTGTTTGGGCTGCGCCCTCTGCTGGGTGAACAGCCCCGCGGCATGCCTGTGCGCTAGGACCCCCTGCAGGCCGCCCACCACAGCAGGATGCCCGCCTTGCCTGCAGATCAGATGAGCCTGGCTGCCTCTCCGGCATCCATGTCGTGCGGTCCCCGCCTCACAGCTGAAGTCTGCTCGGTGTGGCATTGACACTCCCCCACCATGTCGTGAGCAATTCAAACACGCCTGCTCTCATGCGCGTGACTGCCATTGGCCTGTTGTGTGTTGGCCTGTTGCGCTCCCACAAGGCCTGCACAAGTGGGGCCTTGCCTGGATGTGCGGCTTGACGTGCTGCCTCCGTGCAGATGGGTGGGTGCATTGCATGAGTGTGCCTGCTCCTAGGCACTCTTTCTTTACCAGCCTCCCTTTCTAGTACGCGCGCTATCCTTTTCCCAATATTTGGGTTGAGAGGCGGGCTCCTAGGGCCCCGCATTCGGATTCTGTATCTTTCTTTGGGGGTGCGCTGTTTAGGCATCATGCGCAAAGAGATTTGTGCGCAGACGGGGCCGCCGAGGCAGGGGCTGAGTGCGCTAGCTGTGTGCTGACGTCCACTTCATAGCTTGGCCGAATGTGGTGATTGATTGATCGTGTGACCTTGCATGAGAAGTATTATCCCTGGGCGCACCCGCGCGGCGGGGCTCGCGCCCAACATACGGAGCCGCGCCGGTGCATGCCGCTCCCTAGGCAGCTCTTCGGGTGTGTCTTTGTGAGTTTGCAGGAGTATCGAATGTCAGTTTCTTTATCCTGCGGATTTAGTGAGCGTCTGGTGCATGCGTGTGCGCTGGGCATCTGCTAGGGCAAGCCATGCCAGGGTTTGACGCTCGTCAAATGTCCAGCGCGCGCTGCTCCCGGGCCAGAAGTAGTCCAAGGGTCGCTGGCGTGAATATGCGCATTACCAATGCTGCATATCCAGTGTCCTCACAGCAACGTATATGTATCACTTGCTTGGGACGAGTCTGGATTGTGCAGCCCATTCGGCGCGCGTATATGTTTCAACGTGTCTTTGCTGGGGGCAGACACGCCCTGCGCCCTGCAGGGCGCAGCGCCCAGGCAATGCTCTGCTCCTGTGCGGTGTGTGTAACAAGCGCAGTTTTTTCTATCTGGATTTCTAAGAAACGCTTGAAGCTCTGTTCCATCTCTTAAGCTGTGTGTGGCTGCATGGCTGTGCCTGCTGTGATGCCGGCATGAACATCGCCCTCCGCGGGTCGAGCACACCAAGCAGTCTGCAGGCCTGGCCTGGGCACAGACTAACATGCGCGGCCATGCCTGTCACCCAATGTGGCTCCTGCATGCCCGGAGTCAGCTGATCACTCTGCAGCACACTGCCCTGCAGTGCTACTCTGCCATCCCCACTGCTGCATCTGTCCCACCACACTGCACCTCACTTTTGCGCACGAACAGCGCACGAACAGCGCACGAACAGCCACACACACACCTGCCACCCCAGCATTACTTGCACAGAGCTATGACGTCCAGCACATGCACGAACGCTTCCTGCTCTTTCCCAAACAGACGCAGGACGCAGCGCCCGCCGCTGCACGTCAACGGCATCGGCAGCATCTGCCACTGGCGCGGGGAGGCGTCGCCGCTCAGGGCGCGCCGTGCGCGCCGCGCGCGGCAGCCTGGCCCGCCGCGGCGGCCATGGCCGCGATGCTCAGGCCCGCGGCCGCGCCGGGTGCGGGCGCTGGGGCCGATAACCCTAGCCCCACCCCGGAGGACGTGCCGCCGACGGGTGCGGACTGCCCCGCCGCAGCCGCAGGAGCCCCGGCCGGCGGGGCCTCGTGCGCACCAGGGCCCGCCGCCGGCTCCGGGGCCATTTGACGCGGCTGCTCGGCTGCAGCGCCGCCCATCGGCGCCGGCACCGCATGGCCTGGTGAGGGAGCCGCCGCAGGCCCGCTGTGCGGCTGCGGCTGCGCGCCAAGCGGCCGGCCCCCTGCCAGAATGCTGGCCCCCAGTTATTTCTGCCGTGCGTGTGCGCCCGCATGCCGCACACTTGCGCACACGCCCATCACCGCGGCGCTCAGGCACTGCTCAACGTGCGCTACCACCGCTAGATATGTAGCGCAGTCTGCGCCAGCTGCCGTCAGTTGGCAGGCGGGGTTAGGGGCGCGCCTGGCTTTGCGGCGAGGGGCTGCGGCGTGACGCGCCGCGGCTGCGGCGCCTCCGCGCGCTGTGCCTGCTCAGGCTCCCAGGTGGCCGCCGCCAGCTGCTTGGACGCGCCAGACTGCAGCGTCGCCGCGGCGTCGGCCGGCGACTCTGCCGCATGCGGCCGCGGTTGCTGCGCCGGAGCCGCCGGAGCGCCAAGCGGCTGCGGCGCCAGCCGGCGCGGCGCGAGCGGCTGCGGCGTCAGCCGCCGCGGTGCCGGCGGCGCACCAGGCGCTGCAAACGGCCGCGCTGGCGGCGGGCGCATCGGCGGCGGCCGGCTCAGGCTGGCCTGCGCATGCACAGGTGGTGAGGACGGCGTTGATACAGTCCTGCAGAAGACTGCAGCCTCTTGAGTCTCCCCACAGGTGACACTTTTTTGGGAGGCTCATCAGACAACAGTCTCCCACGAGATCTCAGGGCTGGGCATCAGGCTCTGCGCAAGCTCGCTGAGCAGGGTACTTGGTTATAGGCATGGGGTGGGAGTGCATGCCTTGGCGGCGACCGGGCTGGCGGGCTTGGCGGCGGCGGGCCCGGGCCGGCGCGGCGCATGCGTCCCGCTCGGCGGGCACAGCGTCGCAACATGCGCGGGCAGCTCGCCAGGCGCGAGCGCGCGGCCCAGCTCACCGGGCTCAAACGCGGCCATGCTGCACGGACATCCAAAAAAAGCTCAGCGGCTGCTGCAGGGGCTCAACACTTAATAGAGTGCAAGTTTACTCATGAGCTGCCATAGTGGTGGGATGAGCCTGCGTGCGCACGGCTGCACAAGGCGCAGGCGCCGAGGCCCCTGGGAGAGAGCGCGGTGGGCTGGCGGCAGGCCTGTGGGCTGCAGCGGGAGGGCGGGCCAGGGTCTGCACGCAGCGGCGCCCTCGCCTGCAGTAGCCGTCGTAGGACGCGACGGCGAGGAAGCGCCCGTCCCGCGACCACGCCAGGTCAGTGATGGGCTCCGGGTGCAGCGTGCCCATCAGCGCCAGCGGCAAGCCGCCCGCGGCCGCGTCGTACAGCGCCTGCCGCAAACCCCCGCCGCCACGCATCAACGGCCATGCACTGCTAGAGCCCTCTGGCAGGGCGGTTACGAAGTTGAGTGCTGCGCCACCCAGCGCCTGCTGCCCCCTGCTGTCCAGCGAGATCACTTGGCAGGAGCGCTCGCAGTGCCGGCATGCCGACGCCATGCTATCAATGTGCTGGCGACATTTGGCGGCCTGCATGTGCATTGGCATGCGGGCTGGAGGGCGCGGCACAGTGCACACAGCGCGCCATGCCTTGCCAGCCCGGCACCCTGCATAGCAGGCGGTGGGGGCCGGGCGCACGATGCTGTCCATGGTGGCGACGGCCAGGACGAGGCGGTAGGGCAGGCGGCCGGCGGTCGCCGCGGCGGCGGGCCGCGCCTCGCCGGCCGCGCCGGCCGCGGGCGCAGGCTCCGCCGCAAACAGCACCGGGCAGAAGCGCACGGCGACGACTGGCTGCACGCGATAAATATGTAGGGTTTCAGCATCGGCGGCATGAGCAGCGCATGGCGAGGGGAGGGTGCGCAGCCAGGGGCGGCTGGCACGACTGGATGTGGTGCTGCCGGCCGCCGGGCGGACGCATGCTGCGTGGAGGCGCGCGTGCCGACCAGCGTGCCAACTTCAAAAAATTATCTAGTGCCGCAGGCAGCCAGGGCACAAATAAAACCATTAGGGCATGGCACGCAAGGCGGTCTAGGGGCGGCGTCGGGCACGCGCCTTGAGCGCGGGCAGCGCCAGCCAGGGCGCCGCCCAGCGGCCGCGTGCGTACAGGTACGCGGCGTTGTGCACGCGGCCGCCCGCGCGCGCCTGGAACAGCCCCGCCGGCACCGCCAGCAGCGAGCCTGCTCGCCCCCGCCGCGACTCGCTGGAGTCACACGCACACGGCGCACGCGCCGCAGCCATACCTGCCAACTCACTCTGATCAGGGGAACCGGGGGCAGACGCAAAGCCGTGTGGAGCTACGCACGCGGCCCATCGCGGCCCGGTGCCCCATGCGGAAGACAGGGATGCAGACTGGGACACTCGTCCGCAGTGTACGCGCGTGGGCGCGCAGGCCCGGACCGCATGAGCGAGGGCGCACCCTCTGGCGACCACGCCAGCCGCCGGAAGAAGCTGTTCAGGCCCTCGTCGTGGAACAGGTGCGCCGCCGCCGGCTTGCCGCGCTCGGCGCTGCCGGCGCGGCCGTCCTGGGGCGCTGCGGCCGCGCCCTGGTCGGCGTCAACGCTGGGGTTTACGCCCTGCGCAGGGTGGGCGCCGGGCGCGGGCGCGCCGCCGCCGGCGGGCCGCGCCGCGGCGCGCTTCTTCAGCACGCTCTGGCACACAAAGTCGCGCGCGGTTGCGATGCATGGGCCGGCGCCTGGGCGCGCGCGCTTGCCAGCGGCGGGCGGCTTCAGGCCGTACACCCTGCCGGCGCGCGGGGGTGTAACCTTAAAAGCTTCCATATTATGCTTTCATGGCGTACTGGCAAGCAGAGCGTGCAGGGCAGCTCTGACGACTGTCTGCTGTGGAACTTCATAGGCGCCGCAGGATGTCCTTGCGGTCGCTGCCAAGGAACCGCCGCCGCCTCGAGGGCGGCGGCCGGGGCGCGCCGGCAGCTGCGGTCCGCGGACTGCGAGACGAGGTACTGGCGCGCCGGGTCCCATGCGACGCCCTGCACGTAGTGGCTGTGGTTGGCCAGGCGCAGGCGGCTCTTGCCGGCGTCCACGTCCCACAGCACGCAGATGTTCTCGATCGAGCCGGACAGCAGCGCGCTCGCGTCGGGCGCCCACGCCAGGTCGAACACGTCGTCGCTGTGCCCGCCCCTGCGCGCGAGCACGGCGCGGGCGCCTGACAGCCTGACTGGAGCTTGCGCAGCCGCTCAGCCCCTGCCAAGATGCCATGCTGTGGTGCAGGTATCTAGTGCTTGCAACACTGCGCCAGGAGCTGACTGCAACACACCACAGCTTGGCAGGTGTCCAGGCTGTGCAGGCCTGTGTGCAGCACTGCTGCGTATACCACGAGACAAGCTGCTGAGTCTGCCCTCCAAGCGCTCTGATGCGCGCGCCTCAGGGGCAAGGCAGCTCGCCAGCCATGCTCTGAGTGGCCGGGGTCTGCGCCGAACGCCGCCGCGCCGCCGTCCGCGGTTGGCCGCCAGAGCACCAGCTCGCCGCCATCGCCAGCAGACGCTAGAACATCGCCTGCACAGCCGCCCCAGGGCCGCTTGGTGAGCAGGACGGCAGCGTCAGACGCTTTCTAGACATCAAGATTCAGTCATCAAGTCAGCGACGATGCTGTCTAGGACAGCCGTCCGGCGCGCCTGCTGGTGAGAAGCGCACGCAGTTCACGGTCTTTGCATGACCGCTGAGGCTGGACAAGTGCGTGACGGCCGGGCTGCCGTCCTCCAGCTGGCGCACCTGCGCTCAGCAACGCAGCGCGCGCTCGGCGCCACAGACTTGAGTATAGACTGTGATGTGGTGGGAAGGGGCGAGCGCATCACACCTGCCAGAGCTGAAGAGCCGCGCGCCAAAGGTGATAGCAACGTGTCAGTTTCTGCTGCTGCCTTGGAGGTAACAGAGGTTCAAAGCAGGCTTCAATGAGCGCTTTCACCTTGATCTCTTTATCAGCGCCGCCAGTGGCGAGGATGCCAGATGGGTGAAAGTCCAAGGTGTACACTGGCTCCTTGCCGTGCCACACAATCTGCAGAGTCTTCACCCTCATACTGTCCACTCTGTGCTGCGCTCAGCACCAGCTGCTCCCATCACATTCAGTGTTTGAACTCTCCTGCAGCTGCCTAGCAACCAGCAGTCTGCCACGGCCGCGTTGACAAGCAGGTGATGGCAAGGACCTGAGCGTCTCGTCCTGACTTGAAAGCTCCCCGTTTCCATCTCCATGCTTGACTCCAGACTCAGACCCTCTCACAACCCTTTCACAGGCTTGCTGCTCCAGTGCCAGAGTGCACGTGTTGCAACACAATAGAAACGTTGTCCCTGCCCCCCTTGCGCTGCCGGAGCTTTGCAAGGAGAATTACGCACAGCGAGCCGAAGGGTTCAAAAGGATGCACGCGGCAGGCGCACAGCAGCTGGGCCGCCCCCAGCTATGCCCAGCGCTCCACACAGCGCCCCGTCACGGCCGCAGGGTGCGTCACAGGCCTCGTGTAAGTCGAAGTCTGAGTGTGGGGTGCTTTACCAAGCGCCGCTGACTCTCCCTGCTCCTCTATATTAGTGCTTTGCCTTTGGCCTTGACTCTCTTTGCACCATTATGCCAGACAGCCTGGTTGGCTGCCAACCGCCTCACTAAGCTATTGCTGTGGTGCGCGCTTTCAGCGAGCAGCTGGGTGCTGCGTGCGGGCGGTTGCCGCGCCGCCCAGGCCTGATGTGGAGGCTATGCCCAACGCGGCGCGCTTCACGGAGCAGATTATTGCAGACGAGAAGAAGTGCGCGCTTGCCCTACCAAGACATACGTCCGCCAGGGGCTGTTTGTCTTGTGGCGTGCTTTAGCTTGCACCGTAAGCGTTGACTTGCAGTGTCTGTGCTGCGTGTGGCACCTATGCTTTACGTGTCTAGGCGCCCAATAACATGGCTTGCTGCCAAGCGACTGCTGTCGGCGCTCAGGTACATCATGCAGACGTACGTGCGGCCCAACATGGTGTTCACGCGGGGCGAGGGCGCGCGTATGTACGACGCCACAGGCAAGGAGTACCTCGATTTTGCTGCGGGTATCGCGGTGAACGCGCTAGGTGCGGCCTGCCCTGAGACAGATATGCTCTGGGCGCCTCTGTCTGTCGCGCAGGCTGAGCTAGACACACCTCTGTTGTGTTGGCCAGACGTCGCTGTGTTGCCACCAGCTCCTTGCTTGGCCTGCTGCGCGCTTGCCAAGCTGGCCAGCTCAGCGAGCTTATTTAGTGTGCGCTGCATAAGGAGCTGTCTCCGCCTTGCAAGCACGCGCTGCACTCGCGAGGGAAATTCATCATACCCCTTTCTGCTCGCAGCCTGCGTCGTGAGCGAGCGGCAGTGCGGCAGGCCACAGCGACGCGCGGTGGCTGGCGGCGCTGACCGAGCAGGCGGGCGAGCTGGCGCACACGTCCAACCTGTTCCACACCGCGCCGCAGGCGCGTGAGCCCGCGCGCGCCGCCTCTGGCCTCAACCATTCGGCGGAGCCGTCCTCGGTGGCCACTGTGTCTGCTGTGCCAGCGTGAGCATGACTTTCTGCCCATTCGTTGGTGGACATGGTTGAGTGTGTCCTGCCGGTCACGAGGTCGCAGCGTGGGCCGGCTGGTGGCTGGCGCGTAAGGCATTTTGGTTTGCGCCGACAGGTGCGGCTGGCCAAGCGGCTGGTGGAGCTCTCGTTCGCGGACAAGGTGTTCTACGTCAACACGGGCACCGAGGCCAACGAGGCGGCCATAAAGTTTGCGCGCAAGTACGCGCGCGTGCACGGTGCGCGCCCACCCGGGCGCTCGACCAGGGTCGTCTGCACTGTCCGTCCAGGGTCATCTGCACTGGCCACTCAGGGTTGACTGCAGCGTTCACCCAGAGTTGACTGCAGCGTTCACCCCAGGGTTGCCTGCAGCGTTCACCCGGGGTCGTCTTGCAGCGTCTCCCAAGACCTTGGACAGCTCGAGTGCTTGCCACTCTGCATCGGCTATTCTGTGTCCAGTGGGTGTTTCAAAGTCAATGTGAGTGTGCCGCCACAGCCGGCATCGACCCGTACGACCCGGCGGCGGCGGCGCCGCACGAGCTGGTCAGCTTCGGCGGCAGCTTCCACGGGCGCACGCTGGGCGCGCTGGCGCTCACCGCCAAGGACCAGTACAAGACGCCGTTCTCGCCGCTCACGCCCGGCGCGCTCATGGTGCCGTACTGCGACTTGGAGGCCGCCGCGCGTGTCATCCAGAAGGCGCGGGCCCGGGCCAGGTCTGCCCGGGGGTGCGGGTGTCAAGCCGCCGGACCTGCCGCATGCCGGGGTGTTTATTGGGCTTTTCAATAGGGACTGCGTGTGCAGGCAGGCTAAAATGCTACGGAGGAGACAGCCAGTTGTGAAAGACCTGGCAGGCAGGACGTGTTGGCGGTTATGGACCGGCCCGTGGCTCGACAAACGGTGCACAGCGATGCTTCGAATGGGCAGCGCGGGGGTGTCGCTGCCCGCCGACCGCTGCCTGTGCCGCAGGGGCGCACGGCCGGCGTGTTTGTGGAGCCGCTGCAGGGCGAGGGCGGCATCTTCGCCGCCGGCGCCGACTTCCTGGCGGGCCTGCGGCGGCTGTGCGATGACGCGGGCGCGCTGCTGGTGTTCGACGAGGTGCAGTGCGGCCTGGGCCGCACCGGCCGCCTGTGGGCGCACGAGCACGCCGGCGTGCGGCCCGACATCATGACGCTCGCCAAGCCGCTGGCAGGCGCGGCTCCGTCCCGCGCCGGCCTGGCCATGCCGCAGAGCGGCGCCCCTGCCTACGACCAAACGGCGGCGGCGAGCGTGCCTGAGCTGTGCGGCGGGGGCGGCGAGGTAGGCAGCGCCGCGGGTGCACCTCGGCGCACCTTCTTTTTTTGGGGGGGGGGCAAGCAGCCGACGCAGCGAGCCCCATGCCTGTTGCTGGCACGGCGCGAGGCGGCCCCTGCGCGTGCGCAGGCGGGCTGCCCATCGGCGCGGTGCTGGTGACCGACGCGGTGGCGGACGTGATGAAGCCGGGCGACCACGGGTCCACGTTTGCGGGCAACCCGCTCGTGTGCCGCGCGGCCGAGGTCGTCCTGGACGTGCGCCCCTGCGGCCGAATGCATGCAGGCCGCTGCCCAGCTTGTGACGAACGCCTCGCGTGCCCCCGGCTGCCTTGCCGTTGTCCCCTTTGGTCGAACGCGTGAAGGCCGCCGCTCAGGCTGTGACAGACTCCGCGTGGGCCCCCGGCCGCCTTGCGGTCTGCGCCGGCGAGCGCGGCGCCTCCGCGCCGCGCGAGGGCGGCGGCGGGGCTGACCGCGCGCGCGCCGCGCGGCGCAGATCATCGCCGAGCCCGGCTTCCTGGAGGGCGTGGCCGCGCGCGGGGAGCGCCTGCGCGCGGGCCTGCGCGAGGCGCTGGCCGGCAACGCGCACGTCAAGGAGGTCCGCGGGCAGGGCCTCATCTGCGGCGTGCAGCTCGACGTGGTGCGCCCCGGCCGCATGCCCTGGTGTCACGCGGCTGCTTAACTGGGGCTGTCTGTGAGTTGAGGCAGTTGTGTCAGCATAGCATGATGGCATGCGCCTATCTTGTGCATACGGGGGTGGTCTTGTCAGTTGCCGGCAGCAGCATGGCGCCGCGTGAGGAGGGGCGCGCTCTGCATGTTCGTGTCGCCCGGCGCACCATCGCCGTTTCGGAGGGCTATTCTGGCGCGCTGCCGGTGCCGGGCGCTGATGCGGCGCCCCGGGCGCGCAGCCAGCGGGCGCCGTGTGCGAGCGCGCGCGCGACGCGGGCCTGATCGTGATCACCGCCGGCAAGGGCGATGTGCTGCGCCTGGTGCCGCCGCTGGTGGTCACGCACGCCGAAGTGGACCAGGCGGTTGCGCTGCTGGCGGGCGCCGTTGCCGACACCCTGCACTGAGCGCGCGGCGGCGGCGCAGTCGGTTCTGGCCCCTACCATAAGTAGGGGGCAAAAAGTAGACTGCTGGGCTTGTTGGGCATGCGTTTACATGCTTGAGCAGGCGCCCGCGTATGCCAGGTGGGATCTTGTGAGGTGGCGGCAAGGCACAACCAGCGCGCCAGCGACATGGCGCCGGCCTGGTCGTGGCGTAGTGCGCGCAAGACACTGCGCGCGTACGGTTGCTTGGCTCATTGCCACACTTACTTGGCACCAACAGATGGCCTTGCCGTCAGGCATAGGGTACTCAATTGGTTTCGTGCCTCAAGACATCGCCACTTCGGCGTGCCTGTGCTACAGTAAAACGAGCCCTCGTGGCCTGAGGTCCATACGGCGCGCTGCCAGCCCGAGCAGCGGAGCTCCGCTGGGGATAGCGTGTACATCAGGTATCGTTAGCGCGCACCGAGTTTAGAAATTGCAGACTGGCTGAATGCGTTTCGTTGCTCTGATCTGTTGGCTTTGTTCTTTGGCGACACAGCTGCCTCTGACGCATAGCAAGCATGTAACAACTGAAGAGTGCATGCACATTGCTGCATGCCATATGCCTGGCTGCTTTCTGGGAACTTCAGGTAGAGCCACGCATGAGAGGGACGCCGTGCTACAGCAGGCCCCTTTCGCCAGCGGCGCTGACTGCTCAGGCCGCGCTCTGCCACTTATGCTGTCAGTGACAAGCAGACATGTCGGCGCCTCAGGTGGACACCCGCACGACACACGCAGGTGTGCTCCTCACACGGCCGCTGCGCCGCGCGCGCGGCGGCGCCGCCGCCCGGCCCCGCGGGGCACCGGCGTTGGCCGGGCGCACCGGCGCGGCGGCCGGCGCGCGCCGCCCATCGCCTTAGAACAGGCGCAGCTCGACCTGCGCCTCGCGCCGCGCCGGCGACCACCAGGCGACCGCGCGCGCGGCGCCGCCGCTGCCCGGCAGCGTCAAGTCCAGGCCGTAAACGGCCTCCAGCGGCGTCGCGCGCAGGCCGCGCACCGCCGCCGCCAGCACCTCAAGCGTCTGCCAGTGCGGGCGCGGCGCGCCGGCGCCGCCGGCGGCGGCGCCGCCGCCGCGGCCGCCGCGCGCGACGGCCTTGGGGCTGGGTAGGGTTAGGGCCTCGGCCGGCGCCGCCGGCTGCTCCAGCGCCATGCGGAAGTCGGCGCGCGCGCGCAGCGGCCCGGCCAGCTGCTGCGCGGCCGAGAGGGACAGCGCGTGCCAGATGCCGCGGCCCTCCAGTGCGAACGCCCTGCGCGGCCGCCGGTGCGTCAACTCGGAGCAGGATCGTGCCTGCCGAGGGGATGTGAGGTGCGGCCGCACCCCTGCGGTGCCGGCACAGCCGCCACACTGCTGCACTGCCAGACACTATCAATTACCAGCTGGTTGACAGGTACGCCATGCAGTACACATTCCAACACCATGCAGATATGCTGCCCGCTTCCTAGAAGCCCCGCAGAGTTGCGCTTGCGCCGATCCCACGGACGCTCACCAGATGCGCTGCGGGCGGGCGCGGCATGCGCGTCACAGGCCCGCAGTGGCGCGCCTGTGCTTCAGCAGGGGCGTGCGCCCCAGCAGCCCGCCCTCATCCGGCTCGCCGCCGCCGTCGGCGAGCCAGGCGTCGACGGCGTTGCGCGCGCCGGCCGCGCCGGGCCCCCCGCCGCCGCCGCCGGCCGCGCCGCCGTCGGCCAGCCACTGCGCCTGCGGCGAGGTGAGCCCGAGGTCCAGGCGCGCGGCCGCGGCGGTGTAGTCGAACAGCGGGCGCGAGAAGCGGCCGACCTGCGC
>JAABUV010006682.1_pt1 | contig 12424 bp, 14 predicted proteins | sample 5559971 | NCBI WGS metagenome assembly JAABUV01 (sample SAMN10711881, study PRJNA513362) | rock metagenome | isolation source: Antarctica rocks | place: Antarctica: Victoria Land, Knobhead nord | collected 2015-12-19
TCCTCCTCCTTGGCACGCGAGAGCGGCTGCATCGGGATGTGCTGGCGGAGGGGCAGCCAGCTCGCGGAAGCGAGCAGCGGCTGCGTTGAGGGCGGCGTCCCCGGGTCGTCATCCAGCATGTTGCCGTGAGAGCACCAAGGCTCGCCCCTAGAGGCCGTTCATCCTTGCCGAGCCGAACGCCTTCGACCGGCCTTGAGCAACCAGGCCCCAAAGCCCTAGCTCAGGGATCAAGGCCCTGCTCACGAGACACCCAGCCATTTCATTGGGCCGGCTGCGGTGCCATCTGCCTGCATTCCAATAGGAGTTTCTGCTGGAACATCATCATTCTCTCGTCTTCTGACCATACCACTTCGGTGTAGAGGCCCGACCTCCACTGAACACCTGTGTTCTTGGGGTTGCCATAGCCACATGACACATCCATGCGCTAGCAGGACCACGCTGCATACATGCCAAAAAAAACACACTTGCCTGTACATCAGCCCAGTGTGGATGTTGACATCTGCTGTGTAGGCTGCAATGCTGGTGCCACAGGGCAAACACACAGAAGGTCCACATCCACAGAGACTACCAGCATGCAAGCTGGCATGCTTCTCCGGAGCAAAAGCATACGACTTCTGGCAGCGCTTGGCAGCCCTGCACCGCACGTCCATTCCCCTTCCCCACATGCACATTGCCAGCACCTGAGCATGCAAGGCCCCTCGGTACATTCGCTGCTCGGTTGAGCATGTAAGGCACTTGCTAAGAAGCGCCGCACTGAGCTGAAACGGCAAGAGTTTCATGACACATTTGCAGGAGCGAAAGCACATACGTAAGGTGTACAAGTGACACAGGACTCTGACCCGCATGCAAACGCTGTCACCAACCTCACCCCGCGCTGACAGTGCTGGAGGTCGTACACATGCAGCAGCTCCCAGCCCCAGCCCCTCAGTCGACACGCGCTCGCTTGGCCGCCGGAGACTCCTCGGGCACAAAGTCCCCCCTTGCCGCGAAAGCGCCCACGGTCCCGAGGCCGCCGCCGTCCCCCGCCGCATCCACCGCCACGAGCGCCGCCGCGGCAGCCGCATGCGGAGCGCCCGCCTCCGCCTTGGCCGCAAGCGCGACAGGCGGCGCCGCCGCGGCCTGCGCCGGGTCCGGCGCGTGCGCGTCCGCGGCCTGCGCGTGCGCGGGCAGCGCCGCGGCCGCCGCCGCGGCGTCGTGCGGCGGCACCAGGCCGGCCTCGATGCCGGCCGCCACGACGGCCTCCGCGAGCGCCTGCGGCGCGCTCTGGCCAGCGGCCGCCAGCGCCGCCGCGAGCAGCTCCGGCTGGCTCATCATCGCGATGATGGCGCTCTGCGGCGCGCCGGCATGGTTTCAAAGTGGGGTGTGGGCAGCAACGAAAACGTGCGCCATGGTGCTTGCTCTGAGGGGGTCCTGCTACCTGCGGGGCTGCTGGAGGCTGCAACCTACTGCTGCTCCAGCAGCCGACGGACGCAGCCACAGCGAGGTCTGCTGGCCCACACCCGCAGGGCAGGCCTTGCACGCGTGCGCGGTCTTGCGGGCGCGCCTGGTCGGGGTGCCCCAGCGCTGCGACGGCGGCCATGGTCGCCGCCAGGGCAGGGTCGACGGTGGCGGGCTGCGCCTTGCCTGCGCGCCCCGGCCACCCAGGCTCTCAACCCTCAAAACCCTCAGAGGCACCAGTGGTTGTTCACTGAGACTGGGCGCCCGCTGCAGGCTGTCAACTCTCAAAACCCTCATAGGCACCAGTGGTCGTTGACTGAGACTGGGCGCCCGCTGCAGGGAGTGCCGGCTGGCAAGCACGCCGGGCAGGCGCCCGGCGCGCACCGAGCAGCGCGGCCGCCGGCTCGGCGGCGCGCTTGTGCTTGACGTCGACCATGCCGTCGCGCTTGTGGGTGCCGCAGAAGGCGCCCGGCGTGACGCCCGGGAAGTTAAAGGACGGCGCCTTCATGCAGCCCTCCGCGCCGCAGTGCCGGTTGCGCACGTCCACCTGCGCGCCCACCCCGCACCCTTGACAACGCAGCCGCGGCAGCTCCTCAGCGTGGTGGGGGGCGCGCATCCACCTGCGCGCCTGCCCCGCCACCCTTGACAAACGCAGGAGCGGCAGCTGCTGTGCTTGGTGATGGGCGCGGCGCCACCCTACGCGCCCGCTTTCACGCATGGGCGCAGGCACAGGGCAACAGAGGCAAATTGCGAGGACGCAGCTGACAGCAGACGCGCAGATACATGCCGCCAGCCATTAGCTGACTGAGTAGGGCTGGCGTGGCACAGGGGGCTGGCGTGCATGCCGCCCGCTGCAGGCGCGACCACCAAGCGAGCACTGCACAGAACAGCCGCACAGACAGCGCCTGCCGCACTTCACGCCCGGCTCGTGCGGCTCACATTCGGCCCCTGGCCTGCCCTGAATCCTACCGCCCCATCGCATCCAGGCTCAGACGTCAGCATGCACGGGCTGCGGCATGCTGCCCAACATTCGGTCCTTGCAGCCCCGCCCCGGCGCGTCTCGAGGCTCAGTGTGTATGGATGGCAGCCGCCTGGGTCCCGCACCATGCCATCGTGCTTGTGCTGCGAGCAGAAGAGGCCGAGGCCCTCGCCCGCATGGTTGAAGCTCGGGCGGTTGCTGCAGCCCTCGGCCGCGCAGCGCTTCTGCTTCACATTGACCATGCCCGGCAGGCGGTGCGGCGAGCAGTACAGGCCCTGCGCGCGCGCGCGGCCCGCTGCTCGGGGCGGGCCAGCGCGCGCGGGCTCGGGCGCAGGACGGGTGCCCAGGGCGCGCTGCATCCGCCGTCGGTGCGGCGGAAGGACGCCGACGCACACGAGCCGTGCCACTGTGTGCGGTGGCACGCCATGAGCGGAGGGAGCGAGTGGCTGAGACCATGCACGCAGCAGCAGCATCACGCAGCCGGCCCGGCGCCTGGTGCAGCCCCACCACAGCGCTGCTGGAAAGCAACGGAGCGGCGGGAGGCGGGGCGGGGGGCCGCGCCTGCGTGCAGCCGGGCATGTTGAAGCTGGGCTGCTTGGTGCAGCCGGGGTGCTGGCAGGGCTTGGAGACCACGTTGACCATGCCGGGCTCCTTGTGCGTGGAGCAGAACAGGCCGCGCGCGTTGCCCGCGGTGTGGAAGTTGGGCTGGCGCATGCAGCCCTCGGCCGCGCAGTGCCGGCTGGTCACGTTGACCATGCCGCTGTGCTTGTGCTTGCCTGCGCGCGCGGCGCGGCGCGTGTGAGGTTCAAGCTCCTTGCGCGCGCGAGGCAGCCCGTTTCCCTGCTATCGTTTACCCTCACTGGGCAAGTCTCTCGGCATCCTCCCTTTACAGACGCACAGACTTCCAAGCACCTCATAGGAGCGCCCCCACCCTGCACCCCACCCTGACTTGCACGGCCTGGCAAGTGTGAGGCGCGGCGTGCACGGCTACCGTGCATCAGAGGGTGCCCCTTGGCCAGCGCATGCAACAGCACAGCTCCATGGGCGGAGCCCGTGAACGCGGGGACAGGCCTCTCCCCGCGGCCGGTCCGTCGAGCGCACCGCAGTACAGCCCGTCCGTGGAGCCGGGGAAGTTGCACGACGGATACTTGGAGCACTCGGGCACGGCGCACTGGCGGTCGCGGATGTTGACGTTGACCATCCCCGGCTCCTTGTGCTGCGAACAGAAGATGGCCTGCGCGCGGCGCAGCGCAGCCCTTGCGGGCAGGTCACAGGCTGCCGCTCCCCAAGTGGAGCCCTGTGAGCAGTGGGAGCTGCAAGGCTGGCACCGCAGCCTGGCGGTCTGCGGTCCGCTCCGCTAGCAAAGCCCCGTGCGTGCACCAGTCTGTGCAAGTCCACACGAAAGAACCTGGTAGAAGCCCACAGGGGGCACGGCCCAGGCACAAGCCCCGCTGCTCGACACCGCTGACTGGACGAGGAGACAGTCCGAGGCACAGAGGTGGCCTGTGCGAGCTCCCTCTCTGGGTCGCCCGGGCGCGCGCTGCGCGGCGTGCCTGCCCCTGGCCCGCAAAGTTGAAGTTGGGGTGCTTGGAGCAGCCGTCGGCCGCGCACAGCTTGTTGACCACGTCAACCATCCCGTCCGCCTTGTGCGCCGCGCAGAACACGCCGCGCGGCTCGCCCGCGTAGTTGAAGTACGCCCTGCACGTGCAGCCCCGGCACAGCGCTTCTCTCAGTGCCCGTTCAGATAGCCTCTCTTAAGCCGGCGCCACGCACGGTGCGGGGTGCAGCCATCGCGAGCCGCTGCAGACCAGACGCGTGCCGTGGCCGGCCGCGCACGGTTCACGCCGCAGCAGCTGTGCGGGTGCCTTGTGTGCAGTGCGCTGCGTCGCATCGCGCGTGCTGGGGCCAGGCGCAGGGCGAACAGGGCGCTCACCACGTCCTGCACTCTGGGAATGAGCAGCGGCTCTTCATACCGCCGCCGCCGCCCATGGCTGCGCCCCCGAGGCCGCCGCGGCCGACGGCCGGCGCGGCCGACGGCCGGCGCGGCCGCGCTGCGGCGCACGCGTGGTACAAGCTGTTGCAGGCTGTCACACACAGCCTTCGCGGACCGGTGGTTATTGGCCTGCCTTTTTGTCTATTCCCAGTCTATTCCCAGGTCTATTCCCAGGGTGTTGTGAAGCAAAGCACCCCAGCCATGTAGGGTTGCATCTGCATTGGATTGGAGAAACTCGTGGCCCCGGCATTCTGCACTTAAGTGCAGAATCTCATGGCCGTCAGTAAACGCACGAGTGCTGTTACTAGAGCAATGGCTTGGGCCCCATCGATACAGGTGTCTCCCGTGCAAAGTACAGCAGGGCCGCAGGGCTGTATGCCACCAAAGTTTTTTTTTCAGAGCAAAAGTTATTGTGCTTTGCCGAGCGCGTCACAGCAGGAGCTGGTTTAATTTTTTTTTCCATTTTGTTGCCTTTTGCGACCAGCTTGCTGCCGAAGGGCAGGTCCATGCGCATCACATTGCGCTCGGAGCGGTTGAATGCCTTGTACGCGTACCGGTGCACCATGGAGGCTTGTCCCACAGGATCAGGTCGGCCGCCTTGATCAGTTCGGCCGGGTCGCTGCTAAGCGGCAGCCTGCGCGCGCGTCGCATAGGCTGCCGCACGGCAGCGACTCGGTGGAACTGATCAAGGTGGCCAGTTGGACGAGGCCTCCACGAAGCACCGGTACGCGTACAAGGCGCATGACTGCTCCGCGCGCGACGTGATGTGCACCGACCTGCAAATTGGCTGCAAGCAGATTGAATTTGGCGGCGACTCCTGGCAAATTCCGCCGTTCGTCAAAGGGTCTGGGGTGCTTCGCGCTGGACTGCAAGGTGGTCGGCGGCGCGCTTGCTAGCAAGGTGCACTCGTGCGCCCAGGTTTAACATATCTCCTTCCGAGCAGAACCTGCCCGTCCAAGTTTGTCCGCCGCCACTGCAAGAGCCGGCCGCCCCCTTCCCTGTGCGGCCGGCTCTTGCAGTGATGGGAAGGGGGCGGCCGGCTCTTGCAGTGACCATCAACAAGGCGCAGGGAAAGACGCTGCAGCGCATGGGTGTCTGCCTGCCCTGCAGCGTCTTTTCCCGCGGTCAGTTGTATGTCGCTGCGTCTGGGTTCGGCGCGCAGGACCACATCAACTTCGCAGTGCCCAACGGGCATGGGGACGGCTTGGAGGGCGTGTACACTGAAAAGCATGGTGTTCTAGGAGTTGATCAGGTGAGCACCAGTGTTCTGTGCAGTGCTGTTTTGCTTTGTTCTGTAACAGAACTCCTGTTGTGGTGTGTCCACTGCACCTGTACCATTGCCAAGGTACAGGTACAAGTTGCGCTTTTGTTTCTGTGCTCTGCCCCACTCTCTCCCCTGCCCGGCTCCGTGTCACATGACAGCACTCACCTCACAGCACATCCCCTCAAGTCACAGCTCCCCGAACCTGTCATGCACATAGGACGGCATGCAGCAGGGCAACAAGCGCGCGCCGTGCTGACCCGGATGCGCGTTTGCTGCAGACTCAAAGGTCGAGCCAGCGCCGGAGGGCCAGCGCGCAGCCTTGCTGCGGCTGTGCTTAAGCGATGGCAACACCACCTTTCCTGTCAAGGCAGAGGCGGAGGTCCTGCAGGCCCTTGGACTACACGAGCTGGCACCGTGCACATGCACTTCCATCAAGCGCGATGATCTCACGTACACGGACAAAAGGACGTGCGCTGACCTGCACTCGTGCACTGTAGTCAGCTGACAGCACGCTCCGGCTCGTGGCTGAAGCAGACAAGCTTGCGGGCCCATACATGTGCACGCCTTCCAGGTCACTGCTGCGACGGAACGTCAGCGCAAGTCCTTGTGTCCGTATAGTAAAATCCCCGCGCTTGATAGATATGACAGTGCACGGTGCCAGCTCGGGTACTCCCAGGGCGCGCAGGAGCTCCGCCTTCGCCTTGGCAGAATAGTATGTGTCGCCATCCCTCAGGCACAGCCGCAGCAAGGCTGCGCCCTGGCCGTCCGGCGCTGGCTCGACATTTGAACCTGCTAAGGAATGAATGAATTACAACCGTGTATCAGCCAAAACTGGCCGCTTACGGGCGCAGCCCTGAACAGGGTTACGCAGCTCGGCTAGCTCGGCAAACTCTCGAGAGCCATGCGCACAACCCTGGGGGGTTCTGTGCCCACCGCTAGTTACTCGGTACTCCGCTCCGCCTGGCAGACGCGTCTGCCCGCTCCCTGTGACTGAGCACGATGTCCTCTGCTCTTCTGCATTTCGGCCTGCCCTGCAGGGCCGCACCGCAGGCCCCGCGCGCCCCTTGCGCGCGCTTTGCGCCGTTTGCGGGTGTAGCACACCCAGCCGCGGAGTTGCATAGCTGCAGAGCGCGGGCTGGGTGCCCAGTGCGGTCACGCAGGTGCGAGGAATGCCCTTTCATGCTCATGGACCTGCGCCCGAGCTTGCTTGGCACAGAAAAGTGAGCAGTGATACAACTGCAGCCACCTTTCTCTGACCAGGACTGGATCAAGCCATGCACTACTGGTGAGGCTGGCCTCTCACCCCAATCGGCGCAGTGCAGGCTCGCGGCCAGGCGAGCGGAGCGCAGGCGGGCCACGCCCGCCACAGTCGCCCAAGCCGGCCATAAGTATGACTACGACTTTGTCATCATCGGCTGCGGCGTGGGCGGGCACGGCGCGGCGCTGCACGCCGTCGAGTGTGTGAGTTCACGGCCGCATGCTGACACCGGCATGGCCTGCGCTGCGTGCCGACGCGCCTAGCGCGCCAGGCTTCCTGACTGCCGGGGACAGACGCCCCCGAGCGCTGCGTTGGCGTGCAACTCGCTGGCCTGCTTGGCGCTGCCGGGCCTGCTGGGGGCACCGTGCAAACAGGCGCTGGAGCGCGCACCCTCTGCGGCGACTTGCTCAGCGGGCGTGGACGACGGGCTTCGCCGCAGGGCGCCCTGTGAATGCTGAGGCTGCGCCACCTGCACAGGGAGCAGGCGTGTGCCCGCCGGCTCGTAGAAGAGGCGCGCGCGCGCGCGCGCGCAGGGCCTGAAGGTAGCCATCATCGAGGGGCACGACATCGGTGGCACGTGCGTGAACCGCGGCTGCGTGCCGTCCAAGGCGCTGCTGGCCGCGTCGGGCCGCGTGCGCGAGCTGCAGAACACCATGCACCTCAAGTCCATGGGCATCCAGGTGACCTCCCGGGTGATGTTCGCGTAGCGGGCAAAATGCCCTGGTCCAATGGTGCGCTTAAGGCAGGGCTGCCCCTGGCAGCTTGTGTGCGGGCAGACGTTCAGGCAGAAGCCCTCTAGATGTTTGCTGTGCGCCCGCGTCCGGTCCTGGTGCACATCTGCGCTGCTCGCGCTGCCGCAAACAGGGACGTGTCTGTCGCCAGGTGGGCGCGGTGTCGTTCGAGCGCCAGCCCATCGCGGACCACGCCAACAACCTGGCGAGCACCATCCAGACCAACCTCAAGCGCTCGCTGGAGGCCATCGGCGTGGTGCGCGCGCCCGCCGGACGCCCTGCCCGCGGTCGTGTCTCGACCTGCATCAAGGATGCAGGCAGGCACGGCCAGGCGTGTGGCAGCCAAAATGTCACGGTCACGTGAGCGCCTGTGCTGCTGCTCTTGCAGCTGAGTCTGCTAGCGCAGCGGCGCTGCTGGCCGTCATGGCGCATGCGCGAGCCTCTGCAGCAAGTCCGCTGCCGCACCGCCCGGCGCATCCCAGCCCCGGTGAGCGCGTGGCGCGCCTGCGCAGGACATCCTCATCGGCTCCGGCAAGCTCACGGGCCCGCACAGCATCAAGTACAACCTGCCCGGTGAGCTCCCCACACCGCCTCTGCGCAGCAGCCCGGCCGCACGTGCGCGCGCTGCCTTCGTCGATGGTTGACAAGCGCGCGGCGGCCGCTCGCCGGCACATGCAGCGGGCGCCGCTCTGCTCCATAGCGGCGCTGCAAGCTCGCGCACATTCAACTGTGAAAGGAATAGTGGAGATGCCGGCTTGCTGTGGCGCAGGGCGCGTGGACATGGGCGGGGAGGTGAGCGCGCGCGACATCATCATCGCGACGGGCTCCGTGCCGTTCGTGCCGCCGGGCATCCCGATCGACGGCAAGACCGTGTTCACCAGCGACCACGCGCTCAAGCTGGAGTGGATCCCCAAGTGGGTCGCCATCATCGGCTCCGGCTACATCGGCCTGGAGTTCTCCGACGTGTACACCGCGCTCGGCTCGGAGGTCACCTTCATTGAGGTGCGCTTGCGGCAGGGTTAGGGTGCGAGGGTGTTCACATGCGGGTACGAGGGTGTTCACGATATTCTCAAGGGAAGCGGTCTGGGAGCACCTGAAGGGAGGCTGTCATAAGCCTGGCTCTGTCTGCAAGGCGTCAATCTTCTGTTGTGGTGTGTATGGGCTTCGCGAAGCAACTCTGCAGGTTGCGCAATGCTGCCGCCGAGCCCTCGCGGCCGTCCAGCAGCTGCCAAACTGGGCGGCAGTGCCGGCGGCTCAAACCCTCCCCGCCTACGCCAACACGAGCGAGGTGCTGGGCGGGCCGCAGGCCATGGACGGCCTGATGCCCGGCTTCGACAAGGAGATCGCCAAGCTGGCGCAGCGCGTGCTCATCAACCCGCGCAAGATCGACTGGCACACCGGCGTGCTGGCGACCAAGGTGACGCCGGGTGCGGCCCGGGCCACGGTCGCATATGCACGCCATTGCTGTGCGGATCTGCGCGACTATATTTGCGCCCAGATCAAGCGGCCTCGACTGTGATTTGTAAATTCATGGCAGAGACTTGGCAGTGTCAAATGGCAATTCGACATTGCCGTGTGTGACATGGCAGGGCCATGCTGAGGGGCGGACGGCCGGGCGCGCGCGCAGGCGTGCAGGGCGTGAAGCCCGTGCTGGTGGAGCTGACCGACTTCAAGACCAAGCAGGTGGTGGACACGCTGGAGGTGGACGCCGTGCTGGTCGCGACCGGGCGCGCGCCCTTCACGCAGGCGCGCCCGCAAGGCTGCGTCCCGTGAATGTCAAGCGTGGCCCAGGAGGCGTCCTCATGCTGTGTCGACAGGCGCTGATCCGCTGCCCTCGCTGCGGCGCCACAGCGCGGGCGGCGCTGGGAGCACGCTCGACGCGCGCAGGCCCGCCTGACCCGCGCGCCGGCCGTGGCAGGGCCTGAACCTGGCGGCCGTGGGCGCCGAGACGGACCGGCGCGGCTTCGTCCCGGTCGACGAGAAGATGCGGGTGCTCGGGAAGGACGGCGCGGCCGTGCCCAACGTGTACTGCATCGGGGACGCCAACGGTGCGCGCCCTGCTGCGCCCGGCAGGGTCTGGGCGGGGCCTGAGCAGGGCGTAGACAAGGGCTTGGGGCTGCAGGCCAATGCTGTGACACGCGCGTGGCGCACGGGTGACGACAGCGAACGGGTGGGGCCGATGGCATGCGCCCTGCGTGCGCGGGGCAAGACGCGGTGCAGGTGCGGCGCGCCGCTGCTCTGGCGTGGCAGCTGCGCGCTGCACGCGCCGGGCGAGCGCGCGCGCCAGCACGCGCGCCGCCGTCCATGGCGGCACGTCGCCGCGCCAATCTAACCCTAGACCTATGGCCGCCCGCGCGCCGCGCGCAGGCAAGTACATGCTCGCGCACGCGGCCAGCGCGCAGGGCATCAGCGCGGTGGAGAACATGTGCGGCCGCCCGCACGAGCTCAACCACCTCAGCGTGCCCGCGGCCTGCTTCACGCACCCAGAGGTCTCCTTCGTGGGCCTGACCGAGGACGCGGCGCGCGAGGCCGCGGCCGCGGGCGGCTACGGCGCGCAGGTCGGCGTCGTGAAGACATCCTTCAAGGCCAACTCGAAGGCACGCGGCGCCGGCCTGGCCTCGATGTGCTGTCGGGTTAGCTCCAGGGTTAGCGCGGCAGTGTGCGTACTTGAGGACGGGCGGAGAGCGTGTGTGAAAGTCAGAGCACCCTTGTTGGTGGTTGGCGGCGGCGCGCACGTCGCAGGCCCGGCCGCGCCGCGCCGAGCGTCGGCGCTCGCGAGCGCGCACGGCTGACCGCTGGCGCCCCGGGGCAGGCGCTGGCGGAGAAGGAGGGCGAGGGCATGGCCAAGATGATCTACCGCAAGGACAGCGGCGAGATCCTGGGCGTGCACATCTTCGGCCTGCACGCCGCCGACCTCATCCACGAGGCCTCCAACGCGGTCGCCACGCGCCAGACCGTGAACGTGCGCCACTCGCATGCGACTACCGCCCGCGCGCGGCGGCCGCGCGCGCCCCGCGCGACCAGCGCGGGCTGCGCTGTCTGCATGTGCGCGCGATGCGGCATGCGCTGTGCAAGCCCCGTGACGCGCCTGAGGCCGCCCCCGGGGCGGGCATGCAAACATACGCCCGCCACGCGTGTGGATGTATGCTGCCGGCAGGCGTCCGTGCAGCGACCAGTTCGGCAACGCAGCCGTAATTGGACGCGCCGCTGGAGCTGGCAGGAGTCGGTGCAGCGACCAGATTGTCAAAGCAGCCGTGTCTGACGCGCCGCTGAAGCTGCCGGCGCGCTGGGGCGCGCAGGACATCAAGTTCAATGTGCACGCGCACCCGACGCTGTCCGAGGTGCTGGACGAGCTGTTCAAGGGCGCGCACGTGGAGCACGGCAAGCCGGCCAAGGCGCCCGCGGCGCTGGACTCCGCCAAGCAGCCCGTGGCCGCATGACTCGCAGCGCTCGCGCGCCGGCTGGGCGGCATGTGGCCGCGGCCCCCGGGCGCGCATGGAAGCCGACCTGGTCGCGCCTGAGCCGAGCAAGAGCGCGCGTGCCGGGCGCGACGGGGCCTGCAGAGTCCGCCGATGCTGCGCCGTGCGGCCAGACGCCGTGCGGCTTGTGCTGCGTGCGCCGCGGGCGTCCGGCAAGGCGCGAGTGGTGCAGGCGATCTGCTGACCTGGCAGGAGCCGCATGCCGTGCTCGCTGCCTCACCTGATGAACGTCGAGCAGGCTGTGCGCGCGCGCGGCGAGCCGTCTGTGAGCGCTTGCGAGCACTTGAGCTCCTTGGCAACAGTGGTCTGTATGGCTGTGTATCACTGATAGAAAGCTGCCGCGGACGTGCTTGCTGGCTGCAAAGTTCCGTGTGAAGGTCCTGAATTGTGCTGGAGAGCATTTGTACACATCGAGAGAGACAGTAGGTGACTGAGGGGTCTGGTGCCTAGCATGTTGACATGATGTTTTCAGACTGCGATGCCTGTCCAGGCTCTGCTGAAACAGGACTGCCTGCTGGCCGCCTGCTGATTTGAGAGCCAGTGCACGCGCGTGCACGCTGGTCAAGTTATGTTACACCGGGCAGCGCACACAAACATTAAACAAGCGCTCCAGATGCACTGCGCAAACAGCATGACATTGTTTATGCAGTCTAGGGTATGGCGGCACTGCTTCAACGCCCGCCTTCGTGTAGGTTTGGCCGCGGGCCAGGCAGCAAGTCCAGCAACACACAGAAGCAGACACAAACGCAGGCCATGCAGCTGCCAACACAGCACCAGGCGTTGCGCGGCAAGAAACGCTAAGGCACATTGCTTGTGTTTGGCAAGCAGGCCCGACCTGCTGCGCAGCACGTCCTTCCCTCAAGGTGCGGGCTTAGGGTGCGGGCGTCGAGGGCATAGACACGGGGGGCGGCGCGGGGGTGGGCTGGATGCCGAACAGGGAGACGGCCGGCTCGGCGCCGCCGGCCGCCAGCAGCAGCGTCAGCGGGTGCCAGGCGAGCGGCGCGGGCCCGGGCGCGGCGCGCGGCGAGCTGAGCAGCGAGGCGGCCGGCCGGATGACGCCCAGCGCCTCGCCGCGCACGCTCCACAGCTTGACCGTCTACGCGCCAGGCCGCCCGGCTGTTCAAGTGAGTGTGAAGGTGCTGTCAGCCAGACAGAAAACATTTCTATATATATACCCTAATCATGCAGGTATTTGACTGGGTGGCATCTGCGGCACCCCTGGCCACAGAGCCGCGCGGCTCGCGCCTCACACTGCAGCGCCGCCCGGCGGGCGGCCGAGCTGC
>JAABUV010006686.1_pt1 | contig 12419 bp, 19 predicted proteins | sample 5559971 | NCBI WGS metagenome assembly JAABUV01 (sample SAMN10711881, study PRJNA513362) | rock metagenome | isolation source: Antarctica rocks | place: Antarctica: Victoria Land, Knobhead nord | collected 2015-12-19
TCACAGGCTAGGCCACTCCGCAGACGGTAGACAGTGACGTGCTGCTGCTGCTGACATGCATGCTGCAGGGCAGGACAGAATGCATGCAGGCCTGCGCTGCGGGGCGCTGAGGGGTTGGTGTGTTTCTGCTGCGCCCGCTGAGCGCTTTCGATGAGACCGCAAGTGTGCGCTGCGGTGTTGGCCAGGGCGAGGACCTGCTGGTGTTCCTGGAGGGCCACACGCGGGGGAGCAAAGGCGGCGGCTTGGCCGCCCTGCGCGGGGCGCCCGACGCGGCCCAGGCGGCCCACGAGGCGCGCGAGGCGCCGCGCGGCGCGTCCGGAGGCCCCAGCGACGCGCGCGAGGACGCCCAGGGGCCGCCGGCGGGGGGTTGCGCGGAGGCGCCCGGCGCCGCCCCGCTTCTGGACGGCTGGGCGGCGCTGGCGGGCCTGGCCGGCCGCGCGTCGCTGGTGATCACAGAGGAGTCACCGGTGCCGCCGGACGTCCGCTGGCTGGCGCGCCTGGCGGCCGACCCGGCGGTGGCGCCCGCGACGGCCGTGTGGGCGGTCGACGCGGCGTGCACGCTGCCGATGCGCCTGGTGCCGGCGGGCGTGGTCGACAAGGCCTACAAGTTCCGCAGCACGAGCGCGAGCCCGCGCAAGGCGCGCATGCGCGACTGCCCGTACGCGAGCGGCGCGCCCGTGGCGGTCGGCGAAGCGGCGGTCGACACGGCCATGCACGTGCGCGGGCACTGCTCATGAGCTCAGCACCCAAGCTGTCTGCGTGTGAAGCACAGGCAGCTTGGTCGCGGGTGAAAAGTCGCTGGACAGACTTTGCTGTAGAGGTGAACAGGAGCAGTCGCGTAATCTTATAGCCATGCAGAGGCAACATGGACTGAGAAATTGGAACCCGAGCGGAGTGCGCTTGAGTGTTGCAGAGAGGATTGAGTGAGGTTTGAGTGAGGCAGGCGTGCCTGCAACTGACAACGCTACATCCTGCATGCAAGTGGGGGTTACTGTTTCAGTCAGGGCCCTCTCGTCCTGACATCATGGCAATTTCAGGCGCCGCCGCCGCCGCCGCCGCCGCCGCCCGACCTGGGCTGGGAGCCGCTGGACCTGCAGGAGCCGGCGGACATCGGGGCGCTGGTGCGGGGGTGCGCGGGGGTGGACCAGGAGGTCCTTCCGGTGACGCACATCACCGGCGGCACGCGCACCGGCAACGCGCGCTGGGCGGCGTTCCTGCGCAGCGGGCTGGACCAGTACGCCAGCCGGCGCAACAACGCGATGCTGCGGTGCGCTGCAGCAGCGGGCCGCCCATGGGGTACCTCGTTGCATCTCCTTTGCTGCAGGCCTGGGGCGTGATAAAGAACGATGTATATGTGGGCATGAGCTGTCTCTGCCTACACTATTGACAGTACACTATTGACATGGCCATTGTTATGCTTGACTTCTTGTGGCCAATCACATGGCAACATCCCTGGCCCGATGCGTGCGCCTGACTTTTGATGCCGGGCCGCGGTCGCGCAGCGACGGCGTGTCCCGGCTGTCGGCGCACCTGCACTTTGGCATGGTCAGCCCGTTCCGCGTCGCGCGCGAGGCGCTGGCGGCCGGCACGTACAGCGCCAACAAGTTCGTGGACGAGTTCCTGACCTGGCGCGAGGTCGCGTACGCCTTCTGCTTCCACCACAGCGCCGACCTGGAGACGCTGCAGGCGCGCGGCCGCCCGCTGCGAGAAGGCTTTGGCGCCGCGCTCTGCGCACAAGCTCACAGGCAGGGCTTGCGTGGCCAGCATCAGCATGCAGTTAACCGTTTACAGTGCTCTGCATGCTTATCAGTGAGCGAGGGGACCGTGCTCATAGCACGTAGTGCATAGCCCTCCTGCATGTTAAGGGGCGGTCAACGGCTGTGTCGCACTGAGTACGCCGCAGCTCAAGTAAGGCCCTGCATCGCGCGGAGGTCCAGCGCGCTGAAGGGCCGGGCCTGCGGCGGCCAGGCGGTGCCGCGCTGGGCGCGTGCCACGCTCGAGCGGCACGCAGCCGACCCGCGGCCACGCATGAGCCTGGCGCAGCTGGAGGCCGGCGGCACTGGCGACGCGCTGTGGGACGCCATGCAGCGCCAGCTGGTGCTCACGGGTGCGGCGCGCAAAAGCGCTGCCGCGCCCGCTGCGTGTGTGCCATCCGCGCTGTTGCAAGGGCTGCGGGGCCAATAATGCAGCTGAGACGATGCGCGAGGCGGCACGCGCTGCAGGCTTTGCCGCCCCTCGCCGCATGTCTGTCTGTCATGCAGCCACGGGTGCTGCGGAGCTAGCAACGCTGGCTGAGGCGCCATGTCACAGCATTGGGTCCAAGCATGCAGCTGTGCGTCTCCTGGTGTGTTAGACACTCCGGTTTTGGGTAGCAGGCTGGCTAGTGGTTGTGGTGCACGCTCGCTTATGCCAGCAAGCAAATGCGCTGAGGGCGGCCGGCCGGTCCCACCCTGGCGCAGGCGAGCTGCACAACAACTCGCGCATGACGTGGGGCAAGGCGTTCATTGGCTGGGCGCCGCCCGCCGAGGCGCTGGCGGCGCTGCTGCGGTGCAACCACCGCTTCGCGATCGACGGCTGCGGGCCGTGCTCCTACGGCGGCATCCTGTGGTTCGCCTCATCGCCTCCTGACCTCCGCCCGTGCTTCGTTTCTGTGCACTCTGCCCATGCCCTGCAGAGCGCGCGTACTCAGCAGCTTGAGCAGCACAGGCATGTACAGGGCTGTTTCGCAGTGCTGCACTGCGGCCTGTTGGGCATGCATCAGGAGGTGTTTGTCGCGCATGGTCTGGCGGCGCTGAGACGAAAGCGTGCGTCCAAGCAGGTGCTTCGGCCTCTTCGACGCGCCCAAGGCGCCTGACAGCACGCCTGTGTACGGCGCGCTGCGGCAGCGGCCTACATCGGGCCTCACCAAGCGCATCAATGCGGCGCGCTACCTGGCACTGGCCATCACGCCGCATGTCGTTGCCGCGGCAGCGGCCGCGGCGGCGGCCAACGCAAAGCCTGGCGGCGGGCAGCCCACGCTGGCGCAGCTGTTTGAGAAAGCAGCGCCCGCGAGCGCAGCGGCTGCGGGAGCTGCGGTTGCGCACGCCAGCGGCGCCAAGCGCGCCGGCGGCCGTGCGCAGCCCACCGTGGCGGGGCTTTTTGCGCGGGCTGCCAAGAAGCAGCGCGGCTAACGGGCCCATATTGTGTATGCGAGCTGACTGGTTTGCGCGGACATCTATTATAGAACGGTGCATGCAAGCGCCGTGGGTGTACACAAGTAGGGCATGACTATTTTTCGCGCCATACTGGTATGCAATGGCTGCAACCACTGTTGCACTCCTTGGCACGGGGGTTTGTTTGCGCAACAACATTGTAATGTTTGCGCAACAACATTGTAAGGTGGTCGATAGACTGGTAGAGCACCGCTTTCACCAATTTTCAAAGCACCAAAGTAATTACCATCATCAGGCTGCCTGCAGTACTTGTAACATGTTGCTGTTCTCAACTCTACGTATTCACACATCAACGTTCCATTGCAGTATGCGCATTAAACGAGCCCGAACAACGCATGCTTTGCTGCGCTGTGTGATTGAAGGAATATGGTAGAGATCACACAGCACACTACCTTGACTGCATGGGTCACAGACTAGCTAGTGTCATTATTGAAGTTTTGTGACCTAAAAATGTGCCTAGCGTTCCCAAAATGCATCGTCCATACTCTACTTGCTCATGCATGCAAAGTGAGCAGACGCGTGCTCACACGCTTGTGTTCAATAGCGTACAGCCCCACAAAGCATGACAAGCATAATTGCTTCCTATCAATCTACTATCGAGCATGCATTGATAAGGATTGCAGCCGCAGTGAATAGCAGTGCGCGCACAAGCTCTGTGATAGTAAGCACACAAGCTCTCTAAAAATAAGCACACAAGCCACAAGCTCTGTGAAACAGCAAGTCACAAACCAGTCCTGCATCATCCGTTCACTGAGGTGCTGCGGCCAAACCATGCACGCAGCTGCTAGTCCGGGTCAACAGGCGCATCGTCCGCGCTCGGCTCCTCACGAAGGCCGGAGCTGCGACGGATGCTGCGCACCTTGTCTGCCAGCCAGTCCATCTCCTCGTTCGCAGCGCCGAGCTGCATTGCCAATGAGTCAACAAGGTGTGGCTTGCAAGCGTGCTGAAGTTATGCAGTGCTTTGCAAACGCTAGTGCAGGTGCCATGAAGGTCATAACACTTCGACATATAAGATGGTCAGTATGTCCATGACATGGCCTCATCCACAAATTGAAAAGGCCGGCTATGCAAGACATTTGAAGGTAATATGCAAACGAGGCAGGGTGGATGCACACGGTCTGAAATGCCATATCATTCACTGGGCATGGTCGTGCAAATGACTGCCAGGCTGATGCAGACACACAAGCCACAATCTAGCAATCTGAACAAGGTAGCAGGTCCTCCCATGCGCATTCGCGAAGTCGCGCGCACCTCGCGCATGGCGGCCGCCAGGCGGTAGACATAGTCGCAGTTGGCGCCGGATGGCCCGACAGCGTGCGCTATCTGCTCCGCAATTGCGTCGGGCTCGGCGCGGCCTAGCCAGTTGGGGTTTGCTTCGTCCTCGGACGCGATGAACACCAGCGCGCTCGGCACGGCGACCTGTTCCACCGGGTGATAGGTATATAAGACGAGTTATACACTGCAGCAGGCAAAGGACCAAGCGCGCTGCACTTGCAGGTCGCGAAGAGCAAGACAGCTTTTTTTTGGTCGCATGAGGGTTACATGCATACTTACTCATAGATATCACCATAAGAGCGTGCTCAGTTGAAGATACAAAGTGCACGCCGCAGAGCAAACTAGCAGCTCTCACCTTCTCCTTGTCACCCTCCCGAACATACACAGGGATGCGCAGCCGCAGGTTGTACTGCTTCTCCCTGTGCTCAAGCTCCTGTGCGCTGCCAAACAGTGACAGCCTGCCAGAGAGATGAATTACAGACAGACTGACACGCTCCCAGTCATCTGCGCACTGTGAAAGAGCACAACACACCAAGCAATAAAATAGAGCTGCGCTGAGGTTGCGACGCTGGGCCGCCTGCCTTCATAGTGCTCTTCTGCTCCTCCGGGCTGCCCGCCAGCTGGTAGGCCGTGCCCCACACCGTGCTGTCCAGGCCCGCTGGGACTATGGTTGCCACACGGCCAGGCGCGCCAGGCTTGCCCCGGTGGTCTGTGGAGCCCTGCCAGAACACGAGCCTGCAAGAGCAGGTACGCTTGTAAATACTTATTCGGTCTACTTGAGCCAGCAGCCACGCCGAACACGCCAGCACAGCGTCCTTCCAGAGCAGCGTGCGGCTTATGTGACACGCACTGTGGCAAGGTCAGATCGCTCGTGAGGCCTGCCACGCGCAGCCCAAGTGTCCAGGGCCAGGCTCTTTCGCGCACCGCCAGCCACGTATGTAGCCAAAGACTTTCTTCTGAAAGTCAAAGCCTGTAGCACAGCATATGAGTTGCACGACTGCCCACCAGCTGTGTGGCGCAGGGAAAGAGGGAGCGTCACTGACAAGTTCGCCTCGCACCTGGCCGGTACATGAGCGAGCCAAAGCCATATACCCACATCTGGTCTGACTCACTGCCCTCCTCCGCGCAGGCAGACGCTTTCTTTGCATCTCCGTTGCAGTGCGCCGACGCTTCAGCCGATCCACCCACCTCCCCGCGCCTAGATTCGCTCTCTGAGCACATGTTCAGGTGCCGCAATGGTCAGCTTTTACTCCCTGTGTTCCAGTCCACGCAGTTCAAGAACTAGGAGGAGGGCTGGTGTAGGGCCTGAAGAGGCGTGGCATGCATGCTACTTTGGTTAAAAGCAGGCGTTAGCAGCGCAACGCCACAGCGTGCATCGCCGCCTCAGCAGTCTAACAAGTCCAGCAGACAGCCGTGTAGAGCCCCAGACGCAGCACGCTGCCGTGATCAGCTCGATTATTGCTGGGATGAGCGCGGCATAAGTGCTGCATACGCAAGGACTTTAGGTCACTGCTGTAGCCTTAGCTTGCAGGCACATGCTCATGCCAAATTTGTTGCATTCACAAGTGCAATGTCCGCATCGCACGTGCGCACAATCGGCTATTTGACAGCCTACTGACGCAGAAATCATTGCATGAACGTGCAGTAGAGGGACTTGCATCACCTCTTGCTAGGAATACATGTAAGAGCAGTGCATGGACCATATGCTGTGACTGCTGTCCGAAGCGTGCGTTCTGTGGTGCCCTGCTTACATGGTCTGCTAGTAGTGCGGCACCGCACATATTCTGCACACAGCAGATGCAACAGGTAACAGAGACGCACGAGCATTAAGCCCAGCAGTAATACATCTCAGCTCTGAGGTGTGCAAGCAGCATGTTTCGCTTGTCTGGTTGGAAACAACATACGGGCTTCAAAACAACATGAGACCAAGCAACTGTCGAACGCTCAACGTGCAGACCCAGGGCGAACGCTCTTCCTGCCTTTGGCGGACAGGCCAAGTTGGTAGCTGAGTTTCTCCTGGGCCTCGCGCTGTTTTGCCACCTCCGCCTCGGCCGCCTTCTTCACCAGCTCCTCCCTGGCGGCACACCCTCAAGCTCAAGCACTTTTTGTATCAGCTCTCTAGCAACATGTCTACCCATCTTTTTGCATGATATATGTTTGGTGCTTGCTCTGTTTTGGCATGCTGTCATGTAAGGCAGGGGTTTGACGGCAAGAGCCCAACCAGTCCCTGCCATCACCGCATGCAACTAACCAAGGTGTACTGCTAGCCCACACGCCTGTTGGCAGCACCGCGGTTGGCGGCACGCATGCGCACCTCTTCGTCCGCCGGCGCGCGGTGTCCTCCAAGAGCCGCGTGTAGAACGCGTCTTCCTCCTTGCGCGAGCGCAGGCGCTGCACGGGCGACGCGGCGGCGAGCGCGGCGGCCAGCTTGGCCTGCCGCCGGTGCTCCGACTCGCGCATGAAGACCACAAAGCGCTGCTCCTGTAGACACCTGCCACCCCAGACGCAACGCTGGGTGCCCTCCTTGTTCCCCTGCTGACACATGCATGACGCTCACAGAGTCTGGTTGAGATGCATCCAACATACAAGACAGGTCGGAGCTGTGTTGGCGCATCTGCAGGCTAAGAAGCTGTGCTCGGCCTCTGAGCCTAGACCTGGGGCAGCAGCAGCACATGCCGCATACGTGGCTAGCAGTAGGCAGCATGCATGCTGCTGGTGATGGTGCAAGGCAGTGCTCGGCGGAACGCATGAGCGCACACCTGTAGAGCGCCAGCGCCTGCTTGGGCCCTGCAGGCGATGCCGCAAGCTGAGCGAGCTCGCCTGGCCGTGCACCGGCCAGCAGCCCCACCGCTACCTGCATATTGCAAGCAGAGACAACCCCAATCGTTGTCATTCTTTGCTATTGCTTGTGTCCAGACACAGGCTCCGATAAGTGTGGGAAGCTTGCACTGCGCAACAAGCAATATGCCCGCGTGAACACGATGATGCTTGTTGATGGAGTCCTGAGCCGTCTCATTCGCTGCAAGGCAAGCTGCAGGGTGGCTGTCTGCCATCACAGCCATCACAGCCAGCAATCAGCAGGCTCAATTGATGGCATGTGGCCTTCATCAGGGGAGCAAGCTCTCTTAAGACGACTCGCCTGCAATGGCGCAGGCTCAGATGCAGCGGCACTGACGCCGGCCGCCTCGGCCGCCGGCGTTGCCGGAGGCCGCGCCTGCGATTGCTGTGCCAGCGCCAGTGCCTGGAGGCCGTCCAGCCCGTCCGCTCTGCACGCAGCCTGGTTCAGCAGCCTGTTCAAGAGGCGCTGCAATTTTCTGAAGGTGCTCAAACGGGATAATGCATCAACATAGGCAACATTCAGTATTGCCAGGAGTACTGTCATGTGATGTGCCAGTCCTATGTTATACAACGCATGAGCAGCGGCCATCTGGCGTAGGTAGCAATTCATCAGGCGCGCACGGCGCCGGTGGCACGCTGGCCTCCAGCGCATCCCGGGCGCCGGGGGCAGCCGCGGAGGCGCGCGCGCGATGCTCCTGCAGCGCCGCAGCGCGAGCCAGCAGCGCCGCCGGGCATGTGCCGCCGGCCAGCTCGGAGGGGCCCCTGCACCAACATTCTTGCATGTCAGCAGGGATTGCACTGGAAGCACAGACATAACATGCCATGCGCAACATGAGGTAGGGCACATGAGCAGCGTCCTCTGTCCAGAACGCGTATCTTGTCGTTCAACAAGCATAGCGAAACATCTTTCCAGAGTCCTTGCACCGCTGCTTCAGCCCCTCGTACAGCAGGAGCATGGACTCCAGCAAGCTCGCTTCGCATGTCGTTGACGTCACACGCACTCGACGTGCCGGGCCGACATACCAGCCCATGCTGGCAAAGCAGGCCGCCGCGGCGGCCTCCACCGCGGCGGCGCGCTCCTCTGCGGTCGGCGGCGGCCGGCAGAAGCGCGCCGCCCGGCTGCCCGGCGCAACCCCGCCCGCCCGCATCTCCGCCTCCGCCCTGCACCAGGGTGGCCTGAGTGGATGCTGAGTGGAACGCCAGTACTGCCTTTTGGTGATGAGCCTGAGTTCCCGACAGCCTTGTTGCTTGCGCACAGCTGCCCATTCCGCCTTGCCCACATCTGACATGCCGTGAAGTCGTGTGAGGCAAGCCTTCGGGCTGCACCAACCAGCCAGTGCAGCGGCTATGTGCACATTCAGCTGAGTCAAGCGGACGCATGACCTGTCACTGCGTCTGCAGGGCTCCCAGCGCGCGCACCAGTGCTGCTGCAGGTCGCGCAGGCGGCCGCTGCGCGCGGCCATATCCGCGCGCCAGCGCTCCAGGAAGGCTGCCGTGCGGATCGCCGCTGCCACGCGCGCGGCCTTGGCTGCGCCCGCCAGCGCCTGTATATCCGCGACCTGGGCGCAACCTAGCCTCAGTACCATATTTACGTTGTACTTGTTGTGTGTGCTGCAGGCACGCATTCCGGACTCTGTCAGAACAATGTGATCATGTGTTAGCTGTGGTGACATGCACTACCCACTGGTGTACTTTCCAGTCTCCTATCCAGATCAAAAGCGTCATGGGGGGCTTTGCACCCTGTCTGTGCTGACGCCCAGGTCCGCGCCGCAGCGATCCAAGGCCTCATCGATGGCCGCACCGGTGTCCATATCCGCGTCCGCCCTCGCGCCCGGCGCGCCTTGCGGCGGCGCCTCAGGGTCGCTGCCGGCTATCGGCGGGGCTCCGGCTGCAGGCTCGGGGCCCGGGACCCTGTCGTGGCTGGCTCCGAGCAGCCGCAGCAGCGCGGGGTCTGCGCCGCTGAGGTCGTTGCTGGCGACGCTAGCAGGTGCGACGCCGGGCCCCAACCCTGGCCGCGGACCTTTGCCGACCCCCCGCACCTCCTGCAGCCAGGCGGCCGCATGCTCCGGCGACAGCGCCGGCGCAAGGTCTGCGAGCGGGCGAGCGAAACCCTTCACCGGCCTGGGTGCTGGTTATGGGGTTTGTGACAGTATTGCATGAGCATAGAATGTGAGAAACAGGGCCTCAGCGCCCAAGTGCATTCGCACTTTTGCGCCTGGACAAGTGTTGAGGTGCTGCGCAGGCAACAACTGGCGAGTGCATGCAAGAGTGCATGCCACCTAGGAAATACAGGTGATGCACCCCGGCCAGCAAGACTAGCGCTGCATGCAAGAGGCACTGGCCTTGCAGGGACTGGTCAGGTGGCCCAAGAGCGCATGGCGGCGCGCCTGACAGCCGCGCATGCCCGCGGAAGGTGTCGTACAAGAGGCCAATGTCTGCCTCAAAGCCGCTGCAGCGCGGCGGCGCCCGCCAGGCCGCGTGCCACATGCTGCCCCGAGCCTGGCGCGGCGGCCGGCTCTGCAAGCTCAGCGCGCAGAAAGGACCTTGTATGTTGTATATGCATGGTGGCATACAGCATCGCTTGTGTGCTCACACGTGTGCTGATGACCATGTGTCAGTCGCGGCGTGTCAGCATGCAGGCCAAAGTTCTGTCAGTGCCAGTCATTCATTTATTCACTGGATTCGCTTTGTGTGCATGCATCGCAAGCGGGGGCGTCTGTGCTGCCTGTTTAACGCAGGTCGGGGATGAGCCTCACAGGCCGCTCGCGGCCACCTGCATGTTCCCGCCTGCCGGCTTTCTTTCAAGTCGCTGATGCAACATGCTGCGCTTGTCAACAAGCTTAGTGCCTCGTGTGTCTTGCAACTTGGGTGGGAGCAGCACCGCGAGGCGCTGCTTGCGAGCGGCGAGGTCGAGCTCCAGGCGGTCCATGAAGGTGTGCGCAGACGCCCGCGTCCGCGCCGGCTGCGACGGCGCCAGCGCCTGCCGCCCCATGCCCGGCTTTCGTTCTTCTCCTGCCTTTCCGTGCAAGGCAGGAACATAAAGAGTTGGAAAATGCATATTCCTTCACATGCAGAGCAGGCACAGGAGCAAAAGGGCCAGGCTCCATGCTGGCGTGTGAGACGACCGCAAGCCCGCCAGCTCGGATGCAAGGCTGCAGCGCACCGGGCCCGCGCTGCCCGGGCCCTCCAGCGGCACGCGCGCCACGCCCGACGGCTGCCACGGCACCGCGCCCGCGCCGTCGATGCCCGGCTCCTTGCTGCCGCCGGCCGCCGGCGGCGCGGCCGGCGCGGCCGGCAGGCAGAAGCGGCGCTCCAGCGCGCCCAGCTGGCCCGACAGCCGCGCGACCGCGCCCTGGGCGAGCGCCGCCTGGCGCGTCGCCGCCTCGGCGCCCCTGGCGCCGGAACGCGCCTGCAGCCTCATGGCCGTGCAGCACTCTTCGCGCGCAGCAGCTGCGCAGCCGAGGCAGTCTCTGTGATGCATGGAAAATGATTATGTCGTACGTCCTTGCGTTCTATCTTGTCGTGCACCGCGCAGTGGTCAGTCACGAGTGCAGACAGCCGCACCTGTGGTGGTCGCAGGCGAAGTCCTGGCAACCCCTTGATGTGTATGCATTTACAATAGGCACGCCCGTAGCAGGATGCAGCCAGCTTGCTGAGCCCGGCATGAAGGGAGATTGCGCGCACATGCGCCGGAGCGCCGCGCGCACGCGCGCGCGGTCCATCTCATGCAGGATGCGCATGCGCTGCCGCGCCGCCGCCACTGACGCCCCTGGCCCCTCTGCGCCAGGGTCCGCGCTAATCTGGAAACCCTCGCCGGCCACGCCGGCGCCGCGCGCACGCTCCAAACTGCCGCCCGCGCTGGCCGGCCGCTGGCGCTGCGGGGCATAGGGCCAGGGAGGTGCGCTCGGCGCTGCGGCACCCAACACCGGGGCCTCTGCGTGGCTGCCTGCATGGACGCCTGCGGAGGCCTGCGCGCGCTGCATGTCCGCAATCGCGCGCAGGAGGCCCTCGCGGTGCCCCATGGGCGCCACGCCCAGCTCCACCTGCGCTCCAGACTCTGTGTGATCACCGGAGGCCCGGTGCGCGCATGCGCGCCGTGCAGGCGGCATGCGGCTCTGGTTGAGCGCTCCGCAACACAGTGACATACTGCAGCAAAGGCTCTGTTAGAAAAGATGTGCCTTTGAGCGCAAGCTGCCCTGGTTGGCTTGCAGCCGCCATAACGCTCACTATTGTCAAGCTGCGCCGTCACGCCGTGCCTTTCAAGAGGATATACCCTGACACCCGCTTCCACAGGTGGCAGCGCAGGCTGCGGCGCGCCTTCAGCTGGGCATCGGTGAGTTGGACGAGCAGCCGGCCCGACACGCACTGGTGCAGGAAGCGCTGGCGGTACTGGCCCAGGCCCGCGGCCTCCACCCAGTCGCACACCTCGCCCACGCCCCAGCGCTCTGCAGGGACGGCCATCTGCGTGCGCCGTGCCGTCCGTTACAGTAGCAGCGGCGTTCGAGCTGGCTGCAGCCACGGCGCTGTAGACTGCTAGCCTGAAAACGTGCCACCGCATAAGGCATTTGCTCCCAGGTCATGTGTGCTGCTACCTGCCACAAAGCAAGCCTGCTAGCACATTCCAGGTGCAAGGTCGCATGGCAAAGTGTGAATCAATGTGTGTAGGTGTTCATAGAAAGAGAGTGTGGGGAGCGTACAAAGAGAGTGCCTGCGCTTATGCAGTACAATGCAGGAGGAAGAGAAGGCATCTCATGCTCGCACGACAGTGTGCAACAGGGCGGATGCGCAAGCGGCATCACCTGGGCCGCCACGGCGCGCGCAAGCCGCTCCGCGCGCACTGCGGCCGCCGTGGCCAGGGGCGCAGCGTGCGCGCCCCTGCCGGCCGGCTTGGCGCGGTCACCCGCGCTTGGCGCCGCCCCGCTCGGCCGCAGCGGCGGCGCGGAGCTGTGCCGCACGCGCGGGTGCGGCGGCTCGGGGCGCCCGAGCGCCGCCCGTCTCTGCGCCTCTGCGGCCCCCGCTCGCGGCTCCTGGGCGCCCGCCGGCGGCTCTGGCGCGGCGCCCGGCGCCGGGCGCGCGCCTGCCGACGCAGGCTCA
>JAABUV010006688.1_pt1 | contig 12416 bp, 12 predicted proteins | sample 5559971 | NCBI WGS metagenome assembly JAABUV01 (sample SAMN10711881, study PRJNA513362) | rock metagenome | isolation source: Antarctica rocks | place: Antarctica: Victoria Land, Knobhead nord | collected 2015-12-19
ATCCCGCAAGGGCGAACCGGAGCGGCCCGGTGGCCGGTTCTTCAAGCCCCTCCGGCAGACCGTCGAGTCGATCTACGACACCCTCAAAGGTCAACTCGACCATGAACAGCACGGCGGCCGCACCACCGCCGGCGTATTCGTCCGTGTCGCGCAACGCCTCCTGGCCCTGACCGCCGCGATCTGGCACAACGATCGCACCGGACAGCTCGTCAAGCGCTCGCTACTCGCCTACGACCACTGAGGGCTTGGAATCGATCATCTAGCGGCCCAGGAGCGCCGAACGGCTGTCCTGCGCGCGAGCAGGGGCGGCGCGTCGTACCGCGTGATCGCCCGTGAACTCGGCCTAAGCATGCCGTCTGTCCAGCACCTCGTCGACGCCGCAAGAGCGACCGAGGATCAGCCGTGACCGGTCGCGGGGAGTTCGCGGACGACATGGGCGCCCACCGCGACGCCGGCCACGACGTGGGCGAGCCGAACCTGGACGGCGACGCGTGGCACGGCTCCGTCCTCGCCCTGGAGGACGCCCTCATCGACCCGGACCTGCTCGACCGGGTCGTGCCGCTCGACGGCCGCTGGCCGGGGCCCCGGCTGCTTGACCGCACCGACGTGTTCTACCCCCGGGACCGGACCCGTCTCGACCCGCAACGGTTCGACGCCGAGACGGCCGCCTGGCTCCTGGACGAGCTCCACACTGACCTGGCCGACTGGCACGCCGCCGCCGTGTTCGACGAGGAGGCGACGACCGGCTCGCTGACCCGGGCGGCCCTCGCGGCACTCGGCGTCCCGGCGGTCCGGGACCTCGACCCGCCGGCGTGGCTGGAGTCGACCGTCCTGGTCCGGTTCCTCGCCGAGCGGGCCGTCGGGGGACCTACGCCGTGACGTGGACCCGGAGGCCCTTGCGGGCGCCGCGCAGCAGCGGCTCCTGGTCGCTGAACGCGTCGCAGAACCGCCACAGCGCCTTCGCGACGTGGGACGGGACCGCAAGGCCCCAGCCGCGTCCTGCCGCCTCGGCGAGGCCGGCGACCGTCTCGCACCGGAGCAGGCCCGGCTGTCCGAGACCCGCTATGACCCGCGTGACGCCCTGGTGGGTCCGGCTGACCTCGCCGGGCGGGATCACGCACTCCGTCGGCAGGACGGCGAGCTCGCTGTCGGGCAGCGGCGCGGGGTGGACGAGGCCGGTGAGCGCGGTCAGCTCCCGCTGTCCGAGCAGGCGCGGCGTGGGCCGGGCGGCCCGGTCGGTCGTCCGGTGGGTGCGGGCGGTGCGGTGCCTGGCGCTCACGGTGTCTCCTCGGGGTGTCGCGTGGGTTCGCTCCGGCGGCCCAGTTCGGGGGCGCGCCGTCGCTCCGTGTGACCGTGAGCCGGGCGTACGCAGTCTCGTCGCGGCGGCCCTGCCGGCCTCCGGGACGCAAACCGGAGGCCCGGGTCGGCCCTGTTCGCCTCCCCGTGCCTTGTGAGGGACTCCCGTTAGCCGTCCGCGGCCCCGGCGAGCCGCCGCCCGGTCTGCTCGGCCCACGCAAGGACGTCCGAGGTGTGCCAGACGCTGCCCATGTTCAGTGTCGCGGCCGGGGGCGGGAAGGCGGCGGTCCTAGTGAGCTGCTGGACCCGCTGGCGGCTGACGCCGAGCATCCTGGATATCTCCGCCGTGGACACGAGGTCCAGCGGGCCACCGAAGTGAGGCGTCGCCACCCGACCACTCCTCCCGCAGCGCGTCATGTCCCTGCCCGCCATGATCAGGACGGCGCGAGGCCGTCAAGGCCCGCTACGCCACCATGCCCTACGGACGCGTCCGGACGGGGACGCCGTCCTGGCCCGCTGTCACTGCGATCTCGCCGTGCGCCAGGCCGCGGCGGTCGACCGGACACGCTCACTGGCGCCGAGCGGGCGGGGCGGGCGGGGCGGTCCGCGCTGCGTCGTCCGTCGGCTAGAGGGATCCGCAACGGCGCGTCTGCGGTCCGTATGCCGATCCGTCGGCTAGAGGGATCCGCAACGGCGCGTCTGCGGTCCGTATGCCGATCCCTCGCCCATCCTGCGGTGCCTATGCGGGTACCCCGTGGCGGAGGGCGGTCGGGCCGAACAGCAGGTGCGACCTCCAGTGCATGAGTTTGCCCTGCGCGGTCTGCAGGTGGGGGACGTCCCAGTGTGAGTGAGTCTGGGCCCAGCCGTCGAGCGCCTGGTCGATGAGGGCGAGCCGGTCCTGGACCTCGGCGAAGGTGTAGGCGAACCGCCCGAGCTCGTCCAGGCCGAGACCTTTCGTCTGGGTGGCGAGGGGCTTGGCCCGGTCGGTGCGGACGACCGCGACGGCGAGCGCCTCGCCGTGGCTGGCCGCGGTCTCGCCGTCGGGGTCGGCCTGGCAGTCCGGGCAGCGGCAGTAGACGTCGGCGACGGTCGTGAAAAGGCGTGCGTCGCCTGTGTCCCGCAGGTCCGCGAGGTCCTCGACGAGGCCGAGGACGGCGGGTCTCGGGAGGTCGAGCAGCCGGCAGAGGTCGCTGACGCTCACGTCGCCGCCCTGTTCCTCGCAGACCCGGACGAGGCGGAGCAGGCTGTCGAATCCGGCAGGGAGCGGGACCGCCGGGTCCCCGTCAGGGAGCGCGGACACGACGGGGGCGCCCCGTCGCAGGTGCCGACGGGCGGCCGTCAGGGCGGTGTACTCGGCGGCCGTCAGGACGTACCCGGCGGGCTTGTCCCAGGCGACGATCCGGACCCCGTCTCGATTCGTGGCCGGGCCCTCGGTCAGGCCGGTCGCGACCATGCCCCGGGAGCGGAGCATTCGCAGGTCCCTCGCGAGCAGGAACCGTCCCGCCTTGTCGTCCCCGTACTCGGCGATCGACTGGGCGATGTGCCGGGTGGTGACCGCGGCCCGGTGGTTGCGGCGCAGGAACGCCAGCAGCCGGGTCAGCCGCCGGGTAGGGCTGGCGCTCACGGGGAGAGCCGGGTCAGCGGGAGGAGCCGGTCCATCGCCTCGCAGACCGCCTTCACGCGGTCCCTGAGCTCGTCGAGTTCCCCCAGCCACGGGTCGTCGACGCCCTGACGCTCGGCCAGGAGCCGGTGGGCGGTCCGCAGGTCGAAAAGGACCGCCTTGAGCTCGACGACGGCCTGCCCGTTGAGCACCAGCCCGGGGGTCCGGGTCGCCCGGCCGGCTGCGGCGAGCGTCTGGTTCCCGGCCGCGGCTACGGCGGCCCGTGCCCGCCTGTTGCGCTGGTTGCGCCTGTTCGCCTCCGTCTTGCGCCTGGCCGCGCACTGGGTGCAGTAGCGGCTGCGGGTTCCCTGCTCGGGCGGCCGGTCACACGCCGGGGTCGCGCAGGCCCGGGGCCGGGCGGGGACGGCATCCGTTTGGGGCACGGCCCTTCCTATCCCGACAGCATTTGTTTGGCACTTGACTAGGTCGGTTGGGGCTGGCACTGTCCGGGTCGTCACCCCAGTGTGCTGACGAGCCACAGGCAATTGGTGTCAGCACGCAGTCCACTGCACAGGCTTGTTGGACCTCCCGAGACGGATAGCCACCCGTTGGAACGTCATCCGGCTGACGTGGCATGCACGGGCCTGCGGCCACCTTCCCGGCGTGACCACCAACGAGCACCTCAGCGCCCTGACCGACACGACCCCCGGGACGTCCCCGGCCGACCCCTGCACGACGACGAGCGATACCCACTCCTCCAGCCCCACCGACCACGACGGGAGCGCCATGCCGACCGTGCGCCAGCGCGACGCCCGCCTGCTCGCGAAGGCCGGCCCCGCACGCATCGCCGACCTGATGGGCGCGGAGGAGCGCGTCATGCGGTTCATCCCGGGCGACCCGCGGGTCGACCCGCACCTGTCGCTGATTCAGCACCTGGCCCGCACGGCCCAGCCGGTGAACGCCGAGGACGCCGCCGAGCTCCTCACCGCCCTCGCCGGCCACGCCGGCTACCTCGCCGCCGTCGGCACGCCGATCACCGAGGACACGCTGCTCGACCCCGGGCTCGTCACCCGGTGGGTCCTGCACGGTCTCGCCCATCTGACCCCCGGGACGACCGCGAACTACCGCAGCCGCCTGACCCGGGTGGCCGCCGCCGTCCACGGCGCACCGGACCGGCCCGCGCCGCTGTACGCCTCCGACCCGGTCCGGCCCTACGACCGGGTCGAGGAGGACAACCTCGTCAGGTGGGCTGGCGGCCTGGTCGGCGCTTTCGGAACGGACCTGCTGTTCGCGGTCTGCCTCACCCTCGCGGCGGGGCTGACCAACGCACAGGTCACCTCCGTCAAGGGCAAGCACATCACCCGGTCCGACGACGACACGGTCGCGGTCCGGGTGCCCCAGGACGGCGTCGGATGGAACGTGATCCCGGCCCGGGCCCGGTACACGCAGGTACTGCTGGCTGCCGCCGCCCACCGCGGCCCCGACGAGTACGTGTTCCGGGCCGACGCCGTCCGCAGCGGCGGCAGGAACGGGATCAGCAACCTCGTCGACGCCGCTAACCGGCGCACCGGCGGCAAGCCCGATCAGGTCGAGAGGTTCAGCCCGCAGCGCGCACGCGCCACCTGGATCGTCCGGCACCTCGACGCGGGCACCCGCGTCGACGTCCTCATGCGGGCCGCGGGAAGCCGGGCAACGCCGTCGTCGACATGTCCCTCGCGCACCTGGACGAGCAGTGACCCGCCGCGAGGACCCCGCCCCCGACTGGGACGGCGCCTGTCCGACACCGACCACGTCCTGCCGCCGGACCTCGACCACGGCCCCGTCGACGACGCGCAGGTCCGCCGCGCGATGGAGGTCATCTCCCGCAGCGCCCTGGTCCCGTTCTGGACCTGCCGGCTGGCGCCCACCCCGCGGGTCCTGCCCGACGGGACGAAGGTCAGCAAGGGCGGCCAGCCCCGCACGACCCTCAGCGTCCAGGGCCTGCTCGTCGGGATGCTGCTCGTCGCGGTCGACCGCAAAGCCATGCACCTGACCGAGTTCACCAAGATGATCCACCACAGGATCAGCCCCGTCATGCGCGCCGAGCTCGGTGTCCTGCGCCAGGCCCCGCACCGGCTCGGCGACGACGCCGCGACGGCCAGCCGCCCCGACAAGGCCGCCGCCCTGCGGGAGGAGCGCAACGCCCTCAAGCAGGTCGACCGGCTGTTCCACGCGATGGTCGCCCCGATCGACCCGTCGCCGCTGCGCAAGAACGTCGTCCAGACGAAGAAGGAGCTGTACAAGAAGGCCCTCCCGCTGACCGAGCAGGACCGCCTCGACCGGCAGCTCCTCCTCGACTGGGTCACCGGCCGGCTCCTGGAGGCCACCTGGCTCATGCTTCCCCGCGGCGTCCGCCGCGCCTGGAAGGGCAGCATCGGCCACGACGCGACGTTCGTCGCGACCTGGGCCCGCGGCCACGCGACGAAGAGCCCGAACGCCTCGACCGACCCCGACGCCGCCTGGTACATGCGCAACGGTGACCACAAGGCCCCCGACGACATCGGCGGGAAGAACCACAAGGACGGGACCCCGAAGAGCAAGTACGGGTACGAGGCCGAGATCGCCATCGCCGGGGCCGACGACCCCGACGACCTGCGCCGGTTCCCGTTCATCGCGCTCGGCGTCCGGCTCCACCGCCCCGGGTTCTCACCCGGCGCGAACTGCGTCGCCGTCCTCGACGACATCAGCCGACGGCACCTGCTCGCGGACCCCACGACCGGTGTCGCCCTCCCCCAGGGGACGCACCCCGACGGTCCCCATCCCGAGAAGCACCCCACGAACCACCTCGGTGCGGACCGTGCCTACAACTACTCGACCGAGGACAACTGGATCCTCCCGGTCCTCGCCCTCGACTACGGCCCGGTGTTCGACTTCAAGGAAGAGGACCTCGGCTACCAGGGCAGCCACGCGGGCGCGGTCCTCGTCGACGGGACCCTCTACAGCCCGTCCATCAGGAACCACCCCGCGCTCGAAAACGCGACCAAGGACCTGTACGACAAGAAGATCACGAAGGAGCAGCACACCACCCTCATCCTGGCGCGCGAGCAGTACGCCCTCCGCGTGATCGAGGTCCTCCGCGACGAGGACGGCAAACCGACCGGCGCCGTCAAGTACGGCTGCAACGCCGAAGGCAAGGTCGGCGGCAGCCGCCGCCCCACCGTCAAGTGCGACCAGAAGCCCCTCAGCCTCGCACCCACCGGCCCCAACGACGACCGCCTGCGGGTCTACCTCCCCCTGGCCGTCGCCGGCGAGAAGGCCCCGCCCATCTGCACCCAGAAGACCGTCACGTTCGGACCGAACGACCTGCGCAAGCACCGGCAGCCCCTCGCCCACAAGGGCACCGACTGGAACAAGGTCTACCACTCCCTCCGCAACACCATCGAGGGCTTCAACGCCCTCTCCAAGGACGGAAGCAAGCAGCCCATCGAGCCCGCGGACCGCCGCCGCATCCGCGGCCTCGCCGCAACCAGCCTGCTCGTCGCGTTCCTGCTCGCCGCCCGCAACCTCCGCAAGATCGCCACGTTCAACCAGGACGCCGACTGGAACGGCGACGGCACCATGACCGTCACCAAGCCCAAGGCCAAGCGCGCCCGCAAGAAGGTGCTTGCGGACTACCACCCGCGGCACCCCAAGACCAGGCACAAGCGCGCCATCCCTCCCGGCCCCGACACCGGCAGCCCGCCCGGCGACACCATCGAGAAGCAGCGCCGCCGCAAACGCGCCCTCCGCGCAGCAGGACGCGACACCACCCTCTAGCCCCACCCTGCACAAGCACGCCCCGGCACCCAGCTTGCGACCCTCCAGCCACCCCAACCGTCTATCGAAGCCCGCCAGACGCACCGACGACGACTGCACAGCAGCAGAGAAGGCCCCCACCGAGTCCGGTGGGGGCCTTTCCCGTTGCCGTGACCGATCCTCTACCCGGTTGTGTCGCTACGCGGGCGGGGGGAACTGTCGTTAACTCTGTGTGGGCGAGGGGGGAGTTGAACCCCAGCACGCGCGCTTCCCGCCTGCGAGTATACGGGCTCGGAGCGTCCAGCGGGGTCGTTGAGCGCCATTGTGAGCAGTTCCGCCCCGTTCACCAGCAGACGGTTATGCCCCAAGGCATAACCCCCGGCGACCTGCCCTCGGCGCGACCGAAAACCTTCTGTGTCCGCGGGTGTCAACGGCAAGCGCGTCTGGCGTGGTTCACAAGACCACTGCCGACAGGCCCCGCCGAGGTCCTGGCGTCCGGGGCGATCCGCCAAGAAGGTGACACTTGGGGCCAATCTTCCGAAGATCATGGGCGGGCGATCTTCATGGCTGGTCGGATCGGCGCGTGGAGACCGAACTACCGTCACCCCGTCGTTTTCAATCCCGACTACTGGCGCGATCACCCGGGACAACTTGCGCGCATCCTGGCGTCAGACCGAGATCCGTTGACAATAGTGCTTGGGTCGTGGGTGTGTTGAACGAGCAGATGCCCTGTCAGGTAGGGAGAATTGGGGTTGCGAAGACCTGATCCTGACCCACCAGAAGGGCACCTGCTCGGTGAAGAAACTACGGCGTCATGAGCGTTCAGGAAAGCGTTGTGCACGTCGTGTCGGGATCGGTACCCCGGACCCGACGCTGACGGGGCTGGCGGGACTGGCTGCCGTCGATGAGCTCATCGGCCGGCTGGGGATCGTGGAGGTCCTCAACCGGGGTATCGGCCCGATCAAGGCGCGCGACAGGGGCCTGAGCGGCGGGCAGTTGCTGATGGGGATGGCGACCGCGCAGCTGGTAGGGCAGGACTGCCTGGACGGGATGGATCGGGTCCGGGCCGATGGCGGCAGTGCTTTGCTGATCGAGGCGCCAGTGGCGCCCAGCAGGACCGCCGCCAGGCTGGCGGGCCGGTTCGGACCGGCGCAGCTGACGGGGATCGAGACTGCCCTGTCGGAGGTGTACACCCGCTGGCTGCGGGTGGTCCCAGCACAGGTCCGGGTTCCGCTGGTGCTCCGTGACCCGACGATCGACCTGGACGCCAGTGACATCGAGGTCTACGGCAAGACCAAACAGGGCGTCGGCTGGAACTACGCGGGCGTCCGGTCCGGCCGGGTGCATCTGGCCAGCTGGGCGCAGGCCGAGCTGCCGCTGGCGGCGGACCTGATCGCTGGGAACGACGACGTCCGACCTGACGCCGGTGGGCTGCTGGCGCGGGCCCTTGCGTCGATGCCGACGCAGGTCTGTGGCCGGCCGCGGGTCCGCGCCGACGCCGGTTACTTCGATGCCACCCTCGCCCACGCCGCCATGGAGCTGGGGTGTGACTTCGCGATCGCCGCGAAGTCGCAACTCCGCCGCGTGGCGGGCACTTTCGGCCGTCCCGGACAGCGACTGGCGCGACGCCCGGGGGATGCACGGTGCGCAGGTCGCGGCGTGTGACTATGCCCCAGCGGGCTGGCCCGACGGGACCTACACGATCATCCGCAGGGTCAAGATCAGCGTCGACAAGCTCAGCGCCGACCCCCGCTCGCGGCGCCGCCGGACCGTCGCGAAGGACCAGCTCGCGCTCGCTCTCGGTGGCGCCGCCGACCACGTCTGGGCCGTGAGCTTCATCGTCACGAACATCCCCGCCAACGCCGAGGATCTGGTCGGGCTGGAAGCATGGTTCCGGAACCGCACCGCGATCGAGGAACGCTTCCGTGAGGTCAAGCACGGCGCTGGTCTCAATCACCTCCCCTCAGCTGATCCCGGCGTCAATAGCGTCTGGATGTGGGCCGGGCTGCTGGCCGGGGCAGTGTCGGTGATGCTGCAATCCCTGACCGGCCTCGACACCCGAGCCCACGCCCCCGGCCGGATGCGGATCGCGACCCTGCGACACCAGATCCTGACCGTCCCCGGCCGGCTCATCCGCCACGCCCACGGGCTGACGCTGCGACTACTACCCGGGCACACGAGCCTGCCCACCGCGCTGGCCCGACTACGGGCCTTGCCCGCACCCACCTGAGCACCGCGACCCACCCCGACGAGCAAGGACCCGGAGACACCGACACCAGGTCGGCGGCCTCCCCACGCCTGCCGCGAGCCCGACCATTCCGATGCCCGAAATCAGCCCAACCCGAGCAAGATCACCGCGCTACTGGGGGATCTCGGTCAGACGGGAGTCTTCCGCGTCGGATTCCTGATCCGAGTGGAAGGTCGGCGACGCAGACACGATCATGGCGGTTTTTGGCGCGGCGCATTGGGAGCCCACCTCGACGAGCTGGACAGTGCCCTCCGACGAGCGACGGCAACGGATGGTCAGTCACGGACGGGTCGAGGACCACCGGGAATAGGAGTTCGAGGCGTTGCGGTAGGCGAAGCCGGGGGTTGAAAAAGACCGCTGACGAACGTCCGGGACCAGAGAGTCGTCGATGGTCTGCTAAGCCCCGTGCACGTCCCGGAAGTTGAGTGGCCCGGTCGAGATCACCGTCCGGAAGCTTCCGCGGGGCGTCCGGAAGGTCCGGGATTCAGCAGTCCGCCTGTAAGTGAGCTCGCGCTCTCCGGACCGTCCCGCAGCCGCTGACGACCTCCCGGAGGTGCTTGCCAGGTCCTGCGCTGCGGCCCTGGCCGGTCGCGTGCCGTTTCCGTGCCCTCCCGCGGACCGCGCGGTCGTGGTCGCGGTCGGCCGGCTGGTTGCCGGCGCGGCGTCGACGTGCGTCGGTGTCGCGGCGGACGCGGGGAGCACCGTCCCGCCGAGGGTGAAGGCCGCCCCGAACGCCGTGAGGGACGTGCGGGCCAGGGCTGGTCGCATGGCGACGCTCCGATACGTGGCTCTGCCGGCCCGAGCCGCCTCGTGCCGGTCGTCTACGGGTACCGGCCCGGGTCAGGTTGCCGCATTCGTGACGGTCTGCCTACGCCGTCTTCACGGCAGGACTTGCCGCCTTCCTTGTCCCGACACGAAAGGTCCCTGGCGGATCGGGACTAGTCATGGCGGTCGGGCTTGTCTGCGAGTCACGTCATCGATCCGTTCCCGGCGTCCAGGGCGGGGTTGGTTTCCTGGCTCATCGGAGGTGGTCACACCGTCGTGGTCGGGGCCGTTCGGCAGGCACCTTCAGGGGACGCCTTGGCGGTGGTCGCCGTACACGGCCCGGCCAGCCTCGACGACATCTCACACCTCGGGCTCGCCGCCCCGGAACTGCCGGTCGTGGCCGTACTGCCGGAGGTCAACGCTGCCGGCTTCGTCGCGGCCCTGTGCAACCGGCGCCGTCGGGATCGCCACCTGGGACACGAGCCCCGACCGACATGGACATCATCGACGCCGCCCTCGCCGGCCTGGCCCTGCTGCCCAGCAGGTTCGTGCGGCAGCTGGCGGTAGGGCAGCCCGCGCCGCCGGCGCAGTTGACCGCGCAGGAAACCCGATGGGCTGCGTGATCTTGCAGCCGGCAGGCCAGTCGCAGAATTGGCCGTTGCCCGCCGGCTACTCCGACCGGTCGATGTACCGACTGCTCCGCAAGACCTACAGATCGCTGAACGCCGACACGCGATCTGAGGCCATCGTCGAGGCGTTGCGGCTAGGGCTGCTCTAGCTTCTGCCCGCAGCTTTCACGTGAGCGGCGTCGCTGGGTCACGCGCGGGAGAACTCGGCGCCGGGTCAACGGTTGCGGGTAGTGCGCCCGGGGGGTCGGGTCGCGGGGGGTCGGGTGGCCGGCCGGCGCCGGGTGCGCCCCGGTCGCCCCGGGCAGCCGCGTCCTGACCGGCGGCCGCGGGTGCGTCGGGGAGGGCGGTCGGAAAGTGCTGGCGCGACAGCAACGGAGGCGGGCGTGCGTGGCCCGGTGGCCTCCCGGGGTTGGGAGCGGGAGTGGGGGTGCGCTGGGCGATCCGGTGGGTCAGGACTCGCGCCGGGCTGTTGGCGCTGCCCAGCTCGCGTTGGCCGGCGACAGTCAGCAGGCAGCTGTCCCGGTCGGTGCCCCTGTGGTGGGCCTGCACCAGGGCCCTAGCCGGTCTCCGCGCCGTCAGGGGGGCGTAGCGGATCCGGGTCCGTCCTGCGGGTCCACCGACAACCCGGGGGGGTGCTGGAGAGCGTCGGACCATCAGGTTCGCCTCGGCCAGGGCGTCGGCGGTGGGCTTGCGACTGCCCGTGGCCGTGTTGGGGGAGGTACGTCGGGTGTGGTGGCTGGATGGTCCGGGTGTGGTGGCTGGATGGTCCGTACCCTGAAGCATCGCGGTCCACGGGAGTTGTTCCGTCCGCGTGCAGATGCAGATGCGGACGCGGGAGGGGGCTGCGAGGGGTACAGGTGAACGAACGCGGTGGTGAGGAGCCCCAGGGTGGCGACGGTGACCGCTGGTTCCTGCCCGACGGGACCGTCCTGTTCGCACCACCAGGGACGCTGGTGGTGGAACCGAGCGAAGGCCTGATCTGCTGCCACCTGTGCGGACGCTGGTGGGTGTCCCTCGGCGCTCACGTGCGGGCGCACGGCTACACGGCCGCCGGCTACAGGGAGGCCATGGGATTGAGGTTGACGGTCGCCCTGGCGGCCAAGCGGCTGACCTCCGCGATCGGGCGGCGACAGCACGAACGGTACATCGCTGACCCGCTGCTACGGCAACGACTGGAGGTCGGCCACGAGATGGCCCGGGCGGGGGAGTTGACCGAAGCCGCCCGCGAGGGGAACGCCACGTCGTCGGCCCGGGCGCAACGTCGAGACGAACGCGCTCGCGAGCTGCGCGCCGGGCGGGAGACCCGGGCGGCGGTCCGGCGGTCTGCGTTGGACCGTCAGGTCCAGGAGGCGGGGAGCCGGGACCTTTCCGAGTTCCTCCGCCGGGCCTATGAGGCGGGCGGGAGCCTCGACTCCCTGGCTCGCGCGTCGGGGCTGGGACGGGCCGCCCTGAGCCGGGCCCTGGCCGACGCTGGCGTGACGCCGCGACCGGTAGGGACGAACACCGCGGCGAGTAAGCGGTCCAGGGCCGATGCTGCGGACCTGCGGGCGGCGGAGCGGGTCGGGGCTGACGACATTAGGGGGTGGCTTCGGGAGCGAAGGGACCAGGGGTGGTCGCTGGCGCGGTTAGCGGAGGCGGTAGGACACAGCAGCCCGTGGGTCCGCTGGCGTCTGACCCCGACCCCGACCCCGACCTCGACCTCGACCTCGACGTAAGTCGAGGTAGCGCGCAGACGTCCCGCCCGCCGGGACGGCCGGCGAACGCACGTCGCGGGTCACGGGCGGGCTGGGCGCCGGGCAAGCGCGTGCGACAGACCGCGACAGCCCGGGCGCAGAACGCCGACCAGCCCGAGTCGCAAAAAATGGCGGCCGAAGCCCATCCGCTGGGCCGACCGGGACGAACGACCTGCACACGCGGACGTGCCGCCGGCGGATTGGCCTACACACGACCGTGCGTAACATGTCATGCTCACAGCGTTCTGACTTTCTCGGGAGGTGCAGGTTGATCGATCTGCGCTCCTGGCACCACCTGGTCAGGAGCACGACGCCTATCCCCGTCGCGACGACTTGCGGCGCGTCCTTCCACACAGCGCATCTGGAGATTG
>JAABUV010006689.1_pt1 | contig 12415 bp, 8 predicted proteins | sample 5559971 | NCBI WGS metagenome assembly JAABUV01 (sample SAMN10711881, study PRJNA513362) | rock metagenome | isolation source: Antarctica rocks | place: Antarctica: Victoria Land, Knobhead nord | collected 2015-12-19
GCACCTGCCACGGCCGGGGGGTGTCAGCAATGAGGACGCATGTTGAGGGCCCGCTTTAGTGTGGGAGCGAGGTCTTGAACCACGGGGAGCGTGGTGCGGGCTTGAGCGATGCTTCACCGCACAACAATTACATCAAGGATGAGCGGCGCAAGCAACGCACCGGGTCGCCCCAGCGCCCGCCACAGCCTGCCCGTGATGTCGGGGTGCAGCATCGTCCAGAATGGCGCCTCAAGCGCCTCCTTGAAGCGCCTGTCGCTCGAAGCACGCGACCAGGTCAGCTCGCAAAGCCCCTCGAGCGCTCTCCTACACGTCAACGTGCAGTGCGCGCCTGCAGACTGTCCGCAGGGTGACGGCCTGTGTCCAGCCTCCGTGCAACTCCGCAGACTGCTCGATGACCTGGACCGCGCACGCCTGCAGGACCTGCACACGCTGGCCAGCCCCTCTCAGGGAGTGCGTTGTGTTTCGAGCATGCGCAGCGGAGCTAGTCCTATATTGGTGCTCAAGACAGTTCAACGGCCGGTACCTCCGCAGGGAGCTCGTGCAGGCGAACGGCCCCTGGCCGAGCGGCCACCAGACTGGATGTGCTCGCACTCATGCCATGCTGCGGCGTATGCTGCTCAAGGAGCTACAGGCGGCAGGTGTCTGTTATAACAAGGCTGCAAGAGCACGCCACTGTGGCTTTGAGTGGCAGAGCCTCTTGCAGGTTTGCGCGGCCAATGGTGTGCAGCCACACACGAGCTGCTCAGTCGCGCACTTTTGTGAGCGCTGCCTGTCTTGGACCAGCCTGCACTGCAAGAGAATGGAGCCCAGAGAATGGTGCAACCACCCTCGGGTGCATGACTAAACAGGGTTCATTCTTATGCTGAATAGACAGCTGATGGAATCGGAACGAGGTCAGAACATGTGAATGCACTCCCTTGTTTGGGCTCTGCGCTGTAGGTGTGGGGACTGGCTGCCTGAGCAGCCTGAGCTGGACTGGTTGAGGCTTGCGCATCCTTGTACATCGTTGCTCGCTGTCTTTACAGCCACAGGCGGCGTGCTTGTCCCCTGCGTCGTGTGTGGTTCTGCAGCACCGTATGACGCAACGCAGCAATGGGCACGCGTGATTCCAAGGCTGACGGAGCCGGGCCTTCAGCCATACGCCTGGACCAACTCCCCGCAGAGGTGCGTGCAGGGGAGCTTGCGCCCTGCCGGTTGCCGCAGGGGCAGCGGCGCTGTGCACGCAGGGGCCTCGCCGCGCCTCCAAGGGGTGCTGCTTGGCCTCTGCAGGTGCTGCAGGCGTGAGCGGTCTATTTTGCGAGGCACTCCTGGTGGTCCCCCGCGAGGCTTGACACAGGCATTTTCCCTGCAGACAGTCTGCAGGTGCGCACCGCACTTTGAAACATAGGAAGCAGTCACAAGCCTGCAGCAGCTGTGCTTGGGAACCAATTCTCGTGACAGGCGCTTCAAGGAGGCGCTCAAGCAGCCGTTCTGGAGCACGCTGGAGATGGACCTCGTGCTCGCCGGGGTGTGGCAAGCGCTTGGACGGCCTGGTGCGCACCTTGGAAGATTGTGCAGTGGCGCCCGAGAGCGTGTGATGGTCCTGACACGCCCTTGTTTGTTGATACCGTCTGTTGACGTGCTTACAACTGCACCGATGTGGCGCCGTAGCAGGCCCTTTTGGGGTGCGTGCAACCAGCGCCCCGGGGCTGCCGCAGGCACGCCCGAAGAAGCCGGCGCCCGGCGGTGGCTCCTGGCGCGGGGCGGCTCTGTCAAGTGCCTCTATGGTCTGGTCGTGGGCGAGGAGAGAGCTGGCGGACGGCCTGGACGCGACCTGGACGCCGGGCGGCTGTTGGCCCTGCTGGCCGGCCTGCCCGCGCTGACGTCTATCAGCTGGATGATCCTGCGCGGAGACCTGCACCGCAGACCTACCCGCGCAGCCATCCGGGCGTTCCTGGCCGAGGCCGCGCGCGCCATAGCGGGCTGCTCGAGCCTGCAGACCCTGCGTCTGCGCATCAGCCTGCTCGGCGGGCTGGCGGGCCAGCTCCCCAAGGCGCTAGTATGCGAGCTGGCCAGCATGCGCTCACTGGAAGCGGTCACGCTCAGCTTTGAGGCCTGTGAGGCGGACAGGCCCGATTGGCCGGCCACTTTCAGCCTGGCACACCTGGTGGCGGGCCTGGCCCGCCTGCCGCGGCTCCGCGAGCTGTCCCTGATGGCGGAGAACGTCGGCATGGAGGCCACGCTGCCTGCCAGCGTGTCGCGCCTGGCGCAGCTGACCTCCCTGAGCCTGCGCTGGTTTGACGGCCTGCGCTGCGAACCGGGCTGGGCGCACCTGCCGGCGCTTGTCTCTCTCAAGTTCGAGGACTGCGTGTTTGCGGGCGACGGCGAGGCCGCGCTGCCGGGCATGGACGCGTTGGGCGCCCTGACCAGCCTGGAGCTGGAGAGGTGCCTCGGCCCGCGGCTGCTCCCTGCGTCGCTGTGGCGGCTGCCGCAGCTGCGGCGCCTCAGCCATGAGAGCGGGAGTCATATGGACCTGGTCGGCGTGCCGCGCGGCGAGCTGCCGGCCGCGGGCCCGCCGGTGGGCGGCGCGCCCTGCTTTGCGTCCCTGACGCACCTGACCCTGGCGGGGCACCACTTTGAGGTTTTCCCTCCGGGCGTGCTGGCCGCTGTGCGCCTGGCGCACCTCGACCTGTCCCTCTGCTGCTTCGAGCAGCTGCCCGAGGGCGTGAGCGCGCTGTCTGCGCTCACAGAGCTGCGCCTTGGGCGCCACGCCGCGGGTGAATGGGAGGTCGGCGGCCGCTTGGACGCCCGCGCCCTGGGCAGCCTGGCCCGCTTCCCGGAGCTGCGCAGCCTGAGCTTTTTGAACTGCAGCGTGCTGTTCGACCAGAGCTTCCAGGCCGCAGCCGCGCACCCCCGCCTGGCGCAGCTGCAGCTGGGAACCTCGTATCCCGCGCTCGGCCCGTCGTGCATGGCCTTTCTGGGCTTTGTGTACGACCTGCTGCAGCGGGGGCGCGCGGGCCTGCTTACGGTGTGCTGGTGCAACGTCGAGGGCGCGGGGCGGCGGGACAGCCGCAGGTTCCGTGCCGCCCTGGACGCCGTGGGGTTCTCGCTGTACGAGGACGCCCTCAGCGATGCGAACGAGTAGGCCGCATGCGCTGGGTCAGGCTGGGGCCTGTGTGGGTAGTGGTGAACGGTGGCGACTGCAGAGTCCAAGCGCATGCTGCTGTCGCCGGCCATTTGTGTACCCCCGCCTGCACTCCCTGTGGCACAACCTCACTGACTTGCCCAGCACTGCCTGCTGCCGCCTGACTGCTCCATGTGTGCTACAGCTTGTGTGTATCAGCTAGTGTGTATAAGGTGTGCATGTGATGTTTTGGTGTATGCGTTACGAGTGTGTCTTGCTATGGTGTAGGCCCAGGGGTAAAGCCCGTTTCCTTGCAGCGCCTGGATCAGGCGGGCGGCCTGCTCGGCCGCCTGCCTCGTCTGGAACAGTCAACCCGATGGTGGTGTACCAGAGCTTGTGCTCCGTCTTGTGCAGCGTGTCCAGGCCGCCACCGTCCCTTGGCTAGCTTAGCTCCGGCGCGGGGCCAACGCACTGTCAATGAAGCTTGCATGCTCAGCAACAGAGCCTGCTGAGCTCACAAGCTTGCTTAGCTCACAGCATGCACAGCTGAAGCAACGATGCAGGCCTCAGCTGGAGCCGGACAATACAGTGTGCAGCTCACCTCGGCCTGTGCTGCGAGCCAAGCGAGCGGTCCAAAGCACCGCTCCTCGGCCTCCTCGCAAGGACCGCTGTTCCGGGTGGTGATGCTCTGCTGCAGCACCCCTGTCAGCGCCCTGACCTGCAGCTTCAGCTGTGTGAAATTCGCTACGGCGCAGCGGTGAGCGTCCCGCTGCTGCATGACTTGCTAGCATGAGGCGCCATAAGTTGTAGAACGCCGCCCACAGAGAGGCAGCGGCTTGCATGACCTGCACTGCTGCCTCTCCCATGTCTCGGCCCGACAAGGCAGCGGAAGGTGGAGGAGGCAAAAGAGCATGTGTGCAGGAGTGTGTCGTGTGTATTTTCAGACGCTGATTGGTGCATGCATGTCACATGCTTCATTCCAGCCAGCTGGGGCTGCTCCAGGGCTGGCCAAGCAGTGCAGGCAGCAGGCAGGATTGCTTGTGAGCGTCTTGTGGCCCTCAGGCATCAACACAGAGGCTATGTCCGGCAAGCAGGCGCCAGGTAGGCTGCTGCGTCCACTGGCGCCAACGCGATAGTTTCAGCACAGTCCAGTTGCTGCCATAGATGAGAGCACGGGCTTGATTGTCACGGACTGACTGCTGCCAGGGCTACAGCGCATGCAGCCCCTTCTCAACACTCAGAGGCCTTCCTGTCAGTAGCCTGCATTGCACCAGGGGCTTGCATGCCGAGCAGTGCGTGCGTTTGCTGGGATGTGCATTTCCACCATAGCAGCGCCATGTGAAAAGGACGCATGCTCCTGGGAGCATGCGCCGCTATGTTTGCAACCTGCGGGCCTGCAGTTCTGAACACAGACTTCAAGCAGAGCCCAACCACCTCATTACCTTTCATGCCGTGCAGTTCTGTTCTTGTTATACCCACATGCACCAGCACTCGAAGTCCCTTCTCTTTTAAAGCACTCTTGACAAGCAAGCTACACTTCAAGAGCTAGGAGGCAGGCCTACTTGCACTTGACTCCTTGCAGTCCTGTTGCTTACTACACCCACATGCACCAGCACTCACAGTCCCTTCTGTGATGAAGCACTCCTGACAAGCTGGCTACACTTTAAAAGCTGGGAGGCAGGCCTACTTGCACCTAACTCCTTGCAGTCCTGTTGCTTATATTACACCCACATGCACCAGCACTCACAGCAGTCCCTTCTCTGTGTAAGCACTCCTGACAAGCAGGCTACACACTTAAAAGCTGGGAGGCAGGCCTACTCGCATTAACCTTTCTGCAGTCCTGTTACTTGGTACACCCACACATGCACCAGCACTCAAAGTCCGTTCTCTGTTAAGGCACTCTTGACTGCTACACTTCACCAGCTAGGAGGCAGGCCTACTTGCACCAACCTTCTTGCAGTCCTGTTGCATACTACACCCGCATGCACCAGCACTGACAGTCCCTTCTCTGATGAAGCACTCCTGACAAGCAAGCTACACTCTAAAAGGGAGGAGGCAGGCCTACTTGCATTAACAAGTCCTATAACTTGTTACACCCTGCGCATCAGCATATCATGAGCAAAAAACGGCGCTGGCACCGCAGCAGGTGCCAGCGCAAACGGGAGCAAGCTCGAAAGCGCTTGTGCGGCGCAGGGCTGGGAGCGTCACCCTGCGGGCGACCAGGAGCACACAAGGCGCATGTGTCCCGTCGAGCAGCGCAGGGCGCAGCGCCGTCGAGCAGCCCTATGGACAGACCAGCCTGCGCGGAGCGGCCACGCCGGGCGCGCCGCTGCGCTGCTGCGCGCCGGCGCATGTCCATGCGGGCGCAGCGGGGGCTCGCCAGCTCTGAGCAGAGCGCGAGCCCACATGCGCAGGAGCAGGGTCGGCGGCCCGGCGACGCGCCTGTCAGGCGCGCGCTCGCAGGCGCTGGCACGCGCCCCTGTGGCCCGCGCGCCACGCAGCCTTCTGGCACGCCGGCGAGCAGTAGCGCGCGGTGGTGCAGCCAGAGCACAGCTGCGTCCGCAGGCCCGCCTCCGACGCGCCGGACAGGTCACAGCACCTGCGCGCGCCCGGCGCGCTCGCGAGGCGGGGGGCATCTGTGACAGCAGGCTCCTGGCCAGCATGCCGCGTGCTGCAGGGCGCCGCACCCCATGCACCAGCAGCCCACGGGCCGCAGCGCGGGCGTGCGCAGGCGCAGGTCCTCCAGGCTGGGCTCCGGCTGGGCCCCCTCCGCCCCCTCCCCTGCGGCGCCGCGCGGCGACGCCGCCTCATAAAACGCCGCAAGCGCCGCCATGGCCGCCAGCTGGTCCACCGCGCTCGTGCGTGGCCCCGAGGGCCCCACGCCGCACGCCGCTGCGGCCGCGGCTGCGCCCCGCCCAGGCGGCCCCTGCATATGCGAGCGCGCATGCCGGTCTGCGGGCGACGCGATGCGGACCACGCACGGCGCCACACCCACATCCGAAGCGCATGCTCGGGCTGCCGCCACAGACAGTTGGGCGCGCCCGGCAGCAAGGCGGCCCGGCGCGCGCGCTCACCTCCGGCGAGAGCAGCTCGCTGGCGCGCGGCAAGGCGCCAATGCAGCTCACTGCACGGGCCGCCCTGTCCTCGCGCTCGCGCGGCCCGCGCGCGTCCGCAAATCGCTGCGCCAGGCGCGCCGCCGCGCTCATCGCGCCAGCGCGCACGAGCGCCACGCCCAGGGCGTGCGAGTCGCTGTACAGCATCTCAAAGCCGACCAGCGCGTCCGTGACCACCGCGTCCGCCTCCGCGGCCCAGGCCGTGTGCGGGCTGTCTGTGTCGTCGCCGCCGACCGCGGCGCGCTCGCCTGGCGGGCGCCCCCCTGCGAGCGCGCCGGATCGGCATGACATCCGCACGCGCAGGCGGCGCCTGCAGGCACTGGAGCCGGGCAGGCCCGCACGCCCACAGGAGTTGCCACCTTGGGGCCGCGCGCCGCGTTCTACCCGTCATGCTCGGGCGCGCACGCGCGCACCAGCCGCCTGCTGATCAGCCCGACCCTCCCAGCGGGCACAGCCACAGACGGGGCCCCCGTGTCCACGCCGAAATATGCTGACGGCACCCAGCAGCACGCACAGCGCTCGGCCAGCGTGCGCAGCGCCGCCACGACAAAGGACACCAGGCCTTCACACGCGCGCACGGCCGCCTGGCACTCGCCGCAGCCGCCGGGCGCCACGAGCCGGCCGCAGGCGCCCTGCGCAGCCCCACAGGCAGGTTGGCACCGGGTCCCAGCAGCAGCGCCGCGAGCGCACAGGGCGGCCGGTCACGGGGTTGGGGGCCGCGCGCTCACCACCACCTCCAAAAGGAAGACCGACACTTTGTCGGCGCAGCCTGGCGGGCTGCACACGCGCGGGAGCTCCAGCGCGCGGAACGCGCTCCGGCGGCAGGAGCAGCAGAGGCAGCAGCTGTGCGGCCGCGCACGGCAGCAGCTCCGCCGGCAGCGCGCATCCGGCGGCGCCCATGCCCGCGGCCGGGCGCAGCAGGCGTGGCGCATAGGCCGTGAGCGCCTCCTGCCGCACGCCCTCCATGCGCCGGGTCACGAGCGCCCATAGGCTCGCGCGCCAGCAACCCCACATGCACGCTGCTCATCCGGCGCCACAGCCGCTGCGATGGTGCAGGCACCAGGCGGCTCACCCACAGCCCTTTGCGCATGGCGGAGCCGGGCGCGTGCGCCATCGCGAGCAGCTTTGCCAGCGTCGCGAGCAGCGCCCTCGCGGCCGGCGGGCCGGGGCAGCCAGGGCCCCCGGACGTCAGCAGCTCCACCCCGTGGCCCACCGCCTGCGCGCGCCGGCGGCAGCGCTGAGGGTGACACGGCCGCGCCTGCCGCCCTCGCGCTCGCATTACCTGCTTTGCTAGGGAGGCAGCTGCATGAGAGCCTGTGCAGCCAGCAGAGCTCGCTGACATGAACCCGCGCCCCGGGCGTGCCTGTCGTGCAGCCACGCGAGCAGCGTTCGCTTCGGAGTCGTCCGCGGCATCCGGCACGCGCCTCAGCGCAGCCTCCACGGCCGACAGGGCGAGCGGCAGCAGGCCCCTGCCTCGCTCGGCGTGCTCATGGAGCGGCCCCAGAGCAGCCTGCACAGGCAACGGGCCGCAGCATGACCGCTGGTCGGGACGAGGCGCTGTCCGGCTGCCTGAGGGCTCTGCGGCGCAGGGCCCTCCCGGCCGGCCGCGCAAACGCCCCGGCTGCCGCGCTGGCTCGCTAGAGACACAGCGCGCATGCGCCCTCCTGCGAGCGCCTGGCAGGCATGCGTTGGCAGCAAGAGGCGCGCCCCCCGGCATGCGCGCCCTGCAACCAGGCCCGGCCGGGGTCGCACCAGCAGCGACCACGGCAAAGTGCAGCGGACGACGGCCTGCAGCGTGTGCTGCAGCAGGGTCGGGTCAAAGCTGCCCAGCGACGCGTCCCCGCGCGCATCCTGCGCCGCGCAGGTGCGGTGATGCGTGCGCCTTCAGACGTCGGCCCGGGCCGGGCCGCAGGCCCAGCCGCTCTGCACGCAGGCGGCCCGCGCTGTGCGGTGTTACCCTGCCCGGCACACGGCTGGCTTTGGAAAAGCGCAGCGCAAGCAGGCGGCCGGCGAGCGGAGCGACCGCGCGGCGTGGCCCCTGCCCGCCGCCCGCTCCGTCCGTGCGCGCACCAGCTCCGCGAGGCGCTGCGCTGTCCACTGCAGCAGCGCGTACAGGCGGCGCATGGCGCGGATGCGCTCCCTCCCGGGCACGCGCATGCAGACCTCCCGGACGCTCAGCAGGTTGCCCAGCGTGCGGGCGCTCAGGCACGCGGCGCCGTCCGGGACGCGCCGCTCGCCTGCGGAGCGCAGCGCCGCCCTAAGCTGCGCCGGCCCTGTGCACAAAGGAGCGCGGCCGTGCGCCGCGCCGGCGCGCGCCGGGCTGCGTGCATGCGCGCGCCTCGGCTCAGGAGCGACCATGCGGACAGCCTGGCCCGGACAGAGGGCGCGCCGGTCTCCAGCGCCGGAGCTGGCGGCGGGCGCAGGGGCGCAGCAGTGCGAGCAGGCGACGCGCCCGGGAGCCGCGCATGGGCCGTTAGCCGGGCGCCGCGCACCGGCCTTCCACAGCTGCAGGCAGCGCAGCAGCAGCGGGGCCACGCGGCCGGCCAGCAGGGCCTGCAGCCGCTGCTCCACCTCCGGCTCGAGCGTGTCTGCGGCGGCCGCGTGCAGCATAGAGTACGCCCGGATCGCGCGCTCGGTGCCGTGCAGCGTCATCGCCCAGGACTGGGGCTCCAGGCTGGGGCCGCCTGCGGCCCGCGCGCCAGCGCGCCTCGGCGCGAGCGCTTCCAGCGGCGCGACGGTGGCCCCGCCCGCTGAGCGCTGGCAGGCGCGCACCGCAGCCGCCCAGCAGCGCCTGCTCCATGACTGTCACCAGGAGGTCCCCCGCGGCCGCGCCGCAGAACGCCGCCAGGTACGCGGCGTGCAGCGCCTCGCCCGCGGCAACCAGGTCTTCGTACAGCAGCGCCGCGCCGCACAGGTGCTGCGGCGCGCGGCGCGGCGCGCGGTCGGCCCGGGCGCGCGGGACCAGGGCCGCAGGCGTCGGATCGCGCGGGCCGCGCGCACCTGGGTGGCACCCCCGAGCAACGTCTCGCGGTCGGCAAAGGGCGCCGCCTCTGTCGCGAGCAAAGAAGGCGGCAGCAGCTGCGGCGCGCTGGTCAGCCACAGGAGCACCGCCGACATGCTGGAGTGATACTGCCAGTATTGCGCCGCCCGGGGCGCGGCGGCGCCGCCCGACGCCTCCGGCGCAGCATTTACAAACCACAGCGAGGCCACCTGCGCGGCGCGCGCCCGCAGTGGCGCAGGCCGCGCGGACCGGCTCGCCGCGAGGCGCGGGCGCGGGGGCGCACCTGGTGCAGGGCGGGCGCGCACTTGGCGAGCAGCGCATAGGTCAAGAAGTTGTCCACCCTGGCCGGGCTGCTCGCCGCCAGGGCCGCCCACGACGTGGCCAGGTGCGCGACCAGGCCGTATACGTCGTGCCGCGCATACCTGCACGCGCGCAGACGCGGTGGGGGGGCCAGGGGCGGCGGGCAGCTGCTGGCCGGCCGCGGGCCTCAGCGCCTGTGCCACGCACCGCTCGGCGGCCTCGCGGACGGCCGTGCTGCGGTCGGGGCCGGCGTCGACGCAGAACGCGTTTGACAGCAGGCCGCAGAGCGCCTGCAGGACGCGCACCTCCGGCCCGAACACCAGGCGCAGCAACGCGCGGCCCGACGCGGGGTCGCGCGCGGCTTGCGGCCCGCGCCACACGATGCGCCTTGCGAGGCTGACCAGCAGCGCTGCGGCCGTGTCGGTGTCCTCGCAGACCAGTCTGGCTTCGCGCAGGGTGACGTCTGCTGCCCGCCGCAACGTATAGCGCCGGACCAGATCCAGCAGGTCCGCGAGGTCGGGCTGCACCAGGTCGGCCAGGCGCAGGGGGCACGTGGCTGCGGCTGCCAGCGCTGGCGCCCGCGCCTAGACCTTCCTGACCTGCGCAGCAGCCTGCGCGGTGGCCCTGGCCGGCGGCCTCGCCGATGCGCACATCGCGCGCCTGCGTCCGGCTGGCTCGGACCAGCGGGGCAGCCGGCTGTGAGCCTACTGGCCGAGGTCGGCTCTCAGCCCCAGCTGCTGCTGGCGGTGCTTGCCTGCAAGGCCGTGCTGGGAGCGTGCTGTGAGCAGTGCGTGCACGTCACCGCCGTGCGCGGCTGCTTCCACGGCCGCTCGCAGGACTGGGAGGGGCCGCGCAGTGCGCTCTGGTCACTCTGGTGTCCATTCAATGGTGTGCTGCTGAGTGCTACTCGGGCTCTGATGACTGATGTCCACCTAGGACTGGACCCCCGCGAGGCTCGCTCGACTGTAATTCTGCCTCAAAGGAGCGGCACTCTGTTGCAAGGAGCACTATCTCGGACGCGCTGCCAAGCCGCGCAACTCCCCTCGCTCTCTATTCGCCTGTCTTGCGCGCCTGGCTCTGCAGCCTCCCGGCAACCAGCGGTGCGCCGCCCCCGCTGCTAGTTGGTTGGATGCTTGCAACTTGCCGCAGCTTATTGTGCCTCTGTGGCGCAGAAATTTGCTGAAGACAAGGCCAATGTCGCAAGGGCCTCGCCTCGCACGGGGTGGTGCCCACGCAAGGCCTGGGTGTGCGCTGGAGTGTACGAGTGTGCACCAGCGTGTGCAGTGGTTGGCGCGCCGCACGCAGCTGTGCACAATCCGTGCCTGCTGCACGCTGCGCAGGCGAGCGGCAGCTCGTCGCGCTGCCGTCGACCAGGCCTGACGGGCGGGGTGCGACAGTGGGCCCATGGGGACCATGCTGTGCGTGCCGCTTGCGCGCGCGGAGCAGGCGCGTCCTGCCCCCTTGTCAGCTGTTACAGCCTCGCACGCGGTGCCGCCTTGCTGCTTTGCTCCAGTTTGTTTTTATTGAAGTGGTAGCGCTGCAACTGGTGTCACCGAAGCCTTGCGCGCACTGGAGGCTGGACTAGTGTGCTGCAGTGTGTCACACCCATCGCAGCTGATATCGTAGAGGAGGTCGTCCACGGGTGCCTGCACCCCCGACCTCCTTTGCAATGCAGGCGGGCCTTGGCATGGCGCAGCCTGGAACCGGTGACCAAGGCGCCGCGGAGGTGCGGGTCCCGACGTTGTGAAGCAGCGCCGTCGACAGCCAGCAGCGCATGTCGTCGTCTGCGCGCGGTGCCCAGCGCTGCGGCGAGCTGCATGCCCCGCCCTGTCTTGCTGAAGCCCAGGCGTGGCGGTGGGCCCGCACGTGTCCCGCGCACGTAGCCTACGCTTCTGCTTGGTGGGCTCCTGGACCATTGGGCTGAGAGCCTTGCGAGTCTGTGCATGTAAAGAGAGGTGCAGCACTGGCCTTGGATGCATCCACGAGTGTTCTGCATGCCTGTCTGCTCAGGGCTAGGGTGCATGGCATCGCGCCGCATACCCCGCTGCCTTGCTCGCCTCGCTCAGGCCCCCGGCGGCCGCGCAGGCACCCTTCCTGGCGCTGCCCGACGAGCTGCTGGTCAGCATCCTGCGGCGCGCCTGGGCAGTCAGGCGGCCGCAATTCGCGGCGGCGGAGGTGTGCGCCGCGGCCGGCCTGGCGTTCGTGTGCCGCCGCGTGCGCGCGCTGCTGCGCGCGCAGCCGCTGCCGCTTATGCTCGACATCCGCGCGGCGCGCCTGAGCGGCGCACAGCGCCGCTGGCTGCTCGACCCGGCCCAGGCCGGCCGCATGGAGGCCGCCTTCTTTGACTTTTGTGAGGCTGAGCTATTTGCTGGCGGCGACGACAACGTTGATGAAGACGCGCGCACGGGCGCTCTCGCCCGCTTGCCGCTCCTCACCAGGCTTGTGGCCCTGCACGGCCGCACGCTGCAGCGGCTCTACGGCGTGCCGCTGCAGCTGGTGGCGAGCGCGAGCCACGAGGCGCAGCCTGCCCTGGACCTCAGCGCCGTGCGCCTGACCGCGCTGGGCCTCGACTGCTGGGATGTCGAGGCCCTGCTGCGCGGCGACGACGCCTTGGGGGCCAAGTGCCTGCGGCTGTGGCCTGAGCGCCTGCCGAGCGCCCTGGAGGAGCTGCACCTGCTCGGCGATGACGGCGGCTGGCTGGCAAACCTGGCGTGGGCGCCGCATCCCGGTTAGGGGTTAGGGTATAGGCAGGTTAGGTAGGTATAGGGTTAGGGTATAGGGGGGGATAGGTAGGTAGGGTATAGGTATAGGGTAGGGTAGGGCAGGGTTAGGGTTAGGGTTAGGGTATAGGGTTAGGGTAGGGTTAGGGTATAGGGTTAGGGTATAGGGTAGGGTTAG
>JAABUV010006690.1_pt1 | contig 12414 bp, 9 predicted proteins | sample 5559971 | NCBI WGS metagenome assembly JAABUV01 (sample SAMN10711881, study PRJNA513362) | rock metagenome | isolation source: Antarctica rocks | place: Antarctica: Victoria Land, Knobhead nord | collected 2015-12-19
CAGCCGCTTGACGTGGCGGCCGAGCACCACGAGGCACAGCGTCAGCGGCGTGGACAGGATCAGCCCGATCGGCCCCCACAGCCACGACCAGAAGATCGCCACCACCACCACCGCGATCGGCGACAGACCTGTGCTGTGCCCGTACAGCAGCGGCTCGACCACCTGGCTCATGACCGCCTCGACGACCACGAACAGCGCCAGCGTCCAGCCCGCCATCGCCCAGCCCGGGTCCACCGCCGCGGCTAGCGCCACCGGCAGCAGCGCCGCGATGAACGAGCCGACATAGGGCACGAAGCGCAGCAGCGCGCCGAGCGTGCCCCACAGGATCGGGCTGGGCACGCCGATCAGGAACAGCCCGGCGCCGATGACGAGCCCGAACGCGGCGTTGATGCAGAGCTGGGTGAGGAAGTAGCGCGACAGGCGCGAGGCGGCGTCGTCCAGCGCGAGCGTGGTGCGGTGCAGGTCGGACGAGCCGAACAGCCGGATCAGCCGGTCGCGCAAATCCTCCTGCTGCATCAGGATGAAGATCGCCACGATGAACACCACGCCGAGCGTCTCCAGCGGCGCCAGGATTGGGGCGGCGAACCGCCGCGCCAGCTCCAGCGGCGTGGCGGCCGGCGGCTGCACCTCGACCACGGTGGGGGAGGCGGCCGTACCCCTGCCCTGTGCCGGCAGCCCGGTGGCGGTGGTGGTGGCGCTGCCTGCGGCGGGGCGCGTCGGGGCGGCGGCGGGGCCGGCGGCGCCGCCCTGCATGTCGTGGCCGAGGTGCGCGGTCAGCGCGGCCACGCGCTCCACCGTCATGGCGCGCACGGTGCCGACCTTGTGCTCGATCGTGCTCTGGTACTGCGGCAGGTCGCCGGCGAGCTGCGCCACCTGCATCCCGATCAGGCCGCCGAGCACCAGGATCGTGGCCAGCGCCGCGACCACGGACAGGATCACCGCCGGCACCCTGGGTACGCGCACGCGCCGCAACAGGCGCACCAGCGGCGCCAGCACGAAGCTGAGCAGGATCGCCAGCGTGATCGGGATCAGCACCTCGCGGGCGAAGAACAGCGCCGCGACCACCACCACGCCGACCGCCAGCCCGAGCAGGCCCTCCGGCTTCAGGGTCTCGGCCGCGGGGATCTTGGCCTTGGGCAGGCGGCTCTCGGCGGACTCGGACACGGCACGCTCCTGGACGGCATCGGACCGGTCGGGCGCCGGACGGCGGGGTGTATAAAGCACCCTGCGGCAGGGAGTTTCAGGAATGGGGCACATGGGCCGCGCCTGGACCGGCGAAGCAGGCAAGGTTGAGGCTCTGCCTCAAACTCCGCCAAAGGCTCGCCTTTGGAATCCATTACTTAAAAGAAGCCGGTCCAGGGGGGGCTTCCCCCCTGGCGGGTCTGGGCAGAGCCCAGCCTTGCTTCGGCGACCCCCGGCCCCTGGCGTGGCGAGCGCGCCGCTCAGCCGTGCGGCTTCGTGGCCGCAAAGGCGGCCTGCGCCGTCGGTGCCGCCTCGGTCTGGAAGCGAGCCTGCCACTCCCGGTACGGCATCCCGTAGACGATCTCGCGCGCGTCCGGGTCGGCGATCGCGATGTCGCGCGCCGCTGCCTCCTCGCGGTACCAGCGCGACAGGCAGTTCCGGCAGAACCCCGCCAGGTTCATCAGGTCGATGTTCTGCACGTCGGTACGCTCGCGCAGGTGCGCCACCAGGCGGCGAAAGGCGGCGGCCTCCAGCTCGGTGCGGGTCGCGTCGTCCATGTCCGGGGCCATCGTGTGCTCCTTGCGCCGCGCGGGCGGATCGGGGGTGAGGCGGTGAGGTGCGCCAGCGATGGGGAGGAAGCAAGGTTGAGGCTCTGCCTCAAACTCTGCCAGGGCTCGCCTTTAGGGTAGTGTCTCGGTTTGAAATCGGGGCCTGATCCGCAACCATTGGCAGACTGCTTAAACCCGGGGTGCCGGGACTGCCATCCGAGTTTGGTGGATAGCGGACTGTCCGCTTGAGAGGAGAGAGGGGTCCGATTAGCTCAGCTCCTGGCACCAAAACCCTCCAGATCAAAGCCGATCTACGCGACGTAGCGCTTGTGGAGGCTGCCCGTAGCGCTTTACGAATGCCCGCCGCATTCGCTCCGGGTCGTTGAAGCCTACAGCCCGTGCGACAACCTCGACGGGTTCGGAGCTGCTTCGCAATCGCAGTCGAGCCGCCTCCACCCGAAGCCGCTCGATGGCTTTAGCGGGGGTTTCACCGGTTTCCCGGAGGAAGGCACGCCCGAACTGTCGAGGACTGAGCCTTGCAGCCTCGGCGAGACGCTCGACGGTAAGAGAGTCTGCCAGGTGCTCGCGCGCAAAGCTCAAGACCTGCCGCATCCGGTCGGACGCAGGCTCCAACTCCGACATGGCGGAGAACTGGGACTGACCGCCTGGACGGCGGTGATAGACGACGAGTTCCCGCGCCACCGTACGTGCGAGATCGACACCATGATCCGCCTCGATTAGCGCCAAAGCCAGGTCGATGCCGGCGGTGATGCCGGCGGATGTCCAGACGGACCCGTCGGCGACGAAGATGCGGTCCGCCTCGACCGTCACGGCAGGATAGCGTTGCCGGAAGGCGCGCACGCAGGACCAATGCGTTGTCGCGCGACGACCATCCAGCAGACCGGCCTCGGCCAGGAGGAACGCCCCTGTGCAGACGCTGGCTAGGCGCGAGACATTTTTGGCGAGACGTCTGACCGTTGCGACCTCGTCCGGACACCGCATTCGCGCGAGGTCGCCGCCGATCACCATCAGCGTTCCGAGCAGGGCCTCATGGCTGGGAGCGGTGGTGATCACCACGCCCCCGCTCCCGACGACTCGCCCTCCTCGCCGTGACAGCACATCGGTCCGGTAAAGTGTCCGCGCTGCCGCAACATTCGCTGCCTGGAATGCGTCCAGCGGTCCCGCGAGATCCAGCAGTTGGTAACCAGTCTGAAGGAAGAAACCAATGGTGTGGACCATGACGCTTTTTGAGGGATAATTGTCCTTTGCGCCAGCATTGTCTCCGACGAGACTGAAGGTCGTGATGGCGGAAGCTCCGGGAGACCAGATCGTGCTCGTGTTGGATGCCACCCAGCTCGCGATCACCGCCGTCGTCTGATCGACAGGGACAAATGCTATGGGGAAACCTGTCTTGGTTGCATTGGCCATTTTATTCGACATGGACGGTGTCCTGATCGACGCCAATCGCATCATCGAGCGGGCATGGCGAGAGGCGGCGCAGCTCTATGGTCGCGAGATCACTGAGGAGGACATTCGAAGCCACATTCATGGCCGTCCTGGGCCGCACACGATCCGCGCCTTGTTTTCAGACCTTTCTCAGTCCGATCAGGAGAGGGTGCAGGCGCACGTCATACACGTTGAAAACACCGCTGATTACGAGCCGATACCCGGTGTAGCTCGCACGATTTCCCTACTTCGGGAGGCCGGGGCCACCCTCGGTATCGTGACGAGCGGTTGGAGGTCGAAGATCGACCGGGTGGTGGCATTACTTCAAGTACAAGGCTGCTTCTCGGTATACGTCGAACGTGATGACGTGAGCCGCGGGAAGCCGCACTCCGAACCATATCTGCTCGCGGCTCAACGCCTGGGGATCTCCGCTTCCAGAACTGTCGTCTTCGAGGACAGCGGCAGCGGTGTCACGGCGGCAACATCTGCCGGAGCATACTGCGTTGGAATCGGTGGAGATGAGCTGCTCTCCTACGGAGCCAAGATCACCATCTCCGACTTCCAAAATGTCGACGTGAGGCCATCAGACAGCTCTTGTATCCTCGTCTGCCGCCCGGGGCACGAAGTCCTCGTCAAGTCATTGCCTGACGGAGTCTGATCGATTGGTTGATTTGTCGATCGAACGCATTGAGAGGAAGCGCGACCGTTGGCGTGCATGGCGTCCGACCGCTTCGATGTTCTTCCTGAACGGCGCTATGTTCGGCATGTGGGCAACGCAGATACCTGTCTTTAGGGAAAGGCTTGACCTAAGCCCATTCGCGCTTAGCCTTGTGCTTCTGACGCTCAGCGCAGGTACGGCGCTTTCGATGGCGCTGAGTGCGTTTATTATCCGGGTCATCGGAGTCACGACATCAATCCGTGCTAGCGCCGCATTATACTGCGTTTTTGGGTCACTTGTCCCGCTATCGCCGAGCGCTCCGGCTCTCGCTGTTGTCGTTCTGGTGTTCGGCGCAGCGGGAGGCTGCATGAACGTTGCGATCAACACCTACGCCACCGATGTTCAAAAGCAACTGGGACGCTCCTACATGTCGTCGTTTCATGGGATGTGGAGCCTCGGAGGCTTCGCAGGCTCAGGAGGCGGCGCGTTGCTGATGCGCGGACTGTCGCCTGCGGCCGAGGCGGCGGTGGCCTCTGTTCTCATGCTCCTTCTCCTCAGCCTTGAACAACATGGGTTACTTCCGTTCCAAGGTCACAAGGTTGCCGATCAACTCCGGTCCAGAACGAGGACATCCATCACAGGGCCGACCATCCTTCTGGGCGTGATGGCGGCCTTCGCTTTCAGCGGCGAAGGTGTCGTCCTTGATTGGGCAGCCGTCTACATGACGCAGAGCCTTGGCGCTGGGGCACAGCTCGCACTCGTGGGCTACATCGCCTTTGCCGCGTCGATGGCAAGCATGCGCTTTGTCGGTGACCACATACGACGCAGAACTAGCGCACGTAACCTGATTGCGATGAGCGGCATTGTTGCGGCTTTCGGCCTCCTGCTGGGACCCCTTAGTCGCAATCCGATTATCATGGACGTGGGGTGCGCTATCGCCGGTGCCGGTATTGCCAATATTGTGCCGACTCTTTTTAGTCTAGCGGGTGATCTGCCTCGTTCGGAAGTCCAGATCGCTGCCGTCTCGACCATGGGATTTGCCGGACTTCTCGCCGCTCCGCCACTCTTTGGAATGATTGGTCAGCACTATGGTCTTGGCATAATCTTCCTCGGCGGAGCTGCAGGAGACGCGCTTATCGCTTGTCTCGCCATAGCCGGCATCAAGGCGTTATTTACGGCTCGCCTCCCTGCCAGCTCGTAATTGTTTCCATACGATGAGCGCGTGAGTCGACGTTCAATCAAAGCGGATAGCTGCTCTCGCGGCGAAGCGAGCTACCTGCTCGGGTAACCGCTATGGGTCGAGAGCGGACAGACAGACCCAGCCGGATTTCAAATCGAGACACTAACCGCCTTTGGAATCCACTTGTTCAAGGTGGGAGTTTCCGAGGCTTCCTGGCCGACGGGCCCTCTGAGCGTTGCACCCATCCCGCCGAGGTGACATTCCTCCCCCGGTCGGCGGGGGCTCGGGCGGGCATGGACTTCTCGGACGTGACGGTGCTGTGCGTGGGCGACGTGATGCTCGACCGTTTCGTGCACGGCGAGATCGACCGCATCTCGCCCGAGGCGCCGGTGCCGGTGCTGCGCCTGGGCCGCACCCGCGAGATGCTCGGCGGCACCGGCAACGTCGCCTGCAACATCGCCGCCCTGGGCGGCCGGGCGGTGCTGGTCGGCCTGGTGGGCGAGGACGGCGCCGGCGACTCGATGCGCCGCCTGTCCGCGGCCACGCCGGGGCTGCGCGCGGAGCTGGTCGGCACCGCGCACCGCCCGACGATCTGCAAGACCCGGTTCATCGCCGGGCGCCAGCAGGTGGTGCGCACCGACGAGGAGAGCACCGCTGGCCTGCATTCCGACGAGGAGGCGATGCTGCTCGCCGCGGTCGAGACGCGGCTCGGGGCTGCTGGCGCGGTGATCCTGTCGGACTACGGCAAGGGCGTGCTGTCGCCGGCCCTGGTGCGCCGCGTGATGGCGGCGGCACAGTCGGCGGGCGTCGCGGTGTTCGTCGACCCCAAGAGCGACGACTTCTCCCGCTACCGGGGGGCAACCTGCATCACGCCGAACCTGCGCGAGCTGGCGGCGGCCTCGCGGCTGCCGGTGGGCGACGAGGCGGCGGTGGTGGCGGCGGCGCGGCGCGTGCTGCGCGAGGCCGACGCCGGGGCGATCCTGGCGACGCGCTCGGAGAAGGGCATGGTGCTGGTCGAGGCCAACGGCGAGGTGCACTCGGTGCCGTCGCGCGCGCGCGAGGTGTTCGACGTGTCCGGCGCCGGCGACACGGTGATCGCGACGCTCGCGCTCGCGCACGCCTCGGGGCGATCGCTCGCGCAGTCGATGCACGTGGCCAACGCGGCGGCGGGCGTGGTGGTGAGCAAGCTCGGTACCGCGACCGCCGACATCGCCGAGGTGATGCAGGAGCTGGACGAGCAGGACCAGGAGGCCGGGGGTGCTGCGCCCGGCAGCCCGCCCGGCCGCCTGGTGCCCGGGGTGCAGGCCCTGCACCGGGTCGAGGCGCTGGTGGCGCGCTGGAAGGAACAGGGGCTGCGGGTGGGCTTCACCAACGGCTGCTTCGACATCGTGCATCCCGGGCACGTGTCGCTGCTGGCGGAGGCGCGCGGGCAGTGCGACCGGCTGGTGGTGGCGCTGAACACCGACGACAGCGTGGCGCGGCTCAAGGGGCCGGCGCGGCCGGTGAACCCGCTCGACTCGCGCGCGCAGGTGGTGGCCGCGATCCGCCACGTCGACTGCGTGGTGGCGTTCGGCGAGGACACGCCGCTCGCGGTGATCGAGCGGCTGATGCCGGACGTGCTGGTCAAGGGCGCGGACTACACGGTGGACGCGGTGGTCGGCGGCGACGTGGTGCGCCGGGCGGGCGGGCGGGTGCACCTGGCGGGGCTGGTGGCGGGGCAGTCCACGACGGCGATCGTGACGCGGCTGCGAGCGCCGGCCCGAGCCGCAGGCCAGTGAGAAAGCAAGGCTGGGCTCTGCCCAGACCCGCCAGGGGGGAGGCCCCCCCTGGACCGGCTTTACTTAAGTATTGGATTCCAAAGGTGAGCCTTTGGCGGAGTTTGAGGCAGAGCCTCAACCTTGCCTGCTTGCCCGCCCCAGGGCCGCTGCCATGAGCGCGGCAAGGACAGAGCCGGCCGCCGAGGCATTGCGCGCCCACGCGGCGCTGCGCGAGTGGATGTTCGGCTACGCCCTGCCGTTCTGGGCCGCCGACGGTCTCGACGCCGCGGGCCGCGGCTTCCACGAGCACCTGACGCTGGAGGGCGCGGCGCCCGGCCCGGTGGCCAAGCGGGTCAGGGTGCAGGCGCGCCAGGTCTATGTGTATTCGCACGCGGCGCTGCTGGGCTGGCCGGGCGGGCTGGAGGCGGCGCGGCACGGCTGGGCGTTCCTGCGGCGTGCGGCGCGCGAGGACGGGCACTGGTCGCGGGCGCTGTCGCCGGACGGCGTGGTCGCGGACCCGGCGGCCGACCTGTACGACCTGGCGTTCGTGCTGTTCGCGATGGCCTGGCACGCGCGCGCCGGCGGCGACCCGGAGATCCCGGCGATGGCGCGGCGCACCCTGCGCTGGGTCAGGCGCACGATGGCCGCACCGGGAGGCGGCCTGCACAACGCCTGGCCCGTGGCGCCGGGGCAGCGGCAGCAGAACCCGCACATGCACCTGCTGGAGGCGGCGCTGGCGCTGCACGAGGCCACCGGCGAGGCGGAGTACGCGGAGTTCGCCCGCGAGCTGGTGGCGCTGTTCCGCACGCGGTTCTTCCACGCGGGCACGGGCACGCTGGGCGAGTTCTTCGACGACGCGCTGGCGCCGGCCGCGGGCGAGGCCGGCAGCCACGTCGAGCCGGGACACCATTACGAGTGGGTGTGGCTGCTCGACCGCTACGCCCGCCAGATCGGCCCCTGGCACGCGGAGGAGGCGCAGGCGCTGTACGGCTTCGCGGAGCGGCACGGCCAGGAGCGGAACGGCCAGGACCGGGAGCGCGGCCTGGTGCGCGACGTGCTGGCGCGCGACGGCAGCGTGCGACGCGGCAGCTTCCGGCTGTGGGCGCAGTGCGAGGCGATCCGGGCGCACGCGGCGATGCTGCGGCGCGGCCACGACACCGCGGCGCGGATCGGGCAGGGCACGGACGCGCTGCTCGGCCGCTACCTCGCGCGCACGCCGCGCGGCACCTGGACCGACCAGCTCGACGCGGCCGGCCTTCCGGCGTCGGCGCACGTGCCGGCCAGCTCGCTGTACCACCTGTTCGCGGCGTACGCGGAGCTGCACGGCCTGGCGCGCGACCTCGGGTGAGCGGCCCGGGGGTGAGCGGCCCGGCGCGACACCCCGCGACGCCGCCCGGCGGGCACGCGCAGGGCGGGCGGCGCCGCGACCGGGCGGCGCCCGACCCGGGTATCGAGGCGCCGCCCGGCTTTGCGCCGCCGCCGCGCCCGGTGCCGGCGGTGCGGCCCGGCGTGGTGCGCTCGCTGCCCTGGACGATCCTGCGCCGGCTGCTGCTGGAGCTGAAGCAGCTCGTGCTGCCCAAGAGCAGCGGGCGCGAGCGGCTGTGGGCGCTGCGGCTGCGCCCGGCGCTGCTGCGCGCCGCCGGCGTAGCGCCGGCGCAGATGCCGCTGGCCCGGGTCGTGGTCGAGCGCAGCCCGGCCGGGCGCCACTTCGGGCCAGGCGACCCGGTATGCTCGATCCTGGTGCTCAAGGTGGACCACATCGGCGACCTGTTGCTGGCGCTGCCCGCCTTTGTCGCGCTGCGCCGTGGCTTCCCCGACGCCTCGATCACCCTGATGTGCGGTCCGTGGAACGTCGCCGTGGCGCGCCGGCTCGACCTGTTCGACCGCGTCGTCGCGCTCTCCTTCTTCCCGGGCAAGGTCGACGCCGCGCGCCGGCGGAGCTTCGACCCCGGCGCGATCGCGGCGCTCGGGCTCGGGGAGTTCGATCTGGCGGTCGACCTGCGCGTGGACGAGGACTCGCGCCTGCTGCTGCGCCATGTCCGGGCGCGCTTCAAGGCGGGCTACTTCTCCCGGCTGATGCCGCCCGACATGGCGCTGGTGCTGCCGCAGGACTCGCCCGGGTCGCCGCGCGTGCCCGACCTGCTGCACCACCAGCGCGGGCTGATGGGCCGGCTCGCGGACGCCGTGGTCGCGACGCTCGACCCGCTGCGCGACGGCGAGGCGATGCTGGCGCGGGTCACGTCGGAGCACGACGCGGCGATGGCGGAGGAGCTGGCCGGCCTCGCGCGCCCCGTGGTGGCGGTGAACACGATGTCTGGGCGCGACATCAAGAACTGGCCGCTGGAGCGCTTCGTCGCGATCTGCCGCTGGATCACGAGCGAGCTGGGCGGCACGGTGGTGCTGCTCGGCGGCCCCGGCGACGCGGGCAACGCGGCCGCGATCGTGCGCGAGGTGGGCGCGGGGAGGGTGCGCGACTTCGTGGGCCGGCTCGCGCTCGACCGCTCGTTCGCGATGCTGCGCCACGTGGACCTCTACCTCGGCAACGACTCCGGGCTGACCCACGCGGCGGCAATGTCGCGGGTGCCGACGGTGGCGGTGTTCTCGGGGATCGACCCGATCGCCACCTGGATGCCGCTCGGCCCGCACGTGGCCGCGATCCGCGCCGAGGTCGGGTGCTCGCCCTGCCACCTGACCCACGTCACGGACTGCCCCAACCAGCACGCCTGCATCCAGGCCATCCCGGTCGCGGCCGTGAGGGCGGCGATCACGCGCGCCCTGGGCAGGGCGGCGGAGGCGTAGGCCGGACAGCAAGGCTGGGCTCTGCCCAGACCCGCCAGGGGCGAGCCGCCCCTGGACCGGCTTTCCTTAAGTATTGAATTCCAAAGGCGAGCCTTTGGCGGAGTTTGAGGCAGAGCCTCAACCTTGCCTGCTTATGGGTCAATTTCGCCCTTCGCGGCAGGACGGCCACAGCATGGCCGGCGTAGGCGTGTCCTGCCAGGCGCGATGCGCGCGTGGCTTGTTCGAATCGGGTCGTTGTCCTACAGCGGTTGTGGAGCCCGAAGGACCGACACCCGAGCATGACGACTGGCCGACCGTCGCGAGCGTGTGCCCGTCCGCTCCTGGCCTGCGTGCTGGCGGTGTGCGGCTGCGCGCAGACCGTGTCGGGCCTGCCCACCGCCCCCCGCTCGTCGATGCCGCAGGCGGGCGTCGCGTCGAAGATCCCGCCGTATCGCCTGCAAGTGGGCGACGTGTTGGGCGTGCGGCTGCTGCTCAACCCGGAGCTGAACGAGGAGGTCACGGTGCGCCCGGACGGGCGGATCTCCACCGTGCTGGCGGAGGGCGTGCAGGCCTACGGCCGCACGCCGGAGCAGCTCGCCGCCGAGCTGCGGCGCGACTACGGCCGCGAGCTGCGCTCGCCGCGGCTGAGCGTGGAGGTGCGCAGCTTCGCGCCGAGCCGCATCTACGTGGCGGGCGAGGTCAACGTGCCCGGCGAGTTCATCACCGTGGGGCCGACGCTGTCCGTGCTGCAGGCGCTGGCCAGGGCAGGGGGCGTCAAGCTGTCCGCCGACACCGACCGCATCTTCCTGGTGCGCCGCGGGCCGGGCGACGTCGCTCAGGTGTACTCGGTGAACTACCGCGCGGCGATCCGGGCCGCGGACCCGGGCGCCGACGTCCGCCTGGCGCCGTTCGACGTGGTCTACGTGCCGCGCACCGGCGTCTACGAGTTCTACACCCACTTCAACCAGTACCTGCAGCAGTTCGTCCCGGTGAGCTGGGGCTTCTCCTACCTCGTGAGCCCGCTGGTCGGGGGGCACTGAGACCAGCCTGGCAGCAAGCAAGGCTGGGCTCTGCCCAGACCCGCCAGGGGCGAGCCGCCCCTGGACCGGCTTTCTTCAAGTAATGGATTCCAAAGGCGAGCCTTTGGCGGAGTTTGAGGCCCATGCTTGAAGGAGGGGCCTCAACCTTGCCTGCCTCGCCACTCACGCCCAGGCGGCGCCGTGCCACGCGGCCCTGGCGAACGGAGTTTCCGGCCCCGTCCCAGGGTTGGATGGCACCAGGCGCCGCCTGCCGCTACCCTGCGGGGCCGGCCGCGATCGAGGCGGCGCGGCACGGAGGCGGGACCAGCATGAGCCGATACCTTGTGACCGGCGGCGCCGGCTTCGTCGGCAGCCACGTGGTCCTGGCGCTGGCCGAGCGGGGCCACGAGGTCGTGGTGCTCGACGATCTCACCAAAGGCCACGAGGCCGCGGTGCTCGCCCCGGCCCGCCTGCTGTGCGCCTCGCTGCACGACGACGCGGCGGTGGAGGCGGCGCTCGCCGACGGGCCGTGGGACGGGGTGCTGCACTTCGCCTCGCTGTCGCTGGTGGGCGAGAGCATGCGCGAGCCGTTCCGCTACCTGCTCGACAACGGCGTCAGCGGGATGCGCCTGGTCGATGCCTGCGTGCGCCACGGCGTGCCGCGGTTCGTGCTGTCGTCCACGGCCAACCTGTTCGGCGAGCCCGACCTGATCCCGATCGACGAGGACGCCCGCATCGCGCCGTCCTCGCCGTATGGGGAGAGCAAGCTGATGATCGAGCGCGCGCTGGGCTGGGCGTCGCGGCTGTGCGGGCTGAACGTGGCGTGCCTGCGCTACTTCAACGCCGCCGGCGCGGACCCGGGCGGGCGGCTCGGCGAGGACCACGACCCGGAGACGCACCTGATCCCGCTGGTGATCGACGCGGCGCTGGAGCGAAGGGACGCGCTGGACCTGTTCGGCCAGGACTACCCGACGCCGGACGGCACCTGCATCCGCGACTACGTCCACGTCAGCGACCTGGCCGACGCGCACCTGCGGGCGCTGGACCGGCTGGCGCACGGCTCCGTCACCTACAACATCGGCAGCGGCCAGGGCCACTCCGTGCGCGAGGTGATCCGCGCGGTGGAGCGGATCAGCGGGCGCGCGGTGCCGGTGCGCGAGGCGCCGCGACGGGCCGGCGACCCGGCGATCCTGGTGGCGTCCTCGGCGCGGCTGCGGGCGCAGACGGGGTGGGCGCCGCGGCTGGGCAGCCTGGACGACATGGTGCGCACCGCGTTCGCGTGGCGCGAGGCGCACCCGGCCGGATACGGCGACGGCTGAGGAGGGCTGGAGCTCTGCCCGATCGCCTGGAAGCGGGGACCTGCTGGGACGGCGCCCTCGGACCTGCATCCAGCCCAGCCTGCGGCACATCGTGGATTGCCGTGACCTTGCATCGGCCAAGAAGCCATTGTGATGGAGCACGACAGCCTTCATCTTTGCAAAATGTCCGAGCACGACGCGATCGATCCAGCCATCAGAAGACGGGCAGAAGAGTTTGTTGCAGGACGGCCCACCGGGCGAGTTTCGACCTTGTTGCGCGAAATTCTGCAGAATGGCTTCGTGACGACCGAAGGCCTTCAAAAACTCGGGCTCAGTGAGCCACGACGCGCACGCCAGGACGCCGTGGATCAAGGTTGGCCAATAAAGACTGAGACCGTAAAGTTGAGCGATGGTAGGCGCATTGCGTCCTATGTAACTGCTCAACCCGCCCTCTATTTCGCTCACCGGGCTGGGGCTTGACGCGCAGCGAGCGGCTTGATTCAAGGTCAGGGTGAGCGCCGACCTTGACCTCAGCGAGCTGTCCCACG
>JAABUV010006693.1_pt1 | contig 12411 bp, 14 predicted proteins | sample 5559971 | NCBI WGS metagenome assembly JAABUV01 (sample SAMN10711881, study PRJNA513362) | rock metagenome | isolation source: Antarctica rocks | place: Antarctica: Victoria Land, Knobhead nord | collected 2015-12-19
CAGGGGCGCGGGCGCTGCCGCGCGCCGCTGCAGCGCGGCCGGCGGCGGCGGCGGCGGCGGCGGCGGGTGCAGCGGGAGCTGCACGCCCGTGCTCAGGCCCGCCACAGCGGCGGCCGCCACGGCTGCGGACAGCGCTAGCGCCCAGGCGACCACAGGGCGGCCCGCCGGCGCGCCCGCGCCCGAGCCCTTGGCGGAGTGCAGCAGGCCGGCGGCGGCGGCGGCGGCCGCCGCCGCCGCGCCCGCGCCGCCACCGCCGGCCCCGCGCCCGAGCGCGGCCGCCGCCGCGCGCAGGCCCAGGTCAGCAAACGGGCCGGCCAGGTTGCCGGCGGCGGCTGCCGACGGCGGCGGCGCGGCGGCGGCCGCGCCGGGGGAAAGCGCGCCGGCGAGCGCGCGCAGCGCAGCCAGCAGCTCCGCCACGACCGGCGCCAGGTCGTTGGCGGACAGGCCGTCCGCCGCGCCGGACGACACCTCCCCCATCCGCTCCTGCTGCTCCGCGAGCGCGTCGGCCACGGAGGCTGCCGCCGCGGCGACCGCGGCGCGGGCCGAGTCGGCCGCGCTCGCGGCCGCGCCCGCCGCGCCGGCGGTCAGCTCACCGACGCTGGCCCCCATGTCGTCCACCGCCGCGCTCACCGGGGTCAGGTCGATGCCCAGCTGGGGCAGCTGCGCGGCGGGCGCAGGCGAGCGCGGCGCCAGGCCCTGGAGGGTCTCGCCCAGGGCGCCCTCCAGGCTCCTCCATGCGCCAGAGACAGACGCCGCGGCGGCCTCGGCGGCGGGCTGCGCGGCGTCGGCCGCAGAGGCTGTCGCCCGGGGGAGCTCGGCGGCCAGTGTGGGGCCGCGGGCCAGCGCGGCGGCGGCGGCGGCGCTCGCCGCCTCCAGCTGCGGGCGCGCGGCTGCCGACGCGCCGGCCGCCGCGCGGCTGGCCGCGGCGCCCGCTTCCGACAGCTGCGCGGTGGCGGCCTCCGCCGCTGCGCGCAGCTGCGCGCCCGCCTGCGCTAACAGCGTCGTGTCAGCCGCCGTACGCGACGACCGCGTCTGCAATATGCGTGGCTACGCACACAGCCACGCGAGTTGCCGCGATGTGCACGTGGCGTCAAGCCATCCTAGGTAGGCACAGGCGCCAGCCTGCTGAGCCTGGACGAGGCGGGAGGAGCCTGGTCAGGCACCTGCACCGCCGCGCCCGCCGCCGCCGCGCGCGCGCTCGCGGCGGCCGCCGCCAGATCGGGCGCAGGGCTGGCGCCGCCGCCCGCCTCCGCGCCCGGGCCGAAGCAGCGCGCGTCCGGCAGCGCGCCTGGAATGTAGCCGCGCTCCTGCACCTGCGCGCAGATGGGCCCTGCTTCACCCACCACTCCTCCTAAACACTCCTCCAACGCACTTGTCCACTGTTGAACCGAGTACAAGTGCAGCCTCTACTCTGGGAATTAATGGGCAAGCGCGTCAAGACCTTGTCCACTTAATGAGTCTGAATCTTGAGCGGACCACAAGTGTGCCCTGCTCTGGGGGTCCATGGACAAGCGCGCCATGGTCGGGCGGCCGGGTCCTGCGGGTGGGCGCGCCTGCAGCGCAAGGACGACGGCGCCCGCCGCCAGCGCGGCGCAGCTAAGGCCGCTCACCAGGCGCAGCAGGCCGCCGGGCCCTGCACGGCAGCGCGGGGCCTGTCACTTGGCGCTTCCAAGCATGCGTTGCAAATACAGCATAGCATACATACTGGTTCACAGAGCGCGACATGCATTGCTCGCTCTACCACTCAGTAAGCGCCCTCACGCCGTGACAAGGCGGGCGAACCGGCGGGCAGCCCCTTGCCGGTGGCGCTCGCGCCGACGCCCCAGGCAGCCGCGCCCGCCACCACCAGGTAACTCACGCCCTCGGCCGCGCCCAGCGCACCGCTCGGGCCCGGCGGCAGCCCGCAGCCTGCGCGCCCCACCCAGTGCTCACACGCCGGTGCAGAAAGCTTGTGTCTCTGATGTGCGGGCGGCCGCCGCCATGTCTACCGGCAAATAATAATAGTATTGTAGTATGAAAGTGGGGACTCTGCCAGGCCACCGTGTATGCCGTGCTGCGGACGCAGCACGGTGCACACGCCCCGGACGCTACTCTGCCAGGCTCCGCACGGCACCGGAGGCGCATGAGGCTGCCAGCAGCATGCGCCCGCCTGCCGGGCTGGGCAAGCGTGGCGGCCAGGCACGCACGAGATGCGCCGAGGGGGCGCAGCGGAGCTGCCGCACAAAAGGAAAGCCTCCAAGCACACACTGATCCTGTGACAATTACTCCTGTGCGTCCAAGGCTTCTGCCACAAACAGTGAAAAGAAGTTTTCGCACGTTTAAAAAGATACTACAGGAAAAGCGTCGTGACCTGTAGTATTGAGCGTGTACATCGACCAGGCCACCACCGGGAGCGCAGCCAGGCCCAGCGCGGACACGACCGCGGGCAGGGCGCCGCCGGCCGCGCCCCGCGCGTCCCCGGCCGCTGCGCTGGCGCGCTCGCCCGCGGCCTGCGCCGCGGCAGGGGCCTGCCGCGCGCGCAGGCGGCGCCCCGCGTCTCAGGTGCGGGCGCGCGCGCCGAGCTGCGGGCTCCTTCAGTTGCATTAGCAGGCTGGGTTGTCACAGGTGAATGTCGTTGCTGACTTGCAGGTGAATGTCGTCGCTGTCTCAGCCTGCTCAAGAGCTTAAACCATAGTGATGCGGCCGACAGGGAGGGCACAGGAGCAATACCTGCTGCACCGCGGCTGCTACAGGCTGCGCGGCGCCGCCAGCAGGCGCCGCAGATGGCCCGGCCTCAGCGCCGCGGTCTGCATGCATGGGCACCTGCCGCGCGGCGGGAAGCAGAGTGTCACACTCCGCTGCATGCGCATGGCATGTGACGCGCCGTGCGCATGTGTGTGCCAGCAAGGCGGCTAAGGCACAGCTGATGGTCATAGATCCGGGGATTTGAAGCTGCGTCCAAGGCTCACTTGTTACTAGACCTCACTAGCTGCCCAAGGCAGCCATGCGACGAGCACTCTCTTGCCTTGACTTCTCCCCCCCATATGCGTGACCCCCTCCTTGGACACATGAGGCACACCTGCACCCTGCTCAGCTCGCAGGCAGCGCCCCTACCCATGCCCACGCCCTGGCACCGGCCCTAGCCCTCCTTCCTCCAGCCCATGCGCGCGAGGAAGGCGCCAAACGGCGACGTGCTTCCCTTCCCTACCCCAGCGCCCTGCGGCACCTGCTGCGCGGCGGGCCCCGGCGGCGCCTGCGCTTCCGCGGCCGCGGTCTCCACGGGCGCCCCCGCAACATCTCCCGCCTTGCCGCCTGCCGGCGGCTCCGCCGGGCCCCGCGCCGGCGGCTGCTGCTCCTCCGCCAGGTGCTCGCGCATCACCGGCGGCAGGCCCCCGCCCGCGGCGGCCCCCGCGTCGCTGCCGCCCTCCGCGCCGGCGCCGCCCTCCGCAGCGGGCATGCCAACCGGCGGCGGCGGCGCCGCCCCCGCGTCTGCGCCGGGCGCCTCGCCGATGTCCGCGCCGGCTGACGAGCTGATCTTCTGCTCGGCCTCCGCCTCGCGCTCCTGCTCCAGCGGGTCCAGCGCGCCGACGCTCGTTGCTGGCGACCCCTGCCCCTCCGCCTCGGGCAGCGAGTCCTGCGGTATGAAGTTGTCGCGCGCCGGCGCGGGGGCCGCCGGCTCGCCGGACGGCCCGGGCGTCACGCTCGCGGGCTGCGCCGGCGGCTCCGCTCCCTCTGCGTCCTCGCCCTCCCCGCCGTGCAGCATGCCCTGGTCGGCCGCGGCCTCATTGTTGACCACGCTCGCGCCGTTCTCGGCGCTGGGCGCGTCGGGCGCGAGCGAGATGTGCGCCTCCGCGGCCGGGTCGACCTCGGGGCCCATGCCCGGCACGGGCTTGGGCTCGCCGAGCGGCGGCCGGTCGGCGGCGCTGCCGTCTGCGGCCGCGTCGGCCGCCGGCGGCACCTTGCGCGCCGCGCGACGCGTGCGTGAGTTCCTAGTCTGGTGGCCGGGGACGGCCCTGCCTGCCCCTTGCGGCCTGGCCTGTTCCCACTCCTAGCTGCCGTGCTCAAGTGTCACCGGCGCATGCGCGGTTTGGCAGCCACCAGGCTGAGCCTCCCAGCCCATTGGGGGCTGGTGAATGACCTACATACTCCCAGCAGCACATGCGCACAATGCGCGCCCTGCACGTGCAGGCGAGGCAGTGCTGGGAGCATGCATTCCATGCAATTCCGCGGCAGCAAGTACACATTAGCAATTGCATATCTGCTCAATGACCGCCCTCAGATAACAAGATGCCAAATTGACCTATAAACTTTGCTCCGTCTGGTCAGCGTATGATGCCATCATGCATGTGATCGCATCGATCGCAAAAAGCACTAACTTGGCAACGAGCACCTCATGACAATAAAGCTGCTTGATACTGCAGCACTGCAGCGACCCTGACGCTACGCCGTCCTGTCTGTCACCTGACTCAAGTGCACTGTCCCCGCCCCCGCCCCCCCCACCGCTCAGAAATGTGGCTGAGCCATTGCCTGGTGCCCCACAGCCTGCTATATATGGCTGTCCTAGACCACACCACATGGCCTTTAATGTTTGGTATGCAGCCCTCTGACTTCACTAAAAGCTCGCCATGCAGCCCCCGGAGGTGTTGCAGATTTGTGATGATACACCTTGCCGTCGAGGGCCAAAGCATCACAAGTCTGAGCGTTGGTGTAAGCAGTGAAGGAGGGAGTCGCCGCGAGCTGGACTAGCGTTCCAAGTGAGGCGGAGGCAACGTGACACACACGCACCTCGACCGGCGATACCGCGCCCTCGCCTACGGAGTCCGCCTCCTCCGCGGCGGCGTCGGCTTGCGCTGCCACCATCGGCTCCGCCTCCTCGTCGCCGCTGATGAACTGCGCGGGACAGCCGCATGCCGCATTACAGAGAGACTGATGCTGGGCGGCGCTGCATGCTGAAATGATGCGCCGCATCGCTTAGAGGCTGTTGCTGAGGGGGGCTGCATGCTTGCAAAATAAGATGGAGGGTGCAAGCAACATGTAGCTACATGCGGCAGGCCCGGTTACAGCCAGACTGTGAGCAGAGCATTATAGATACAGCACACATGGGCAATTGAACAAGGCGAGGGGCAGGGTCAGGCAGTGACAGCGACGCGAGCACCTGCGTGTACGACAGCAGGGTGGCCGCCGTGTCGGACCACGGGCACACCACCACCGGCGACACATTCTTGTCCGGCACCTGCGCGCGCGCCGGCCCAGTGGGTGGGCTTGCATCTGTTTAGGGTATTGTGGGGAGTGCGCGGGATTTTGTAAGAGCCGCATGCCGCAGCCCTAGCAGGCATGCAGCGGCTGCTGTGTGTGAGTCCCCAGCCCCCAAGTGTAAAATGCATGTCATCAGGCTGAACACAGACCCCCAGGCATTCCATTTGCACCTGGCGCCAGCACCCACCGCCGTCGCGCCCTGTGGCCTTTTCTGTTAGGAAATAAAGGCAGAGTGCAAGAGCAGCTGCTGCAGTATCCAGTGGCACGACAGCAGCAATCATGCGTCCGCATATGAACAGAGGCGGCTGACAAAACAGACGCAGCCCCGGCAGCGACACACCTTGAGCTGGCGATTGTCGCCAGCTTCCCACTCGACGGCCTCGCCAGTCTCAGCCACCGCTGTGACCAGCTTGAAGTCATACACGCCGGGGCCTAGCTCCACAGACAGAGACCACTGGTTGCCTTCGGCCCACTCCATACCTGCGCAACGAGCGCGGCACGATTACGTTGCGGCATCAGGAACACCGCGCTGCACCAGCTGCACCAGTGGCTGCACTCCCTGAGCCGGTGCAGTTTGGCGGGAACATGTAGCTTGCAGCCAACACACGGAACCCCCAGACATGTGAGGCGCCGGAGTGTCACAAGGCGTGATCAGGAAGCAGAAGCTTGCCAGTTGAACGCTCAAGTGATAGTCTGTTGCGGTGTGTCCTTGTCCGTGCTTTCCCTGGGTAAACGTGCATATGCTGTGTAGGCCAGGAGTCTGGAGCAGCGCCAGGGACAGAGCAAGCGTCAGAGCGGGCGCTCACTCGGCGCCGCAGCAGTCTCCCAGTTGCCGAGGGCCTGGGTAGACCCGACGACCTTGATAACCTGCCCAAAGGCGACGCCGTGCTGCGTCTCTATCCGCACATGCGGCGTGGCCACCGCGGCAGCGCTTTCCTCTGTTGCGCTCGCTGCCGCGCAACACGTGTGCTGCGGCGCCCTGCGACAGGTCCGGGCCAGGCGCCGCTGGACGGCGCCTGCACGGGCACAACACGCATGTCGGCCACAGAAGCCAGCGCTCGCAACTGTAGATTTAGCAAACTCACGTGCGTCTGCCCTGCGCGGCGGCATAGTGCCAGACATCGCCACTGGCCAGAGCGCTCGATCAGAGCATCAGCGCCTTGCGGAGTTTGCCCCTCTCAACCTAATCCCCGGCTACCAGCCAACAGCAGCTGTGGTTGCAACGCAGTGCGCACCCCGGCCGCCCCGCAAAGCAAGCCAGAAGCAAGCAGTGCTGGCATGCTGCTGGCCAAAGATGCAACATGTTTCACACAGAAGGGGGGCCCTTACCTGAGCATCCCAAGCCTGCAAGGGCTGGCGCCTGGTGTGCAAGTCCACCACTTCGGCAAACCGCCAGGCGACGGCACCGGGTCCCTCCCGGGGCCCCCGGCAGGCCGAGCTGCAGCAGCCCCACTGGCACTGCTTGCAGCATGACTGCGTCAGTGACCGCCCTCACGGCGCGCCTCTGTCGTAAGGCCTAGGCCGCAGCTCGGCTATGCTCGAGCATTCCCGTGCCTGGAGATAGGGCAGGGCACGGGGGAAGGGATGGTGGAGATGCAACTGCAAGTACATGCAAAAGCAACTGTCAGTGTCAGAGCACATGCGCCTCAGCTGAGATGCTGGTTACATAGCAGTCCGTCTATCTTTATCTTCTCCCAGTACACAAGGGGTGCGCAGAGCAGAACCCAGTGCCTCATGATCTGAACGTCACGCCCAAGGACTTGCCAGCTGAAGAGGAGCCGACAGCATGCGCTTTGCTCAACAGCGTGCTGCTGCGGGGATCACACCCCAATTAGCCTCAGCAGAGGCCTCCAAGTACTGGCGCTCGTGCTGGACAATGAGACACCACTCTCGAGCTGCAATAGCACCCAACCCACATGCAGACCCGTGCGCCAGCACGGGCTATGCTGCGAGGCGCTTCTGCCGGCCCAGGCAGAAGCTCCTCGTGGCCTTTGTCATCATGCAAGCTGCTCACAGTACCATCGCCAGCGCGCCCCAGTAACGGCGCTAAAGAATGGATGACACTCTTCATCACGCATTCACCTCTGCGCCCTGCTCCGCAAAGCGCTCGGAGTTGCCGTACATGTACTCCTCAAACCGCCGCACCTGCTCCCCGCCATGCACTCAGCCAGCAGGCAGGCAGGCTGACACCGTGTGATCCACCCGGCTCCCAGAACGCATGCCAGGTGGGAAGCTTCTGCCGCAGCCACTGGCTACCATCGCCCACGTCTGGAGCGCTAATCCATCATCACTTCTATTGAGATTGCCATGCTAGCCTGATGCAGATAGACTTAGCTTACGGCACAGATTATACAGACCTGCTAGGCTGCTCCAGCACAGCAAAGCGACGTTGCCAACGGTTCATCGGCTGCGAATAGTATACTGAACAGTGTTTATCATAGTCGGATGCTTTTTGACCTGGTCCTAATAAGGCGATAACCGCGCCGGGGACGCACCTCTGCAAGGCTGCCGTAGCAGATCTGCGTGCGCTGGTCGTACTTCTCAATGGGCACGTCCAGGCCGCTCACGCACTTGCCGTCACAGCTGCTGTAGCCGCCAGCCTTCTCAATCTGCGGCACGACATGCAAGCGTCAGGGCAGCAGGCTGCTGCGGCAGCCGGGGTTATTGTCATCTTTCTTTACTGAAGACTTCTTCACTGAAGAGTCTACGGGTTGGGTGATACTAACTCACCCAGGCACCACAGCTTTCATGACCAGCAGGACCAGAGCAGTCCGCTTTTCAGAGGAGCCCCGGGCAGGTGCCATGATGGCGGTGCGTTTTCAGGCGCGCATGAGCACAGACAGCGGGGCCCGGCGGGGCTCCCAGGGCCCGCGCGGCGCACCAGCAGGGCCAGCGGCGCGACCTCGAACAGGATGCGCAGCTTGGCCTTGGTGGAAGGCGAGGTGACGTTGGTGAACACGCCCTTCTCCTTCACGATGATCTGGAACACGTCCGGCACCTGCCCGCCCCAGCGCCGCCCCGGCTCAGCCGACGGGCGCCAGTGCGCGCCAAGCGCGCGGGCGCCACCTGCTGGCGACCTGCTGGAGTATGGTGACAGACCGCACGGATGCTACAGCATATTTACTTTTACTGCCAGGTCGCACTCCAGCCTGACTAATAGTTTGCTCGAGGCCACACGAGCTCGCCAGAGCCCTGCGGATATAGTATCCGCGCATGCTGCTTCCTTACTACTGCGTTTCCTACACCAAAAGCCAGGCGCTGACCGCTCCAGATCACACGCGCACTCACTCACCGTGGCTCGACTGCGCGGTGTGCAGCGCATTGCCTCGGCTGCCCGCGCGCGCGCACCATGCCGCCGGTGTAGCGCAGCGTGTACTTCTCGCCGATGTAGTGGCTCAGCAGGCGCTCGTAGTTGGGGTTGTCGAACGTCGCGCGCAGGTTGCCCGGCGAGAACATCTTACCCTCGCCTGCGGCGGCGCGCGCGCACTCCCAGGCCCGTCCGGCACGGCGCCTCGGCAGGCGCAGCTCACAGCGCCAGGGCGTGCCAGTGCACAGTGATGCCTTACGATTGATTCCAGGAACCTCCAGTAGGGCGCTCTACGCCTAAGCAGCCCTAGCTGGCTGAGACAGGCACTCAACCTAGCACGCCTGAGTGCGCGTAAGGGCGCGCGCACTCAAGAGCCTTCCCTTCCCCCCCCTACAGCATGCGTATTACTGACATGACTCCTGTACGTCAAGTGGCCAACACAGCCAGCGCGCCCCCCTTGCCAGTGCGTGGGCCCTGCGCGCACCGATCTCGGTCGTCTCCTTCACGTGCAGCCACTTGCCGTCGTCCTGCAGCAGGAACTCGTGGCAGCCGGGGCAGTCCTTGAGCGCGATGCAGTACACCGTGCGCGGGCCGTAGATGCCCATGCCCGCGGCCGCCTGGCGTCCCACCACAGCCGCAAGTCGTCAGGCTCAAGCAGGCTACCAGCAGTCATGCAGCAGACAGGCCGCCTAGCGTGCGCGCGAACAGCAACCAACAGGGGGGTTATGCATGCAGACATTGTTGCGCCGCAAGGCGCGCCCCTGCCTTCCACCCTCGAAAGACGAAGAGTATGCGCGCGGGGCCGCGCTTGGCCGCGCGCGGCCGGCGATGCCATTTCAGCATGTTGCCAGGCAAGGCGCGCCCCGCGCCTGCTACCCTGAATTCCCAATATGCGTGCGGGCGGGGCCACGCCTGGTCGCGGCCGGTGATGCCCTTGAGCTTGTCGCCGGGCCAGACGCCGAAGATGGTGCCGACCGTGAAGTTGGTGTCCACGATGGACGAGCCGTCCAGCGGGTCGAAGGCCACGCTGAAGCCGCTGCCCTGCAGGTCCACCGGCTCGGGCACCTCCTCGCTGCACGCGTACTTCACGCAGCCCTGCGCGGCGCCGCATGATGCTCAAATCATGCTGTGCAGGTGACTGTGCGGGGAAGGCCGCCCTGCGCAGTGCTGTAAGATGCTCAGATACGCTGTAAAGGTGACTGTGCGAAGGAAGGTAGCCCTGCGCGGTGCCGTGTGATGTTCGCATATGCTGTGAAAGAGTGACGGTGCGGGGGAGGCAAGGGAGGCTCCTCAGGCTGGAGAGACAGCGGCTGCACAGCCAGGCACCCGCCATCAGCGCTTGCTCCTCAACATCTGTGCTGAGCGCCGCCTAGGGTGGCACCGCTGCTGGCAAATTTGCCACCTGCCTGCTGCCATAAGCGCCAGCTGACACGCTCTGCGTAAGACTGCAGCTCGCCTCCATGGTCTGACCCGCAGCAGGGCTTTAGCGCCGCGCGTGCCAGGCACAGCGGCATTGCTTGTCGCCTGAAATCCTTTACGTGTCGGCTGTCACGCTCAGCGAAGTCAGAGAAGTCGCCACTATGCTCTGCTCCAAAGCGGCGCCTGTGCGCTGCGCAGCACCGCGCGCGCACCGAGTACTTGAGCGCCTCGAAGAGCAGCTTGTCGGCCAGCACGTCGACTGCCAGCTGCTCGTCGCCAAAGGTGTTGACGCAGTTGAGCGCGCCGCACGACGCCGTGCGCACCTGCAGCAACAGGAACCCCGCGTGAAGCAGCGCACGAGACAGCGGGATCAAACGCTCCTTAAGGTGCTCCTTGCAAAGAGCGGCCCTGAACATAGGTGTAGTGTTGCAGCCAGTAGTGTTGCACTTATAAGTCACCCATTGCAACAAGGATGGCAGTCATACTGCCCGCCAGCACTGCAAACACACTTCCTTCAGCGTGCATGAGCACTCACCGGCGAAGCGGGGCGCACCTTGAAGGCAATGGTCCGGACTGCCTCGGACAGGCTCATCACCGTCTGCCTGAGCTTGGCGTCCGAGGTGGCCTCCACCAGGAACTCCTCCAGGGTGTCCCCCACCTGCAGAGCATGCTTGATGGTCAATGCCAGCTCTCCGGGTCGTCCACCACACAGCGGGCTGTGCTGAGGACGAGAGGCAGGCGTTGGCGAAGCAGCTGCTCGTCGAGCTTGCCTTCGCCTGGGTGACCACGGCCGACCTCCTCGCCGAGCTCCGGCTGGCTGCCCTGCAGGGCACTGCGCCAGCAAAGGCGCTGGCCCTGGAGGACGCTGCCGCCTGTCCAAAGAACGCCGGCCGGAAGGGGGCGGCCTGCGCGCGCACATGCGCAGAGGTTGGCAACGCTGCGCCAAGGGGTAAGATTCCACTGTAATACGCCCCGAACGCCAGCAGATGTAGGCATCCAAGCACGCCGCTGCGCCCAGAGGAGGCGTCAATGCGCAAGATAATGCTGCGCACCGCCGGCATGGCGCAGCTCGGACGCGCAGACCTGCGGGCGGCGGCCGGTGCGGCCGCGCTCTGGATGATTGTCTGGGTCGCCATGTTTTCCAGGTGTGCAGGCTGCCGGCAAAGAAACTCAGCCTCTCAAGTCCCTCCGTTTAGGGCAGTAAAACCTGTGGAGTCGGAGTCGTCTCGGGCTCGGACCACCTTCTGTGTACTTCTTGCAGCGACGAAGGTGTCAGGCCACTCCTAAGCGTGCACCTGTGCGAGCGGGCTACGGTAGGCAGACGGGCCAAGGCACCCTCTTGAGCTTCCTTCTTGCAGTCCACTGCTAGGAGGGAGTACTTGTTGCAATGGCGAGCGCTGCGCCTGTCCGCACAGAAGGCTCGTTGGCACAGACTGGAGCAGGCCTGCGTGCGGTGGTGGTTGGAGCGACCGGCGCAGTAGGTGTGCAGGGCGCGCGCCGCTTGTCTTGCTGCGTGCCTTATTGCACGCCAGCACTGCCATACGGAAAACCACCTGCAAGCGTGTATCGGCCTATCTGCACTGGCGGCACCACCTGTAGAAACTTCAATCTGGCCAGCGATCAGCTGGAACAGCATTAACACAAAGCAGAGGCAAAGCATGTGCCGGCCAACGCGGTGCTGACGATTGGCAGGCAGCGCGCTGGTGCTCCAGCTGCTGGCCAGCCCTGCGTGGGCGCACGTGACGACGGTCGGCCGGCGCGCGGGCGCTGCGCCGCCGGCGGAGCACGCCGCGAAGCTGACGCAGAGCGTGGTGGACATGGACGCGCTTGCGACCGGGGCCGGCCCGGCCTTCGCCGGAGCGGACGTGGCGTTCTGCGCGCTCGGCACCAAGCGCCGCGTGGCCGGCAGCGCGGCGGCGTATGTCAAGGCGCGCAGCCGCGCTCTGCTGCGCGTCTGGCTCTATGCGCGCCGCCCAGACTTGGCCGGGCTTGCAAGCAAAGCGATGCCCGGTACTGCCGCCTGTGGTCGAGGCGTGGCGCGCGCGCGGCGCCAAACACCACGTGGCCGGCTGTCAAATTCCCGCGTTCCGCACATCTGTGCGCTCCTGCATGGTCACAGCGTATGCAGGGCAGCAGTTCCCTGGTAGGCACTCGTGCACGATACTGGGGAGCGCCTGTGCGTAGGTCGCAACTGGTACCCAGCACATGCTGCCCAGGCAGGCACTGGGCACGCAGCTTCAAAACGAGTGCTATGGAGCCCAGGCCCCTCCCTGAACACATCATCTCTGACGCTGCCGGGCACGCTGCGCCGCCTCGCAACAAAGCGCCGGCGCGCAGGTGGACCTGACATACGTGGCGGCGGCGGCCACGGCGGCCAAGGCGGCGGGCGTGCGGCACTTCAGCCTGGTCAGCTCCAAGGGCGCCAGCGCGTGGCTGCCAGCCTCGCACGC
>JAABUV010006694.1_pt1 | contig 12410 bp, 12 predicted proteins | sample 5559971 | NCBI WGS metagenome assembly JAABUV01 (sample SAMN10711881, study PRJNA513362) | rock metagenome | isolation source: Antarctica rocks | place: Antarctica: Victoria Land, Knobhead nord | collected 2015-12-19
TAGTACTTTGACATCTTGTGCATTCATTTCTCGTCTCAATGAGATCATCATGTTGAAAGAAGAGAAGGAATTATTTACAGAGAAATCGAAGAATGAGACAAAAAACTAGTGACTTTCATCAAAGACGCGATGAAAGATGTGTTAATTTCTTCAACAACAAGTTCATCAGATGATCTCTTTGTTTTGAAATCTTTAACTACTGAATGTGTACTATTTAGCGATGAAATTAGTTACTCATTAAAGTCATTGATTGACATTGAAGCAGCTGACTATTCGTTCATTGATGAATTAATCGCGCAGAATGTTTGTGATCATTTGCAAATTGAATTATTATCTTTAATCAAGCTCAAGTTAATAAGAGAATTCGATAATCATTATGCAAAAAAGCTCATTACTTATGCAATTTATTCAAATCTGACTGTTCAAGATCATATGAAACGTTTCATCTTTATGCTGATTACTCGATTGAGTCAGCATCAGATGATTCTTGAAAAAACATGAATGAACAAGATCAAAGTGACTATTGATATGAAAGACAATCGCCTTCAATTTTCTAGTTTCAAAGCTTATATCAAAGCTTCTATCAAAGCTCATTCGACTGTTCTTTCGAGCAAGAAAATCGCGATAGAACAGAAGAGTTCAACCTCTATTCAAATACTAAAGAGATTTATCTCTTCTGTTGTCACTCAACTCAGCAAGAAGTTATCTTCATTCAGTAAAATCATAAAATCATTTAATTCAGTCAACTTCGCTTCATCTTTTGATTCAATGAACATAGCAATGATAGAGACTGCAGCATATAAATCACTAGTCAAATGATTGAATGTGACTACTTTCGCAATCATTGTCACGAAAATCGATCAACTTCTAAAAAAAGCTAGAAATAAACTTGAAGATGTAAATCTACAAAAGCTTTCACATGAAGAGATCTTGAAAGAAGTTAAAGCTAAGCTTTCTTTGAAATATCATGACTATCTAGACGTGTTTGATTGAGCAATGACTGATCAACTATTTTCTCATCGTTTCTATGATCATAAAATTGAGTTGATCGACGAGAAAATGTCTTCTTGAAGTCATCTCTATCATATGTTTGATTACAAGCTTCAAAAGATGAAGAATTACCTGATTAAACATCTGAATAAGAACTTTATATCTTTTAGCTCAATTTCATACGCTTCGTTCATACTATTCATCGAAAAGAAAGACGATAGTCTGCGTTTCTGCATTGATTATAGAAAGCTTAATGCTTTGATCAAATGAGATCGTTATCTTCTACTCTTAATAGACGAAACTCTCGCTCGTATTTAAGATAGCAAGTATCTGACTCAATTAAATATAATAGTCATCTTCAACAAACTACACATGCATTCAAAAAGTGAAGATTTGACTATCTTTATTATCTTTTTTGATTTCTACAAATATCACGTGATGTCTTTTAAATTAATCAACGACTCAACTTTCTATCAACATTATATAAACGACGTGCTGTTTGATTATCTACATCAGTTTTGTCAGATTTATCTAGATGACATTATCATTTACAGCAAAACACTGAAGAAACATAAGAAACACGTACGACTAGTTCTACATAGATTACGAGAGATCAACCTACAGATGAATATAAACAAATGCAAGTTTCACGTTCAAGAGATCAGCTTTTTAGAACTATTACTATTCATTGAGAAACTGAAGATGAATCTTCGAAAGATACAAGCAGTTGTCGAATGATTTACTTCTACAAATCTCACTCAGATGCAGTTCTTTATCGACTTTTGCAATTTCTATCGTCGCTTTATAAAGAACTTCTTGAAGATTGTTCAATCAATGATTCAACTCACTCAAAAAGAGATGATATTTGAATAAGATCACGCTTGTCAAACGATCTTTGATCATATGAAGAAACGAATGACTGAAGCATCTATTCTTCGTCATTTTGATCAGAATAAAGAGACTATTCTTGAAACAAACTCATTCAACTACGTTAATGATGACATACTTTCTCAGTATGATGACGAAGAAACATTGCATTCAATGATCTACTACAGCAAGAATCTGAGCTTCGCTGAGTGCAATTACGAGATTTATGACAAGAAGCTACTAGCGATCATTCAAGCATTTAAGCATTGATGATCTGAGCTGAAATTGACTAAGCTATCAATTAAGATATTCATCAATCATCAAGCTCTGACATCATTAATGAAGAATAAAGAGCTGAGTAAACGTCAGATACGCTGAGTTCAAAAGCTCGTTGACTTCAACTTCAAAATCATGTATCGCTCAGACAAATAAAACATCAAAGTTGATGCATTGACTCGTCAAGTTGATTTAGTTTCTAGAAGTTTCAAGAATGAATGATGTTGCTATCAGCAAACTACGATTCTGACGTTGAATCAAATGAAAATTGCTGATCTGAAGAAAAAAGAGAATGATGAATCAATTTATTGATTGATTCTAGAAGCTGATAAAATCAACGAGAATTGTGTTCTACTTCGTGAAGTCGTATCAAAAGATGAAGCTTAATACAAAGATACTAAATTAAGAGATTGTCGAGTTCAGAACGAAATACTATATCAAAATGATCTTCTATGAGTTTTCTTCAATGAGCATCTTCAAATAAAGCTAATTCAAAAAGTTCACGATCAATCTTCTATTGATCATTTCGAAATTCTTAGAACGATGAAAGCAATAAAAAGATACTACTATTGACTCTTAATGCAAAAGACAATAGATAAATATATTTGAAACTGCTACATTTGTCAGCGATCAAAAACTCTTCAAAATAAATTCAATGAATTACTACATTCTTTATTCATACTTGAACAGTGATGAAAGAACATAGTCATGAATTTCATCATTGATTTATCTTCTTCTGAAGACAAAAACGTCATACTAACAGTGATATGTAAACTGTCAAAGAAACGACACTATATCTCTTGTTCTACTGATGATGAAGAAATCACAGCAGAAAAAACAGCTGAGCTAATGCTTCAGTGAATATATCAAATACATGATTTACTCGATTTCATTGTTTCGAATCGAGACTCTCAATTTATCTTCATTCTATGAAAGTTTCTTTGCAAAAGACTGAGCATTAATCTTCAACTATTCACTGTTTATCACTCTCAAATCAATGATCAAAGTGAACAAGTTAATCAAAACATTAAAAGATATCTTCGATGCTTCTGTTTGTACATGCAGAATGACTGAGCTAAGCTACTACTCATGATTGAGTTTGTTGACAATAATGCTCTGTTCTCAGTCATTTTCTTGACTTCTTTCTTTCTAAACAAAGACTTTCATTCTCATATGAGCTTTGAACTTAATACAATTGAATATGAAAGCTTTCGTGAACGCTTGCAAGCGACTAAAGTCGAGAATATACCTGAACATATTGTCAGAGACTAGACTAGACTAGAGATTCTATCAATATAGAGAATTGATTATTATATTACTTGAACTAGATACAGAACAATACATCAGATAATGTACAAGATGAAAGACAAGAAACGAAAGAAAAGAATGAGAACTCAACTTTTATATACATGAATTAAGTAATGTCAGAACTGAGCAGCAGTTTTATGACTTAAGATTACAAAGATATGAAAAAGATTTTGATGTGACTAAACTAAGATGACGATGACTAGATTAATGACTTAGTTCAATGAATCAAGACTTTCTAAGATATCGATGATACTAGATTGAATTGACGACACATTTTATGCTCTGAGCTGAGATGATGATCTAACATCATGACAGTAACTTTTCTCTTAAAGACTGAGCTTCTGCAAAATGATGAAAAGAACAAGATGAGATGAGAATTGAAACTAAATGAGATGAGATGTAAACAAGACAAGACAAGAGTGAGACGAGATGAAATGAGATACAACGAGACGCATTTTATAGTGATGAAGCACTGATGAGATGAGAATACATCTGAGTCACATCTGAGTCAGATTTAAGCAAGACAGAGCGAGATAAAGACGAGACATGATAAAGCAAGACACATTTTATAATAATAAAGCACTATTATTAAAATACATCTGAATCACATTTGAGTCAGATTTAAACAAGATGTCTGAGTCAGATCTAAACAAGATTTGAGTCAGATTTGAGCAAGAAAAAGATGAAATGCAGTTTAATGTAATGATGCACAGATGAGACTGAAATACATTTGAGTCAAATCTGAGTCAGATTTAGACAAGATCTGAGTCAGATTTGAGCTGAGTTGAAATGATGAAGATTGAATTTAAAGTTTTTAACATTGACATTGAGACATCACACATGATAATACATGTGATTCTTTGACGACAAAGTTGACGAGATAATATTCATTGAGCGTTTGCTCACAATTATTCAGAAGATAAAAAGACTTTCAAGTAGAAAAGTGATCTTTTCAATCAATGTAATACTTGAGCAGAAGTGAATTATAGCATTTATCACGCTTAAAGTTTAATATGCTGTTTACATATCAGAATCTTTTGTCATTCTCAATGACAACGAGTTCTCAAAGTTTCTGACGTTGACTCGAGAGAAAATCACTTGTGATATGACTCAGAAGAGTGACATAAAAGATTGAATGAATCTTCATGAATGTTGAAAGATTTAACTCAATGATCAGAGAATTATTCTTGAAGATTCGCTTGATCTTGAAAAGATCAACATTATGATCATTTAACTTAACAGCGAGATGAGTGATGCTGAGATTGCAAGCATTCAGTCAGACTTCATCTTCAATGAAGTATCTAGAACAAGAATGATGAAAGAGATTGACATTGAATTTGTAAATGATCTGAGCTATAAGGCTCTCATCACGTAAATGCTCAGTTAGTTTCTTCATCTTCTTAATGAACTCTTCGACATTAATTAACTTGTCTCGAGCTTAAGACGTAAAATTCTCAAGCAGAGACTCAGAAAACTTGAAGTCTAGACATGAGTTCTGACTCGAATTGATCAAGAAGAATGATGCTAGAGTGATTAATAACGATACATTATTGACGATGAATTCGACTTCAGAAATTCACTTAGCTCAGTCATTCTGCATGTAGTTGACGAAGACTTGAAGATAATGCTTCATGACAGCATTAATTTTCTCGATTTGATCATCAATCTCAGAGTGATATGTCATTGATAATTTAACGTCTATCTTCAGCATTTTACACATATGCTTTCAGACATTGAAAATGAATTGTGTGTCTCAATCAGACATGAAGAACTCAAGTAAATCATGATGTTTTCAAACATGAGCATAGAAGCAATTGATAACTTCTTCAACTTTCATAAAAGTGATGAGAATTAAATGTTTCATTTTAATAAAATGATCAATGAAGATTAGAACATATTTATATGTGATACTCATGAAGATACTGAGCGATAAAGAATTTACATAGTTCATGAAGATATCACGTTAACGACGTTTAAAGACTGAAAGAAAATACAATCATTCTTGAGTTTGTTGTCTAAAGAACTTGAAGCGTGTGCACATGTGACAGTTTTATACAAAGCGTTGAACATATTTATAAATGTTTGATCATCAGTAGACTCAACTGATCAGTTCATAGCTTTTTGCTCTTTCTGAATAATCATCGACGACATTATCATGAGCGAGCTGAATGATACAAAGACGTAGTTTATCTGAGTTGAGCACGTACTTTCTTTCTTGAAAGTACAGATGATTCTCGTGTTTTTCATACTCGACTAGAGAGATCTTGTTGTGATGTCGTGCTTCATTGCAAAGTGCTTCAATTATCTGAACTGCGAATTTGTCATTGATTTCAACTTGCTTTCACAATGTCTGAGTGAGAATGTCAGCAAAATCTTCATTAAGATTCAGAGTGTCTTGATTTAGCTGAGACTTGACATCTTCAACGTTAAATTCTTTGATTTCTAGATTCATGAGAGCTAGAATTTGCAAGAATGCTGAGATAATTGAGAACAGATGTAACTGAATTGAATCTAAAGCAATGATTTGTGATTGAAGCTTTATGACTTTGATGTTGAAGATGTCAAAGACGAGATTTTTAACAATATTAAAATCTAAAACATGAATTTTCAGAATTGTCTGATGTTGATATTGATGTCAAGAATTGAATGTATTTCTCTCTTTAAAGAGATCTTCTGAGCAACATGTCAGAGCATTCAACTTATCATCAATCTTGTCAAAATGATAAGCGATGTAATAGTTGAATCTAGACAGAAACTCACTTCAACGAGCTTGATGACGACTCAACTGCTTAATTGACATGAAATACTCAAGATTTTTGTGATTCATGATCATCTCGACAGAATAGATAAAGTCTTCAAGCTTCAATCATCATTTCTCAAAAGCGCAAACAATGATCATGAGTTCTTTATCGTAAATCTCGTAGTTACACTCAACTGAATTATGCTTCTTCGAAAAGTAAGCGACTGAATGAAGAATCTCGTTCTCATCATACTGAGAAAGAATGTCTTTGAACATATAGTTCAAAGCATCAATTTCTATCACAATATTGTGATCTGAATTATAGTGATGAAGAATAATCTTAAAAGTGAAGACTTTCTTAAGAATGTTGAATGCAATCTGACATTTCTGAGATCAGACAAAGAGTACATCTTTTCTGATGAGACGAGTGAGCGAAGTAACTATTCTACTATAGTTATAAATGAATCTTCTATAAAAGTTCGTGAAATCTAGAAAACTTTGAACGTCTTTAACGTTGATCAGAATGAATCAGTTGACAATGATGTTTATCTTAGAAGAATTCATCTTGATTTCTTCAATGATGATTATCAATTCTAGATACAAGACTTGAGTGATGTAAAACTTGCATTTGATTATATTTATCTGAAGGTTTGCTTCTTGCAGCTTTCGCAGAATGAGCTTGACATGAATCTCATGCTTAAGTTCATTGTTGAAATAAATCAAGATGTCATTCAGATAAGCTGTACAGAATTTATTTAAATGTTCATGAAGAGTATTGTTGATGTACTTCTGAAACAAGACAGACTCATTACATAAATTGAAGAACATGACTAGATACTTGAATAATTTAAATCGAGTGCAAAAGACGATGAAAGCTTCATCTTCTTCTTTGATTTGAAGTTGATTGAACGCAGAGATGATATTCAGCTTGATAAAGATTTTAGCTCGACTTAGATGATTCAGCGTTTCTGAGATCAGAAGCAGAGAATATCAATTCTTGACTGTGATAGTGTTCAGATCTTGATAGTTCATGCAGAAACAAAGTTCTTCTTCGAATTTCTTGACGAAGAGAACAGAGATGATCATCTGAAAGTGACTGACTTGAATGAAATCTTTGCTTAGATTCTCATTCAAATAACAACAAAGTTCTAGAATTTTGTCACGACTCATGTTGTACAAAGTGAAGACTGAGAGTTGAGCATCTTTCTTAAAATGTATGACATAATCATGAGCTGAATGCAAAGACAAGATATTGATGTTCTTCTTGAAGAAGACATCTAGAAACTTGAAATATCTGAACGATAAAATTATGATTGAATCGACATTCTTACTTTGTCAATAGACTTCAAGATCTTCTTGTGTCGTGAATGCAGTCAAATGAAATTTTTTTTTCATTTAATGAAGATTCAGACAATGATTCTTATCATACATACTGTCTTGAAGATGAGATGAGAACTGAACAAGAGTTGAACTGTGCTTTGAATGAACAGTCAAAGTTGCATGACGCAATTTTGACTCGTCAAAGTCTAGATTAAAAGACGAGATTGACTCAAGATTCAAGAAAACATCAATTTTTCTTAAAATGACGCTAAACACTTCAATGTCTTTGACATAAGCAGCATGATCAAAACTTCGAACTCTCAACTCAACTATATCAAGTTGTATAAAAGATTGATTGAATTGATCTGCTTGAAAGTCAACAGAAATTTTAGAAAGAAAAGAATTTCAACACTTGATTTTTGATGAGTATTTTTTTTGAATGACTTGAAGAATACAACTAAAAGCTTCTTATTTCAGATGAGAAACAAGATTGAACGAGATTTGTTTCTTGTGAACGAGCTGAGTATTAATTGACTTCTTGTAAGTGAACGAAGAGTTAGATTGCTTCTTGTGAGCAGATGAAAAACTGAGTTGCTTCTTGCAAGTGAATTGAGAACTGAATTGCTTCTTGTGAGCGAACTGAAAACTGAATTGCTTCTTTCAAGTGAATTGAGAACTGAATTGCTTCTTTCAAGTGAATTGAGAACTGAATTGCTTCTTGTGAGCGAACTGAAAACTGAGTTACTTCTTTCAAGTGAACGAGAAACTAGATTGCTTCTTGCGAGCGAATTGAGTGCTGAATTGCTTCTTGTGAATGATTCGTGAACTGAGTTGCTTCTTGTGAGTGAATTGAGAGCGAGACTGAGAGAAAGCTACTTTGTTAACTTCAAACGAGAAATTTTCTTCTTGTTGATTAAAATCATAGATCTTGACGAGAAATGAGTAACAATGATTAAGACAGAAGAAGAAAAACAAGATGAGAATATTGTGCTCAAAATTGACATCAATGACGTGATGACAAAGTCATGACAAACTCATGATGATGAAGTATTGATTTAATTCAGTGACATAAAAGAATAGTCTTTCAATGTGTTCATCGAGAATCATTGTGATTTCAATGACATGAGTAATGTCATTGATTAAAGTGACTTGATCATCAAATTCTTAAAGTCTGCGAAAGTAAGTTAATTGATGCAAGAGAAGATGATGTTGTTGCGTGAAGAATTTATTCATAAAGACATAAGCAAAGACTTCACTATCAATCAGAGCGAGAGCAAGAACTTTAGATTGAGCTTAACGTAGAATACAAAATACTATCATGTGATTATCTTTGAATGTCGAATTGAATTCAAAGAGTTTTAAGACAAATTTAGCAGAAAACTTTCTATATGATTGAAGTGAGAATGAGAAGATTGAGACTAGTAAACAAGATGATATGTATACAGATCTCTGAGCGTAACTTAGCTCAGAGATTAAATTTTTCTTGCAGACAGCGAGATTTCTTCATTTATATTGATGACATCACTGTTGTAGACGTTCATGATACGCAAAGTGAAAAGCTTCTTATTTGAGCATTCTTTAATGATTTTGCTTAAATGTTGCAACTTGTAGTAGTAGCACAACTTTCACTTGTTGCAGATTTTCTTGACTTCAGAAACGATCAAAATCTTATCTTGAATGATGACAATGACAAAACTTAAATTCATTGACTCATTGAAAGATGAGAGAGAAAGAGACAAAGATATTGTTGAAACAACAGTCACAGAAGTGATAATCTTTGAACTCAAAGAATTACTAGTCAATGCAGAGATGCTCTTGACTTTGATGAACAAAACAATAATGAAGATGAAGCAAGATTGATGATGCTTAAGCTGCTGAAGCTCTTCATCAATGTCAGAGAATGCTTGAACTCATTGATGAAAGATGAATAATCGAGTTTCATCAAAGTTTCATCAGAAGAGAACAATGACTTGAGTGAAATAATTGACATTGCGCTTTAAACAGTCAATCAACAAGAAATCTTTCATCAAAGAACATTCTTTCTTTTGATAGAAGAGATTGTAATAGTTAACAAAGCTATTCATGTCTTGCTTCAGAGTTTCACGAAGATATAAATGAGCATCTTCTGTCTTGAAAGAATTGTTGCAGCAATGATGCAACTTGTGTCATCAATCTGCAAAGATGAAAATGATACAAAGATTATTGACTCAATATTGACTCATTAAATTGTGAATCTTCTTATTTATAATGAGTCATGACTCAACATAAACAATCTTAGCTCGATGAGAGAAATAACGATCATTGTTCACATTCATGCACTGTATCAGACTCTGCTTTCAGACATTCAAATGATCTTTGTTCTTCTCATACTCAGATATGTTGAGAAGCTTTTCAAATCTAATAAAGATTGAAACAGCAACAGAATTCACAAAGACTTGAACATTGAAGAAAGATTGATTGCACAGAGTTTGTGCAACAATCTGAGCTATCGCTGCAAGAAACTAAGAATTCAATTCTTAATAGACTGAAGAATTAAAAGCAATGAACGAGAATAAGATGATAACATCATGTTGTCAAACTTGATTTTAAAGCTCGCGCATTGCGCGAAAGACTTCAACTGAGTTTTTGATCATACTTTGAGCAAACTGTTCAACAGCATGCTCATTGTTGATTGAGAAGCGATGAGATTGCTTCATTTAAGCAAGAAGATAACTAGACGAGATTTCAATATATGAAAACGTTGCAAGAAGTGTAAATCTTTTGTAATGTCAAAGACTAAACTAGATTAAAGATTCTATCAATATAAAGAATTGATTATTATATTACTTGAACTAAATACAGAACAATACATCAGATAATGTACAAGACGAAAGACAAGAAATGAAAGAAAAGAATGAGAACTCAACTTTTATATACATGAATTGAGTAATGTCAGAACTGAGCAGCAGTTTTATGACTTAAGATTGCAAAGACACAAAACAGATTTTGATGTGACTAGATTAAGATGACGATGACTAAATTAATGACTTAGTTCAATGAATCAAGACTTTCTAAAATATCGATGATATTAAATCAAGTTGACGACATATTTTATGCTTTGAGCTGAGATGATGATCTGATATCATGACACATATGAACAAGATCTTGATGTTTGCTCGCGAATCTCTAGTCAAAACAAGAGAACAAATGATTCAACAAGTTAATAAGCATAGAAAAGAAGTTGATTATGAGATTGAATCAAAGATGTTTCTGAACGAACAAAATATTATTACAGCGAAATCTTTCAAGAAGCTAGACGATAAAATGCTCGATCTCTTCATCAATCTAGATCTTGTCAACTCGTCATATAAGCTGAAATTATCAGAGACTATGCATGTTCATGATGTATTTCACTCTGATCTGCTTCATCTCATCGTCAATGATTTCTTGCCTGATCAAAAGAACGAGTCTCTTGAGTCAATAGTGATAAACGACGAAGATGAATGAAAAATCGACAATATATTGAATTTTCGTCAATATCGAAGACGACTTCAGTATAAAGTCAAATGAAATGACAATGACAATGATCTCAATTGATACAACGCTGATGACGACGAATTTATGAACACTCAGAAGATAGTTGATGATTTTCATATTCAATATTCAAACAAATCGCGCTAGAAATGCTTTTGACTATTCAGTCAATCAGAATTTAATGAGTCTGAGTTTGTAAAATCATGATTTAGCAATCAATCAAATCGAGCAGAAAATACATACATGCAAACATGAATCGTCGAAGAAGAGAGATAATGTCACGATTCTAGCCTTGTCAGACTCAGTCTTCTAGTTTTGTCAGATCTATTCTCACTTCATCATCTTGATTAGTTTCTATTGAGTCTAGCGTCGACTGAGAAATACACATATGTAGTCAGCTTCTTTTCTGTAGCTATCTTTCTTTCTTAGCATTTATCTATTAGTTAAATGACATTCATATGACTCGCTCTATGCTGACTTCTAACATGCAGAATCATTCAAATTAATTACATGCTTCTTTGAAACATCATCATCATACATGAACTTCTTCATCTTTTTATGCATTCTTCTCTGATGAGATTGTTGTAACTGAATCACGTCATCATCATCACTATTTAATCATGACTTCAGAATCAATCTTTCAAGACTTGAGTTTTAATGAAACAGTCAACAGTACATTGACTAGATATAACTATATGTCTGAATGAACAAAGACAAGAAATCACGAAAGAAGTTCTCATATCTCAGATTCATCAGATACAAATTCAAAAGCTTTCATCTACGTTGTTTCAAACATTTCAACGTGTTTAGTTCTACGTAGAGTCGTTCAATGATGAGTCGCGAATCATGAGATCAAATGATTTTCTCAATATGAAGATGATCAACATCAACAACAGAGTCAACAATATGAGAAACAATATCATATTTGAAGTGAGTTCGCGAAGTCGTGAATAGTTTCAAGTCTTATATCTAATCAGAGACGTTTCAATGGTCTTGAACATCTGTTTACTATCGTTGATAACTTGGTTTCTCGCTCTAGAACAGTCTCAAAACACGGCTGAGAGTGTTCATTAAGATACTTAGTAAGTTCTGAGTCAGCAATAGTCGAAAACTGCGTTGCTTTCCATTGGTAACAGACTTGCTCGGGCAGTCAACGAACCTAGTTGGCTGGAGTATCACGTGAGTACCTACTTACAAAATGTTTCGTGCAAGGCCAGAGTAATTTCAAAAGCACGAAGTTGGTTCCAAATCCTAATCCAAATCCAAATTCAAAACCTATGAAAGCTAGGGAGCCCTTGCTGGGGAAATGGCGTTACATATTTAGGCAGCTGCTGGCCGCTGATGCTAACAATAATATCGGAATGGAACCAAGTAGGACATAGTTACGTTGAAGGCC
>JAABUV010006695.1_pt1 | contig 12409 bp, 13 predicted proteins | sample 5559971 | NCBI WGS metagenome assembly JAABUV01 (sample SAMN10711881, study PRJNA513362) | rock metagenome | isolation source: Antarctica rocks | place: Antarctica: Victoria Land, Knobhead nord | collected 2015-12-19
GCAATCCAACACAAACACCAGCCCATGGGAGGGCAGCCTGCGGTATGTTCTGGATCGCCAGGTCGATCATTCCCTTGGCCGAAAGAATGAATTGGGCGACGTCACCCACTCCCTTCGTAATCTTCGATGCCGTGAAAACTTTCGCCCGGCCTTCTTCGACCAGTTTCTTCATGTACATCTGTCGCTTGGTCGAGTCTTTCAGTTCGGTTGAAACATCACTGGGTACTGAAGTAGAGATGCTAGGGGCTGTATCGGCCTCGAGGACTTTTGTTAGAGTCTTGACATAAGCCTTGACAAGCTTTGCAGTGTCGTTGTCATCCTCAAGACTGTCATAAGCATCATTCCAGAGTCTCTGGGATGTGGAAAGAGCTGGGGTCTGTTGTACTGTGGGTTCTGTCAATGCCTGAGGCTCTTTGGCTTCGCGGTTGGCCACCGCCGAGACCGCTTGAGCATCAGTCTCACATAGGGCGGAAGGTGAAACTTGCGCCTGCACAACATTGTCGGCAGAAGGTTTTGTACTCTCTGCAATGCTCTCCGCCAATCGTGCATCCTTCTCTCTGAGGCGATCGTCCACGCGGTCCCGAAGTGACGGCGCTGCTGCGGTCTCCCGTTGTTCTGGCAGGGATGGCGAGGTGTGTAGTTCGGTTTGGGGCGACTGGTAAGACGCTGTGGGAGGAGAAGCACACGCAGTTAATGTCGCTTGTTGAGGTGAAGATGCTGGTTGCGCAGTTGAGGACGTGGCCGGTTCAGGAGTCGAGAGCTCGACTTTTGCTAGAGCTTGTAACTAAGAGGCGTCTCCGCCATTCAAGGAAGGATTCCCTAACCTGTTGGTAGAATTGGCAACAATTTGGAAGAGGTGGCCGCGCTGCCTTGCTGGTCGTCCTCACGTTTACTGTTCGGCCGTTCGGAGGACTTTGATCCACGATCCCTGCCGAGCCATTTGAATCGCGAGAGGACTTTTGGAGCCATTCGCAAGGCAAAGATGACGTTATGGCAAGAGCAGCCGTGATCAGACAGTACTACTTACTCGCACGTTAAAACATACGTGCGCGATTTCCCTGCGGTGAGCGGCACGGCGGCGCGGCCCGAGGCTGCCAGCTGGCTCGCTTGGGCTGCCAATAGGTAGGTAAGGATCCACAAGGGTGCGATTGATCCGCGAACTTGGCAAGAACGCACCAACTAAGGTGAGACTGGTAGAGAACGGTGCATGTTGAACCAGCGTAGTCGTGTAAGTGTGTAGAGTCTATGAAGGTGGAGGTTCAGCTTCCTACAGGCTACCTACCTTACCTTAACCAACAGATACCCATGACTAACCCGATTAGGATAGGCCCTGAGCATCACGTGCATCAACAGTGCATCGGGGGATTTTGCGAGGTACCCTTGCACTATTCTATGACATTGGTACTTTTCGCGCACAGAACGTAGGTAGAATAAGTGACGTTTTTTTCAAGTTAAGCTGGCACGTGCTCAAGAATCGGACGTTTGATGAAGGATGAACGTTTCTAGAAAGTGCCTGGTGTATTATGTCCTTCCCCCAAAAGAGCGCCAACTTGATGGATCCACTTTGAGGGATCCACGCATGCCCTCTGAATAGACCTTCCCATACCATGCGCTCCTTCTAATTGCCTTCTTCTTCGCTTTAGCAGTTGTCGATTTGCCAAGTGATCCCAAATCCCCCCGTGTCGTCCTCATTGACAGCAGTAGCTTCAGCAGGCGACTTAGGCTCAGGATCAGCATCTGCAGTTGGTCCGTCTTGCGCATCAACGTCGCATTTCATCGCGTCCAGCTCCGCACCCTCCAACATCCTTTGGTTTCGATCGCCGCGTGAGCTCGATGAATCATGGACATGATGTTTGTCTGTGTTCATATCAAAGTCTGCCTTATCGCCATTGAGTCTAAGAGGTAATCGCTACATGTTGATAAGAAGAACATCAGCCTGGTGACGACGGGCTATTCCCAGAGACCGAAGGTCCCAGCAGCTGGAACGAAGGCAGCGAATGTCAGACTTTCTATCCGGCGGCCTCACCCGGCCTTCGTTGGGTGTGAATGTAGGGCGGACGACTACGAATTTCCCCATTCCAAGACATGAAGACTGTCATTGTCTCTATTACGCCTCTTGTCTGAAGGCTCACATCGATCATTTATCTCTAGCCTGTCTTTGCTCTTCTCGGCAACAAAAGCGCCATCGAATGTCTTGAGACGGAAACATGGCCGGTGTATTTGCTGGTCACGGCCGACTTTGCCCACGCTCCAAAAATCAGCATCTAGACTCCTTTCTTAGGCCTGTGAGCTGGGTCGTAAGCGGAACGAGCCGCAACACGGTCGACTGCGTGGTGCTGAGCCCATACGAAGCTCACGCATTACTGCCATCCATACGACAACACAAGGTGGTCACCCTACACGTCTACTCACCTCGAGTCACTCTATATCCATACAGCTGCATGTGGGGTAGGCACGGCATAAATATAGTGCGGCTGAGAGACATCGCCCAAATTGACTACCAACCATGCGCCTTAACTCCCTTAATGTCCAGTCAGATCAAATTCTTCCGGTACCTATGTTTTTGATTCGGATCCTTCGTCCAAAACCTGTAATTCAGCTCGAACGTTTCTTCGTCACCTTTCTTGTGACACGGAAAGCATAGTTCAAAAAATAATGGTTTCAAACTCGTTTGAGCTGGAAGGTTCTCTTATGACTCGAAAGCTCTTCGAGCGAAATTCTAACAATTTAACGTCTTTTGCTATAGAATCGAATTTTCATCTATGCGCGAAGCCTCTCGATCTATCTTCGCAAGACAAGAGGCTTGAGAATAATGAAAAGTTTTCTTTGATCAATGATCTTTTCGCTGGTCTTCTGTGTACGGCCTTCCTTAGATCCGTTGAGCTTTACTTCTTCAGCCTGTGCTCTGTCCTCTCCTCCTCCTCCTTCTTCTTCTCCGTCGTCCTCGTCGTTCTCGTCTCTCTCATCATTCATTGTCTCAAAGTCTTTGAGACATCGTCGAAAGGGGTGTGAAGTGAGGTTTACCTGACATACAACTCATGAGCGATCTATGTCACGACGATTTTGGATGAGCTTACAATATCTTGCTTCGATGAAGGTCATTCGGGTCGATCGGTTGACTTGTAGGTATAGCATATATTGCCATGGCGAATGACTATCGGGCATCGCCTCCGTTTGAACGAATATATATTATATGTGTTTGGGCAAACCCAGCGGCCCCTGGCGGTCTCCAGGGCTAAAATTTGCCCCGGAAGCCGCCCTGAGGTGCCAAGCACTCCCTCTATCTAAGCGACTGAGTCTATGGAGTGGATGGGTGGGGCAAAAGCGCGTTTCTGGCTGAATCCTAAGGGATGGAGAAACAGGAAGAGATGATGGGGGAAACAGAAGGGGGAACGGCCTATTTATCCTCTTTTCCCTGCTTAATCTCCTTGTTCTCTAGCGGTCGGCATTGGCCGAGCCAAGCCGGCTAGCAGCCACCTTCGCTTGCCGATAGCCTTCAGTCAAGCTGAATCTTCTATCGAGCATCGTCTTCGTTTGAACGAATATATATTATATGTGTTTGGGCAAACTCGACGGTCCCTGACGATCTTCAGAGCTAAAATTTGCCCCGGAAGCCGTTCTGAGATGTCAAGCACTCTCAAATCTCAGGAACGTCGATGCGAAGTATCGAGATCGACGAGAATCCTGAATGTGATTATCTTTGATGTCTTCTAAAGACATTTAGTATGTAGCTAGAATGAACTTCAATATATAAGCAATAGCTGTCGAATTTTCATCTTTCTAGCAGCTGAATTTCATTCTTTGAAAGTTTCGCTCGATGAACTGAAATGACTGCATCTTGATGAAAGAAATGATCTGAATAGTGATCTTCTATGCTCTGCATGACTAACGTTCTGCGCAGAATCTCGATGATGTAAGTTCGTGTATATAAATATTTTGAGTCAAACAGAGACATCAGCAGAGATGCAGAAAATCTTGAAAACAGAATGACAAGTGACTTTTTAACGCACGCTTCATCATCGATGATGATGATGATCAATGTCATTTTTCATCTGAAGAAATTAATTTTGAAGTTCAATAAAATGAGTTGCAATGAGTCATTCTGAAAAATAATTGAACTTCTAGTTAAATGTCATTGTTTGAAGTCAGATGTTTTATTCAATTGACTTCATGTAAACTCGCTCATGCATAAAAAGTCAGCAAATGTTAAATAAAATGATGCATGTCATGTTGTTTCTTCAATGATAAATTGATCAAATTAACGTAGCAATAGCAGCAGTAGATCTCATGTTATAGATTTTTGCTTATAAGTCTGATCATCATTTTGAAGTCTTTGAATTTCAACTATGATTCGCTGTAATGTAAAATGATGAAATGTCTTGATCTCAATATCAGAATATTCAACATTAATGAGATAAATTTTAATGATTTTGACTTTGATCATCTTGTTCTTTAAATTCACTGATCAGCTGATTAAATTTGAGATTGAAGTTAAATATTTGACTTTGATGATTAAGAAGCAGAACATGAAGTAGCTTCTTTTAACTGTATCATAAATGTCTTTGATGAACATCATTAAATCTCATCAAAGATATTTGACTGCTGAACAATCAAGAAGAATCTCGCTGTATCAGAAGTTTAATGACTTGCGCTGATTAATTGAAGTGTAACTAACTGAGAAAACTCGTCAGCAATAATACTGAACTTCGCTTGAAAAAGCAAATCAGCTAAATAATTTTCATGAGTTGAAATTCACAGAGCATGTATGCAGATATCTTGCGCAATCATCAGCAAGACTATTCATCGCAGATGCAACATTGTTTCTTTGCACATGAAGATTTTGTTTATGTCAATGACAATAACTACATTGTTATCATATATAATGAGATTGCATTTTGCAAAAACAGAGAATCATGCTGTCAAAGCATGAAGAACAGTCATCATTTCTTTGACATTGATATGCTTGTCATTCAAGCGCATGTTAAATTGATTAGAAAATGTTTGATTAACAGCTGATGATAAATTCAAATGAAGCAAATAATAATCTTTCATGTCATGCAGATCTGAAGCATTAATTCAAAGATATAAAGAATGTTTGAATTCATGCTTGCAAAGCAGATGTATATCATTTCACTTTGAAAAAAACATCTTTCATCATAGTAAATCTTGTCACATCGAATAATTAATGCGCTGCTTACGTGATTTGATGATGATTAAGTCATTGAACAGTCATCTGAGAAAGATTCTTTCAGAAACTATAACTTTTGCAGCAAATGACAAAAAGTCTAATAGCATCTGTAACTTCTTATATGATAAAGAGTTTTTTGTAAATGTGCTGTTGACGAGCTGAATTATCTTCTGATGCTTGTCAGATGATAAATGAATCATCATATTGATTAAGTCAAGTTCAATGCTCAAAAAGATGCACATGATATTGATAAGATTCTTTTTAAAATTAATGTTAAACTTTAACTGAGTGCACAGATCATCGAAATCATTCTCATATTTACAAGCTTTGATTATCATATTATGTTCACTTGTATGATTAGAAAGTCATTCAAATAATGTATTATTGAGTTTCATTGCAGAATGATTATGAGCATTCAACAAAGATCTTTAGCGAAAAGATTGAACAGATATGATGATGTGCATAAATTGAAAAGAAGAAAGTGATTTATTCAATACTTATCTTTTCAAAAGAAATTGAGCAGTCAATGATCTGATGTTGCTATTGACACATGATGAAAAATGTCGATCAGATCTCTTTTAATGAGAACTGCATTTCAATCAATGTCACATAAAGTGATGATTGCTTGATCAAAGATAGACTGATCGCGTCAAGTCAAGTACTTGAGTTCAAGTCAAGTATTCAACTTGAAAAGTGTTGAGTTGAGTTGAAATTTTTTTGAAAAAGTGTCGAGTCGAGTTGAGAAGTTGAATCTGAGAACTCGAGTCGAGTTGAAAAGCTTGATTCAACAACTTGACTCGAAAACTCGACTCGATTCAACAAGATATTAGATAAATGTAAATAGCTTGATCGAACAGTCTACATGATTTTTCTTCATGACTTTCTATCATGTTTTCTCGTCATGACTCTCTATCAAAGTCAAACGATCTTCATGTTTTCTCATCATGATTTTCTATCAAACGATCTTCATGTTTCTTTTTATGTTTTTCGTCATGATCTTCTATCAAACAATCTTCATGTTTCTCTTCATGTTTCTCTTCATGTTTCTCTTCATGTTTCTCTTCATGTTTTTCTTCATATTTCTCTTCATGTTCTTCTTTATGTTTTTTATCATGATTCTCTATCAAATGATCTTCATGTTTCTTTTCATGATTCTCTAATTTCTCTTCATGTTCTTCTTCATATTTCTCTTTATGTTTTTCTTTATGTTTCTCGTCATGATTCTCTTCATGACTTTCTATCAAAAAGATAATGCAAAAAGATAATGCAAAAGCAAAAAACCGGAAAAATTTCTATATTTAATTCTCTTGATGTCAAGCTTAAGTTCTTGACGAATTGAATTGAATTGACTCAATTCTCAGTCAAGTCGAGTCACGTTGAATTGAAAATATGAGCAACTCAACTTGAATCAAGTTGAAAATGTGAGCAATTTGACTCGATATTGATTCGAGTTCAAAATGTCAATTCAAAACTCGACTTGATGATCAGTTTAATTAAAGATGAAATATTCAATTGATTTTCAATTCTTGAAAATGAAGCAGTTGATTGACTTTTCTTTCAAATACAATAAATGATGTATTTAATGTCAGCAATCATTCTTCTTTAATACTAGTTTCAATGATAAAAATATAAAGTGATGAGAAACATGTTAAATCTTGATTAATCGATCACAGCGAACTTGTTGCATCAAATCAATCTGAAGAATATCTGAAGCTTCATTTGTTGAAAAAAGATTCTTGTTCAAAATCAGTTGATTGAAATCTCAATATTCAATTTTAACTTCATGTTCAATGATAAACAGCAATGTTTGAACATATCTATGATCAGAATGTTCAACTAACTGTATTTATCATGCGCTTGCATTTAAAGAGTTTCTGCGCGCTAAAGAAATTTCATTGATCTTCATGAATTGATATGAAAAGAATTTCAATATTGATATCAGTGAGATTAAAATTCAACGTCATTTTCTTTCAATGATAGATTGATTGTTTAAATTTGATGTTTTGCAATTGATAGCAGCATAAATTTCATCACATTCACTGCAGATATGTTGATATGTGCAACTAAAATAAATGCAGTTATCATCATTGAACTTGTTACATATTTCTGATTTTCTGACTCTGATATTTCATCTGAGAAGTGATAGCAAATGTTTTCTTTATCAGTGCTCAATCAACAAGTTCATCTTCAGCATTGTATCATTCATTCAAATCATTGACTTCTTTTATCATGTAAATTTCATGAAAGTAAAAGTGAAAGATTTGCAGAAATTTAAAGATGTAATGCAGATAAAGCTTCTGCAGATAATCAATGTATCAAACTAAGTTTGCTTGCAAAGAATGTTTCAATTGATCATTGATCATCTTGATGAAATATTGATTATATACTTTTAAACAGCATAAAAAGAGAATCATGCTTTTGAGATTCTGCTGAGTGACATCATCATCATGAATTTGAAGTTCATTGATTCATGATAATTGCAGATCTTGCTTGTTGATTAAATTTGATATATGATCATTGATCAGCTTGAAGATATTGACAGCTTGAAATTCATTTTTGAAAATGAGAATCAGTTGAATGATATCAATAAAAAGATAGCGAAATATCATTGTTTGAATATGAGAATCACTTGAGAGAATAGTATCTGATGTTTGACTGATAGTGTTCTTTATCACTGAATTGTTTCTCGACTGATTCAGCGCTGTACTCTGAGCTTTTAGTCGTCGAAGCTTCTGTTTCAGCTTGCGTTTCATATTCGCTTGATGAACGTCTTTAATTCTCTGTCGCATGACGAGAGTAATCAATGTTTCGACGATTTGTTTCGAATTGATCTTTCTCAAGAAGACATTCGAAGAGAGGAGATTCGAAGAGACAGGTGAACTCGACGGGAATGATGATGATGATGCAGACGAGCGAGAGCGGGACACATGAAGGGAGGGGGAGCGACGACGGCTTCGCCTTCTGCTGGCAGCGGCAGCGACGTCGACGTTGACGCAGTCCTGACGGCGAGTAGAAGCGGCCATCGGCAGTGATGACAGTAGTGAATAGCAAATGGGGTAGCAGTGACAGCAGTGGGTAGCGGTGGCAGCAGTGGATAGCAGTGGCAGCAGTGGGTAGCAGTGGCAGCAGTGGATAGCAGTGGCAGCAGTGGGTAGCAGTGTGAATGGCAAAGTGGGTAGCAAAGTGGGTAGCAAAGTGGATAGCAAAGTGGGTAGCAAAGTGGGTAGCAAAGTGGGTAGCAAAGTGGGTAGCAGGTGCAAAAGCGCGTTTCTGGCTGAATCCTAAGGGATGGAGAAACAGGAAGAGATGATGGGGGAAACAGAAGGGGGAACGGCCTATTTATCCCCTTTTCCCTGCTTAATCTCCTTGTTCTCTAGCGGCCGGCATTGGCCGAGCCAAGCCGGCTAGCAGCCACCTTCGCTTGCCGATAGCCTCCAGTCAAGCTGGACCTTTTATGTAAATGTCTGCTTCTGTCACCTGCGCCAGCTCGTTCCTTTTTCTAAACCAGCTTGAACTTCGTTTGCGGAACTTCTCACGTACGACGCGTCGATTACTTCGTTGAACCGTCATGAAGTAGATGTAAGGGTGCATGCAACCCGCTCGAATCTATTTAAAGTGGCGAATTAGTGACACTGTCTCGTGCCGCAAGGGCTTGAGTAAGCATTTGGTGAAGCCACAATGGGATGCCGCATTCGATATTGAATTCTTCGTCGGCGAATGATACTTGATCGATGATAAACCTTCGTCATGTTGAAAGCGAACTGTGCATGTCAGAGATACTGAATAGCAAACTTCGTCTCGATGAAGGCAGAAGTGAATATCATCACATTCGAATGTCTTTCGGTCAGGTACAAATCAGCAGTCGTGACTTGATCTCGAATGATGATGTTCGACTTCTAATTTATATTACTAAAAGTCATAGTGAATATCACTCAAATATACCCAATTATCGCTGACGTTATCTTCGACTTGGTTCTGATGATGAGAGTCGCGTCCTCTTTTCTTTTATTTTTTCGATTTTACAGCGTGTTGCTCGTGAAGCACCTTTTCTTACCCCCGAGTGATACGACGTCATCGCTTCCTCGAGTCAATGAACTCGAGCTCTCGTGTTCTTGCACCTTCTTTACTTGACGGTCAATATATACTGCAGCACTTTTGAAGTGTTCACGATCAAAGAGCTAGGTAATCGCACCGGAACGATGTCGTTGATCAACATAATATCAACGTACTTTGACTACTGTTACCGCCCTGGCATGAGGGGTCCAGCCTACCTTGGATCTTCCTACCTTATGTGACGGATTGGGTTTAGTGCATCCGTCGAGGCTTGACACTTCTACTTGTACAATCAGTCATTCTGTGTATAATTCATAAAAGGATTGATGACGTCGGTGGACTCGTACTCTGATGTGTTGTTCGGAATGGCGCGGCGTTTTGCGGGGACAGCGCATCAGTAAGAAGATTATAATCATCTTGCATTTAGAATATCGTCCAGAGCTCGGACTCATGCAAAAACCTGCTTTAGTACGCTAAGGTCTAAAGCCTGTGTTCACCAGAAGGCATTCTGACATGGCCCCGTGATTGAGGCGATTGTTCGCAGGTCGTCCCGGAGATTGTGCGCTACAAATACGAGATGGTTAGCACAGACAAGGGAAGACCAGTAAGTTCTGTTCGTACGAACGCTTGAAGCCTAGACTTCATCTTCTGTTGCCTCGTCGTCTGCTTAAGCAATATTGCGAGCATGGCTTGTTACGAAAGCATCAAAAATTAAGCTAGTGCACAGTGCATGACCTTACTGTATCGGTTGGGTGGTCTGGCCCGCGCGACCTGACCGTGCAGGGTCGGATTGCTCTCCTAATTTGAGCATCACGGCGTCCTCTCTTTGATACATGCGTGTCCTTTTTCACTGACTTTCAATCGTCTACTAGCTGATCATAGATATCATTGCTAGTCAGCTTTCTAGATCTATTGATCTTCTTCTTGACCGCTTTATGCGATTGATACAACTTCCATTCCTGCAGATCATCGATGATGGCATCGATATCTTTCAACTTCAAATTCTCTTTAATCTTGGTCTGAAGATTGAAGGAAATCTTGAATTGCGGCCAGAAACGAAGGGACGGAAGTCGGTATTGCAATGGAATGAATGGAAATAGAGTATGCGTCCAGGTTCGAGATCTCTTCGTGTTCAAACGATGACGTTGAAAGGGAGTACATCTGCAGCAAGGCAAGCTCTTGGTCTTGCTTTTGGTCGCATCATGATGAATCGGTGTACTAGCGATGCTTGGCCGGCTCCTTTCCCCACGGATCCTTTTCCTATAGAGGCTATTCCACCGGCATTACTGTGTTAGTAGCGTTTCATCTCTTGTGCGTTCATATCGTATATTCTATGATAGTATTAGATGCTATGATTCTATAACTACTCAGAGTTCCTGAAAAGCTTACCAGATTTATCGACACCGTAAGGAGACAGGTTCTTTGCCTTCTTGATGTAAAGTAGACGTAGAGGAGGTGACTTATGGTTGCTAATTATTAATTTAGCCGCAACTTTGCGTCTATCGCGGCATGCGCGGATGCAAGTGCCAAGGTTCTTACCTGAGAATTGTTGATGTTTGAGCGATAATGCTTTGCGGAAAGCAAGAACCGACTTTTAGCACATGAACAGAAGTCAGCTATCTCACTGGTTCTCGAGCTGATGTATCATTTATCTACCCATAAGATGGCGGCTTGCTCACTGCGACAGCTGTTATGATGTACCTTTTAGGTCAAGTCGATTAAGGGCTGCTGCTTTATGCCCGTTAGCTTTCAGTTATATCTCTGGCATTTAGACGGCAGCGAATCGGTGTCTGGCAGTGGGTTTGATTCTATGGATCGAAATGGCTCATAGTGCTCTCCGGGAATCCTTGATACCGTTGCAAGCTGCGGAAACATCGATGCTGGAGAAAGCCGAGACTTCAATGGTTCGTGTTGGAAATAGGGGAGTTGGTAACCTCCGCCTCAATAGGGCTGGTAGGGCTGGGGCCCGCTAGTAGAGTTTTCACCTTCCACCTCCTAGATAGCCTCCTAACAACAACAACCAATATATCAATATGCCCCCATATGACCTCGTATTCCAACAGTTCGGGCATCTCCGCATCAAATATGGGGAGGGGCCCACTCTTACGGGTTGGCGCATTGAGAGACCTATCCGAGGCCCCCAGTTCCAGTCCAATTGTGCTGACCTTGGGTGGCACCCTCAGAAGATTGGCGTTTCGCAGGCTTTGGTGTAAATGTTACCAATTTCTCCCGTGGTAACTGAGTAGCCGAATCTGTTACTGAAATATCCAGAGATTAAGGGCCTCCCTCAGCTGCTAACTTGGAACATGTAGTATTTAATGTTTTTTTAGGTGTGGAAAGCATAGGAGCCTTTCCCGACTCAGACGTAGTAGGCGATGTCGATGATGATGATAGTGGTCCATCGAGTCCCACCATAGCCCAGAGTTCTTTGTCGGTGTTGATTATCTTCGGGCCATTAGGTTTTTGCTCGGTCGCCTGAGCATAGGTGTTGTGTGGAGCCTGTCAAGAAACATTCCTTGCTAGACGAATCTCTCTGGTGAGATTGATGTTCTCGGCTTCTACCGTAAGGTTTTTAGTCTTGAGGATGGTGCAATCGGTCACAAGGCTGTTGTTGTTGGTCTCTAGCTCTTGCATCTTTCGAATTAATTCCTGCTCGCTTATATTCCTTGAATTTATGACTCGATTCGCTTGTTTAAGGTCGTTCCAAGGCTTACAATTCTATCCTTCATATCTTCGATGGTTTCTTGTTTGCCCTCAACATCTTGCTGCTTTCTTTCGAGCTTTCGCTCCAAGAGAAAGATCTTTTTTTGAAAAGATTGTTGGTCCAAGTGAATGAACATGTTTGGTTTGATAATTCTCAAAAGGGATACCCCAAAAGAGAATGTTTATGTTTCGAATCTAAGATTCGAATCAAAGGACTCGTAGAGAGCCCGAGTGCAGCTCCTAAATGTAAAACGTGCGAGGAGGAAAAAGAAGAAGGGGTTGCAGCTAAACCGTGTGCGTTGAGGTGCAAAATGGTGATGGCGATGGATGATGAATGATGGAAGGAAGACGAGACTGTGCTGTTGACGTAAGTACCTCAGGTGATATATTACCTTGGTCCAGTGCCAGTGTAAGGTAAGCGAGCTTTATTCTTAAAACTACCTACGAATTCACCTTATGCCGTTC
>JAABUV010006697.1_pt1 | contig 12406 bp, 8 predicted proteins | sample 5559971 | NCBI WGS metagenome assembly JAABUV01 (sample SAMN10711881, study PRJNA513362) | rock metagenome | isolation source: Antarctica rocks | place: Antarctica: Victoria Land, Knobhead nord | collected 2015-12-19
TCGGCGCCGTGCTTGTCGGTCAGCTCGAAATGCGAGAAGCCGCCGCGTCCGAAGTCGTAGACCGCGTGCAGCCGCCACGTGGCCGTCTTGCTGCCAGGCTCGCAAAAGCAACTGCCGTCGCAAGCACGCAGGGTGCGTCCGGTCCAACGCACAGCCGCACCCGGAGCCTTGTCCGCCAGTTGGCAAACCATCACGGCGTCCAGGAACTCGACCGCCTTGTCGAGCCGATACTTCACCGCCGGATCGCTCATCTCGGCCAAGCCGAGCATCGTCGCCCAGGCGGCTGTCTCGCTCAGCGACAAGCCACCGGGGCCGCGCGCCAACGCCAGGCGCAGCAGGTCAGCGCCACTGTCGAGCGCACGCCTGCGCTCGATCGCCTTGGTTTGTCGGGCGAGGCTGTCAAGATCGAGAGCGGCGGGAAGTCGCCGCAGCAACTCTTCAAATTGATCCGCCGGGAGAGATGCTGTGTTTTGCATCTGCCCAGGATCGTACCGACCCGCGCCGGATCAAGGGCTATTTTAACGCCAATGGGGGATGACCCTGCCGGTGAGCGGATCCGGCGGATCGGGGTTGCTGACGCATCCGGGCGGCAGGTGCGGCGGCTCGCCGTCAACGATCACGCCGCGTTCGCCGGCTCCGTCGAGGAACCAGAGGAGCGCGTGGCGCGCGACGCGATGGACGTATCCGGCCTGGGGACTCGACGACGGGTCCAGCTTGTCCAGGGCGTCAAACGCACGCGACACTTCCTGCAAGGCGGCCGGTCGCTTGTGCAACCTCCAGAGAGCGGCCGCCGCATCCATGCGCAGGCCGATCGCCATCGGTCTGACGCCGTCCCATTCTATCATTTCGAGCGTTTGCGCCGCCTCCGTGAACCAATCGGCGGCTTGCCCGTGGATGGCGAGCCGGGCCGCGCTGATGGCTCCTTCGCGCAGCATGTAGGCGCGCTCTATGGGATCGTCCGCGAACCCGGCGCCTAGCCTCCCGACCAGCTCATGCACCGACGCATCATCCTTGCGGACAAAGAGGAGGTGGGCGCGGCACCGCAATAACCTGGGCCGCTCGCCCAGCACGGCGATGGCCTCTTCGATCGCGGTCAGGGCGGCCCCGATGTCCCGTTGCGGTTCTGCGAGCACTTGGGCCCGCGCCACATATAGGCCCTCCGCCCATTCCGGCTGCTTCCAGCCCGACGTCAGTTCCGCCATCTCGCCGAAGCTCCGGGCGGCAGCGGGTGCGTCCAGCAGCCCGGCTTCGCGCTCCCGCAGCCACGGGCGGGCTACGAGGTGCTGGGGTGCGGTAACCCCCGTGCCCGGGACAAGGATGTCGTTCCGGGTTTCCGGTGCGAGCCGATCCAGCCTGGCGAACGCGGAAGCTAGGGACGCGACATCTCGAAGCGATATGAGCGCGCTGCCGAACAGCGTCGGTATGAATTCTGCGGGCTTCGGTGCGTCCGGGAAAAGGGCTGCCAGCTCCCCTGCGGCTTCCGCGCAAGCCTCGGCCAATGAGCCCAGCAGGTGGGGCCACTCGGGCAGGGACGCCGGCAAGGCCGGGTGGCCCAGGATCTTGCCAAGTGCGGCAACTACGGTTCGCCGTGGGGACGACCTTGACTCTTCGAAGAGCGCCCGGGCGGCATTCGCCAGGACGCCATCCGGCGCTCCGGACGCGGCGAGTTCGAACTGCGCGAACCTTAGCATCAAGGAAGTCTTTGGGTCGCTCCCGAAAACCTGGCTGCCCGGAGCTGCCGCCAGCAGTTCAGGCATGTAGCGGCGGTGGAGGCGGAGCTCGCGCTTGCCGAGCTTCAGGATGGCAGCCGCGAGTCCCCGGAGAACTTCCGGCATCCTCCCGCGCTTCGCGTGCCTGAAGATGTTGTCCGCCTGATCGGGATGCAGGCTGCGCCCGTCAACCAGGGCGGAAGCGATCGCCCGGTCGACGCCCAGCCGCTCGGGCGCGGGCAGTACCGCCTCGCCGGAGCCGAGCAGGAGGGGCGAAACGCGGAAGCGATCCCGTCCCACCTGGTCGATCCAGGGGCCGACCACGCCATCGAATGCCTCGCCGGGAAGCGGCGTTTCGGGCGGTACCGTGCCGACGGACAGGGCGACGGCGCGCGGAAAGGGATCTTCAAGCCCGCTCAGGCGATAGACCAGTGTCCGCGCCCCTGTGTCGGTCAATGCGGACGCAAGCGCGCGCCTAGCCGCCTGTTCCTCGTCCGCAACCTCGCTCGAAGTTGTTAGAACTGTCGGCTCGCCCCCGGCCCCCGGCCAGCCGCGCGACGACAGGCTCCGCACAATGGCGTTGACGAGTTGGGGATGGCCGCCGCGGGCAGCGGTCCGGATCTTAGCGGACCATCCACCGCCGCCTCCCGCCGAGTGGACCAACGCCTCGATTTCCTCCTCTGTCAGGACGCGCGTGGGGAACACGGCGCGCGCGTCCACCCCCAGCGTCCGGCAAGCGACCGGGCCCGGCGCGCGTGACGAGGTGATGATCAACTGTCCGGACCGCGCCGCGATCATGCGCGAAGCCCTGCCTATTTGGGATGCGACCGCCCCGAGGTCGATGTCGGGAGTGTCGTCGGCGATCACGAACGGCCGGGCACCCTCCCGCCGCGCGGTTTCGATGAGCCTGGCCATGGCCTCTTCGCTGGGCACCCTGCGCAGGTCCAGGAACCTCCACTCGCCTCCCAGGGCCCTTGCCGCGAGACGGGCCAGCACCGTCTTCCCCGTTCCGCTCCCCCCGTGGATGATCGCGAGCCCGCCCGACGCAAGGGCTGCGACGATCCCGGCCAGGAGATCCGGCCTGTCCGCCAGCGGTCCCGGCATCGGCATGTCGCCCTCGGGGATCGACGGATCACGCAGGCGAGCGGCCATGTCGATAGTCTCGGCCGCGCGCCCCAGTGCCGCTTCAAGGAACCGTCGCGGCACGGACATCCTCGTCGCTTCCTCCACGGTCGCCTTGAGGTCTGACCGGGACAGGCGTCTCCCGTCCGGAAGGCAGCTGGTCCTGAGCACCCGAAGTACCAGATGGGGAACGAGCCGACGTCCTTCGTCTCCGGGTAACCCGAACTCATCCTGGCAAACCTGGGAGGCCCGCCGCCTCAGTTCGGCTTCGACGCCCGCAGTCGGGTGGCTGCCGCAGATCCACTCGATGCGCCGCACGAGTTCCCGCCTTAAAGTGTCCCCCGAACGAGCCTCGATAAACTTTTTTGTGGAAGGAGCCAGGTCGAGGCCCAACAGCACCCGGCGCAGCTCGGAAGGGTCTCCGCCGGCCGCAACCTGGGCCCAGTATCTCAGGCCAGGTAAGCCGCGCGGTCTGTTGGCCGGTTTCCGTTCCACACCTATCTCGGCGGTGGTCAGGAACACAAGGCGAACCGCCCGCGCAGGGTTCGAGGCGGTAAGTCCCACAAACGAGTCCAGGGCCGCCGCGGCGGCCCTGGAGGCCAGCGTGATCGGCGCGGTCCGGATCTTCACCTGGACGGCACGCAAGGAATCGCGGGCCGCAACGGCGAAATCCTCTGCGACCTCCAGGTGCAGTTCCGCGTCGGTCGGGATGTCCAACCACTCCATTGCCGCCAGGAACACCTGGTGGGCATAGCCGCCCAGCGAAGCGACCGCTTGCCGGGCTCGGTCGCCGACCACCTCTGGGGCGGCCTGAACCTCTTCCGGGATGGCGATCATGCGGCGGGTCGGCCGAATAGCCCGTTGCCATATCGAGTCGCAATCGCATCGCCACTGTTGGCGTTCGTTCCGACGGAAAGAAAGTCAATCTCGTAAGGCAACGCATCCTCATCTTTCACCGTGCGGTGAATGCTGTGCTCACGAGAGCATAGGCGCGCTCCATTCACACCTGACGCCGTCGACCCGGCATCTCTGGTCCACGTCCAATCGTCAGCGGCCACATCCACCTGCTGTGGGCGCTGATGACCTCGGCGGCCGACTGCCGTCCGTCTCTGATTATAGCCTCTTTAAATGGGCGAGACAGGGTCATTCAACGAAGGACGCCACGCCCATGCTATGTCTGCTATCCGGAAAGCTGATCAGGGCACCTCAATGGCCGAGATGGGCGCGAAGCGGCAGGGCCTGGCCGAAATCGGACGATCTGCTTGTGAGAGGTATCTTCTATATGCGGACATCGCTAGCGGCTAAAAGCGTGCCGGGCATCCCGAGCCTTAACTAATCCCGCTCTGGGGAAGCATCTTGGAACGCCGCAGCCGGATGCTGGCGAGGCCGTCCGGGAACAGGCACAACGCCGCCACCAGGACGGCGCCAAGAACGAGCTTGTCGCCGTAGGCGCCCAGCGAGAAGAAGCTCTTCTGCACCAGCAGCAAGGCGGTTCCCAGCAAGGGCGCCAGCAGCAGCCGCCGGCCGACCAGGATTGCCGCGGTCAGCATCAGCACCAAAAAGTAGGTATCGAACAAATCCGGGCCGACGTAGGCACGCTGATAGGCATACAACCACCCGGCCACCGCGCTGATTGGGGCGGAGACGAGAAACACGAGCAGGCGGATGCGGTTGGGGTTTAGCCCGCTCATGACAGCCAGGCGTGGGTTCATTTGCACCATCAAGGCCGCCTGTCCAAGGCGGGAGCGCCGGAAGCGGGCGACGAAGTAGATCGTCGCCAGCAGTAGGACATAGGCGTAGGGCCAAAGCTGCCGGTTGTTGCCGGCCTCCAGCGTCAAAGGCCCGATCGACAAGTCCAGTGTAGGAATGCCGACCACGCCATCCGAGCCGCCGAGCACGTCCCAGTTGGCAGCGACGCTGGCGCACACCACAGCGGCCGCGTAGGTGACGAGCGAGAATGCGAACTCCCGCGTGCGGAGCGTGATCAGGCCCAGCACTCCGGCCAGCACAAGGGACGCAGCGACCGCGCCTCCCAGTGTCAGCCACGCGCCCAACCTGGCGTTCACCGACAGCAGCGCGGCCGCGTAGGCACCGGCGGCGAAGAACGCCGTATGGGCAAGGCTGATCTCGCCCAAATCGGACAGGATGATGTCCAGCCCGTAGGCCATAGTGGCGAAGATCGCGATCACCACCAGCGTGCCATACACCAGCGCCGACCCGCCCAGCAGCCATGCCAGGAGCCATGGTAGCGCGTAACCGGCGACAGCAAGCACAACAACGATGCTGAGCCGGATCATCGCGCGAAGCCGCGGCTGCTGGCAAGGTCGCCGGGCCGAATGACCATGACGCCGATCAGGACCGCGAAGATGGCCGCCGTGGTGTAGGCGGGCGACACCAGCGCGCCGAAGAAGGCGGTGAACAGCCCAAGCCCGAGCCCGGCCAGGTAGCTGCCGCCCACGCTGCCGATGCCTCCGAGGACCACCACGACGAAGGTGATGATGACCTGATCGAACCCCATGGAGGTGAGGATCGGGGTGCGCGGCGCCACCAACGTCGCAGCGAACGCCACGGCCGCCCCCTCGAAGGCAAAGATGCCCATGTAGACCCAGGCCACGTCCACGCCGCCCAGCTGCGTAAGCTTCGGATCCTCCGCGACCATCCGCACCCACGACCCGAGCACGGTGCGCCCCAGCACCCAGCGCAAGGCCAGGAATACGGCGATGGTGCAGACGACCAGCAGGACGTCCTGCGCGGTGAACCAGACTGAACCCCAGCGCAGCGGCATCACCTCCAGCGGGCTGATCAGCCGCTGCGGCCGTGCACCGAAGGCGAAGCCGGCCGCGCCTTCCAGCAGCTGGCCGAAGCCGAGCGTCGCGATCATCAGGCTGACCAGGTTCTGCTGGAGCGTCAGCCGCAACATCAGCCGCTGCATCGCGGCACCTAGCGCCGCCCCCACCAGCACTGCGACGGGGATTGCGAGGACATAGGGCAGGCCGGTCGCCTGCATGGCCCACCACGCCACGAAGGCGCCGACCATGTACATTTGCCCATGGCCAAAATTCACCAGCCGGGCGGCGCCGAGCAGCAGCGTCCAGCCGACCGCGACCAGCGCGTAGGCATGCCCTATGGTAATGCCGTTCACCAGCTGCTGCGCGACGTTCATGCGTGGCTTGCCCCCAGATAGGCTTCGAACACGCGGGGGTCGTCCTTCATGGCAGCGACCGGGCCGCTGGCGATCATCCGGCCACGTTCGAGCAAATGCAGCGTGTCCACCACCTCCACCGCCGCCCGGACGTTCTGCTCGACCAGCAGCACCGTCATGCCGCCATCCACCAGCGTGCGGACGGCCCGCAGCAGCGTGATGACGAGGCGGGGCGCCAGGCCAATTGAGGGCTCGTCCAGCAGCAGCACCCGCGGCCCCATCCGCAGGGCACGCGACAGCGCCAGCATCTGCCGCTCGCCGCCGCTCATCGACCCGGCCGCGTTGTCCCGGCGCTCGCGCAATTGGGGGAACAGGTCATAGATCTCGTCGACCGAGAAACCGTGCCGTCCCTCGCCCGGCGCGATCACGGCGCGGAGGTTCTCCGCCACGCTCAGGCCGAGGAACACGCCTTGACCCTCCGGCACCAGCAGGATGCCGCGGCGGACATGCAGGTGGGCCGGCAAATGGGTCACGTCCTCCCCATCGAGGAGGACGGCGCCGGACACCGTAGGCGCCGCGCGGGACCAACCGCCGATGGCGTTGACCAGCGTGCTCTTGCCGGCCCCGTTGGCGCCCACGACCCCGGACAGCGTGCCCGCGGCGAGCGACAGCGCATCCACCCGGACGGCAGGGTGCCCGCCATGGTCGACCCGCAGGCCGCGGACCTCCAGCACCGGCGTCATGCGGCGCGGCCCAGATAGGCCTCCATCACCAGCGGATTGGCCTGGATCGCGCCGGGCGTGCCCTGCGCCAGAGTGCGGCCGGTCTCGATGACGAGAATCTCGTCGGCAACACTCATCACCAGGTCCATGTGATGCTCGATCAGCACGACGGCGACCCCCTCATCGCGCAGCCGCACCAGCAGCGCGGATAACGCTTGCAGGTCGGCCCCGCCCAACCCGGCGCCGGGCTCGTCGAGCAGCACGGCCCGTACCCCGGGTGCGCAGGCCAGGGCGATCGAGAGCATGCGCTGCGTGCCATAGGACAACTCGCCGGGCAGCTTACGGTGGCTCGCGGTCGGAATGCCAAAGCGCGCGAGGTGGTCGCAAGCGGTGTCCTCGACCCGGCGGCGGTCGCGCACTTCCCGCCAGGGTGTGAACACGGAACCGGCTAGCGACGCGCCGCCAGCACCGCCGAGCACGCCGACCATGTTGTCCAGCACGGTCATCCCACCAAAAAATGCGTTCTGCTGGAACGTGCGGCGCAGGCCGCGACGCGGCAGGCGATCGGGCGGCACGTGCGACACGTCCTGCCCGTCCAGCAGGATTGTGCCTTCATGCCGCACCATGTTGGTTGCGGCCTGAAAGCAGGTGCTCTTGCCGGCGCCGTTCGGGCCGATGATGCCGAGGATGCGGCCGGCCCGCGCCGACCACGACACGTCCTGCAGCGCCTGGAAGCCGCCGAAGCGGACGCCAAGCCCTGTTACCTCGAGAACCGCCGGGCCGCCAAGAGCGGCCGAGCCGTCAGCGCTCAATGACCATCCTCCCGGCCTTGACGGTGAATACGGCGTAACTGGATTGCAGCTGCCCGTTCGCCGCGAAGGTCGCGCTGCCAAAGATCGTGTCGGGAATGGCATGCCCGCGGATCGCCTCGGCGACGGCCTTGCGATCGAGCGACTTCAGGCTGTTGGCGGTCTTGGCCCAGACTTGCAGGGCGCCGGCTCCAAGGGCCATGTACTTGTCCGGCTCGATCTTGAACTGCTGCTGCATCTGCGATACGAAGTGTTGGTTGACCGAGTTGCTGGCGAAGGGCTCGGTGTCCGGGAAGTAGATGTCTGCGCTGACGATGCCGTCCGCGGCGGGCCCGGCCGTTTGGATCACGCTGGGGCTGACCGTGCCGACCGAGCAGATCAGCGGGGCGGCCAGCTTCGCCTGGGCATATTGCTGCATGAAGGCCGGCAGCCCGGCGCCCTCGTTGGCGTTGATGACGATCACGGCGGCGGGCTTGGCGTCCGCCAGGCTGGTCACCTCCACCCGGAAATCGGTCTGCGCGAAGGGGAATTTCTGGGTCGTCGCGACCTCGTAACCGAGCCCGGCCTTCTTGAAGCCGGCCTCAATCCCCTGTTGCGCGCCACTGCCGTAGGCGTCGTTCTGGGTGACGAAGCCGATGCGCCCGGACTTCATCGTGTGCGCCAGGTATTGCACCAGCACGTCGGCGTCCTGCGCGTTGGAGCTGTTGAGCCGGATGGCGAGCGGGTTGGAGGCGCTGGCTAGGATGCCGTCCGCCTTGGAGATGGCGGTGATGTCCAAGATGCCGGCCCGCGCCAGGACGGACTGAATGGCCAGGGTGACCGGGCTGTTCCAGCCCTCGATGACGACGGCCACGTCCATCGCGGCGAGCTCGTTCGCCTTGGCGACCCCGACCGCCGGGGTGCTCTCGTCGTCCCGGGCCACGATCTCGATTTGGCGGCCCATCACTCCGCCGTCCCCGTTGATGATTGCCGCCATGGCCTGCATGGCCTGCACGACCTCCTGTCCCTGCCGTCCCGCGCCGCCACTGAGCGGAAAGATGGCGCCGACCTTGATCGGGTCCGCCGCCCGGGCCGGGGGCGCGGACGCGACCCCTGCAATGACGCATGCGGCAAGTATTGACCGGATCATGAACGCTCTCCCTCACGGGCCGGCGCCTTATGGCACTCGGCTGCTATCGGGCAGCACAGCCCGGCGCTACCATTAGGGCAAGAGCAAAGACGGAAGGAGGGAGCGATGGCTGATCTAACCCTGGTCGCGGGATCGCTCGGCATCGTGGGCAGCGAGGTCGTCTCGCAGCTAGCCGCGTCCGGGCGCGATGTAGTGGGGGTGTCCCGCCGCGCCGTGTCGCCGGATCGGCCGGGCCGGCACCTGGCGCTGGATTTGACGGATGCGGCGGCGTGCCGGGCGGCGCTCGGTGCCCTGCAGGGCGTTACCCACGTCGTCTATGCCGCCCTGTTCGAGAAGCCGGATCTCGGCCAAGGTTGGCTCGACGCGGACCAGATCGCCACCAACCGGCTGATGCTCGCCAACCTTCTGGACGGCGTCACCGCGGGAAACGCCGCGCTGCGGCACGTCACGCTGCTGCAGGGCGCCAAGGCCTATGGCGTGCATCTCGGCCAGATCCCCATCCCCGCCAAGGAGGATGCGCCCCGCCACATCCACCCGAACTTCTATTGGGCGCAAGAGGACCTGCTGCGCGAACGCCAGGGCGGCGCCCGCTGGCGCTGGACCATCCTGCGCCCGCAAGTCGTCCTGGGCTCGGCGCCCGGCAGCGCCATGAACATGGTGGCCGCGATCGGCGCCTATGCCGCGATCAGCCGCGCCCTGGGCCTGCCGTTGGTCTATCCCGGCGTTGGACACCGCATCACCGAGGCGACCGACGTACGTCTGCTGGCACGCGCGATCCTCTGGGCGGGCGATGCGGCTGCGGCTGCGAACCAGATCTTCAACGTGACGAATGGCGACGCATTCGTCTGGCAGAACCTCTGGCCCGCCATTGCCCGCCGCTTCGGCATGGAGGTCGGCCTGCCGCACCCGATGCCGCTGGCAACGGTGATGCCGAGCCATGCGGCAGTGTGGGACCGACTGGTGCGCGAGCACGGGCTGCAGCCAGGCTGTCTCGAGGCGTTCGTCGGCAGTTCGTGGCAGTTCGCCAACTTCGCGTTCTCGCGCACGTATTCGACGGCCTCGCTGCTGAGCACGATCAAGATCCGGCAGGCAGGCTTCGGCGAGTGCATCGACACGGAAGCCTCGCTGGACTGGCATCTGGCCGAGTTGCAGCGGCGGCGCGTGCTGCCGCCCTGATCGGTCAGCCCGCCTTCACGATTAGGCCGTTGACGGCAATGATTCTTGCGCCAGTGCAGATCAGCGGGTTGATATCCATCTCCGTAATATCGTCGCGCAGGTCGGACACCAGTTCGGAAGCGCGGCAGATGATGTCCGCCAGGCGCCGGATATCCACCGGTTCGGAGCCGCGGAAACCCTGCAGCAGGGCCGCCGCCTTTAAGCGATATAGCATGGCTTCCGCCTCGTCCGGCTGCACGGGGGCCAGAGCCAGGGCCGAATCCTTCAGCAGCTCGACCCAAACGCCGCCGAGCCCCACGACGATCAACGGGCCGAATTGCGGGTCCACCCGTGCGCCGATCAGCATTTCGACGCCGGGCGGCAGCATGGGCTGCACCGAGACGCCATCCACCGCTGGACGGCCGGGCAGGGTGGCGGCGGCGTCCAGGATAGCGGCGCAGGCGTCTTGCACGGCCGCGCCGTCGCGGAGGTTTAGGCGGACCACCCCGGCCTCGGTTTTGTGCGGGATGTCCGGACTCTCGACCTTCAGCACGACGGGGTAGCCAATCGCTGCCGCGGCCTCCGCCGCCTCGGCCGGGGTGCGCACCAAGCGGTTGGCGGTGATGGGAATGCCGTACAGCGCCAGCACCCGCTTGGATTGGCTTTCGATCAGCGTGCGGCCAGGGGCGGCGCGCACCAGCGCCGCCGCCTCAGCCGACGAGGCGGTGATGCGTGCGGTGCCGTCCCGCGCAGGCCGGGTGCGGAGCGCGGCGCGGCGATGCCAGGCGGCCAGCACGGCGAAGCAGCGGTCCATCGAGTGAAACAGGGCGATATTCAGGTCGGCCTCGCTCTCGAACGCGCCTGGGCCGCCCAGCCATTCGGGCGCCCACACGTTGCAGACGATCTTGCCATTGGCCGCGGCGCTGCCGCTGAACACGCCGAGGCGTTCGGTCGCTGAGGCGTAGGCATAGGCGTGCGAGGTGACGAGTGCGCCGAACGCCGGGTCGGCCAGCAAGGCATCGACGCAGGCGAGCAGGCTGCCGGCGTCGGTGATCACCTGCGCCGTCACGTCGCACGGGTTGCGCGGGGAGCCGAACTCCGGGATGCGGTCAGCAAGAATCGCTGCCGCGGCTGGACCGGGCTGCGGCAGCTGCACCCCATGCAGCTCCGCCTTGTCGGCCGCCATGATGGTGGCGCCGCCGGAGGTCGCGACCACCGCGACCCCCGTGGCGGTCGGAGCCGGCGCCTTGGCGAAGAACGCGGCCGCCTCGACCAGTGCTTCCAACCGGTCGACCTGCACGACGCCGGCGCGGGCGAAGCCGGCCGCATAAGCCTCGTTCGAGCCCGCGAGGGAGCCAGTGTGGGACATGGCGGCGGCAGCGCCTGTCCGGGTAGTCGCCATCTTGTATATCACCAGCGGCTTGCCCGCCTGCCAGCACAACTCGGCGGCACGGATCATGCGCAGGGGATGCGCCATGCCCTCGAACACGCAGGCGATCGCGCGGCAGGCCGGCTCGTCCGCGAGATAGGCGACGTAGTCGGCCACGTCCACATCACAGGAGTTGCCCGAGGTCAGCACATGGCTGACGGAGGTGCCACGCTCGACCGCCTGGGCCAGGGAGAATCCGAGCGACCCGGATTGGCTGACGATTCCGATGGCATGCGGCAGCAGGGGGCGGCGGTCCGGCATGGCCGAGAAGGTCAGTCCGGCGCCATTCGCATAATTCAGGATGCCGATCGTGTTGGGCCCGACCAGCCGCATGCCGGCATCGCAGGCCAGGGCGGCAAGGCGTCTCTGGGCGGCGGCCCGGTCCGGCTTGGCCGTTTCGGTGTAGCCTGAGGCGACCACTACGGCCCCGCCCACCCCGGCAACCGCACACTGCGCCACGATCGGCTGCACAGCTTCCCTTGGGACTGCGACGAAAACGCAGTCCGGCACCTCGGGCAGCGCCGCCAGGTCGGAATAACAGGGCCGCCCGCCGATCTCGCGGTAACGAGCGTTGACCAGGTATAGCCGCCCGTCGAACGCCCCGAGGTTTCCAATCACCCGGTTGCCAAACGCGCCTCTGCGCTCCGTAGCCCCAATCACGGCGACGCTCTGCGGGGCGAGCAGCCGCGCCAGCTCGGCCCGGCCGTAGGGCTGGTCGCGGTGCGGTGCTGATGGGGTCGGGCTCAGTGGACGTCCTCCTTGGTGCAGTCCCGCGATCGGCGCGGGCCGGAGCCGCCCGTCAACTGCGCACGAAGGCGCAGTCCGGCGAGACCGGGCGGATGATCTCGTCGGCGGGCAACTCCTTTAGGATGGTGTAGTAGTCCCACGGATAGGCTGACTGCGCCGGGGTCTTGATCTGCGCCAGCCACATGCTCCTGACCGCGCGGCCGTCCTTGCGGATCATTCCGCGGCCGAGCAGCGGGTCGTCCATTGGGATGTGCTTCATCTCTTCAATGGCTGCCCGCCCGCTCGCCCGGGCCCGCGCCGGGCCAATCTGCTGTGCCGCTTTGAGGTAGTGCAGCGCGCCCGAGTAGGCGCCTGCGTGCAACAGCGTCGGCATCACGCCGTGGTACTGTGCCGCGAACCGCTTCGCGAAGGCGCGCGTGGCATCGCTGAGATCCCAGTAGAA
>JAABUV010006700.1_pt1 | contig 12403 bp, 6 predicted proteins | sample 5559971 | NCBI WGS metagenome assembly JAABUV01 (sample SAMN10711881, study PRJNA513362) | rock metagenome | isolation source: Antarctica rocks | place: Antarctica: Victoria Land, Knobhead nord | collected 2015-12-19
TAAAGAGGAATTGTGGAAATTGGCAGTAACACCGATTACGGTATATTCGTGTTTATCCTCCTTGATGATATGCCCGATCGGACTGTCTTTCCAACCGGCAGCTTGTGCAAAAGATTGGTTGACCAAGCAATGCGTTGTATCTCCGGCTATGGTAGTAAAACCTCGTCCTTGTTTGATTGTGATTTTTAACTCTTTTAAAAAATCATTGTCAATTTCAAAAAAAGCAGTATTTAATTTTTTCCCGTTTACATCAAACATATTTCCCGTCCAGCCAGTAAAAGATGTTCCTTGTCCGGCCACTTGTTTGATAAACGGATATTTTAAAAGTTCGCTTTTAAAAACCTGATAATCGGGATGTTTTTCTTGCGGGAATTGCACATCAACAATGTTTTTATGCTGATAACCTAAATCCGCATGGATCAGCAAATTAAACTGTTTCTGCATTACAATTGTACCAATAGCCAGAAACACGGCAACCACAAACTGCACTACCACCAAACTTTTTGCGAGGTAATTGTTGCTGCTGATTTTAAGTTTGCCATAAAGCGTTTGTACCGGATTAAAACCCGAAAGCACCAGTGCCGGATAAAAACCAGATAATAAAGTGTTTATCAAAATTAGGGCGATAAAAACAGTAACAGTTTGCGGGCTGAACAGATAGGAGAGTTGCAGTTGTTTGCCCGAAAGCGTGTTAAATTCGGGCAGGCAAAGGGCCACTAAAATTAGGGCGATAAAAGAAGCAATTAGCGTAAGCAGAAATGATTCTCCCAAAAATTGCAGGATGAGTTGTCCGCGCGTGCTGCCATTTACCTTGCGGATGCCAATTTCTTTACCGCGCCGCAAAGAACTTGACAATGTTAAATTGATAAAATTGATGCAGGCAATAAACAGGATAAACAAAGCAATGCCGCCTAAAATATAAGAAAAATCAACTTTGCTGGAAGCTGTTAAACCATTTCCAGTGCCGTAATCTTTATCCAGGTGAATGTTATAATAAGGCTGTAATTTGTAGCTGAAGCCGATTTTTTCACCATCGGTTTTTTTCATTTCGGCCATTTGTTTGCCTGCATACTGGTTAAATAATCGAGCCATTTTTTGCTCTACAACCTGTGGGTTTACGCCTTTTTTTAAATAGATAAAAGAGTTTAAAAAAGAATTAAACCAATCCATCGAAGTATAATTTTTGGGCAAAGTACGCTCGATGTTCAGCAGGAAATCAAAACGGACGGTAGAATTTTGAGGCGTAACTTCGGCAACACCAGAAACGATAAAAGGCTCAAAATTACCATTTTGATTGATTTGTAAAGTTTTACCAATCGGGTTTTGATTACCGAAATATTTTTTACCAATTTCTGTGGTAATCACTACATTGCTGGTGTTGTTCAATGCAGTTTTTGGATTGCCTTTCAGCAGTGGAAAAGAAAATATCTTAAAGAAGCTTTTATCGGCGTAAAGCATTTTTTCTGATAATACCTCTGCGCCTTTTTTGACCAGTTCTTCACCGCCTCCGTTGATGCGGCACATTTCCTGTATTTCCGGAATCTGCTGTTTAAACGTTTCGCCTTGTACACCTCCTGTAAAACCACTTTTATATTCTGTACCTTCCATTGTATGCCCGTCTTGTACAATTCGGAAAATCTGTGCTCCGTTTACCTGAAAACGATCAAAACTGACTTCATCTTTGATGTACAACACAATCAGCATGACACAGGCCAGGCCGATACTCAAGCCAAAAATGTTGATGGCGGTATAGGTTTTATTCCGCATTATGGTTTTAATTGCTGTTTTGAAATAGTTCTTGATCATGATTTTTTGGCTTTTAGCTGTTAGCTTTCGGCTTTCAGCGGTTTGTATAGTTTATAATGCTTCTTTTATCGATGTTTTTTTAGCCCCACCTAACCTCCCCAAAGGGGAGGAATTATAGCGGTTACCTTTCCAATCTGTTATCTGTCAACTTGCTATTTATCCGCCATGCAAGCCCTCTCTTTTGGAGAGGGTTTGGGTGAGGCTTTCTTTGTTTTTTAAGGTAAGAGGTATCAAATTTGCAAATCACCGATTGCTGAAAGCCCTTCTCACTCACTCCGCAAACTCTTCACCGGATTTGCCAATGCTGCTTTTATCGCCTGAAAACTGATGGATATTGCGGCAACTAACATTACCAAAACACCAGTTGTAAAAAATAGCCACCAGCTAATTTCGATGCGGAACTGAAAGGTTTGTAGCCAGCGGTTCATCACCCACCAGCTAAAAGGGGAAATGATTAGTACAGAAACAATCACCAAGAAAACAAATTCTTTGCTTAACAAGGTTGCAAGTTGGCCTACCGTTGCTCCCAAAACCTTCCGTACACCAATTTCTTTAGTGCGCTGCCTGGTAAAAAATGCGGTGAGTGCAAAAAGGCCCATCGAAGAAATCAGGATGGCGATAACCGCGAAGAACGTAATTAAGCTTTGAAGCCGTGCGTAAGTGAGGAACAATTTCTGAAAATTATCATCTAAAAAAGAGTATTGAATAGGCGAGTCCGGATCAATTTTTTTCCAGGCTTGTTCAATATCTGCAACCGTTTTTTGCATGTGGTTGCTGTTTAGTTTCACCAAAACCGCACCGCCGGATTGGGACATACAGGCTTTGTTGCCAATGGTATAAACTACAGGTTGCACGGCACTTTCAAATCCCTGCACATTAAAATCTTTTACTACACCTATAATTTTCACCGGAATGCTGTCACAACCGTCAAAAGTTATGGTTTTACCGATAAGTTGAGGATCGTTCAGCTTTTGAAATGCCGTTTCATTTATTACGGCCGAACGCGTGTTTTGGTCGCTGAAAGTTTCATTAAACAACCTTCCTTCTTTCAATGCTATTTTTAGCGTTTTGAAATAATCAGTGCTAATTTTTACAGATGCCAATCGGAGTTTTTGACCATTAAATTTAAATTCAAACGTGCTGGTATCAGCCATTTGCTTGCTATCGCCCGGTACTGATGTTGATTTGGAAACCAGTTGTACTCCAGTAACTGATGATAAGCTGTTTCGTACGGTCTCAAAGCTTTGTTCCCTGATTTTTTGTGGTGCCTGTATGCGCATCACCTGCTCAGCAGAAAACCCCTTGTCTTTGGTTTGCATGTAATTCATCTGGCTTTTAATCACCAAAACTGCCATCACAAAAAACGCTGAAACCATAAACTGAATTACGATCAGGCTGTTTCGAAAAAACGTGCGTTTTTTGCCCGACGAATAATTGCCTTTCAAAACTTTAGCGGTATTGAACCGGGAAACAATTAACGATGGATACAAGCCGGAAAGCATGATCACTACCAATAAGCACAAAGCAATTTGAATGATGACCGAAGCCGGGTTTTCCTGTTGCCAGAAACTCAGGTTAAGGTCAAAAGATTGGTTGATAAACCTCAATGAAATATAGGTGATAAAAACAGCAATGCCCAAACTGATGATACATTGAAGTGCAGTTTCGGTTAAGAATTGTAACACTAATTGTTTCCGATCTGAACCTAATACCTTACGTACACCAACTTCTTTTGCTCGGCCCATTGCTTTAGCAATAGCCAGGTTACTAAAGTTGATCGTACCAGCCAGCAACAGTAAAACCGCCAAAACAAGTAATATGGAAACAGTTTTAAAATTGCTCTCGCCATGTTTCGGAAAGTTGTGTATATCGCCAATTGCATCGGTATATAAAAACGTTTTTTGACCGGCTTTTTTATAAGCCTCGAAACTTTTGTTGCCTTTTTTTAAACGCTCGTTGTAGTAAAATCGGTTAATAGCGTCTTCCAGTTTTGCCTGCTCTATCGGATGTTTTAGTTTGATATAGGTCTGATAAGATTGATTTCCCCAATGCATGTTTTGCTTTTCGAAAGGCATCCGCATTAAAACCTGCGCATTAAATTGGGTTGGCGTTGCAGGTTCTTGCATGACGGCAGTAATTGTTCCGGTAAACGCATTAAATACCTTTATCGTTTGCCCGATCGGATCTGTATTTCCAAATAACTTGTGCGCCAGTTCTTCGCTAATGACCGTAGCATCAGGCTTATTTAAAGCCGTTTTGGCATCACCACGGATAATTTTATAGGGAAATACTCTTAAGAACAAAGAATCTACATCTTCAAGTCCTTTTTGATAGATTTTTTTACCGTTAGCGGCCATCAAAATATCAAAATCTATCCCGCCTTGAAAAGCTGTACCGGCTTCTATATCAGCGTAATTAGTTGCTAAAAAATTGGCCAAGGGCGCGTAAGTTGACGGCAAGTAATTGCCGTTTTCGTAAATCGAAACCCGGTAAACCTTTTTCAGTTCCGGGTTCCATTTATCATAACTTAATTCATTGTTGAGGTAAAGCAAGATGATAATAAAACTTGCTAAGCCAGCCGCTAAGCCCAAAATATTTACGGTGCTGAAAACTTTACTTTTCAACAAATTTCGCCAGGCGATTTTAATGTAGTTTTTGAACATGGGTTTTAGTTTTTAGCTGTTAGCAATCGGCTGTCAGCAGCTTATGTTTTTTGTTAATACTGTTTTTATCGGTGTTTTTTTGGGTGAGTAATAACATTTCAGTTTTCAGTAATCGGGATGCTTCTTTTATCGGTATAATTCTCCAGCCATTCAAGCCAATTGCGGACAACTTTTAGCTTATAGCTTTTCTCCCTCACACCAACAAATTCTCCGTAACCGTTTGCCCATCCAACATTCTAATAATGCGGTGACTGTACCGCGCGTCATGCTCCGAGTGTGTTACCATCACAATCGTAGTTCCTTGTTCGTTCAGTTCGGTCAACAATTGCATCACTTCGTTTCCATTCGAGGAATCTAAGTTACCCGTCGGCTCATCCGCCAGGATCAATTTCGGGTTATTGACTACGGCGCGCGCAACGGCAACACGCTGCTGCTGTCCGCCCGAAAGCTGTTGCGGAAAGTGGTTCCGGCGGTGCATGATCTGCATTTTATCCAAAACCACATCTACCCGTTTTTTACGTTCTGCGCTATCTACACCGAGGTAAATGAGCGGCAGTTCCACATTTTCAAAAACGGTCAGTTCATCAATCAAATTGAAGCTTTGGAACACAAACCCAATGTTGCGTTTGCGCAGGTCGGCCCGTTTACGTTCATTAAAACCAGCCACTTCAATGTTGTTGAACATGAAACTGCCACCGTCAGGATCGTCCAGCAAGCCCAAAATGTTCAGCAAAGTCGATTTCCCGCAGCCGGAAGGACCCATTACGGCCACAAATTCGCCGTCGTTTACATGAATGGTTAGTTTGTTCAGTGCCGAAGTTTCAATGTCTTCAGTCCGGTAAATTTTTTCGAGTTCGGTAATTTTTATCATGGTGGAGAGGGTTGAGTTATTAGGTCTGAGGTTTGAGCCTGAGCGTTCACCTTTTTATTTATAGTTTAATTTATTACTTTTAATGATGCGTAATTATTCTGAATTATTGATTTGGCAAAAAAGCCATGAGTTAACCTTAAAAATATATGCAGCCAGTTTTTCTTTTCCCAAAGAGGAAATATATGGTTTAACTTCCCAGATGCGGCGGTCAAGCGCATCTATTCCAACCAATATTGCTGAAGGCTGTGGACGGGACAGTAACGCCGAAATGAAAAGGTTTCTCATAATTTCCTCTGGTTCCAGTTCTGAACTTGAATATCAATTATTATTGGTTAAAGACTTAAATTACATTGATGAATATTTATACCAAGAACTCTCGTTAGCAGTTATAGAGATCAGGAAGATGATTCGGGCTTTCATCAAATCCCTGCCAGCTTCTTAATCTTCATACTCCGAACCTCATGCCCCATACCTCACTTCCCCAACACCAATTCCTGCATCGTTCCGTAATTTTCATAACTGCTCGTAACTACCTTATCGCCGGGTTTTAAGCCTTGTAATATTTCGTAATAATCCGGGTTTTGGCGGCCTAACTGCACATCTACTTTATAAGCGGTTTTGCCATCTTCGCTTACTTTGAAGATCCAGTTGCCGCCGGTTTGTTGGTAAAAGCCGCCTTTGGCCAATAACAACGCTTTGGTTTCATCGCCTAAAGCTAATCGGATTTGAAGGGTTTGTCCTCTGCGGATGCCTTCCGGTACTTTCCCCACAAATTCCATATCTACTTGGAAACGGCCGTTGGTTACCTGCGTGAAAACCTTTTTAATTTTCAATTTATAAGTTTTGTCAGAGAAATCGAAATCGCCGGTCAAGCCGGTAAAAATGCGGGAAATATAATGCTCGTCCACATCCACCCGCACTTTAAAACCGCTCAGCACGTCAATCTGTCCCAAACGCTCGCCCTGGTGTTTGTTCTGGCCAATTTCTGCATCTAAAGAAGTCAACTGGCCATCAACCGGTGCGCGGACAATCAGATCGCCTACTTTTTGCCGCATCACAGCCAAGGCGTTTTGCGTACGATCATAAGATTGCTTGGCCTGGTTCACTTCCTGCTTGGTAGAAACCGAATCTTGCTTCAATATCTGCTGGGTTAGCTTTTTTCGTTTTACCTGATAATCATAAGCGATAGAAGATTGCCTAAACTCCTGCAAACCAATCGCTTTCTGTTCGTACAAATGCTTGTTCAGCAGGTACAATCTTTCCGATTCTTTAAACGCATTGTCCACATCTGCCATCTGGTTTAATTTGCTGATCGTATTTTGTTGCGCCGCATTACGGGAAATCTGCATCTGCGTGAGCAAATTAAAAACAGAAGTTTCCTGGTTCACCAAACTCAGTTCCAAGTCCGTGTTGGCCAGTTTCATGATCGGGTCGCCTTTTTTCATCACGGTGCCGTCTTCCACAAATTTTTGATCTACCCGGCCGCCTTCATTGGCATCTAAATAAATGGTTGTGATTGGCATCACCACACCGTTGACCGGAATAAACTCCTGGAAAGGTCCGTTTTTTACTTCGCTGATCGTAATCCTTTCGGTATCCACATTCAACTTGGATTTGCCGGAAGTAAAATAATAACTGCTGCCGATGAGTAAAACCAGGGCTGTAATTCCGCCGATGGTTAAAAGGCGTTTGGTTGTCCATTTCTTTTTTGCGATAACTCTGTCCACGATGCTTCTTTTATAAGGTATTTTTTGGGGTCCTGTATTTTCCGATCCTTTAAGAAAAGCTGTGCCATGTTGTTAAGTATTTGTTATACAGTTTTTTAGGTGATAAAAGAAGCATCGGCCTGTACGCTTGCATTACAAATGGTGTTCGTTTTCGATACAACAGAACTGGATTTGACAAAATCAATTCAATTCATTCTGCTTTTAATGAATGATAATTAAACCTGTCCGTAAACGGACACTTTCTGTTCGGCAGCGAACAATCACTTTCACTCTGAAATACAAAAAATATTGATTTACATATAGTTACAAAGTTGGTCTTATTGATGTATTATAATCTGTACGTTTTAAATCATCAGATTAACATCAAAAAATATGTTTAAAAATTATATCAAAATTGCGTGGCGAAGCCTGTGGAAAAACAAGTTTTATTCACTGATCAATATCAGTGGTTTAGCTGTTGGCCTTGCAACTGGTATCCTGTTATTGCTTTGGGTACAAAACGAATTGAATTACGATAAATTTAATAAGGACTACCGGCAGATTTACAAACTGAGCGAACACTTTAACTCAAATGGCCAAGAATTGACGTGGACAAGCGTACCCGGTCCGCTTGCAGTTTATGCCAAAACAAATCCTGATATCCGCTCTACAATCAGGATTGCCACTGAGTTTGACCAAAATATTTCTAATAAAGACCGTAGCAAAATATTTGACGGTAACCGGATTGCTTACGTGGATAATGGCTTTTTCTCAATGTTTGATTTTGGATTATTAAAGGGAAATAAGGCGGCACTTTTTCCAAATAATAATTCTGTTGTGGTTACCAAAACTATCGCCGAAAAGTATTTTGGTAATGCGGACGCTATTGGAAAAACCATCGGCTTTAAAAAGGAGCTGTTTACTATTACCGGTGTTTTACAGGATTTCCCAGAGAATTCATCATTAAATTATGATGCTATTTTTCCGATGGGTTATTATGCAAAGTTATTTACACAAAATGGGGGCAACGGAAAATGGAAGAACATTGATGAAGACCTGGGCAACTCCAGTTTTGACACCTACGTAAAGTTAATGCCCGGTACTGACCCGAAAAAAACCGAACATTTCTTTTCTTCAGCTTTTAAAAAGGCCAGAAACGGCGATAGTGATGCTGATTTTCGCTTACAAAACCTGGCAGATATCCATTTAATTGGTGCGGATGGTAATAGCTCTTCGCTGCGGATGGTACAGATTTTTATGCTGGTTGTAATCCTGCTGTTAGCTATTGCAAGTATCAATTATGTAAACCTTTCTACCGCGCGCTCTTTAATCCGGGCCAAAGAAGTAAGCATCCGTAAAATTATTGGCGCGCAAAAACAGCAATTGTTTTTTCAGTTCCTGGTTGAAACCTGCCTGCTGTTTTTTATTGCAACAGTTTTCGCCATAATTTTAATATACCTGCTTACCCCGGTTTACAACCAGGTTTCGGGCAAAAATCTGACTTTAAATATCAGCAATCCGGATGTACTTAAAGGAGTAGGTATAGCAATTGCCGGTACACTCATCGCTTCCAGCATCTACCCGGCAATCCTGTTATCTTCATTTAAACCCATCCAAGCTTTAAAAGGGAAAATCACTTCCGGCGTTGGTATCGCATCCCTACGAAAAGCCTTGGTGGTGTTCCAGTTTTCCATATCGGTGATCTTACTGGTTTGTACGATTGTGATGGGACGCCAGTTAAACTTTATTAAAAACAAAGATATTGGTTATGATAAAAGCTATGTTTTTTCTGTTCCGCTGACGCAGGAAGTTGCAGATCATCTGGATGCTGTGAAGGCAGAACTTAAAAAAGAAACTACTATCACTAACGTAGCTTCTTCTGATGCTTACAATTTTTCGGATATAGGCGGTATGACAGGTGATTTGGACTGGCCGGCTAAATCGGCCAATACCAGTACAACAATTACTCAGGTTTTGGCAGATAAAGAGTTAATTCCTACGATGCGGATCAAATTTTTGGAAGGGCAAAACTTTGCTGGCACACCAGCTGATAGTTCCAGCTTCATCGTTAATGAGACAGCTGTCAAAAAAATGGGTTTAAAGCAGCCTATCGGACAGCAAATAACCTTTCATGAGCATAAAGGCACGATTATCGGTGTTGTAAAAGATTTCAATTTTCAATCTTTAAAAGAAAAAATCACTCCGCTTATCTTTTTTACTTTCCGGCATAACCGCAATATTTTATATGTACGCACAACAGGTGCCGGTGCCCAGCAGGCAATAGCAGCAGCAAGTGTTCAGTACAAAAAATATGCGGGCGACAGTCCTTTTGGCTATCACTTTTTAGACCAGAGCTTTGATGCGCATTATAAAACAGACCAGCGGGCGGGAACGCTATTCAACGTTTTTGCAGGAATTGCCATTTTTATTTCCTGTCTTGGTTTGTTCGGACTTGCAACTTATACTGCCCAGGTAAAGTTTAAAGAGATTGGTATCCGCAAAGTTTTAGGGGCCAGTGTAATTAATATCGTTCGGCTGATCAGTACGGATTTTATAAAACTCGTGATCGTTTCCATCCTGATTGCCGTGCCGGTTGCTTGGTGGACCATGCACAAATGGCTCGAAGGCTTTGCCTATCAAACCAGTATTTCCTGGTGGATTTTTGCGCTCGCCGGACTGCTTGCCTTAACTATTGCCTTACTTACCGTTAGTTTTCAGGCCATAAAAGCAGCATTGGCCAATCCGGTAAAGAGTTTGAGGAGTGAATAGGTATGAGGTATGAGGTTCGGGGTTTGAGCAATAACCAGTAGAAATACACGCCTTGTACCCCGCTCCTCGTACCAAAAAACATCGATAAAAGAAGCATACATTTCAAACCTCACACCTCCTACCAAAATAATAAACAATACAAAAAGCTGAAGGCTGATTGCCGAAAGCTAAAAGCTAAAACATCATGATCAAAAACTATTTAAAAATCGCCTGGCGCAACCTCGTTAAAAACAAAGTTTATTCGGCCATTAATATTGTTGGGTTGGCTGTCGGGATGGCAGTTGCGATGCTGATCTTTCTTTTCATCATGAATGAATTCAGTTTTGACTCATTTCATCAGCAGGGAAAAAATATTTACCGGGTGATGCGCGGCTTTGATGACAACGGCTCCATAAAAAAGGTTTCCTATCTTTCGGGGCCTTATGCGCCTGCATTGTTAAATGATTTTAAAGGGGAAATAAAAGAAGCAGTCCGTGTAAACCCAACTAACGGTCTTTTATCCTTTGAAAATAAATCTTTTAACGAAAAAAAGATTTATGATGTAGATGCCGGCTTTTTTCAACTTTTTTCATTCCCACTTATAAAAGGCAATCCTGCAACCGTTTTAAAAGATCCGGCAAGCGTAGTCCTTACAGAAACAACCGCAAGAAAATATTTTGGCAGCATCAATAACGCCATGGGAAAAGTGGTGGAGCTCGATAAAAAACTGCAATTAAAAGTTACCGGTATTGCAAAAGACGTTCCGTCCAATTCTCACCTTGATTTTGATCTGATTGTTCCATTGTCAAACTACATTCACGACGATGGTTTTAACCAATGGATCAATAACGCCACGTTCACTTATGTATTGCTTGATCAAAATGTAACACAAGCACAAGTGGAAAAGAAATTTCCACAGTTCATGAATAAGTATATGGGTGCAGATATGAAAAAGTTCGGCTTCCGTTTTACCCTTTCCCTTACGCCTTTAGCAGATATTTATTTTGAGAAAAACGCTTTCGATAATGTAAAGCATGGTGATAAAACTGTTGTATATATATTTCTGTCTATTGCAATTCTCATCCTCATCATTGCCTGTATCAACTTTATGAACCTATCTACAATAAGGGCGGTTGAGCGCTCCAAAGAAGTCGGCCTTCGTAAAGTAATGGGCGCATTGCGAAATAATTTGATCGTTCAATTTATTGGCGAGTCGCTTTTATTAACTTTTATTTCCTGCGTGCTCGCTGTTTTTTTAGTGTTTCTGCTGATGCCGTTTTATAATGGCTTACTTGGTTATCATCTAAATGTTTCGTTGAATTCGGTGCCTTTATATTTATTTCTTGTCGGTGTAATTATCATAGTAGGTTTATTCGCGGGAAGCTATCCGGCATTTATACTTTCTGCATTTTCACCGATACAATCCTTAAAAGGAAAATTACAACTCGGCAAAGGCGGTTCCATATTTCGCCAGGCTTTGGTAGTTTTTCAATTCAGTATTTCTGTATTGTTAATTATCGGTACGATCATCATCATCAGCCAAATGAGTTATGTAAAAAACAAAGAGCTTGGATACAACAATGCACAAACAATTATTGTCCCAATCAACAACAATGATATTCATCACAATAGAGACAGGTTTAAAAGTGAACTACAATCATACAAAGATGTTGCCTCTGTCTCTTTGATGTCAGGTCAGCCAGGTGGTTTTTTTGACGGTCATAGATTTGATGTGGAAGGACAGAATGAAGTATGGCCATCAAATACTGAGTTTGCTGATTTTGAATTTGTAAAAACATTAGGCTTAAAAATTATTGCCGGAAGGGATTTTTCTTCGCAGTTTCCAACTGATTCCGCAGGTGCAGTATTAATTAACCGTACCGCAGCAGCAAAGCTTGGCTGGACACCAGATCAGGCCATAGGCAAATGGATAAAAAACACGGTCCGTGATGATAAAAGGCGAACCATCATTGGTGTTGTGGCAGATTTTAATTTTTCATCACTCAAAGAAAACATTAATTCCCTGGTGATCTCACCTGCAATGGACAGAAGGGTTGTTTTGATAAAATTGAAAGCCGGGAATATTCAATCTGCTTTAGCGTATATTAAAAACGCTTATAGCAAAGCAGCTCCGGTTTATCCTTTTGAATATAGTTTTTTAGACCAGCAATTTGATGAGTTATATAAAACAGACATCCGGCAGCAAAAAATATTAAGCATATTTTCGGGCTTGGCTATTTTAATTGCATGTCTTGGCTTGTTCGGCCTTGTCTCTTTCACTGCTACAAAGAGGACCAAAGAAATAGGTGTAAGAAAAGTATTGGGGTCTTCCGTACAAAACATTGTGTTGCTATTGTCCCAAGATATGCTGAAACCAGTATTGATCGCAACCCTAATTGCCATACCACTTGGTTATTTTGCAATGGACAAATGGCTGCAAAACTTCGCTTACCAAACACCTTTACATTGGTGGATTTTTGGCTTAGCTGCGCTGATAACTTTTGGTATAGCTTTGATTACTATCAGTTTTCAGGCGATAAAAGCAGCATTGGCCAATCCGGTGAAGAGTTTGAGAAGTGAGTGAGGAAGAAGCTGTAAGCAATCAGCTT